>LFCJ01004573.1_pt1 | contig 10143 bp, 12 predicted proteins | sample 643141 | NCBI WGS metagenome assembly LFCJ01 (sample SAMN03766243, study PRJNA286221) | soda lake metagenome | biome: soda lake; feature: Kulunda steppe; material: water; isolation source: sample B1-Br-g2 brine of Lake Bitter-1 | place: Russia: Kulunda steppe | collected 2010-07 | reverse complement strand
CTTGTGTCGCATGAGTGTGTGGGCCATGCTCGCTGCGAGCTTGTGTCGCATGAGTGTGTGGGCCATGCTTGCTGCGAGCTTGTGTCGCATGAGTGTGTGGGCCATGCTGCTCACCGCAGCCGCTGACAGTGATGGTGCTGATGCTGATGCTGGTGCTGATGGTGGTGGCGATGACGATTATGATGGTGAAAGTGTTGCATGCTCATTCATGAGGGCAGCGGCATGACTCCCTGATGCAGGGGGCGCTGCCCTGGTCTGCTTGTGCTTCCCATATTCACTTGCCGACTGGCCGTCTTGTCCTCTTGTTGTTCCCTCACAATGCTGCCAACCCCGCGCAACATGTGGTTGCCCCGCTCACGCTGTTACCACCCACACCCTCATGCCTCACTGTGGTTCAAAAACATGAGCCGAGCAGCAGAGCTGGCTTTCTGTCCCCATACCCTTGAGCAGCTGTTGTGGTGCGTGTGGCTGCGCGTATGCAGGAGGTAGACAGTTCTGCTAGTACATCTGGCAGCAGGCATGCCACAATCCAGGCGACGTTTGAAAAGCTGCTGGCAGCTTAGCAAGGACTACACTACCTGCTACACTACTACTGAGAAGCTTTGGCTGGGAGTGCACACACAGCAGGAGTGTACAGTCTCTGCCCTTAGCCAGGTACAGGCATCCCTGCGCTGAGTTACTGACACTGCCTAAGGACTTCGTGACGGGCTGGCAGGCATGGCTGGAACTATCATAAATGGCCAAGAGCAAGACGTTTTCTCCAACAGCTAGTTGGAGATGCCCTACCGTACAATGCTTGCCCCTAAGGCAACCTACGTACGGTGCACTTAATTGGGGTGACTATGACAGCTATGTGCCCTAACCTATGACAGGTGTGGTGCATGTTAGACGATAAATAGTGATGTCTGGGCTTGCTAGCACTACTAACAGTCTAGTCAGTGATAATAGTTCATAGAGACTTAGAGCTGAGCCAGCTTGCAAGGATGATTGATGATTTTGCTTGGAAGACAGGAGGAAATAATAATAAGGTAGCTTAAACAGGGGTATTCTCCCCCAATCCTTCACTTGTTTGACAAGCTCATTGTTTCAAGGAGTTGCAAGTCTGATGTCTACCAAAATGTGTAAATTTTTGCTTGCAGCCTACCAGAAGGTGTGTGTGAAAGGAAGCTCGGTGTAGGTTCGGTGTTGGCATGAGCTCGGTGGCGTTAGAGGGAAGAGCAACACAGCCAGCTACAGCAGGCGACTTGCGTGAAGTGTGGGTGTGCTGCTAAGCGCGCGGAACGCCCACTATCACAACTGCTCCCCAAGCTCTCTCTACCTGTAACACCCTAGGTCGCGCAAAGGATGGCACAGCATGACATGCCTTCGGCGCCTAGGTGTGGTGCCGTGGGACAGAAAGTGCTGAGGGACCTGGCTCCACTCGCGCCAAAGCCTGTCAGCGTCTCCGCTAGGGTCTGCCTCTATTCTTCAATATTACAAAGAACTCCCTAGCCTGCACGCTGCCCAAGGGAAATCCCCCTCTCTGCCCAACCACCTAAGTGGTTGGATAGGTAACACCTGAATCGTTACACTACCTGGGAGCAGCATGACACTACTAGTGCTCAGTAAGCATTAATCAGAGACACCATGCCTCTCTCTCTGGGCATTACTTCTACACTCATCCGATCTTGCAGAGGTCCAATAGAGATGTTGCAGACGTGCAGAGGCTCACGAGGTCGCAGCATGCAGATGTATTGAGTGTGCTTGCAAAAATTGGTCACGTCATTTCTTCCCTAGAAAGCGCTTAAGCAGGGACAGCATCAGCCAAACCAGCGGCCGAGTCAGGGAGTACGACCAGCCAGTCGGGCCCTCCCCCAAGAACAGGCGGGAAAACTCTGTTTGGCGTCCAACCGCTTCACGGTCAGGCTAGTCACCTCTTTAAGCTAGGATGAAGGCGTGGCAACAGTGCATAGAGTCAGTTGTGGCCCTAGCAGTTGCAGACCTCCCTGCTCAAGCCTGGAAGTAGTAGAAGTTGAAGTCCTACTAGTATTCCTTGGAGGAGCTGGGCCACCACTTGGATTTGTGCAGTCATGAAGTTTCCCCGTGCTGCCCATTCCTGCCAGGCCTGCCCAGTGGGAAGGTAGAAGGGGTGAGCAGCGGTGAATGGCTTGGGCGATGACGCTGGCTGCAGTGTGGATGTGGCAGAGGTGGAGCTGCTCCCGCGCGAGCACTGCTCTGGCTTGTTCCACCCTCAGGAGAGACTGTCCTGGGTCTAGCCCTTGCCAGAGTTTACCTGCAATGTATGTAGACGCCTGCTCCAACGATCTGCTGGTGATCATGACGGATGCAGCTCCCATCTGTGTTGGCAATCTTCTTCCAGTCCGCTACTTTACTTAGGGCCAGATGAGCGCTTGATTTGTCTTGTATTTGTGTAGCTGTTGTTTGTCCAGGGTGCAGTGATGTGTCGTGGTTGTTGCACTTAGCAACTAGGAGGTGGTCAGGCTGTAATCTCTTGCGTTTGTTTAAGCCTGGAGGTGGTGCGCCAAGTGGGAGCATACAGATATGAGCGCCGTTGCTCACTCTGGTTGTGTTCCATTTAGCCTTGGGGATGCTCTATGCCAGGTGATTGAGCCACTCAGGGGTGCGATTGTTTAAGTTCAGCCTGGCGTGTGTGTTCCAAACTGCAATGATCTGCAGGTCCCAGTGGTGCTTTGGGAGAGGGGTGCGAGAATCATTCCAGAATTGGATATCAGCGAACTGAAGGTTTTGTGATGAGATGGTTCCCATTAGTCTACACACGTGGTTGAACTGGTTGAACAATGCCATGTATGCATTTGTGCTCATGGATCTGCCCCAGCAGGGGAGGAGCATGAAAGTTGCTGTGGGCATATCATGGGGACTGTTAATGGTAGAGTAAATGGCGTGCCTTAAGGTCGAGTGCATGATATCATCGTCATAGATGGGATGACAAATAGAGAAGCCAGAGAAAGAGGAGGAGAAACAGTCAGTGAAGGCACCAAGAATAGTGTCACGTGGGTGGCTGTTCCAGTAGTGTGGGAGGTCTGGATTGAAGTCCAGTGGTGAGGCCATTTTCTCCTGGATCACAGCTGCGCAATGTTTGAGGCTGCTATGACATGGGGAGGGAGGATACGATGGAAGGAGTCCAACTCCGAGAGTCTTATCTTTCTGCTATCGAATTGCTTTGCGACCCTGGCTATGCGTAAAAACAGTCCAACCAACTCAGAAGCAAAACTCTGTAGTGGAGGGCTAACATTGTGGTGAAGGCCTGTGCTCTTGGCTTCGTTGTATTTTTGCCTAGTCAGCTCCAGATACTCGAGCAGGCGGCGGGGCACTTGCGATGGAAAGTCGGTTATCCACCCTCGCAACCTGTGGGTTCGGGGTTTGAACCTCACTGGAGGCTCACAACCGGCTTAGCTGCCCTCATTTGGCGGACAGCCTTGAAACCTTGAACCTTCTGGACTATTATTTGGCTGGCGAAGACCAGCAACAAACCAATCAGCCTAACGGCCTGGCTGGCGGTCAACCTGTTACTTTTCTTTTTTCAGCACAGTAAAAGTCTGGCACCAATGTGGCCTGGCGGGCAGCTTCCGTCTCCCGGGCAGCTAGGGCCTTCTAGTCCTCCTCGGCACCTATTGCAACCTTGTTGGTGCTTCAAGGGTGGAAGTTTAGGGTAAGACAGTACTTAGGAACAGGGGTAAACAAAGAAAAAGTCAACCCTCAGAGATACTCCTGGAAGGAACAGCAGAGGACCTAGGAGTTACGTCAGCCTGTATGCTTGATGCCTCTTGCGCAGGGCCCATAGCATACTGCAGGAAAAAACACTGAAGTCACTGGACGCGCATGGGAATGTGCCCAGTGTACAAGGGAGGGCAGCCAAGAGGTCGAAGGCTTGGCCTCCACAAATCAAGTGCCAGGACGAGGTGCGTGTGTGGGGTGCGCTGGTAGCCCCCATGCGCAACCCTGTTAAGTGGGGAGCACCTTCCAGGCTTCCACCAGGGGCGGCAACCATGCTGGCGTACAGACTTGAAAAACCCTGTTGAGTTGGTTGGTTAGTCGGGCGGCTGAGCGCTGCCAGCACTCGCGTTAGCGCGCTAAGCTCACAGCACCAAAACAAAGCACCGCTGGCTGTGCGGCCTTCTCGTCACCACCCTGCCAGCACAGCCGACACCGCGCCACGAACCGCCACGCCAGATTCAACCAGCCTGAAAGCCCACGGAAGCCTGCGCGCCTCTTCGAGGCGCATACTGTAGCTGTGTTTGGCCCACTGGGCCATAAGGCTCAGGCGCGTCAGCCCTCACCGTCAGAGTGGGCCTCTGTGGTAGGTGCGCGGGCGTCAGCCTTCACCGTCAGGGTGGGCCTCTGTGGTATCTGTGGTAGGTGCGCGGGCGGAGCTTGACCTGCTTGGGAGGCACAAGGCTCGGCCAGCAATCAAGGGTTCTCATCCCCAAACTCATCAATGAACAGCTCCGCTCCATCCTGCAGGTGGTTCAGGGGCAGGCGAGCCTGTGTCCTGGAAGCCAGCGAGGCCGCTGGAGGCATGCGCACCTGTGTTGCGTGTAACGGTTACTCCTAGAGGAATAATTCTTTTTTGTGACATCTCGAGCATGCCTTCTCTTCCCTGCAGTGTTGCAGTGCATGCGCAAAGCGCGCCACCCACCCAGCACACGAGCAGCCCCCGTGCGCGCGCACGGTACCTAACGGCAAACCTGCCACTGCAAGGGAGCTCACACACTGGGGCCCATTGGTGCACACTGGGGCCCATGGGTGCACACACTGGGGCCCATGGGTGCACACACTGGGGCCCATGGGTGCACACACTGGTGCACACTGGGGCCCATTGGGGCACACACTGGTGCACACTGGGGCCCATTGGTGCAGTGCGCGCCCATCCAAGCTCAGCTTGCTTGCACAGGCGTGTAGTGCATCCCGCGAGCCACACCTGCACGCCAAGCTGTCTCAGCGTCTGCTTGTCATCGTCAGTGCTGATTTCCTCCGGGAACGGGGCATCAGGGCTGCGTATGGAGATCTTCTGGTTGATCGCTTTGACCTGATTGGAGCCAGATTTGATACGAGAGCGCAGGGGCTTGTGAGGGGCAGCGCACGAGGACCGGGGCAATTGCATGGACAAGAGGGCATGTTGAATGGAGGAGAAGAGGGCATGCTGTGTGTGTCAGGCCTTCAGAGGCACACACACCTGCTCCGCATTACCTGTCTTCTCCTTGCATCCTGCAAAAACACACTGCACAGCATCCTCCCCCTCCCGCTGTCCTGCAGATGGCACATGAGGAGCGACCGAACAGAGCAGCACCACAGCCATCAGCCGCTCATGGCCATGGGCACGATGCAGGTCTCTGTTTCGCGGCTGTGCTCCTGTGGCTCACATAGCTCGTGCACCGACAGACGTCCTCTGAGAGCCTGGCACGCACTGGCCATGCACAGAGCTTGAGGGCGCTCCCACACACACGTGTCACGGCACCACTGGTGACTGGCCAGGCACATCCGCTGGACATTTCCCTCCACCACGCCCGCGCCGTTTTTGCCCCTCCTCCAGCACCCACCTTGCACAACTTTTCGCACAGCGTGCGCAGCGCGGCCAGTGTCGTGCTCATGGGCAGCTTCTTCTTGGTGGATCCCATCTTGGCTCCCGATGACGTGGCCACACAGGTCAGCATGACCTCCAACATGGAGCTGCGAGCGCGCAGGTGCGTGCGCATGCGCATGCATGTATGTATGTGTGTGTGAATGTGCATGTGAATGCATGCCACGATGGCGCAGCCACACAGGTCTGCGTGACCTTCAATATGGAGTTGCAAGCATGCGCGTGCGTGTCTGTGAACGCGCATGTGTGCGTGCGTGTGTGCGCATGCGGATTTGTGCAGTTGAGCATGCACACATGGTCGTGCTCGTGTGCAGTACCTTTGTGGCGCTCATTTGTTTGCAAATCAGGCTTTCAGCAAAACAAATGCACTGCATGATAAAGACTCATTGACTCTCGAGCGGCTGGACAATGTGAGCACTTCACATGCAAACACGCGCAGGCACAGCATATGCACGCATGCATACTTGTACACACATGTGCACGCACGGCCACCCACATGCGCATGCACATGTTCAAGCTCCCCATGTGCGCACCTAGCAATGCTGCTGGAGCTGCCAGACTGGGGCGCGGTGCCGAGCACCGCGCCGTGGCGCCGTGCAAGCTCAGGCAGGCGTGGGTGCAGCTGTGCCAGGGCGGCGGCTTTGTTAGACCCTGGTAAGCTGTCCATGTCCGCCAGCGCTTTCTGCATTGTACAGGCAGGTACCAGCAACAGCACCAGCTTCAGCTTTATTTTGTCATCTTCAGCAGCAGCAGCAGCACCACCACCATTATCATCATGTGCTCACTCGGCAGGCTCTGAGAGCGCACTGTCAGTTGATTGGATCCAATAATTATAACTAGGTAGGGCATGATTTTGAGAAAAGTGCGGCAGTGGAGCAGGGGAAACAGACTTCATTTGCTTCTCTCTGAAAGATGTGCACCAAGTTGAAGCCTGGCCATGTGAGGCACCCTCACCTGGCGCCTTGTGCTCTCACCTGGCGCCACCCTCACCTAATTTGTGCTCACCTGGCACCACCCTCACCTGGCGCCACCCTCACCTGGCGCCTTGTGCTCACTATAGCAAAGGGCCAGGCTAGCACAACCGCATGCACAGCTGCAGTGCTGCAGAATTCTGCAATCAGTGCTCAGAGGAGTGCTCAGATCTTGGGGCCGCTGGTCGCAACTACCCTTATCGCTGATTGCATTTAAGCACCTCCCAGCAAGCGCACACAAACATACCTGCATGTATCTGATCTCAGCATCCGTCCGCTCGCGTGCGTTCACGCCTGAGCCGTTGAGAATTCTGAGACGCCCCACCCTTCCTATAATCTGCATCCAAGGCATGCGGGTCGCCGGCGAACGAGTCAGAGCCTTGGGGCAAACATCACAGGACACATCGATGGTTAGAAGCCAAGCCCTGCTGGTTTGAGGCAAACATCACAGGACACAGCAAACGGCGCAATGCCCTGCTGGTTTGAGGCAAACACTTATAGACACAGCAACGATTAGAATCCAGGCCCTGCTGATTTGAGGCATACATCACAGGACACAGCAGCAGAAGCCAGGCCCTGTTGGTTTGTGCGTCAGAGAGGTGAAAGGGCAGAGGAACTTCACACGCCAGAGTGGTCCAAGGGCAAGAGGTCAGGGTGGTCACCCTCAGGCAGACCAGAACTGGAACGGAGCCAGGACGCGGCATCAGACCATCCATTTGGTCTCTGACAACACAACATCAGAGTGGTCGCTCGTGTCAAAAGATGCAGGAGACGCGAAGAGACGCAAAAAGGAACCCACACACACGGCACGCACACATATGACGCGCCCTCTGCTGCAAGCCTGTGCTGCAGCGTTTGCCCTGGGGGCCACCACCCATGTGCCGTGCTGGCTCGCTTTTTCCGCGCATGAGCAGTGCCTATACTGGGTGGCCTGTCCTTGCCGCGCTTGGGCAGCGTCTGCGTGGTCCTGCGGCTGTGGCGCTGCCGCGTGAAGCTGACCCAATTATTGAGCCGAGGGTCACCCAACACAAGCAGGGGTCTGTCAAATCATGGACACTGCCCTTACCCCCACCCGTGCCCCGCGGGCATCCACACCACGGCGCGCACTCACACACACGCACACACATACACACACACATGTACACACGCACACACACACACAGACGCTCACCCACGCCCACCCACGCCCCAGCCCACGCCTGCACAAGCCCACGCATGGGATGGGCCTCTGTTTTGCCCACGCACGGGATGGGCCTCTATTTTGCCCCGCTCGTGCGCGCACCTCAAAGCGGCCCCCTGTCTTCGACTGCCCCAGCAGGGGGTTCCCTGTGAGCCGCAGCTCCAGCAGTGCGGGGAGCTTGTCCAGCTCATCCACATCAGCCCAGCTAGACAGGCCACACGCGGCTGCGTACAGCGTGGCCAGGCTGCCGAAGTAGGGGGGCGGCTGGCCCTCTGCCTCTGGGGCGGCACACCTGCATGAGGGGCCATACAATGCGAGGGGCCACACAGGTGTGAGGTGGGGGGGGCAATGGCCAGGCTGCCAAAGTAGGGCGGCGGCTGGCCCTCTGCCCCTGGGGCGGCACACCTGCATGAGGGGCCATACAATGCGAGGGGCCACACAGGTGTGAGGTGGGGGGGGCAAGGGCCACACAGTGCAGTGTCCACAGTGCGAGGGGCCACACAGTGCAAGGGGCCACGCAGTGCAAGGGGCCACACAGTGCGAGGGGCCACACAGTGCAGGGTCCACAGTGCGAGGGGCCACGCAGCACAGAGGGGGGTGCGACGTGGGGGGTGAGGGCGAAGATGGCACAGCAGCGCCACTGTGTTTGTGCCAGCACGCCTCAGGGCAAGCCACCAGTGTCTGGGACCCTGCCGGCCGTGAGTGGCAGCACAGCACCCTGCGAGAGAAGACGAATGGGGGACGCATATGGTCCGGGGGGGAGCATGAAGAGGAGTCTGTGTCAGACCATGACGCAAAGCAGTGCCACGGCAGCCACGTCACACCAGCTGGCAGCGCGTGACTTATGTGTGTGCCCTCTGCATGCGGGCCACTTGCGCACATGCACTGCCAGTGGGACTCCCTTCTTGCAAGCGCAGTAGCCTGCTCCGCAACAGCACGCCTTGCGCGGCCATGGCCAGGGGGGGCGCTGCGAGCTGAGCTGCCAATTCAGATGCGAGCAGGCCACTGTCTGGGGCACAGCCGCGGGCTTCGTTGCGCACGAGCGGCAGCAGAGGGACGGAGGTGGACGGCGCCAGACTGACTGGTCAATGGGTCAAGCCCACCCCCTTTGCCTGCACAGGCGATGCTCGCCCTTGGCCACAGCCACCTTGGGATGCACTCCAGCTCCATGAATAGGCAAGAGGCAGGCATGCAGGTGATGGAAGGAGGCCGCAGCAGGCATGCAGGTGATGGAAGGAGGCCGCAGCAGAAGTCTGGCCTGCAGAGGTATGCCTGTCAAACAGGCAGGCATGCAAATAGTGGACGCCACAGCATGCAGGCTCTGCACGGTGCTGCGCCACACCTTCCTGAGTGCGCACTCAGCACCCTTCGCACTCCGCACGCCAAAAGTCAGCCCCACCACAGCTACACAGAGCAAGTTGGACCATCAAGCGGCACGGCATGGCATGGCGTGCGTGCTGCGCAATGTGACCCTAACACCCCACCTGTTATGCTCACCTTATGCTTGGTATTGGGTTGTTGGATATATTAAGCGTGTGTAGGGATGGCAAGCTCGATAGACGGGACACCTCTTGCCAGTCTGCCAGCTTGTTGTCCTCTAGGCTCAGTACCTGCCACAGTGCAAGGAAAGCAAGCAGGGCCACACACTTGCAAGTGCACAAGCTACACAACCGCAACAGTCATGGTACACGCTGAAGCAGGGCATGGCACCGAGGATGCACATGACACACGAGCATGCAGGGCCAGTAGCGCATGCACACCATGAACAGGGCCAAGAATTGCGGCAGACAAGTAGATGGATTGGGTTGTGTTGAAAGTCAGATGGGGGAAGGTGCATGCGCTCAGTCAGCGCCAGGGGACAATTATCATGGACAGACGATTTGTGCAAGGTAGCGCCAGGGGGATTTGTCATGGACGAAGGATTTGTGCAGGGCAGGGATAGGGGGCTTTTTGTCATGGACAGAGGATTTGTGCAGGGCAGGGACAGGGGACTTTTGTCATGGACAGAGGATATGTACAAGGCAGGGACAGGGGACTTTTGTCATGGACAGAGGATTTGTGCAGAGCAGGAACAGAAGACTTCTATTATTATGGAGAGCAGGAACAGAAGACTTCTATTATTATGGAGAGCAGGAACAGAAGACTTCTATTATTATGGACAGAGGATTTGTGCAGGGCAGGGACAGCTGTGTGCAGTGAGGGCTGGAGCTCACGGCCAGGGTGTGGCAGCTGTGACTGTGTGGTAGCTGTGTGTGGCAGCTGAGGCTGTGTGGCAGCTGTGACTGTGGGGCAGCTGTGGCTGTGGGGCAGCTGTATCTGTGTGGCAGCTGTGCTGTGGGGCAGTTGTGACTGTGGGGCAGCTGTGCTGTGTGGCAGCTGTGGCTGTGGGGCAG
>LFCJ01004572.1_pt1 | contig 10143 bp, 15 predicted proteins | sample 643141 | NCBI WGS metagenome assembly LFCJ01 (sample SAMN03766243, study PRJNA286221) | soda lake metagenome | biome: soda lake; feature: Kulunda steppe; material: water; isolation source: sample B1-Br-g2 brine of Lake Bitter-1 | place: Russia: Kulunda steppe | collected 2010-07 | reverse complement strand
GTGTGTGTGTGTGTGTGTGTGTGTGTGTGTGTGTGTGTGTGTGTGTGTGTGTGTGTGTGTGTGTGTGTGTGCGTGTGTTGCGCGGTCATGCACGCTTATTTGTGCATGTTCGCGCGTGTATGTGATGTGTGCATGGTCATGCCTGTTTTGCATTGTGCATGCCTGTGTGCATTTCTTCCTAAGTGCATACATGCCTGGGAGCTTGTGTACACAGTGCCTGCCTGCCTGCCTGCACATGCACCCATGCAACCCCTTGTATAAGCACATACCGTATGTGACATACGCACATTAGCATGCAGGCACATGCATGTGTGCACAAACTGAATACATGCAAGCAGCAAGCTCATGTGCGCATGGGCAAATTTGCTTGCATGCCGTTCAGCAGAAGCGTTGGCAGCAGCCAGGGCAGTGGTCCTCGTTATCTGAATTTGGTCAATGGAGTCAGTGAAATGAGCTCCACATGTGCTTCTTTAGCCCGTTATTCGGGGAAGAAGTCCTAGCCAAGAAATCAAAGGAGCAATCTTGCGGGCATTTAACTCCCTGCCTCTGCCTAGTGCGAATCGTGGTCATTATTTTACATTTTTCGTGTTTTTTCCTAGTGCGAATGGTCTGAATAAAACTTTTAATCTTTTATAAACTTTAGGTAAACTCTTAAAAGTTTTTCGGAAGTTACGCTCTCTAGTGCGAATCCGACCATTATGGACTCTTCTTTGGCTGGAGAAGACCGGCAACAAACCAATCAGCCTAACGACCTGGCTAGCGATTAACCCTAACTTATAAGGATTGCACGGCATGCTGTGCTTGCAATTGCCAACGAGCATTAGGGAAGCCGCAGCAGCAGACTCGCACCCCACTTGTCTGAGAATGAGAATGCTAGGTGTAAATCGCTGAGTCCAGACTACCTCTGCAGACAGAAGCTAGTTCCTTTCCTGCAGCCTTCAGAGCCTGACTCGAACACAATCCTGCTGCCACTTGATGCAGCCCCAAGGTGCTAGCCACATGGGCAGCAGCTTGGGCGAGCAGCTGCAGACTGTGCACACTCAAGCAGGGCACCATCTCCAACACAACCAGGGCAACTCCCGGTTGATTGCGCAGCTGCAACGCGCGAAGAGAACAACAAAAACAAGCAGTTAAGCTCAATCTGATCGATGTGCCATTGCAATGAAGGGAGTATCCAACCATCTCCACGCACAGCATGTGTACTCAGGTACAGCAGCATTTAGGATGACACACAGAGTGGCTCCTGCACTGTTCATTGCACTCACAGGCATGGCCACAGTTTAATAGGGTGAGCGTGTGGAAAAATGCCCTAAACCTACCTGGCGGTGGCTCAGCAATGCAGCGAGCGGCCCTCCCAAGGCATTTCCCGTGGGCAACGAGGACAGGTTGCAAGTGCTGGGCGGTAGTTTGGGGGTATTATTGGTGCAAAGGCTGAACACCTGTGTCTCTTGAGAGGCGTCGCCTGGACCAAAATACTGCTCAGATTGCATGCTACCCAGTATGATAACCTGCAACAAGGTGCCGCAGCCCATTTCACTGACATTGCTTGGTTATACTTGGCAGGCTGCAGGCCCTTGTGCAGTTGATGGTTGCATCTTCTGATCAAAAGAAGGCGCATGCTGCAATCCTAGACACAGATGTTCATGGCATTACAGGCACTGACACCAGCGCACCATGTGCACACATACGCACAGACACATGCACAACCAAACACTCATGTCCTGTACCTGCTCTGGCTGCACCTGGCCCATGAGTGCATTGCAGAAGGCCTTGGCTCGCTCTCCAGGCACATCATACTGGCAGCTCACCACAATTCCCATCCCACCGGCCCCAACTACTGAAGCTGTACATGTGCGATCTTGTAAGGATGCTTGCACAGTGTTGCCTTTCATAGGCAAGTGAGGCGGCACAAGGCTGAACAGCACCTGCACATTGGCAAGAGCATGCATGCATGGCAATGCGAGGAAGGGTCATACAGTAACTGATTGGTCATGGAGTGATTTACAGGGAACTCAAGAGCTACCTTCAAGGTTGTGAAGGTTTTGTCCAAGTTGCAGCGCGCGTACTCGCTCAGCGAAAAAGTTTGTCGTGCAGATGCACACCAAGACACATGTTCAGTGGGCATGGTTGATGCTCCGATTGCTTTGATACAACTAATTTTCCTGGATGATACTCGTAAAAATAGACAGGCTGCTCGGCCACTTGAGCTCAAGAGTGAGTTACCTTTTTGTCGGTAAATGCATGGTTCACAAGGGCGCACGCTGCTTTACTGGTGGCAAAAATCTGTGGAGGAGAGATGGAAAGTTGCAACCTTGAGCTGTGCATCCAGCTGCGCACAGCTTTTCAAATATTTATGATCCAAGCCTTCCTGGAACATGGCTGCATCAGTGCATCATTACCACAGCAGGCCTTTCCTTGCATTGGTTTAACATACCATAAATTTCGGATTGACTCCACCTTCGGGGTACAGTTTTGCCTTCAGGCTCGAATTCCACTGGGGACAGGATCAATGGAGAGCAGGGTACAGCTGGAGAAGGCTGCTAGAGCAGCCAAACAATCCAGTAAGGATTGAGCATGAAAGGAGATATGCTGAGGGGCAAGATGCCACTTGGAACATTGATGACCCAAGCTCTTGCCGTCAATATCACACGGTTGCACGTGCACATACACACAGGCACAAACATCCTCAAAAAACACATGAAAACACAGCAAGCGCCTGCAAGCAAACATACAAGCGCGCGCATACACACTTACACACAAACGGGTGCACGCATGTACGAACCAGCATAAGGGGGGGCTCCAGCTGCACGCTCGAAGTGGAGGCTGCCTCAGCTTCCTCATCTTGCTGGATTGATCGCTCAGGGAGCTCTGCGAGTGAGAGAGGAGAAGCGGACATGCATGAGCCACCACTGACGCTAACAGCACGAATCAAGCTGTGGCAGTTGCCAATGACTGCCCTCGAGGTGCTCAAAGATGTCCATCTCAGATCGTCTCCAAATTCGCTATCGCTTAGCTGCACGGTAATTTATGATAGTGAAAACAAATGGTCGCATAAAACACCTGTCAAATGAGCAGCTCCCGTTACCGTAATTTGACACGCGTGCTCTGTGGCTTGTTGTGTGGCTTAATATGTCAGGCTCAAGATCAGGTTGAACAGAATTTGCCTTCAGAAAGCTCCGTGTGTTTCATAGTGAGGACATACTGGGGGCACGGGGATGAGTATGGGGACAGCGCTTTGCACGACCTCCTTAATTCCCTACAGACACAGACAGTACAAAGGCAAGTGAACAACTCCAATAAAAAGGGAGTCTGTGTGTAAGCACGCTTGCACAAAACAAGTCCATCTTGATGCAAGCGCATGCCCCTGACATGTGCATTCCCCCTATTCTTATGTTGGTTGCTGCAGATGGGAGGCTCTCATGGTGGTCTTGGACGACAGACCCTTCCCAGATTTGCAAAAGTTAGTGGCCAGCAAAGGAGATGACCGCATTTGGATCTTTGCAGAATGGGTGAGCCGAGCAGTCCATTGCTTCCTTTGAAGGCATAGCCAGCCTGAGGCTTTGTGTTCCAAAACTTAGCACATACCACTGTGGAGAACAACAAAAAGCTCGACGCCTTCCTGCAGGCAAAGTCAATATACAAACCGAAAGACAAGGGCATCTGGTCAGCCAAGTACCACCAGTATCTCTACCAATTAACAGATGAAGCCGTGCGAGGTAATGTGTCCTGAAAGAGAGAAGAGTTTGCTTTCTTTTTACAGCATTTGGTTGCTTACAGCATGCAGAGCAGATGCACGCTGCTCCGCATGAGGCCCAGCAATGTTTCGAGGTCCCTGCGTTGATCGCCCACTTGTATGGGAGCTTGAGTGCCAGCAATGGCGGCACAATTGCAATGCGCTGAAAAGCAGGGCTGCGGAAAGAGAACATGATCATTATTGTAACTTGTACTCAATCACCTTCCCATACACACCCGCGAGGTCACTCACTTTGCTGCTGCAGCCTGTTCACCATCAACGGAATGGTTGGTCATCACAAATGGCGACAACATGTATGACTCCCATTTTGTGGAGGAGGTGCTGAAGACGCCTGGTAGCTATGATGTGGCGGCCTTTGACTTCTACTCAAGATACCAGAGACCGACAGGTACATGGTGGACATCCTGCTTGGCCTCCACTGCCCCTGCTACTGCTGGATGCAATATTTTTCTGGGCTTCAAGCATGGCAAGCAAATTTCACCGTCAGCATCACTTCACACATGGCACCCCTGGTCTGCTCCTTCCTCTGGCATTCCCTTTGGACCAGCCCACCCACACCTTGCTCTGCTTGCCTTGCCCTGCTGCAGCACCCCCTTGCACTCGGTTTGCCGCAAGCAAAGATGGCAGCCTGCCTAATTGCAAATCCAATGAGTTGCGCTTTTGCCAAGTGGACTTAGCGGCAGTGGCATGGAGGTGGAAGCGCATGATAGAAGAAAATAGGAGGTAAGGAGCAGGGATCAAGTCCTTTTGTGTCCAAATGACAGAATTTTTATGTACAACTGTAGACTGCGCTTCCAGGTGTGTCTCATGCTACACTGCACTGCAGTGAGAATGATGCCTTAAATCTTACTGAGATCAACTGTAATGGAGCCGATAGATGTGAATGGCTCAGTTGTTCCGTGACACAGGGTCCATGGGAGTCTGCAAGCTGCATACTTTAAACTGGCATTAGTGTCTGCTCAGTACAGAATGCGTGGCATGACTAAATCCAAGCAGGTTATTGGCTGCAGCACAGCTCTGCAAAAAGCCCTGCAATTGATGATTGGTCATTTAGCAGCAAATGGCACACCTGCAAGTGCAGATTTGGCGCCATTGACAAGCGCTCGGACAGTCAAGCAGCAGATGGATTGATGGCCTCTGCAGTGATGCAGGCAGGCTGGCAGGTGTGTTTGCTGTGCCTGCTCTTACTTTGCACAAAGAACTTGTAGGAGTACAACAGCAAGTTGCAAGGATTGCTTGTACGAGACTGGTGTAAGCAAGAATAGAATATGAGGCACTGATTGGTAATTTGGAAATATCCTAGAATATGAGGGTGTTGTGTACCGTATTGGGCAAGCCATAGGGCAGGTTAGCACCTTTAAAAAACTCCTGACTGGCAGCCCGCCGTTATTGCTCACTCAAAACTGCAGGTGCGATTTGTGAAAAATCGCTGCCTTGTGCATCACAACCCCAACCCCCAGTTGTGCGCCCTGAGGGGTGGCGTTTGGGACGACTCCGTGCTCATTAACCCAACCAACTTTGGTGGCCGCTGCATCACAAGAGAGATGGCCGAGAGCTTGCAAACTAACAACCCTGGGCTAGAGGTGAGTGACGCCTGTTACAAAGATGTGTCGACCGTAGGAAAGAGATGTCTAACCCATTGCAGCCAGACTGAATAATCCGTCATGTCCCTCTGTGTATTGCAGCTTATTCACTTGGAACTCAGTTACGACCGAGATGCCTTTGGCTACGAGCATATGCCGTCTTTCCCAGGAGCCTGCCTCCGCACTTCTGATCCAGCCACCTGGCGGAACGCTTTCACTTTTGGGCGAGTGTGTGCCGCGCGGGCCGATTTCACAAGCTTGCCACATGATTTGCCGCCCCATCCATGGGACATGTGGCTGCCTGACGATTTAAAGGGGTTGAAGACAGAGGGGATTGCCTGGGAGAAAGGCACTGAGTTGTGAGAATTGCTCAACTTCTTGATATTGCTTAGAAGTCATGTTAATGGAGCCCTGTATCATACATGCATGATGCAGCTGCTTAACTAAGACTTGCAGGCTTTCTATTTATGCCCTCGTCATCCTGACAAATTATTGACGTGCTGCACATGCGGGCAATCACTCCACCAAATCCTTCCTTCTGGGAAGTACATCTGTTCAACAATTCAAGGTAATAATGATACTGCGCACCCTGGCAAAAGGCAAGAAGAGCAGTGCAGCTCTCACACAAACGCACAGGGCACAGGGATTAATGAAACAAATGCGTACATTGTGCACTAAGGAGCAGAAAAAAAGCCACACGGATGACGAATTTGTCAGAAAGAAAGAAAAGAAAAACTAAGTAGGCAGTGAAACCACTCCCCACATCAATTAAGGAAAAGGAGACACATTGGCCCTGAGAGCCGTGAGTCTCCTTCACCAGGGAAGAGGTAGAACTTGTGAGGATCTGGAGGGTGACAAGCAGCCCCCCTGCTCCGAATTTGTCAGATAGGTTAGGTTACATAGCTGTATGAATTTGTCAGATAGGTTAAGGTCACCGCGGTCATGAAGATAATTAAAGAGAATTGTTAAGAGGGTTACAAGAAAAAGGCCTTCAGTCAAGAAGTGCGACTGCTTGCGAGAATAGCCAAGGGAAACAACAAAGAGAAAGGAAGATTTTCAATAACAGCAGGGATTCACCTGTTGGGGAAATCCAAGGAGAGTTTTACAGCTGGTGCATGCACCAGGCAAACCCCCACCATCAAATAGGCAAGTGGAAACTCAGTGAGGACCAAGAGGGGTCTGAAATGAGCAAGCTAACTTAACTAGGCTAGGTTACAAAGCTGTACCTGCCGGACAAGGGCAGCTTAGTTGAAGCCAAACGGGCCTGCAACCGAAACCAACAAAAAGCAGGCAAGGTAACTATTGTTCTGCTCGATATCAGAGTACAGAAATAAGGCTTACAAAGTATCGAATGCAAGAAGTAAGCAAGTATACCTCTTGCAAGATCAAGACACCCTATCCAAGAATCATAGTTAGCTTGTGTCAGCCTGGTGACTGGCATTTTACTCTAAAGACCCATCTGCAATTCATATGATTATGAGTTGTTCATCATCTAGGACGTTGGGTCAGGCGACTAGTTTTAATCTTTCAAGTAGCAAGCTTGCGCACACAAGCAAGACAACTTTGGTTGAGAAAACGAGTAAACTGAGGAAACTTCCTCACACCAAAGTGCAGCTTAGAGTCCTTTTTTTCAAGAGGAAAGCAAAGCTAGCCTCGAAAGCTAGCCCACACTGCGGCAGCAATGGACATCAGGATCGGATGCAAAAGAAGAATTCCCATCATCATCATCATCATCATCATCATCATCATCATGCTAGATACTTTTGGGATAACAGAAAGGCAGCAACTAATTCTCACATGTCCACCCATTCTTATATTTAAAAATAAGGTTTTGGCTGCGATCCTAGGAAGTTTAGCATGCTTGCATCAGGGAAAATGCAGCTGCAGGCGAAGGCAGGTCAGGCTGTGCAGCAGCCCGCTTGCCCTGTGGTGGTGCTGCCCTTCCCTAGCAGCCGCAACGCACCTGCCAGCCGCAGCCAAGTGCGCATGCATGCAGCAGGGCCCCAAAAGGTGTGTTGTAGGCTGTGGTCTCTGAAGCAGCTTTTGGGAAAACCAGGAGCTGTCGCATCAATGACCATTGCCCACCGCAAATCAATCTATCTTGCCGTGCCCACACGCGTGCCTATCCCCAGGGAGCACCTGCAGGCACGCCAGTCGTCACCCCACAGGTTGGTGCACGCAGGCTGAGCAGGAGTACAGCAACCAATGTGCTTGCATGGGTGAGAGGGTGAAGTGTAGTCACACATGCTCCCACTCTTTTTGGGCACCCCACCCCTCTTCCCCCCAAACAGGACCTGCCGTCTCGACCGCGCCGCAACAGGCGGAGTGAGACCGTGCGGTCTGCCGTGCGTGAGTCCATCCTGTCCCCCTCCAACTTCATCCTGCCCATCTTCGTGCACGAGGAGAGCGACAAGAATCAGCCCATCCCCTCCATGCCTGGCTACTTCCGCCTGGCCTACGGCAAGAATGTCATCGATTTTGTGGCTGAGGCCCGCTCGTATGGCATCAACCAAGTCGTTATCTTCCCAAAGGTCAGGGAGGATGTCTTCTTGAAACATGCATCGGGGAGGACTGATCTCCAGCCTGGCTTTGAGATTCAATTGGGTTGCCAGCTCCCTGCATAGCACACTGAGAGGGGTACATAGTCCTGTTGCCTGACTGAGGTGTGTGTTTTATGATGATAACGGATGCGCACAGACCCCTGACCACCTGAAGACCTCAACGGGCGAGGAGGCCTTCAACAAGAACGGGCTCTCACAGCGCACCATCCGATTGCTGAAGGATGCCTTCCCTGATTTAGAGGTGCGGAATCCCACCATGAGCTTGCGGGCATGTAGCGCTTCACTCTCCTGCTGGGCCGTGATGGGCATGGCACCACAGGATGACATGACGTGCAAGCCATTGAGATTCCTTGCCAGAAGTGCAAATGACTGCATTCCGGCATTCCTGCACGCTCCTCATGCCTTGGCATGTCTACACATGTAGTGCGCGTCTTTGTAACATGTCCCCTTCCACATGGTCAAAGCACCTGACCAGAAGCAGGCTTGCTCCTTCCATGCACCTCCCTAGGTGTACACCGATGTGGCACTGGATCCCTACAACAGTGATGGCCACGACGGCATTGTGCGAGATGATGGTGTGATCATGAATGATGAGACCGTGGAGTTCCTGTGCCGACAGGCCGTCAGCCAGGTGTGCCATGTTGCTGCTGCTGCTGCTGCTGCTGCAGAAAGGTAAGGGAAGAGAGGGGTATTGATTGCTTAGGTGGCACCTTGGCCTTGAGCGCCACGCGCGCGTCCCTTGAGTGCTGAGCGGGCAGGCAGGTGGCTGCCTCGTGTGCTTTGCAAGCGCTTCTGCGGCTGCTGCAGAGTTGAGGGCTTGGCAAGCAGGCATGTAGGCCGCCCAAGGCATGACACCAGATGAGCAGAGCTTACAGCTGCAGGTGCTCAAATCCTGCATAGGTCATGGAGGGAGTGTGGGAGGGATGGGCATAGCGCAGGGCTCCTGGCGGGCTCCATGCACTGCCTGCGTGCGCCAGCTGCAGTGGGCCATGTAGGGGCCTAGCAGGGCACCATGCAGGGGTATCCGCAGCTGTGGCGCAGCAAGGGTGGTGCAGGGCCATGCCACCTGTAGTGGGCGCCACCGCCAGCCAGTGGGGCCCCGACAAATGGGCATGGCTGTGTGCCTGGCTCATTGTTGTGTGACGTGCATGCCTGCCCTGCCCTTCTAGGTGCTGCCGCTCCCCCTTCCCCCCCACGCCTCATGCACCCCTCTGATGGTGGCAGCAAGGTATGGGCTTGCTCGCCTCTTCAGCTTCAGTGCTCTGCCCATGGTCATGGAGCGCAGCATTTGCGGGCCTGCCTCCCCCGCTCCCCAAAGCCCTTCTGATGCCCCATCCATTGACGACAGGAGCAGCGCACATGCCAGGAGGCCGGCTTCCCACCTACCCTCCCCCCTTTTCCATGCCCTCTTCCATGCCCCAGCCAGGGCTGCTGCAGCGCGCTGGGCAAGCTGGCTGTGTCCCTCAAGAGCACACCTTTTGCCCTGGCTGGCTGTGCGTGCGCAGGCGGAGGCCGGCGCTGACTGCGTGTCACCATCAGACATGATGGACGGGCGCGTGAGCGCCATCCGCCGCGCATTAGACAGGTGCGCTGCAGTCGCGGCTCAGCGGCGGCGGCCGGGGTGTCGTTGATGGCGGCAGAGAGGTGGCAGCAGGGGCGATGGCCAGCAGGGTTGGGGCTGGCAGCCTGCGCTGATGTTGGGGAAGTTTGGGAAGGTGCCCAGGGAAGGTGCCACATGCGGACCTTGTGACGCCCAACTGCTGTGCCGTTCAGGGAAGACGCGTGTGCATGCATGCTGCAGGGGAGGCTCGGCGGTGATGTCTATCATGTCATGTGCGTGTGCGTGCGTGCGTGCATGTGTGTCTGTCCACATTTGTTCGTGCATGTGTGTGTTGTGCTGCAGGGAGTGCGTCACAAAAATGTCCATTATGTCCTGCACAGCCATGCTGCATGTGTGCATGCCTGTGCGCTGCAGGGAGGGCTTTACGGAGGTATCCATCATGTCGTACACAGCCAAGTACGCGTCCGCCTTCTACGGCCCCTTCCGCGACGCCTTGGAGTCCGCGCCCAAGTCAGGCGGCCCATCCAACAGGTGCGTATGCAGCTCGGGGGTGGTGCGCTTCTCGCCAAAGGGGCTGACCCATGTGTATGCAATCAGTCCTTTGCACAGAATCGAAGCCACATGCTCCGCCTGGCAGTGCAGGAGGGACAGGTGGCTAGCCCTGGAGCCGCAACCTGGGTGGGG
>LFCJ01004571.1_pt1 | contig 10144 bp, 8 predicted proteins | sample 643141 | NCBI WGS metagenome assembly LFCJ01 (sample SAMN03766243, study PRJNA286221) | soda lake metagenome | biome: soda lake; feature: Kulunda steppe; material: water; isolation source: sample B1-Br-g2 brine of Lake Bitter-1 | place: Russia: Kulunda steppe | collected 2010-07 | reverse complement strand
CTGTTGATCTCATCGATCAGCAGAAAACACCGTGTCCGTTTCAATTCCGTCTTGGATTTTCTGTCTATTGCAACACCGCGTCATACCCACCCGTCTCACTGCTCACAGATGTTTCAATTCCGTCGTGGATTTTCTGTCTATTGCAACATTCGAGAATTGTATTGACAGCCCCATTTGATTCGTGTTTCAATTCCGTCGTGGATTTTCTGTCTATTGCAACCATGACGTCGGAGATTGGTTGGCATATTACGATCATAGTTTCAATTCCGTCGTGGATTTTCTGTCTATTGCAACAACCCCCACGTTTCCATCACCTGCTCCATCAGTTCCTGTTTCAATTCCGTCGTGGATTTTCTGTCTATTGCAACATTCGACAGTTCTCGTTCAAACGCTCGTGCAATGTTCGTTTCAATTCCGTCGTGGATTTTCTGTCTATTGCAACCTGCTCGGACATGCTTCCAGGACTGAGTGTTGTCGGTTTCAATTCCGTCGTGGATTTTCTGTCTATTGCAACAACTGAATCCGAGGTGAAAAATCAATGAGACGTTTGTTTCAATTCCGTCGTGGATTTTCTGTCTATTGCAACCAGCCGACTACTGTTTTTGGTGTCATACAAACACGTTTCAATTCCGTCGTGGATTTTCTGTCTATTGCAACCAACATCAAATTCTCCATCATCGTTGTAATATCCATGTTTCAATTCCGTCGTGGATTTTCTGTCTATTGCAACCTCTTTGGTGAGGTTGTCATAGCGTTTGGTCTGTTTCGTTTCAATTCCGTCGTGGATTTTCTGTCTATTGCAACGAATTTTAGCAGTTAATTCTTCTACTTCTTTATTGTTTTCAATTCCGTCGTGGATTTTCTGTCTATTGCAACGGGGGTTGAATTATGGCTCATAGAGGATATAATTCTTTCTCACGAGCCGATAGAGTTGACCTCTTTCATCGACCCCTGCTGTACACGCAGTTTATAAGGGTCGATGAATAGCTCCGGCTAACCGCTCTTTTAGATCACGTTCGACTGCTCGTCTGGAGGATCGACACCGAGATCGGTAATCGAGTCGACACAGGCATCACAGAGTCTGTATATGCGAATCCGATCGCCATCTGAGGCATCAATATGTGATTTGAGTTCGTCTTCAAGCTTGACACGCTCAGTCTTCGAAATTTTTAGTTCGAAGACACTGTACTGTTTCCATGCCCCATACCGTTCGAGCGTCCGGTAGACCTTTCTCCGATTCGAGTCATCACTGACATCGTAGGTGATTGCGACATGCATAGTTATCGAGCAAACGTAAGCGGATGGTAATTATCCATTTCACCAGTGATCGCCTTACGGAGCAAAATCGCCTGCTGACGAACCGCCTTCCGTCGCGTCACGGTATACTCGAAATGCGGATGGACAAACTCTTCTTTCATATACTCATCAAACTTCGAAAGGTACGTTTTGAATGCATCCTCATTCAGCCGATTGTCCGTGCGGAAGTCGTCATGTGTGATGACGCCACGATTGACGAGCCGCGTCACAAACGCATCACAGAAAATCGGCCGAAACTCCTCTTGCAAATCAAGCGCAAGTGACGGTCGACCGTGCCGATCGGCGTGCAAGACCCCTAAGAATGGATCGAGATTGTACTGTCGAAGTGCGGCTAAGACTTCGTTTTTCATAAACACGTAGGTCAGCGAAAGCAGTGAGTTGATGTGGTCTTCTGGTGGTCGCTTGGTTCGCTTTTCGAACGTCCACCCATCTGTGAGGGTTTCATCGAGCCTAGCAAAGTATCGTTCGGCAGCCTCTCCTTCAGTCCCACGGAGGTCGTCTTTGTTCCGAGCGTTCTGTGTTCGGATTCCAAGATCTTTGAGTACCTCCGTTCCGGTGACTCCTTTTCGAGAAAGAAGCGTCCGACCGTTTCTGATTTTACCAGCAATAATCCGCTTAGCAATAGCGAGCTCTTCGGCCTCCGACAAAGCATACTGTGCTCGACGGACTTCTGCGATCGTATTCCGTTCGGGAACGAAGCTCCCTCGATACTTGCCGTACTGAGTAAAGTAGTTGAGCACAATCCCATGCTCGTTTGCCTGTGCAACAAACGGTGTCGAGAAATTCACCCCACCAAAGACGTTAATCGTGTCAACCTTCTCCATCGGCCGAGAGGCTAGTACCCCCTCATCGCCGTCAACATCCCAAACGACGATCCGACCGCCGTCGACACGGATCTGTGAACCCTGCCTCGTGACGAATAACACCGACTCGTTGTACATTCCCTCAGATGCTTTCATGTGTGGTCCTCCCAGCCAGTTCCGATCGCCTTCTCAGGTTCGAGCTTGGCGGTTTCGGCTGGCATACAATACTCACGGGCTGAACAAGCACCACACTTCTTTGGGTTATCTGTGAATTGGGGGATAGAGTCGACTGACATAGACTGGATACGATTAATGATCTCGCGGACGACTCTGCGATGACCTTCTGTAATCTCGATTGCGTGGCGCGTGTCAGTCTCGTACAAATAAATGTATCCAACATTTACAGGTTCCTCAATGACCGCTTCGAGTAACAAACAGTATCCGGCAAGCTGGACTTCATCACTTGGAAAATATTGTCCGCTTTCAGCACGTTTTCGTTCGACAGGAGTGAGAATGCCCCCGTCTGATTCGATCAGATCGATCTTTCCATGTAGATTGAGGTTCTTATCTCTAAAATAGCGCTCAGTGATCCAACCACCTCTGTGCGATTGATGTTCGTGTTTCGACCGCCCGTCGACAAGTTCGTACGGTGTCCCCATTTCATCATGATATCGCTGGTAGTAGTACCGGCGGGGACAGTACACAAACTCGTTCAATACACTGACGGGAACGAGTTGATCACGTTGTCCAACAGTTCTTGGAGTATTCAATAGTCCAGAACCTCCTCAATATCAGCCGATTCAGCATCAATCCGGTCTTGGACACGACAGTAGAGATAGAGAGCATCGTGACTGAAAGCTATCGCTGCATCATTTTCTGTATAATACATTGGATAAATAAATCCGAATGCCCCAAGCGAGTATTGGGTCTGTATTTGTGCCACGTGTCCCTCTAACGGATAGCAGAGAATTTCCTCAGAGGACAAGTCTTCTTTTAACAAATCCAACCCGTCAATACTGGGCGTAGTCTCAATCTCAAGTCCAGTGCAGACTTCTGGCTCACGTTGGTGACGGTCATGAGTGTCTAAGAGAGTATACAGCCTACCAGTTGCTTTGTACATCACAGAACGCCCAGTATCTGACTGGTTATTTGCCGTGTCTGAGTTACCATTGTATCCACCATGATAGAGGCAGTAGCCACTACTGTACGGCTCTAACCGCGACACATGGTTCATGAGACGATCTGGGAGATGACGGATGAATTCATCCTTCGTGTGGAAGGAGACATCTCCGTGTCTAAGTAAATACGGAATACTGTATGTTTGTAGTGTTTGTGATTGGATATCGTAGACGAGCGTTTGGATACTCTCACCCCGATACGTCTGAAGTTTTTTCAATAGGGCGGATTCAGCAACGTTATGTAGCCGGTGGAGGTCTGGCTCTGAGAGGATCTTACCATGGCTGTGGAAGAAGTGACGCTCAATCCGCTTCCATCCGCTCTTTCGAAGGGATACTTGGTCATCAGATGGCGCGTTTTCGACTCGATGTTTAACATGATCGTAGGCTTCGACAGCGGAGTATCGCCAATCAAATGATGCCGGTGTCGACTCATCAATATAGGCTGATTTTATTTGTGTTTCAAATTTCGATCGATCGATCCAACGATCAGCATACATGTCGACAATCTCTTGAAGTTTATCGAAGAGATACGAAGGAACATAGCCATAGGCAGCAGACCTGTGTGGCCGTGTCCTCAGTCGACCCAGCCGTTGGAAGAAGCTTGCAGCATCATGAGCGGAGAAGACGATTTGGTCGGTATCGAAATCAACGCCCACTTCAACAGCGGAATTGCTCACCAAGATACGAAACGAGTCGAGTTTCTCACGAACGTTCTCGCGGTGAAACCCATCGATTCGAACCACCGATTCGAAATCTACGTCGTTGAGCGAGCTATAGACTCGGTCCACCTCGTGGATACCATCGAGCATGATAACGGTTCGCCCACCAGCAAGTCGGTCATGTAATAGTGATTCAGTATTTAGTAGTTCGGTTGCAGTGTCAAATGTTTTGGCTGGCGTAAGGGTCAGGTCGACTGGAGGTAAGACCGCTCTGTAGCCCGAAGGTAGTGCACCGGGTTCGAACGCCACAGCAATGTCTGCCGTATCAGTGAGTGCCGGGTGCGGTGTGTCTCGCCAACCGAGACCGTCAACACGATAATAAGGGGCAGCCATTGCTTCGCTAAACTGCCGTTCAAGCTCCTTTTCAGGGGTTGCACTGAGAAACACCAGATGTCGTAACCGACAGATCTCTTCATTCGTCTCGTACATTTCGTCTAAGAGAAACAACAGTGTATTACGTTCTTTCCGCGTTGCACGATGAAACTCGTCAACGACAGCAACGTCAAACCGGTTGATCCCGTCAATCCGCTCGTAATAGATCTCACGTCGAAGAAGAACGAATATATCTGGATTGGTAAGAAATATGACGGTCTGTCGGCTATCAAATGCATCTCTGAGTATGTATGAGAGACGCTCACCATTGGAATCAGCAGTAGGGAACTTCTCTGCGTATTCGTTTTGAAGTGTTTCGCTGGTTATTTCCAAGACCCGTACATGCTTACCACCATTAATTTGATCGAGTTTTTCAGTGATGCTCCGAAGTTGATCTTCTATAAGTGCGTTTGTCGGGTATACTGCAATAGTCGACAGTCCAGTAACAACCGCTGGAGCGAGCCAAGCGAGCGTTTTTCCGGCACCTGTTGGTGCATCATCGACAAACAACCCCGGTTCGCGGTTGCAAAGTGCATCGTGGAGTGCCCACTGATGGTGGTGTGGTGTAATACCATTGACTGGATATTCACCAGGATACGTCCGAAGACCCAAGCCTGCAAGTTGAAACGAAATCGACTCTTGTTCAGACATCATTTCGTTTTGTTAGCAAGAATTTCGCGCTGGCTGGATAACAGACGCGTGATTGATTCCGAAAGGGCGGCTCGATTGCGTAGTAATCTGTATTAAATTCGGCTTCGAACCAGACTGGTGTCGGTTGCATTTGTTTCATTACGACGCCCCCAATAGGCATAGCCTCATGATCGTACACACTGAGCGGATGTCCCAGTGTGAACTTTCCCGAACGTCGCTGGCCTTCAACAATTCGGTAGCTGACGTGGCCTTTGCCACGTTTCTTTCCCAGCCGGATGTACGACGGAAGTTGTGAGACAACATCGGTTGCATCACGCTCGTAGGGAAATACATAGAACCGAAAGACGTTTTCTGGGGCGAGTGCTCGTTCACGCTCGAACGTTGGGAGGTTCTTTTTCGCCTTCCCTGTCGGGTCGTCCGTCGCAGGGTAATTAGGTGTGGCATAAGTGTCGCTCCGAGCGTTCCGATTTGTCGTGAGATAGGTCGTTCTGATAGACTCACTTTGATCAGCACGAGCAGGAACCGCCGGAGTTACATACACTTCGTTAACCACGTCAACCGTATCGTCAATATAGGTCGGTTGGCGGCTCACGTCAACATACCGGCCACTGGCAAGGCCGAGTGCATAGTGGAGTGCTGTATTCAAAATACAGGCATCCGTATCGGTCATTCGGCCGACTTCGCGCGATGCGAAACCAACCTTCCCATGTGTCGTGAGTGTTGCTTCGATAACTTGCATGAGGGACTCTTAGTTTCCGTCAGTGTCGATGGCACCGTCAATGAATGCCTCTGAGCGCGGTTGTTGTGCTTCGAGAATAGACTGCAGTTCGGTATCTGTAGCCGCCGCAAGAAGTTCGCTCAATGCATCTTCATCAACAGGTTTCTGTGCGATCTCTGCTTCGCACGCCGCATCATACGCATCTTGCACGTATTCGCATGCTTTCGAAACATCGAGCGACGGTGCTTGAACGACATCACTGAGTGTCTGCTCGTCATCCTCAGCAAACGACGTGATGACGTTTGCCGTCAGTTCTCGGTTCGAAGGCCCTTCCTCGGAGCCGGTGTAGACGCCAAGAATGTGATTTTTGACTCGACCGAGGCGAGTAGTTGCCGCACCGTATCGTTTGTTCCGCTTCGTAATAGCGACGACGAACGCTACTTCGGCTGGCGTGGCGTCTCGAAGGGTAATTGCACACGGGAACAGTGTTCCTGGCTCGAAAAAGTCTGGTTCTCGGATCGTTGAACGTGATCCCTTTGCGTATCCCTCGCCGGGTGCGTTCTGGAATTTCTCGTCAATACATGCACTTGCATCTCGAACGCTGAAGGCGGTATCGTACATCACCCGCGAGGTGACACCAATGTCGACATCGTCGTCACCGCTGGCGGCACTTCCATAGAGGGCAGACTCGACAGATCGAGGGTTCATTTCGTTGACTTCCATCGAATCCGAACGGTCATACTCAAGGAGTTCTCGCTGGACTGCTTTCCCCATCCGCCGATCGCTTCCAGTCTGCTTCCGCATGAACATCAATCCCGGCGAGTATTCGATGCTGGACTCGTCTCCGACGACCGACAGTGAAGCAATATCTGCGTCCTGTCCGTTCGTGGTGAAAATTGCATGGCTTTCTAACTCTCTGAGAACGAGAATGGTCGTATAGTTTGTCCCGGGAGTATTCGTCATTTTGTCCATCGAAACGGTACCGTCTTCTAACGCTGTAGTAAGAGTCTCTGAAATCATTGTTTATTACTTTTTGTGTCTGCATTCGCTTTTTGGCCTTGTTTATCGCGTGCATCGTAGTATGCTGCTTCCGCTCGAAGCGTCGCGCCAAAAAAGCCGTCCGAAAGGTTGTTTTCGAGTCGTTTCAGTTGTGACGGCCGACCGTTAGCGATCCCGTAGAGAATTTCGTCGACAAAGAATTCGGCGTACTTCTCAACACGTTCCTGTAACGGTGTGCCAGCGGTTGACCGGTCAGCACTAACCGGATAAACCGAATCACCGGCTTGTCTATTTAGCATCTTTTGTAATCGCCCCGAAACGAGCATTACGTAGTCGTCTCGGCCCAACTGGTCGCCTGTTTTCGAGACCGCCTTAACACTCTCTCGGAAGACTCGTTCGACGCGGTGTGGTTTGCGCCCATGTCCGCTTGCGGGACGAATTGCGTCATACGCGAGGTCCGCGAGCTGTGTAATACGGTTGTGTGGTGTTTCACTCATTGTTGATCCAAACTGCTTAATTCCGGCTTGTTCGTCAAGTGTGACTGCATACCTCATCAGGGCAGGAATATACGGCCCCTCACTTGAGGATTGGACAGCACGCTTAAGTAGGTATGAACCCGGAAGCAGCTCGTTCCGCGTTACCCGTAGGTACTTCGCAAATAACGAGTCGTTACGCGAACTACCTTGCAACGCGTGACCTAACTTGATCAATGACGATGCTGCCTGTAGTCGACCCTGCAATGCAGACAGAGGGACTGTTTCTCCGTAGAAACTCGACACTTGCGTGAATCCACTATCGAGCTTCGCAAACTCGCGAAAATCACGTGAACGCATTTCAGGGATTGGAGATACGCTCATCGAGACACGCATCCCTGTATATGCGCTAATTGAGAGCGCCAGGAAGGCACCAAAGAATTGGAATTCGGTATCGTTGTCTGGGTTTTTGAAGTAGCTGATAGTCTGTGCACCGAACTGTTTGTTCTGATCGAACTCCTGTGAGAGTGATTCAATCATGGTTCGCCCGTTGCCCTCTGGTTGTGTCAGTTCGTCCATCACTGATGCGAACTCAGCAGGTGAATCGATATCGTAGATTGCCTCGGCCAACCGACTGATTCGAACTCGGTTTTCCCCAGTAAACCGATTGATCAGCCGCGCATACAGTCGCCATGAGAACGGCGTATAAAAATAATCAGGAACCAAGTGGAAAAAGAGCCGACCGTCACCCCTTCGTCTTGCGGCGGTCTCACGGAGTGAAAATTCGATTCGACAGGTAGAACATAACAACAGGTTATCTCGCTTGGTTCCACCAACCATCTCTCGGTTCGAGAAGCCTCCCTGAAGCGTTGTGAGGGATTTTCGAGACTTCATTGGACTTAGATTTCCACCAGTGGCAACACCACGACTACACAGAGTGCATGTTTTTCCACGTGATTTCTTCACGTATTCATCGAAAGTGTCGACTGTCGAATCTATCGATTCAATAGCACCGACGCCGACTCGGAGGTTTTCTGTTATAAATGCCTGTACCTCGTCTTTGATTGTCCCAGCATGTTCATCACGGATGCGTTGCCACCACTCCGGACCGTTACTAGCTAATTCAGTTAGTTTTGCTTCGAGAACAGAGACAATTTTATCTTCAGCGGCTGGTATCGAAGGTCCGTTACCGTACTGATCCAGTAGGCCTTGAGCAATTGCGTAGGAGTATTCCCATTTACCTCCGCTTGTAAGCGACGAAACGGTTTCGTCTGGAAGACTGGTCAGCTGCTCACCGAGTTGTTCCGAAAGGCCAAATACCGAAACGGTAGCACGAATAAGATCATTGCTCGTTGCCTTATTATCGAGAACTGGTTCGACAAAATACCGTTTGACAGTGTTGACACACCGCGCAAGCCCATACTGCTGTTCGGTTTTTGCAAACGTTTGGCCAAGAGCGGTTTCCAGCGTTTCCATCGATTTCAGTGCTGAGTCGCTTGGATCGTTGTCGACTGCTCCGTCAGCGATCCCTTTCTTAACGACAGCACGGAGCATTTTCGTCGTACCTACGTAGAAGAAATCCGGAGGGTTCAGGCTATACAGCCCTTGTGCACCGACGATAGAAAAGTTCGACTGTAACTGATCAAGACTTCTGTATGACGGATGTGAGGCGCTGATATTCGTACTTACTCTGTCAGCGATTTCCGGAACGAAATTCTCCGTAAGTTCAGGTATTTCCCCATCAGTCGGCGCTAGGTACACACAGCCGTCCTGATAAATCGTAAGCAGCGTGTATCCGAATTTGTCTTCCAAGTGATCACAAACTGCTGCATTGAGTAGGTTCGTAAAGATTCCACTCACGTGATCTGTGCGGTGGTACGCGAGTTCCACGCTTGCACTTGGGAAGCACTTTTTGAATTGTTTTTGTGCACGGCCGTCAGCCGCCTTTTCCGGTGTCGTTGACGATGCCATTCCATCGGCAAGCCGGATCAAGGGTCGGTAGTCTTTCCATTTGAGCGTGACGTCCGTCGGCTTCGCATTATCAGTCTCGTGATGGTCAACAGCACACGATCGAAAATCACGAATTGAAAGGGCTGAGTCGTCTATCCCCGGGTCAGCACTGAATGCTTGCAGTCCGATCTGTTTAATAAACGGCTCCAGTTCTTCAAGGGTAATATCAAATCGTAGTTTCCGGTTTTCATCCTCTGCACGAAGTTTATGATAATCGTGAGCGACAGCGAGTGCGATCAAATCACGGAGTTCGCTCGGTGAGATTGGTTTGAGGCCAGCAGATTCAGCCTGTGTTGCAAGCCGGTGGAGGAAAAATACGAGATTTCGTGTATGGTTGAGCATCGACTGGTCTACCTTTCCATACTCAACTGTCTTGTTTGGTAGAAACAACCAGCCAGCTTCAATGAGTTTTCCGTCTATCTCAGCCAAATATTCCATGAAAACCTCATTGAGAGAAGTTTGGGAATCGGTCTCTATCTCATCCGGCGAAAAAGCTGCCCCCGGATTCTCGAATAGTGCAGGTGAAAGCGAGTCGACACCAGATCGCGGATGGTCGTTTTGATTTGTGTCTGCTCCTTTTTGTGGCTTTATATTGAATTCGTCGAGTCCACGCTGTTTATTACTATTTTCCTCACTCATTGCTCTTGGACCTCCACTGTAACATTACCACACCCTCGAGCAACCGCACTGCCGACACCGGAGTACTCTGCAAACAACGCGATCGCAGTCACTGCGTTTTCGACACTCTCGCTTGCATTTTTAAATTCGTAGGTACAGGTTCCGGAAAATCCTTGTCTGAATATGGATTGTGGCTTCCCGTCAGCGTCGTCGACTCTATTGACCAACACACTGTGCGTTCGATAACTTCGGGCGTCCGGTTTTTCGATTATTGACGAGGCAAGTG
>LFCJ01004570.1_pt1 | contig 10144 bp, 12 predicted proteins | sample 643141 | NCBI WGS metagenome assembly LFCJ01 (sample SAMN03766243, study PRJNA286221) | soda lake metagenome | biome: soda lake; feature: Kulunda steppe; material: water; isolation source: sample B1-Br-g2 brine of Lake Bitter-1 | place: Russia: Kulunda steppe | collected 2010-07 | reverse complement strand
GATGGATGGATGGATGGATGGATGGATGGACGGACGGACGGACGGAAAGGCGGGTGTGTGGGCGGATGGACGGATGGATGAATGGTTGGGAGGGAGGGATGGATGGATGGATGGATGATGGGTAGATGGAATGGCATGAGCATGAGCAGTTGGGCTGTGCGTTGTCAGTGACCCACTGTACACCTTCCTGCTCGCCTGCCTACTTACCTGCCTGTATGTGTACACATGTCCGTGTGTGTATGTATGTGCCTACGTATGTATGTATTTATGCGTGTTGCCTGTGTCTTCAACGTATGCATGTACCCATGCGTGCGCATGCAATGTCACAGTACTTAAGCGCTTGTGCTGCAGGCCTTGTTCCCCGGGCGCCAGGCAGGGCAGTCATGCATAGGCACACGCACTGGCACGCACAGCGCATAGTCAGCAGGAATGCGCAGGCACACGCACCGGCACCTACAGCGCATGGACAGCAGGAATGCGCAGGCGCATGCACTCAACCGGCGCATGGCTCCATGCATGCATGCACTGGCACGCACAGCGCGTGGACAGCAGGCATGCGCAGGCGCGCACACACGCACACACACACACACACACACACACTCAACTGGCGCATGGCTCCATGCACGCCTGACAACACCTCAGCAGGTACTCCGGGGCCATCAATGGCATGCAAAAGAATTTGAGCCAGCAGCTGCATCCGCCGCTCGGCTCCACACGCCCGAAGCGCGCTTGTGTGGACAAAAGTAGCCCGACCTACACAGGAGCGCTGCAGGCCCTTGAAAAGCGCTGGAAGCCGCAGCCGCCGCCGCCGCCGCCGCCGCCACTGCAGCAGCAGCAGCAGCAGCAGGGGGACGTTGGCGGGGCTTGGGAGGATGGACGCAGCAAGCAAGCTTGTGCCAGGTGCGCAATTGTGGCGCAAAGAAGGTGTGGTTGGGTCCTTCCCCTTTCCCTGTGCTCTCCCAAGTATGCCGTCGCTCTGCCAAGCACGCGTGCACTGCTGCTTGAATGATTCAGGGGGAGGGCACCCTGTGGGTGGGGCTGGCGGGGACGCGTCCGACGCATCTGCATGGGCGCAGTGCAGACGGGTTGGCCATGGGCACCGGTGACATGGGGCGAGTTGTGGCAAGCCGCGACAGTGAGGGAGGTGGCACACAGGCATCGGGCAAGCGTGCGAGCCCATGCAGGGGCTGCCGGTGGAAGCATCGTGCTGCTTGGTGTGTGCGCACAGCTCGCCCAGGACACTGAGGCGCGTGCAGCCCAGGACACTGAGGCGCGTGCAGCCCAGGACGCTGAGGCCCAGGACACTGAGGCGCGTGCAGCTGTTGCTCGCCCAGGACACTGAGGCGCGTGCAGCTGTTGCTCGCCCAGGACACTGAGGCCCGTGCAGCTGTTGCTCGCTCAGGACACTGAGGCGCGTGCAGCCCAGGGCACTGAGGCCCAGGACACTGAGGCGCGTGCAGCTGTTGCTCGCCCAGGACACTGAGGCGCGTGCAGCCCAGGACACTGAGGCCCAGGACACTGAGGCACGTGCAGCTGTTGCTCGCCCAGGACACTGAGGCGCGTGCAGCTGTTGCTGCGGCATGGACGGTGCGCTCACATGCGCGCGCGCGTGCCCTGCCCTGCCCCTTGCCGCAGGCCAGCCACCCCTCCGGCCGTCACTCCAGTGCGCGCCAGCTGCGTGTTTGACTTGACCCTCGATGACGAGCCACCTGCAGGGTCTCTGCTCCAGCAGCAGCAGCAGCCTGCCTCTGCACCCGAGGGCCTGTCCGAACGCAGCCTGCGCAGCCGCACGCCGGCGCAGCCGCTGCTGTGGGGGGGTTCTGGAGCTGGAGCAGGCCAGGGGGGGCTGGGCTCAGAGGAAGGGGTGCAAGAAGGTGGGGTGGCGGGGAGTGCCGCGGGATCTGTGGCAGACCCCGTTATCTGTGGGGCGGCTCGCACCCTCTCCGCGGAGCACCAACCACCAGGGGGGGGCGCTGCCGGTGACATGGCAGTAGTGGAGGAGCCGCAGCAGCAGCCGCAGCGCAGGCGCAGGCGCGCGTCCCAGGGGCGGGGGGCGGGGCAGAACTGTCTGTCAGGAGCGGAGGGGGAGGGGGGGGGCTGGCGCGCATCCCCCAGCGCCAGTGCCGAAGCGCAGCAGGCAGACGCGCGCCAGGTGCAGGAGACGCTCTCCCTGCTGGATGTGTGACGTGCCGGCGGAGGTGGCAGACGTGCGCGCCAGGCGTGCAGGAGGCACGCGTGCGCTGATGTGGGCACGTGTGTGGCCTGCGCTACGGCAAGGACGTGCCCCGCGCGCCGCTGATGTGTGTGTCATGGGGTCTGATGGGAAGCATGCCACGCTGCTGCTGCTGCTGCTAATGCTGCCGCTGCTGCTGCTGCCGCTGCTGGGCATTGGCATGGGTTCAGCGGGTCTGGATAGTCGCCGTGCTCACCATGGAACATCCTCTGGCAGCGCGGCATACGACGGAAGGCCATCGCTGTGCTCACCGGAACACTCAAGCAGCACGTCATACAATGGAAGGCCATTGCTGTGCTCACCAGAACACTCAGGCAGCACGTCATATGACGAAAGGCCATCGCTGTGCTCACCGGAACACTCAGGCAGCTCGTCTTTTCACGGAAGGCCATCGCTGTGCTCACTGTGGAACTGTTTGCATCCTGCATCCTGGCACACGCCATGTGACGAAAGGCCTGGGCCGTCACCTGTGCGCCCCTGTTCCCTTGCTCGTGCTGACTTTGATGGGATGGGCCGAGCGGACGGGTCGAAAGTTGATTGTCTGCAGACCAGGCAGCTGGTGCCGAGGGAGGTGCGCACAGCAGCCGTGCTGCATGGCTTGACAACGGCTGTGCGCCTGAGAAAGCCCTGAAAAAACGGTGTACAATGCCGTGGCCCTGAGGGTGGCCCCGTTTCCCTTAATTGGTGTAGGGAGTGATGTCATTGCCAGCATAGTTGTTCTCTTTCTGCCGCCCAAGCCCCGAGCCAGAGCTGCTGTGCCCGGGCCCATGAATGCCAATGTGTGAATGCTGCAGGGGCAGATCACACATAAGAATGGCGCGTGCATGCAGGCCACCCAAGCCCTTTGCAGGCTGTGAGCAGCTGGATGTGAATGTGCTTGGATGGTTAGATGGATGCAACACCATCAGGCTCTGTGGCGTGCATCGCAATTTGATGCTGCAGTGTGCTGTGTATTTATGACTCCCTAAGTGTACAATACGCATGCAGTGCTTGCTACTTAGTTGTAAGGTGAATTAGACTGTGGATGGAGCGTCCCTCAGATGTCACCAAGCTTGTCTCGGTTGGTCTATTAAGCTTCCTGCCTCATACGTGTTGTGTCTCAGATACTATTCATCTTCTTAAGCAGCATGAGCGTAAGCTTTTGTGGCCCTCTTTAATCATTTTCAAATACAGCGTGAAACATCAGCATGGCATGAAAAGTTAGGATTGATGCAGGTATGCTTGCAATTAGAGAAGAAAATTATGTAGGTAAGGTAAGGTTTCAAGGCTGTATCCGCCGAACGAGGGCAGCTTAGCCGGTTGTGGCCTCAAGTGAGGTTCGAGCCCCGAACCCACAGGTTGCAAGGGTGGATAATCGACTTTCCATCTCAGGTGCCTCGCCGCCTGGAGCCAGAAGAAAATCATGTAGGCAGTGAGACCACTCCCTGCATCAGTTAGGGAAAGGGAGACGTTTTGCAGGTGCCCCGCTGTGTCACGCCAGATTTATGCAGTGCCAGATTTATGCTGCATTGTGAGCCGGAGGTTGGTTGAGTTGGTTGGAGTTGTTATGGCCATGCCGCGAGTCTAATTTGGATGCAGCAGTCTCTCGGCGTGACAGCTGCCTGCTCGAGCGCCTGGAGCTAGAATAGTTCATGCTACCTGAGACATCAAGTCTTTTGTAAGGGGCAGGTCCCTGGTGATACTGAGACTAGCAATTGACGCCCAAGTGCTTTCTTACTCACAAAGGCACACTGTTTCCTGGTAGGAAGGCTCAGCCTTGATCAAGGATTGATGTGGCAGGAGGAATGTTTGCGCGACTTTCTACAGAAGGAACTTTTGAACAAGTACTGAGCATGCCATACATTTGTGAACAGCCAAGTCCAGTCGGACTACAATTCATCACTGACTAAAACTAAAACGATTGTGGCACATGCTTGAAATTTGATCAATATTATTAGCAACAGCACTATTTAAAAGATTGTGTTTACTAAAGTAAGCACAAAATGTTTGTGTAAAAATTATGCTGGTGCAGAGGGAAGCTTGATTGATTATACTGCTACCTTGTGGATTACTTGTTGGCTGGTGATGACCAGCCACAAAACAAACAGCCCAACGGCCAGGCTGGCGGCTAACCCTAATTAACTGTTAAGAATTGAGGTCTGTCTTCAAGACAGGTGCAGCTTATGTATAACCTTAACCTTATGTATAGGAAGTTCCACCAGAACCCCTCTTACTTATGGAGCTTTTCTTGCTGCACCATTCTTATTCTCACACTATTTTCATTCTTTGACCTCGGTCCCTTATAGATGCAAGTTGCACTAGCAGGCCTGGCAGGCTCAGCTCAACCAACTGCCCTCATTCAGCAGGTACAGTGACGTAACTCGTTCCTAACCTTACACCAAGTCTTGAGCCACAGCCCCCTCCCCATACTGAACAAAATTGTCAGCCATAAGGATGTTTCTTTGCACGAACTGGGTTCAGAGTCTGAGCTACTAGCCTGATTCACTCAGTTCACAGGACAGGCTGAACGTAGGAGCTCGCATGTGCACACAAGTGACTATCTCCCTACTTTTGATCTACTGGGGTCCACCAGCTTTCTCCACACAAAAAAGGAGCACTTCATGGAATCCTTGCTCACTGCTGCTGCGTCTGGAACTCCACCTTGTCGTTGTCCTTAAGCTTTCCAGCCACCTGCACACCAGTAAGGGGGCAAGCTCATGCTCCTCGGGTGGCGCCCTCATGCCACATGCCATGCACAGTTCATACCACCAAGGGGCAAGGCCTGCATCAACCATAAGGCATCACGCACACACGCACGCGCATGCACAACCTCATGCACACACCCACCTCATCAATGGATGCATTCAGCTTTGCAATCTTGTCCACTAGGTCCTGCTTGGTCTGTTCAGGGTCTTTGTTCTCCTCTTCCATGAATCGGGGCAGGCGCAGGCGCTGGTCATCACCAAGCAAGGACTTGGAGATCTGCAGGCCAACCAAACTAAGATGAGGACTCAGAAGCCGGATCCTGTTAATTGTTGCGATACACCAGGCTAAATTGTGCAGAGGGGCTGCAGAATTTTTGAGCCGACGGTGCAGTGCACGCTCTCCCTGCACCGTTAGAGCTGCTGAATTCAGTACGTGTATGCATAGATTTGCTGAGTTCTGTGCCAATTTGCCAAACAAGGGGGTTTTTAGCAGTGGTGATGGTGATCGCAGAAGTAACTAGTGCACCAAAACGCACATTTGCGCAACAGCGAGGTTGTGCGGCAGTTGCTGGACTCACAGCCTTGGGTCAATCTACTCTTAGAAATCTGTCACGCAGAGGGGCCATGACTGCATAAGGGTTTTCTGCTACGAGGAAGGACATCCCTGACCTTGTCGCACTTATGGCCACTCAGTGCAACAAGTCCTTAAGAGTGGATCAAGCGCATATTGTGAGCACCACGCAAAGCTGCTGTTGTGCAAATGCACTAACGACTGCGCAAGGTACTTTGGCTACTAGTAACACTGATGCTTATGGAGCAGTGAGAGCAGGCACAACTACGTTGTGCATGCCCCACAAAACGGGCATTAATGTGCAATCCCCGGTAAACTTAATACTTTGCAACGTTATAGTGATGGGCACGAGCATAACATTGCTCAGCTGGACACAGTGGCTTAGAGCGAGCGAGCGCGGACCTGGCTGTCAGAATTGAGTTGTGTTCTTGGAAGAGTCAGACTCTGTGGGCTAACCCTGCCCAAGGATGTGGTGAGCTATGTGAGTGCATGCATGAGTAATATGCTATGCACACGTGCATGCATATGCGCATGCGAGCTTGTGCACATGCTTGTGCGCGTGCATCTGCGTGTCGTATTGTAGGTGTGTGCACCCATGCTTGTAGGTGTGTGAGTGTGCGCGTGTGTATATATATGTGTGTGGGCGCGCTATGAGCTGCTTACGAGAGGAGAGGGCAACGCGTGAGTATGCTAGTATGCTCTCTCAAATAGTTATTTGCTCCCGGACAGCTTACCTGTGGGGCAAACAGGAAGCCCAACGCTCCAAACACAACGCCTCCGACAACAAAGCCAGCCAGAAAATTGGAGTCTCCGCTCCTCGTCTCAGCAGCCCTGTATGTTGCAAACGCATGGTAGCATCACTCAGTCAGCCAATACACCCACCTACATAGTTACATAGTTACATAGCCAATACACCCACCTACATGGCAAACAATGTGCTCCTCCTACACCAATGCAATTGCATGAGCCATTGGCCCAGCAACAGCCTACCTTGCCACCACACTTGGTCTATGAGCTTGCTGCCTGGTAGGCAAGCAACGGGGAGAGGCCCCAACGGTCCTTCCGCAACCCTTCAGGGCACCACTGCTTTGGCCTGTGTGTGTATGCCACGATAAACAAGTTCCTTCAGAATTACAGGCACGACAGGTCAGCTCGAGGAGTGTGTCAACTTCCCGCGTACAAAAACCGGAAGGTTGCACACCCAACGCATACTACCTCGCATCGCCACGGCGCTGTTCATGGTGCCTGACTTTAAACCGATTATACTCTGCAAAAGATAATAATGTCGTGTGGATCCCCGTGAGACAGCCCTTATCCTTAAGGTGATTGGTATTTCCTTGTGTAGTGTTGATATGCTTACAGCCACGATGTATACCTACATGTTTTTCCTCCTTCTTGTTGTTCCTTCTTGTTCCTTCTTGTTCCTCCTTCTGCAGGCGTCTTGATTCACAAATGAATGAAGAAAATTCTTCGAAATATTAAGAAACTTTTTTATAACATGTACAAAAACTTCTCAATGTGCTTAAGCAAGCTTGTACTTCAAACCATTCCAAGGAGCAACGCGAGTCTGCCATGTTTCTTCACCAAGCCTAGAGTTTATGTCTTTTATTAAAAGCTTTTAATTATATTACGCAGCGGCTAAAGGACAGATACTGTGTGTTTTTCAGGATTTTTAATCTAAGATTGCTATAAATAAGGGGTCGTTAACTGTCAAGGGAACAATTTCGATTAATGAGCTGGCTAATCTTCAGTCCAGCCCGAGTCTGAGCCTGATGGTTTGTTGTTGGTTGGAGGTGATCTGGTGATCGAGGAAAGGAGTATTCAAATACTTCATTAGGCGGCTCAAAATAGTGACAGCTGAATCCAGAAGGACAAGAATCATAATCAAGGATTGACAAAGGCTAGAGAGGAAATAGTCTCAAGTCTGAGAACAAGATATTCTAAAATCAGGCTAGGCAAAGGCAAGTGTACCATATGGGTACACTTCACAGTCAGACTGACCAGACTAAAATTAGACTGATCAGACTGATCGGACCAGAGTTGGTTTGTTGGGGATTAAGGAACAGAGATAATCAAAAATACACTTATGACAAAGTAGAAGAGAGCAAACCAAAAATGTAGGTAAAAAATGAAAGAGGCACTTCTGGGGCTGAAATTACGCTCTGTAGCTTTGTTAAGAGCTAAGACAAACGGCCAGACGGCTCCACCCCAACACAAGAGATGACATTTGAAGTGTGCTGTGGTGGCTACAAGGATGGAGAAAGGTTGTGATCTTTGACAAAGAGCGTCCTGTTCATGAGCTACAGAGCATGCCCTTTCTTCAACAGACATGGGCTCAAACTCACAGTACAGGGAATATGAACTAGTAAGTCACGTGCGCGCACGCACGCGCGCACGCATACATGCCCTTGTCTGCATGCCCCAATTCTTTCCTCTCCGGTGCCGGATTCAACAGTGATTCAAACGGTGATTCAAACAGTGATCAAGGTGCGGCAGCAGGCATGACCTTAGCCCGCTTGCTGCACTTCTCCTTCAGCCACTCAGCCACATCCACCACAATGATGCAGAGGCGCCAAAGCTCATATAGCAGGAGGAGGAGCACGGTGCCAAAGAAGCAACCTGGCAGGGGCAAGAGTGAGAGGAAGGGCCTGGGGTTCAGGGCGCACGTGACTCTCATACATCAACAAGCACTTGCAGCAGCAAAGAGCTTGCCGACCACAGTCCATTTGTGCCAATTTGAATGCCTGTGTTGCTGGTGCTCTGCAGCTAGCGCCCTGCCATCCAGTGGGGCAAATTCCGCACAGCTGGTGGGTGTTGCTGGGTATGGCAGTCCTTGGATGGTTCCGGTTGTGCAAAGTATTGGGATGGTGCCAAGTGTGCACAGCCCAGAGGTGACGCCAATCGTGCTCAGTGTTGCAGTGGTTACAAGCTTTGATACTAGCGGGTCAAGTGTCCCTCACTTTCAGTGGACATTTTTTTCTTGCCAAAAGCAGTGCCATTGTTTTTCACAGTGCTGCTGCACGGAGCATTGTGTTGTAACACCCCGCTGTCAGTTGGCCGTGCAAAACGTGCAGCAAGGCTACAGCTGCACTGTGACAATCCAAAGACTTTCTGCCTTTTTACAACTACTAGACCTGCCTACCAGACCTAACCAAAGGCCCTTTGAATCTCTTGTAATACCGTCCAGACAAGCAGTGCTTTTCAGATCACATCCAATTGCGCAGTCTCACAGCGCTAGATGCATGCCAAATGCGGCACTCACCGATCATCACCCAAGTCATGTACGCTTCCCCTCTACCACCCATTTGCAGCATCCCAAATATGATGATGACAGCCTCCAGGGTGTGGGCTGCCAGCTCGAGGACTTGAAGCTGCCAGCGCAGATATGGCCACGCCATGGCAAGGTAGAGCAGCATGATGCCCTGTGCAGGACGAGGAGGGGTGCACTTGAGGAGGCGGGGGGCCCTATTTCCTGCCAGTAACACAGTGCAAGCTATGCTAGTTGAGCACTCCTGAGTGCAAGCCATGCTAGTTGACCACTCCTGTGTGCAAGCTGCCAGGCGTCGGGTGTGCCCAGCTTTTGAGTTCAAGCAACTCCGGGGTTAAGAGTGAGTTCAAGCGACTGTGGGGGTTGGAGGCACTGCCAATTGTGGTGGCCATGCAGCCCAAATTAGCCAGTGTCAGCAAGCTCTGCTTCTTCCGGGCTGCCCTGAAAGTTGCACACAACATGCAGGAGCAGTGTGGCTCGAGGCATGCACCACTTGTGCAGAGGGGCCACCCTAGATGTATACTCAAGCGCAACTTGATGAGAACGCTGCAACTATTCGGGCGCGGCATGATCAACAGCCTCCACGAATAAAAGAGTGTGTGTGCATGCATGTGCCCATGGGTGCGCTGGACAAAAATCTGGAGTGCAAGCAGTGCTGGGGGGCGTGTGCCACCAGGGAGTACAGTCACCCCTATTGAGGTTGGGGTATGAGCGACAACAAAAACCTGTGGGACACGCCTACAGGTTTGATGTGAGTTTGAGGCTAGGACAGGTTTGGGTTTATTACCTAATTAGGACACACCTGCAGCGCAATCAGTAAGCCCAGCTGCTCCCAGCTCTTTTCCACCAGGCCGTACACTCCAAACACGGCGGCGCACGCGGCCTTGTGCGAGAAGTTCAGGGGGGCGGCGATCAGGAGCCACCAGTGGTCGACGTGCTTTGGTCCCTCCTGCGATGGGCAAACAACGTGGGGTCAGGGTTGGGTGAGCACCTTGCAGAGGCTTGTGCCTTCAACACGAGCATGCCGCCCAAAGACTGCCAGAGGGATTGAGGAGAAGTGTCAGAGGGGCTGCTTAGGGAGAACTGGGAGAGGGATGGAGGAAGGTGTGCAAGGTGTGAGGAAGGTAGACAAGGTATAAGTTAAAAACGTAGACATGGCACTAGGGTCCAAGGAGGATGGAGGGAGGTTGGTGGTGAGGTTTGAGGAAGGTAGGCAAGGAATGAGGACCCAAGGAGGCTGGAGGAACGTGGACAAGGTATGGGGAAAGATCTCGTGGGAAGGGGATGGTGGGCAAAGGATGAGGGCCACAGTGAAAAGCATATGGCGGGGGCCACAGTGAAAAGCATATGGCGGGGGCCACAGTGAAAAGCATATGGCGGGGGCCACG
>LFCJ01004569.1_pt1 | contig 10144 bp, 6 predicted proteins | sample 643141 | NCBI WGS metagenome assembly LFCJ01 (sample SAMN03766243, study PRJNA286221) | soda lake metagenome | biome: soda lake; feature: Kulunda steppe; material: water; isolation source: sample B1-Br-g2 brine of Lake Bitter-1 | place: Russia: Kulunda steppe | collected 2010-07 | reverse complement strand
TGTAAATTCCCACCGGAGAGGTCGCCGGCGGGTGTCTTTTTGACGTTGGTTACGCCGCGAACGTCGAACTCTTCGACGAGCGTCTGGGCGTAGTCGGCCATATCGTCGTACTCGAGGAGAAAACGGTTCTTCTCGAACTGGTCCGTGCGGTACGTTTTGAAGCCGGCGTTATGCATGACGCTCAACGCCTCGGCGCAGCCGAATTTGTACCGGTCTTCGGGGACGAATGAGACACCGGCATCGATGAAGGCCCGCGGTCGTGAGCCGGTGAGATCGGTGCCGTTGACGGCAACCTGTCCGCCTTCCATCGGTCGGTAGCCGATGAGACACTCTGCCAGTTCCCGTTGGCCGTTTCCGCTTACACCGGCGATGCCGACAATCTCACCTTCTCGAACCGAGACGTCAACGCCGGAAAGTGACTCGATTCCACGGTCATCGTGCGCATAGATGTCCGTTGCCTCGAGCACGGGGTCGCCGATTTCGACGGTATCCTTTTCGAGTCGGAAGAGGACCTCCCGACCGACCATCTTTTCGGCGAGTTCCGCCTGGGTTACGCGGTCGGTCTCGACCGTTTCGACTGCCTTGCCGTCTCGGAGGACGGTTACCCTGTCGGTCATCCGCTCGATTTCCCACAGTTTGTGGGTGATGAAAATGACGGTGAGTCCTTCGGCGACGAGTTGTTGGATCGTCTCGAACATCTGCTCGGACTCGTTTGGCGTCAAAACGGCTGTTGGCTCATCGAGAATAAGGAGGTCAATGTCTCGGTACAGCGCTTTGAGAATCTCGACGCGCTGTTGCTCGCCGATATCGAGTTCCCAGACTTTGGCGTCGGGGTCGATATCTAGTCCGTACTCAGCAGCGAGTTCGTTAATTCGCTCTCGCGGCCGGTTTCGGTCCCGAGAAAACATGCGCGTGAGTGTTCCGAGCGGGCCGGTCTTGGTTGTCGATGATTCGCGCTCGCCCAAGACGATATTTTCTAATACCGTCATCCGCGGCACGAGCATGAAGTGCTGATGGACCATTCCGATTCCGGCGTCAATAGCATCTTTCGGCGAGTCGAACGTCCGTGGCTCTCCATTTAACCGTATGGTGCCGCTCGTTGGGCTGTACAGTCCGTACAACACGTTCATTAACGTGCTCTTGCCGGCACCGTTTTCGCCGAGGAGCCCGTGAATTTCTCCCTGTTGGACTGAAAAAGTCACTTCATCGTTTGCGACCACCGGCCCAAACCGCTTGGTTATGTTCTCTATTTCAAGTAATTGTCCACTGTCACTCATACGTGTCTGTTGGGTTCGGTGGACCGTTTGGGGCACCCGCCCACCACTTCCAGTGGCCGTCTGGTGGTTCGGCGTCGGTCGATACGTATACTCAAAGATTCTCGAATCGAAGGGAGAACAGGGTAGTCTACAACTCTTTCGCTCACCATGTCGTTACTCTATTTCGAAATATCGGGGCATATATATTATTCTTTAGGTAGATATCGCACCGAGTGGCTTCTGTTCTGTAATGTGGGCCACCGTTTGGACAAAATAGGTTTGATATTTACCATGTGCCTGCTCTCAAATGAGAAAAAATCGAAAATGAACAAATCCGACCGAAGGCTGTCCGGTCAGTCAGTCCCTGTAACCGCTTCGACTGTGGGATCGACGAGTTTCACACCGGTCCCGTCGGTCACCCGTCCAATCTGTCGATGAAACACGCCCGAAGCGGAGAGCGATGATTCCACGGCGTCGGTATCGGGTTCCGGGACGGCGAGGAAGAGCCCACCGCTCGTCTCCGCACTCTCGCCATCGACGAGTCCATAGCCAAAGAGTTCTGAGAGTTCAACCGTCCCGTCGATGACTGGGAGATGCGTCAGTTCGACCCCGACCCCAGCGTTCGAGGCGAGGAGCCGCGATTGGCCGAGAAGGCCAAAGCCGGTGACGTCAGTTCCTGCAGTCGCAAACTCACGGCTCGCCACCACTGCTGCCCGGTTCGGCGTCGTCATCCACGCGAGCGCCTCATCAGCGATATCCGAAACCGGACGGCTCGAGGTGTCAGCAATGAGTTCAGCAAATTCCCCGTCTTGAACACGGGCGGCACCCATCGCCGGCTGGGTTCCAAGCGGTTTCGTGAGATAGAGTCGGTCTCCGGGACGGGCACCACTCGAGGAGAGGAGTTTATCCGGCGGGGCTGTTGCGATGACCGCCCCGCCGGCGACTGGCCATGGGTTCATGATCGTATGTCCGCCGGCGACGACACCGTCCATCTCCTCGACGGCGTCGACGATGCCGCGAAGAATCTCGCTTGCCGCGTCCTTGAGCGCTCGCGGCAAGCCAAGAACGACTAGAAAGGTGAGTCCCTCAGAGCCACCGGTCGCAAAGGCATCACTGGCTGCGTTGCAGGCGGCTACGCGCCCGAACGCATAGGGGTCGTCGACGATTGGGGTGAAGAAGTCGATCGTCGTGACGAGTGCAATCTCATCGGTGATCGCCCGCGCGGCCGCATCTTCGCCGACACCGAACAGCAACTCCGATTGGGAGTCAGCGGTGCCCAAACCGACCTCCGAGAGCAGTGTCTCGAGGTCCGCTTGCCCGAGTTTACACGAACAGCCATGCAGTTCGGCGTAGTCGGTGAGCGCTTTTGTGGTATCTATCATTGATCGTTCGTTTCACTCTCAGCCGTCTCTTCAACCCGAATCCGGAGTGCAAATCCGTCATCAGTCGGCGAGGGATTGCGCTCTGAGCCTTCGTACCCTTCGACTACGTACCCATGTTTCTGACACGTCCGCCGGAGGTTCGCCTCAGCCGGCGGATAATCGCCATAGACGACAAGTTCGTCATCGGCCTCGAGTTCGGCCAGCCGTCGCCGGACGATCAGCGCCGGGCGGGGACAAATCTCCCCGGTGACGTCGACGTGGTCCATACACTGTGCTACGGCGCGGGGCGAATAATTGTATCGCCGGTGGAATATCTGCCGAAACGCTCTTTCGACTGGCTAGTCAGGCTGTTTCATGGAAATCGCTCGAGCACTGGACCTTGAGAGCCGGGAACTCGTCTCCTTCGTCGGAGCCGGCGGCAAAAAGACCGCGATGGCTCACCTCGTGAGGGAGGCGACGGCGCGCGACCGCAAGGCCGTGTATACGACAACGACAAAGATGCCCCCACCGTCGGCGTTACCCCTTGAGTTGGTCGCGCCGTCGGATTTCTCTGATGTATCCACGCTCGAGGGTCTCCGATTGCCTGTCGCCCTCGCTCATAGGCGGGTTGCAGACCCAAAACGGGTCACGGAGAAGGTATCCGGCTACACCCCGGCCGTCATTAGTTCGCTGTTCGAAACGGAGGCAGTCGACTGGGTTCTCGTCAAAGCCGACGGAGCCCGAATGCGCGAATTCAAAGCGCCCGGCTCCGAGGAACCCCAAATTCCACGGGCGAGTACGGTCGTCGTTCCGGTCGTCTCCGCTCGCGTTATCGGTCGGCCACTAACTGAGGCGCTGGTCCACCAGGTCGAACGGGTCGAACACTGCAGCGGGCTTGTTGCAGGCGAGACAATAACGGCCGATGCCGTCGGCCGTGTCCTCAGCCATCCGGTGGGTGGACGCAAGGGAATCCCCGAAGGGGCCACCGTCATCCCGATGGTAAACAAAGCCGACACACCGGCACTCGAGGCCCACGCACGGAACGTTCTCTCGACGGCGCTCGAAGCTACCACTCCCGCACAGATCGAGTACGGACTTATTTCGTCGTTCGAGGCGGACTGCCTCACCGTTGTCCGCCGCTGAAGCGCTTTTACATCTGACCGCGTTCTACCGCCCGACCGCAGGCGGTTGACGAATGGTCGCTCTCGTTCTCAATTATTGTAACAAGCACAACTTAGCGTTCCAAAACACTCATAACCGTCTTCGTTCCATGTGAGAGGGGAATCAGTTCAATGTTACTTTCAGGAACGGTGTTGGCGGACGCCGAGACGGTAATTGAAGACGGGGCCGTCGTCGTCGAGGGGGACGAAATCGCGGCGGTCGGCCCACGGGCGGAGCTAGAAGCGACGTACTCAGGCCACGACCGCCACTCCTGTGACCTGCTCATGCCAGGGCTGGTCGGGGCTCACATCCACTCCGTACAGAGTCTCGGTCGTGGGCTCGGCGATGACCTCGCACTCCTCGACTGGCTGTTCGAATACATCCTCCCGATGGAAGCGACGCTTACGGCCTCGGAGATGAAAACGGCAGCCAAACTTGGCTACCTCGAGATGCTTGAAAACGGAACGACCTGCTGTGTCGACCACCTCTCGGTGGCCCACGCCGACCAGGCGTTTGAGGCGGCCGGCGAGATCGGGATTCGCGGCGTCCTCGGGAAAGTGCTAATGGATAAGGAGTCTCCGCCCGGCTTGCTCGAGGACACCGACGAGGCACTCGCGGAGACGCGAGAACTGATCGAGGCCTATCACGGCTCGTTTGATGACCGAATCCGGTATGCGGTGACCCCACGGTTTGCGGTGTCGTGTACGGAGGCCTGTTTGCGCGGCTCGCGGGAAATTGCCGACGAGTACGACGGTGTCCGCATTCATACCCACGCGAGTGAGAACCGAGACGAGATTGCGACGGTCGAAGCCGACACCGGCATGCGAAACATCGAGTGGCTCCACGAGGTTGGGCTTACCGGCGAGGATGTCGTCCTCGCCCACTGTGTCTGGACGAACGATCGAGAGCGCGAGATTTTGGCCGAAACGGGGACCCACGTTGCCCACTGTCCTTCCTCGAACATGAAACTGGCAAGCGGCGTGGCTCCCGTGATCGACTACCTTGAGCGAGATATCAACGTCGCACTGGGCAACGACGGCGCGCCCAGTAACAACACGCTCGACCCATTCACTGAAATGAAACAGTCCGCATTGCTCCAGAAAGTCGACAGTCTAAGCGAGCAACGCCTGCCGGCACGAACGGCGTTCCGGATGGGAACGGAAAACGGCGCAAAGGCCGCGGGCTTTGACCGCCTCGGAAAACTCAAACCGGGTTGGAAGGCCGACATCGTCGGCATGACGACCGACGTCACGCGGGCGACGCCAATCCACGACGTCTTTTCTCATCTCGTCTATTCCGCCCACGGTGACGACGTGACGTTCACGATGGTCGACGGCGAGGTGTTGGTCGCGGATGGAACGGTCACCGTCGTTGACGCCCCAGCCATCCGCCAGGAGGCCCGCGAGATCGCCGCCGAATTCGATTTTGAGGAGGCTGAGCCATGACCGAAACTGAACCCGAACCCGTCGATACCGTCATCCACGGCACACTGGTAGAAGTTCACACCGGCACCCTCACCGACGGCGCTGTGGCTATCGACGACGGCATAATCGTCGCCCTCGAGGACCGTCCCGCAAAACGAACGCTCGAGGCCGAGTACATCGCTCCCGGTCTGATCGACGCGCATATGCACGTCGAATCGAGTATGGTGACCGTCCCCCACTACGGGGAAGCGGTCGTTCCACGCGGCGTGACAGCTATCGTCACCGATCCCCACGAAATCGGGAACGTACTCGGGGAAGCCGGGGTCCGCTCGATGCTTGCAGATGGAAAAAAGACACCGCTCAAAGCCCGATTTACCGTCCCTTCGAGCGTTCCGGCGACCGATCTCCAAGACGCTGGGGCGGCTATCGGTCCCGAAGCGGTCGAACGGCTCCTCGATGCTGAGGATGTCGTGGCGCTAGGGGAGGTGATGAACATTCCAGCCGTCGTCGCCGGCGAGGCCGACACCCACGCTAAAATCGAGGCGGCCCGAGACCGTGGGCTCACCGTCGACGGCCATCTGCCACAGGTTGCCGGTTCGGCCCTCCAAACTGCAGCCCGATATCTCGACACCGACCACGAAAGCATCAGCCTCGAAGAAGCCCGCGAGAAAGTCCACGCCGGGATTACCGTCTCGCTTCGGGAGGGCTCCTCGAGCAAAAACGTCGTCGATCTGTCACCCCTCCTCGAGGAGGTCGACAGCCGGCGACTGACGCTCTGTACCGATGATCGGGATGTCACCGAACTGGTCGACTCCGGTGGCATCGATTCGGTGGTTCGCACCGTCATCGCTGAGGGTGTCGATCCGGTGACGGCCGTCCAACTGGCGACGATCAACACCGCCGAGTGCTACGGGTTGCCCTTCGGCCGACTCGAGCCCGGCGCGCCGGCTGACCTCGCGTTGCTTTCGGACCTCGAGACGTGGGCGGTCGATCACGTCCTCATTGATGGCGTCCTCGATCCGATCGGATCTGACACGGCGACGACGACCGAGGTAGCCGCCGATACGGTGGTCTGTGAACCGGTGACGCCGGCGGCGCTGGCTCATCGGGTTGGAGAGTCAGGTGAGGGTGCTACTCAAGGGGGTGATGGTGACCGCAACCGCGACGAGGCCCGCGTCCGCGTCATCGACGCCTTCGAGGGCATCCAAACCACTGCCAGCGAAGCCGACGTTCCAATCGAATCGGGATGGCTCGTCGCGGATACCGACGCTGACGTGCTCCCACTCGCCGTCATTGAACGCCACGGCGGTAACGGGGAGATTGGAACCGGCTTTGTGACCGGATTCGGACTCGAGCGTGGCGCAATCGCCAGTACCGTCGCCCACGATGCCCACAACCTCGTCGTCGTTGGGGCAACCCACGAAGCGATGGCGACAGCAGCAAACCACGTGCGGGAGATGGGTGGTGGAATCGCTGTCTACGACCCAGATTCTGCGGAACTCACCGCACTGCCACTCCCGATTGCCGGCCTTCTTTCCGATCAACCACTTGAAACGGTCGCCGACCGATTCCGTGCCGTCGAGCGTGCCGCCACCGCTATTGGCCTTCCCGAACAAGGGCTGATGAAATTGAGTTTCGTCGCCCTCGAGGTTATTCCCGAGTTACGGCTCACTAATAACGGGTTGGTCGATGTCACCGCACAAAAATACGTTTCAGTGGTTATCTAGTTGGTATCTGGCGTCCGTGGTAGTGGCAGTAGCAGTGGAACCAAAACGGGTCACTCGTTTCGATCGGACTACTGGGCTACTAACCGCTCGAGTGCCGTCGTCACAATCTCCCGATACCGGTCGTACTCCGCCTCGAGGGCGACCCGTGTGTTTGGCTCTTTCTCGGTGGTTCCGTGTCCATCGACGACGAGCGCTCCCTGAGCGAGTCCGGAGTCGCTGCCGACCTCCACGTAATAGGGCACCCACTCGAGGATCCCGTCGTCGATGAGGCTGGCCATCGCGAGGGCATCGTGGATCGCCGCTGTCTCGATGCCGTAGCGCTCGAGAACCGCCGGTTCGTAGTAGGTTGCCCACTCGTAGACCGGCCCGCCTTTCGGGTGGTCTCTGGGGAGGGAGTCGATCCAGTCGAGCGGTAACGTCGCATACCGTGTCACGTCCACGGGGACGATCTGTGGGTTACAGTCTCGAACAACGCGGCGAGCGGCGTGGGGATCGCCATAAAAATTGGCGCTTGCAAGCGGTGTCACGTTCCCTGAGACGAAGGCCGAACCGCCCATGATCACGACCTCACGGAGGAGTTCCGGAAGGGCTGGCTCGAGGGCCAGTGCGAGGGCAACGTTGGTCAGGCGACCGATTGCAACGAGCGTGAGTTCCCCCTCATGCTTCCGCGCCTGTTCGATAATGAACTGGGCGGCGTGGGTGTCAACCGGTTCCGTCGCCGGCGTTGGCGTCGGCAACTCGCCTTTGATACCGTCGTCGCCGTGGATGTGTTCTGCGGTCTCGAGGTCACACAGCAAGGGTTGCTGACACCCCTTCGCAATTGGGACGTCCGTTCGGTCGAACAGTTCCAGAATCGCTCTCGCGTTCCGTGTCGTTGCCGCCGTCGTTCCGTTGCCGAAGATCGTTGTGAGGCCGGCGACCTCGAGTGCGTCGGACTCGAGGGCGAGGGCAATCGCGAGGGCGTCATCACAGCCGGGATCGGTATCGATGATGATCGGGCGAGTCATAGTCTCATAAGGGGTGATTCACGGTGGGTTCCCATAACTGGTTTGTGTTTGTGTGATTCGGTGTGTGGAATAGACAGCTCGTCTCGATTCGTGTCGGCTGCTGGGTCGGAGCTTGGGGATCAGGGTGACGGGGAAACTACCGTTCCTGCCCTGATTCCGCTGTGCCTCGGCCTGCTTCAGAATCCGATTCGTCTCCTCCAGACCGCTCGCTCAGTTTTTTGTAAGCGTAGGCACCGCCAGCAACGCCTGCGGCCCCAACGCCAACGCCAAAGCCGGGGATGCTATCTTCGTCGGCCTCAGCCTCGGCCCCTTCGGCTTCCTCCTCGCCGTCGGCGGCAAACACCGAAGCGTCGACTTCGCCCCGAACGACGTGATACTCCCAGGCCTCCGTGCCGGGTACCTCGTACTCAAACTGGTCTTCGTCCGGCGTAATCCCACCGAAGACACGGAGTGCAACGTCATCTGCGCTCCCCGCAAGCGACTCGAGGGCCTCGCGTTCGAACGTCACTTCCAACCCATCGTCCTCGAGTGTGGCCGTCTGTGCGTCCGCGCTCTCGCCGTGTTCGGTGACTGCGTAGTAGCTCTCTGCGTGCACTTCATGTCCGGTTTCGGGAGCCTCATAGACGAGCGTCACCTCCGCATCCGCGGAATCATCGATCTCGATGTGTTCGCCGACATTTTCGTCGACTCGGAGCATTCGGTGGTCAATCTCCGGTGCGACGGTTCCCTGCTCTTCGAAATACTGACTCATGGCAACAGCCATCGAGACATCTGAGGTTTCTGCCGTCTCGAGATCATGGACCGGCGCGTAGCCGCCGTCACCCTCTTTGACCCACTCATCACAGGCAACCATGTAGGTCTCATCGGGATCGAGTGGCTCACCGTTGACGTACACGTTGTCGATATCGAGGTAGCCATCGCCGTGGATATCCGCTTCGGTTCCCTCGTGTGGATTCCACTCAAACTGGAGTCCACCGACCTGTTGGTCCGGCCGGCCCGCCTGTCCCTCGGCGGCGAGCACGCCACGATGCTCGAGCGTTTCCTGCAGCGTTTCGCCGTCGATTTCAAAGCGCACGAGTGGATCACCGAACGCAAACACCTCGGTCCAGTCGCGAGCGGTGACTTCGCCTGGGCCGTAGACCTCCCCCGATCGGAACGCTCCCTCGTTCATGAACGAAATTTCGGCTTCCTCGAAGAAATCGATCAGGACATCACAGGCGAGGTTTCCAAGGCGCGTCTCTCGAGCCTCCATGTACGTCCGGTCGGTGTCGAGTTCGTACTCCGTTTCGCCAACGACGTAGTTGAGTTCCTCATCGAGGTCGTCCTCTAATTCGTTCATCATGTCGACGAATTCAGGATGCTCATCGGCTTCCTCGGTCGCATGACGTTCCCAGTTTACCAGCTCTCCGTCCGCATCGAGTTCGACCGCGCCGATATAGTCGAACTCGTCGCCAACCTCGCTGATGACGGTCCCGTTGACCACTTCGGGTTCGTCCATCTCGATTGCCCAGTGGGAGCCGACAATCGCATCCAACCCGTCGACCGCCTCGGCAATCTGTGCGTGGAGGGGTGAATCGGTGTGTGAGGCACAGACGACGACGTCAGCCCCGTCTTCGATCAGCGCGTCGGTGGCCTCCTGTGCGGCCTCGATCTTATCTAGCTCGACCCACGATTCGGGGAAACTGGTCACGCCCGTAATGTTCTCCGGTGCCAGCCCGAAGAGCCCAACGCTAATGCCGTTTTGTTCTTCGATCACCCACCGTTCGGTGTTCGGAATCGGCTCTTCGTCTTCGGTAAGCAAGTCAGCGGTAACCCACGTAAACGAACTCTGGTCGAACTGTTCGATCGCGTTCTCCTCTCCGTAGTCGAACTCGTGGTTGCCAACGGCATTGACGGTGAGTGGCAGTTCGTTGAGAAAATCAATAATGTGGCCACCCTCCGAGAACAACGAGTAAATCGACGGCCCGAGATCGTCACCGTTGCCGACGAACATCGGGTTCGACTCCGCATCGAACAACTCCTCGAGTTTCGTTCGATAGGTCGCGATGTTCGGGGCCTCGCCGACCTCGCCAATTTCGCTGTGGGTGTGAGTATCGTGGAGGATGGTCACCGTCTCGGCTTCCTCAGCGGCGGTTGAACCGGCAGTGGTCAATCCGGCCAGGCTCAACCCGGCAGCCGTTGCACCGAGAAACGTGCGTCTGCTTGGCT
>LFCJ01004568.1_pt1 | contig 10145 bp, 13 predicted proteins | sample 643141 | NCBI WGS metagenome assembly LFCJ01 (sample SAMN03766243, study PRJNA286221) | soda lake metagenome | biome: soda lake; feature: Kulunda steppe; material: water; isolation source: sample B1-Br-g2 brine of Lake Bitter-1 | place: Russia: Kulunda steppe | collected 2010-07 | reverse complement strand
GTTGTCCGTATATTATTGTGGGCTCGGTGATGAGCCTTTGGTAGTTGGAGTTACCAGTTCGTTGTATGGCCAGTGAATTATGGCCTGGTCTTTAGTCTGTAACAAATCGCCGCCGCCAAACCAACACTAACCTTACATTTTTCCAATTCACGTCTTTTTACTTTGACAACATCAGTGCTGAGGATTAGAAATTGCTTTTCTTGAAGCAGGCGTATAAATCCGATTTGTACAAATATGGAGTCACTACTTCTTATTTCTCAGAATATGAATATTTTTGTCTGGCTGGCAGTGCCCAGCAAGCGCTGCAGTCAACCCTTCTGGCCGAAGGTCAAAACCCATCGTAACCTTAACCTAAGCTTTGCCCATCGCCAGACTTGCTTCAGGAAATTCACATTCTACCCTGCAACATGCAGCATTATTGAGACGTACTAAATGCTAGCTTCAGACACCAGCTTGCCTCCGTACTTCAGTGCCTTTTTAGCTTCAGATTCAGCCAGTTTGCAGGCCTGATAGGCTTTGGCTTGACTGTCATCAATTACTCTTCACACGGGTGCGGAATGGGGGTGCCCCCCTGATGCCTCCTCGCTATCTGCACCTTGATCTAAGCATGTTATGAGGAATGTGAGCAGGTTTCGCTTGCGAGCTCATACTCTCGCAGTGGAATCCTCCATCTGGCACGGTGAAAATGGCCAAAGTGACAAGTGTCCCTGTGCTGCTGTTCAAAATGAGGTGCATGTTCTTTTTCACTGTCAAGACTTGTGTGCTCCCTCAGAAGAAAGTACTCTTTCCTTTTCTTCCCTTTCTGCCAATCCTTTTCTATGGAGGCCTGTTATATTCCACATGCCTTGCCTAGTCAGACTGTCTTTGATTTTCTTTCTCAATGGCACAATAGACTCTGCCATTTCATTTCGGACCTTATGGACTATTTTTTGGCTGGCGAAGACCAGCAACAAACCAATCAGCTTAACGACCTGGCTGGCGGTTGACCCTTATCTTGTAATTTTCAAGCCTGGTAGACTTGCCCTTGTTCAGCAGGTACAGCTACTAGCTGTAGGTAAACTTTACCATGAGGCTTGCAGTCGCACTTCTTGACCGCAGGCCTTTTCTTGTAACCCTCCTTGTAACCCTTGTAACCCTTCAAGGGTAACCTTTACCGCGATGCCACTTCTTGTCTGCTCATCCTCTACCCGCCCCCACTCCAGAAACACAGGGGGCAGCAACAAAATAACTCTGAATTTTGCATCATCGCAATTATAATGAATGATACCACAGAGGCACCCGTGTTGTAAACAGCATCCATTGCTTGTTTGCGTGAGGCTGCAGTGTCTAATCACCATGCATTATGCACGAAATGAATGGTGCAACTTGCTCATTGGATGAGACCAAGATTTCACTGGCATGCATGTGTCTTGGCCCACCTTCCTATCTCTAGAAGAAAAGCTAGCTATGGCCTACAATACCATTCGACTGAAAAACAACGGCCTTCCCTACCCTCTACATAAGTGACATCAGAAGGACACCGCTGCAAACCACTCAGAACTCGCTTGTTTTTATTCATGGCTATGCCTGAGAAGCTAAGCTGCAAGGTCCCTGTCCAGGCTCACGAGCTCAAACTCGATGAGCGACATGTTGTTATCCGTCTGCGCAGCCAACATAGGAGCGCATGAGCAAAAGCTTGAGACAGAGGCGTGAGTGAGGATTTACCTCTTTGTCCTTGTTGCATGAATAGCTTGCAATTCCATGCATATAGTTGGCCACGCATGTCACATGATTTTGCAGGTCAAGAGGCTATCCAAGCAGCCAGGGTACAATCATGGCAACAAGAGGTAGGTACAAGAGGGAGGTCTAGGCAGACGAGCGCAGTGGCAAAAAGCACTGCCGTCCGAGCAGCGATGCCCTGCCACGAAGGATGGAGAACACGCAGCCTTGGACCTGCTGATGCCGTGACATGTGCAGGTGGCAGCTCCCATTAGCTCAGCAGCTGGAAGCGCCCATGCTCACGCCTTTACACTATGGCATCCGCTGTGATGATTGCGTGCTATCTGAGCAACCACCTGTGGCGGTTGGGTCGGGAGTGGGACCCACGCTCTTTGTGATATTATGAGCACACTTTTCAAATGCTTTGAATCAGGACCGGTAACAAAGCATCTGAAAAGTATGCTTGTGATGTCATGAAGGGGAATAATTCCTCTAATGAATGTTATGTGCGCTGACCAGCACGCTCTGAAATTAGAACACCTTCAAGGCACTCACCTTAGGGGAGAATTTTTCTTCTGGCGCGTCCTCTACCTGCCCTGACTTGTCCACTATCAACCTCATGGACCCTCTGTACATGTCCACTTTCGCGTTTTGGAGTGTAATGTAAGTGCCTGGCTGCGCCTTCTCGACTGCAAAGCAAGGTGCCACCACTTTTGCATGAGCAAGGAAAGCAGCGCTTGAGCATTGTAAAGCACCTGTTTGCTCTCAAGGAACAAGTAGGCCTGTTGCGCAGATGCCCGAAGGGACGCATGCGTGCATGCGGCTCTGCTTGAAATTGTGCGTGTAGCTGCATGTGGCCAGCTTATTTGAGAATGATGCCTCGTATCCATGGTGGACATGCAGGGAAAGGAGGCACGGGCGCGCAAAAAGTTTAGGCGACAGGCCTCATGTGTGCTTGTCCTGGTTCAAGGTCGCTTTACAAAAGCTCATGCACATACCTTCATGCTGCCAGGCACACAGCAACACTGCAACAAGGAGCATTGGTGACATGTACATCTACAATGCATTCCAAACCTGCACAAAATGAGATGATACAGTATGCGCACATGATTGCACACTTGTAAGAGGTGCCATGTGCAAAACAGGCATGGCCCCCACCTTGGTCATTGCGTGCTGAGAAGATGATACATCCTGTTTTGTCAGCTACGAGGCACTCTGCGACCTTTAGCCCTTCAGACTTGGTGCCCTTCGGTCTGTCTACTACCACCTTGGCATCTAAAACCTGTGTTGCCAAGGGAATAGAGCGCAATGAAGGATGACAGGGAAGAGAAGAATGGTCATAGCAATGCACGGTATCAACATACAGAACGCAAGGGTCATGCTCAGGGCCAGAGGAGGGGACGCCCATGCAGATGGGGCAAGCACTCCTTTTGTCTCCCTTGCACATCTTTCATTCCTATCTCAAACATCCCCCTTAATGCTGTCCGCAATAACCAGAAGATTACTTGGTTGACTGTGACATCAGAGGCATACAAGAAACCATAACCATTACTGAAAACGAGGAGGGCTTGCAGAACCGCAATGGAGGGTGCGGTGAGGGAAATGGTGCCATTACGGGAGGAATGCTTGCATTCTCCCCACCGCAGGGGTGGTTGCTGGTGAAGGCCATGAGAACTGGTGGTTTTAAAATTAGTGAACCTAGCATCAAACCTGCAACAGCTGCCTCAGACTGTGTGCACAGGCTTGCCTCGTGCTTGGCACAGGATAGAAAGGGAGGCGTGTCCTCCCAGATCACGGCGGGGCTCTCTTGACATGGCGCACCTTGACAGTCACATTTACACCCGAAGAGGACGGGCGCAACTCCACCAGCTGTGTCATTTGGACGAGGGGTGCAAGTACGAGCCACGTCCACTCCGACGGATCAAAGACGCTTTGGTAACTAGCTTTAAACACTATTCCGTTATGACTGTCATATATTTCACATGAACGTTTGAGAACGTAAAACTGTTCCATTCAAACTGCTTGCAAGCTGACAGACAGCTTCATTCGTGCGGACAGCTGCCTGCAAGCATGCATGATGGACACTTGGTAGAGAGCACGCCTACCAAATCCAGTCATAGCCCAAGCGTTGAAATCAATGCAGGGAAATCAGTGCACAAGGAGCAGGCTGACGTTCAATCTCCTGAGCAGCATGCCACTCCTTCAACTTCAAGCCAGAACTACCCCAGTCCTGAAAAGCCAGCCGTTTCAAGCCAGTGCTCACCATCATCTGAGCAGCACGCAACACCAACGACAGTCTTGCGGCACCAATGGAACGGGATCTCGCAGACCATAAAAGGTTGTACAGAACTTAATTTGGCCAAAAGTCCAGACTCCAGGCTTGAACAGTGAAGTTGAAGTGCTTGCTTTCACACTCCAGGGTTTCTGCTTCGCGCAGCAGCGCCAGCTCGACTTGCACTGTGCCGCCCCTACGAGGCAAGCAAGTTGTCTAGCTGACATGCTGCACGGGCCTCTCAATGCTTGCAGTTCCCCATGTTGAATGCTCACGGTCTGTGCCTTTGTGCTTTCACAAAAATCTTGCGTGCAGAGAATGCCACAGCAGGTGCTGAGGTCCTTGTGAGGCATGCGTCCGCCATCTCTCAGCTTGAAGACTTTGTCAGCCACCTGCTCATGTATGTTGGGGCTGCATGGGCCTCATTCACTGGCAAGATGCCCTTGCTACATACTGGTGCCTCTCTTGCCTGGAATAATTGGACTGGCATTTGCATCTCTGTAAAGGAGATGGGCTGGACCGCGGCGACTTCAAAAGCAGATCTAAGAAAATGTTCGATCAGTGCAGCTCATCAAACCTTACCTGAGCACAGCGCACCTATACCAAATCAGCATCCCGGGCATTCAGCTCAAATGCCCCCCCTCTGCACCTAAGTCTTCATCTCAACACTTCTCTAAGGCGTCTCTGGAGTGGACCCGCCAACAGGATCCTCTGATCAGGGATGATCATCTTCATTACTGATGCACAGAAGCGGCAGGGCACCCCAGTACCTAGATGTTGTCAACGTGCTGCTGACAGTTTCGCTTCTGCAGTGTTCATACACCCTTTCCCCCTTCCCCACGCAAGCAGACAGCAGCAAGGCCTGGAGTGGGAGCGTGCGGAGCTGCGGCGGCAGCTGCAGCAGGACCGCGCAGAGTTTGCGGCCCAGGCCAAGCTCCTGAGCGGCCACTTCCACGTGTCGCAGCACCGCAGCACAGCGCTGCAGGTGGCACATGAGGCGCTGCAGGTGGGGCACCAGGCGCTGCAAGTGGTGCATGGGGCGCTGCAGCTGCGGTCACCTGCACGGCCCTCCCTCTTCACATGCCTCCGCCGACCCGCCTTTCGCAGCATGATCCAAGCACTCCCTTCTTTGCAGCTTGATGAGCCTGCTGACCTTCCTTTCGAAACCTCATCTGTCCTGCATGACCCGACCTGCATACGCCGTGCTCCTTGGCCTTATCCGTGCCCTGAGTCCCTCTGGTTGTGTGTGCCTCAGGGGCACCCTCCTCCATGGCCCAATCCTTGCTGTGTGTCCCTCTGCTGCTGATGTTTGCCGTAGGCAGAGCTGCAGCGCAGCAAGGAGGACGCTGAGGCTGAGCGGCACAGACGGCACGCCCTCACACAGCAGGTCGCTGACCTGCAGGTGCAGGTAAGGGCGCGCCCGTGCTGGTGCTTGGGTGCTTGCTACTCTGTGCCCTCATGAGCAAGCGCTTGCCTGTGTGCGCACTCATCTCAGGGCTATGCCATCCTCCTGGCGGCACCCTGTATTCATTGGATGTGTGGGGCAAGTGCAAAGCATGGGTGGCAGCTGCTTGATGCTGCGCTTGCAGTGCTCAGCTCAACCAACCAACCGACCAACTCAACAGGGTTTTTCAAGTGGGTGTCCGCCAGCGTGGGTGTGGGCGGAGAGGTTGGGTAGTATGGCGGGGTGGGGGGATAAGGGAAACAGGCAGCCCTGGTTCTTGTGCACAAAGAACGCCTGTGCTGTCTTGTGCACCAGTGACGGATGGTGCAACTTGGATGCCGGGGCTACCAACACCAGCAAGTGCGCGCGCACGTGCTTCAAACACTTGTCTTCATGCGCAGGCTATGCAAACCCATGTTGCGCTCCGGGCATGCAGGTGTGCGTGGGCACCCGCTTTGACCTGCACAATGCTATGCAGGTGTAGCACAGCCAGGTCCAGGCCCATATTTTGGGGCACAGGTTTTCAGGTTTGAACTACAGGGCTTGAGAGCCAGCATAGCCTTCTGCCTGTGGTGTGCACTTGCAGCACAGCCAGGTCCAGGCCCATATTTTGGGGCACTGGTTTTCGGGGATGAACTACAGGGCTTGAGGGCCAGCAGAGCCTTCTACCTGTGGTGTGCACTTGCAGCACAGCCAGGCCCAGGCCCAGAACTTGGGGCACAGGTTGCCGGGTTTGAACTCCAGCACTTGAGGGCCACCAGCCTTCTGCCTGTGGTGTGCAGGTGCAGCACAGCCAGACCCAGTACAGCGAGGCGGCTTCCGGCCAGCAGGCGCTGGCCGCTGAGAAGGAGGCCCTGCAGCACCAGCTGGATCACCAGCTGTGAGTGGTCGGAGGGGAGCATGGGAGGGCAGGAGGGAGCACATGTTTTGCTCTGTTTACGTCTGCGTGACAGGCTGCATGGATGATGTTGCGTGGGAAAAGAAGTGGAGGTGAGGAGAGGGAGGAGTCACACAATGCGAGAGGGGGGGCGAGAGGGGGATTTGCTGCTTGTGCTGCACCTATGTTTTGAGGGGGACGGGGGAACAAACAACAGGAGCACAGAGCAGGTAGGCAGCGTACATCGGCGCTTGTCGACGCATGCCCTCTGGCTTATCCAGGGTGCAGAGGGTGCGTAGGCTGAGAGCACGTGTTGTGCTGTGGTCAAGTGGCACCGCCAACCCTGCTCGCACAGCCATGCCTGTGGCGCATCCCTAATGCACGCATGCTTGCCGTCAATAGTGAAAGCATGCGCACTTGTTTGCCGTCACTAGAGCATGTGCATGCATGGAAGTGTTTGGCTGATGCAGTGGTACACAAGGCTCCTATGAGGTCTCCCACAAGGCCCCCCCCCCCGATCCTATGGGGGCCACGTACAAGACGGTTGCCTACCTGCCTGTGCATGTGCACAGAACTGGTTTGTGTGTGCATGCATGGCCATGTGCTCAGCATCCACGCTGGAGCCGCACCCTGCAAGACCAGAGAGAGACTCATTGGCTTACAGCACCCTGCAGGACCAGAGAGAGGCTTATTGGCTCGGACGCTGCTGCCTGAGCTCAGGGCTGCGGTGCGCAAGCCCTCAGATGCTGCCCTCCTCACTTGCGCGCACGCGCGCAGGGCACTGGTGCACGAGCTGAAGCACGCCAGGGCACAGCTGCAGGCGCAGGTGAGGGGCATGACGGCCGCGGAGCAGCAGCTGACGGAGCACCTCAAGGCCACGCACGCGCAGATTGACGAGCAGCTGCAGCAGCTGAGAGAGCAGCTCAAGGTGCGGGGGGGCCACTGCAAGGAGCTGTGGGCAAAAACACACTTCAGAAGCTGCTGTGCTTGGTTGGCCCTACGGGGGACGGCCAGTTGCGCAGCTGCAGCTGCATCCATGAGTGCACTTGATGCCCACGCCTGTGTCGGTAGAGGTCAAAAGTCCACAACGCATGCGCACCGACTAGGCTTACTCGGCAGCTCCGCTGCAAGCAAGCTCTGCCATGCACAGACATGCGCGAGCAGAAGAAACCGGGGTCGATCATGCAAACGCACCAACCAGGCTTCCTCAGCCCCACCATTGCAACCAGGCTTCCTCACCCCCACCATTGCAACCATTGCAGTCATGCTGTGCCCTTAGGCCACTTCAATCCATGGGCGCATGTGCAGGTGGAGCGCCAGAAGCGGGTTGCTGCGCAGAAGAAGAAGGCCGAGCAGGCGCAGCAGATTGATCGCATGGCGCAGCAGCTCGAGCTGCTGACCCAGGAAGACGAGGCAGCCAGCCCACCCAAGGTGATATTTGCAATACTGCTGCAAGGCTTGTGCCTTGGTCTGTTGCGGCTTCATAGTAAAGCCCCCTTGCATTTGCTGGACCGTTCCATCTCCCCTGCTGCTGCTGCTGCTTCTGCTGGCAAGGATGATGATGATGATGATGATGATGATGATGATGATGATGTCACACACTTCTGCCTCCACTGCTGCTGACGCTCCTCCTCCTGCCGCTACCATCGTACGCAGCCCGGCCCCCGCTTGCACACCGCCACCCGCGCCGCCTCCAAGCGCGGCTTCATCAAGCTGGCCCGAGGAGCAAGCGCACACGGCAGCCCAGCACGCCCTGCTGGCGGCCGCGCTGCCGCCCCCACCATGCGTCCAGGTGCGCGGGCAGCGCCCTCCAGCGCGCCCACGGCCGCCCAGCCCCACAGCCATGCAGGCAGCGGCAGCGCGGCGGCGGCGCCCAAGCAGCACCCCCTACCCCTGCAGACCCACGCCAGCAGCACGCGCGCGGCCCAGGTGTCCCTGCGGAGGCCGCCCCCTCCCTCGGCAGGCTCCCCGCGCGCCGTGCCTGCTCCCCCGCACGCCCCCCTGCAGGCACACCCCCCTCACTCTGGGCCTAGCACCCACCAGCAGCCCGCCAGCGCCATGAGCACCGTAACTACATTCCCATCACCCATGGCCGCAACCGCTGCACCCGTCGCCCCCTTGAGCCGTGACGAGCCGCCCCCCGCGCGCATGCCCAGCCACGTTGTGCCGCTGCACAGCCCTGCAGTGCCCCCCTCGCCCGACCACGTGCTGCGTGCCGACCACGCCACGCACGATGCACCACTGCTTGCCGCCCGTGTCACTCCAAACTCGCCCTCCCGCTCCCCCCGCGCAGCTGCGGCTGCAGCAGGTGGCCTGGGGCCCACGGGGAGCAGCGGCATGGGGCTCATGGGCGCCCCGCACAGCGGAGTGGCCCCGTTGTGGGAGCTTGCAGGGCCGCCGATCAACCTCAGCCACCTGCAACAGCCCAGCCCCTCAGACTTTGCTTTGTCCGAGCGCTCGCCAGGCGCACACATGACTGGGGCAACGACAGGCGTCCTCACTGCACCCCGCCCAACCAGCCCCTGGGCTCTTGCTCTGGCAGGCAGTGGGCCTGCAGCAGCGCCCGCCGTGGGCGACAACCCAGAACAGGGGGGTGGCGGTGGTGATAGTGGCAGCGGCAGGGGCGGCAGCAGTGGCGCAGACCTCATGGAGGCCACCCTCGCAATGCCCTCCTTTGCCGCACCTCCTCCGCCTGCCGCGCCCCTTATTGCCGCACAGCCTGCAGCCGGCGCCCCCCGCAATCAGCCTCAGCCTCCCCTCCCCTCGGAGGTCACCTTCATGCCGGCAGCGCCCCCTTTGGCTGCCGCCCCAATGCATGCTGCTCACCACCTTGCTGCTGGGAGTCCAGCAGTGCACAGTGAGCTGCACCCGTGGCCTGCCACCCAGCAGCTGGACCACCCGGCAGGTCTTCCTGGCAAAGCGCCCGAATCCGCGCTCTCGACGCCCACCAGCAGCGCCCCCTGGTCCCACAGCGCGCGCAGCATCGCAAGCAAGCTGTCACCGCCGCCGGTGCCCGACAGCGGCGGCAGCCACGGCAGCACACGCGCGCCCTCCCGCCATGATACAGGGCCTGCCTACTACGCCGCGTCCCCCTCTACAATAGGGAGTGCCAGCACCCTCTTCCCCCCAACGCCCACCTCTACTGCGGCAGGCCAACGACACACGCTACCCTCAGCAGCCACGTCATCCCAGCAGGAGCCCTCTTTCTCCCAAGATGCCCACATGCACATGCAGGGCGCAGGCGGAGTGGCCGGCACGAGCGCCTCACAAGGGCTGCAGGGCCCGGGCCTGCAGCCGCTGGCTGCCCCAGAGAATGGGCTGGGGGCAGCTTGCACGCAAAGGGGCCGGCAGCTAGCGCCCCATCACGGCTCGGGAGCAGCGGGGCAGAGTAGCAGTCGCAGGGCGTTGTCGCCGGGGGCAGCAGGGCGAGGGGGAGGGCGGAGCAGGAGCAGGGGGGGGTCCCCAGGGGGCACGCTGCGTGCCGCTGGGGGGGCAGCGGCCCATGCTGGAGCAAGCGGGGATGAGCGGGCCGGGAGCGGGGGCAGCGGCAGGCGCAAATCCGCTGGCGCATGGGTGCCATGAGTGGGCGTGCTGCGCACGGCGAGGCAGCAGCGCGCAATGCCTGTTGCTCACCTACTGATGTGTGAGGCAAGGATGCGTCTCGGCTGTGGGCCGTGGACAGAGGTTGTGTGCTGTGGGCTGTTTGTTGGCGAACCAGAACCATATCCTCTTGTACCGCGAGGGCTGCACCACGGGCTTCCATCTGGTGTTTGCCCGTCACTTGTAGCTGAGCCAGGCACACCTACTTGGAGGCACCAAGATACTGTTACTGTTCCGAATTTCGCAGTGTACAT
>LFCJ01004567.1_pt1 | contig 10146 bp, 6 predicted proteins | sample 643141 | NCBI WGS metagenome assembly LFCJ01 (sample SAMN03766243, study PRJNA286221) | soda lake metagenome | biome: soda lake; feature: Kulunda steppe; material: water; isolation source: sample B1-Br-g2 brine of Lake Bitter-1 | place: Russia: Kulunda steppe | collected 2010-07 | reverse complement strand
TCGTATTCAAGATGCGTCTGGTACCACTCGAGGGATTCATCAAGGTCACTGACACGCAGCATTACGTGATCGAAGATTCCAGTCATACACCCTCACTGTTAGTCGCTGGGTCGAAAAGGATACCGGATAATACTCTATGTGAACCAGCTTAAATTGAGTTTGTATTGTCTAACGATCAGAAAGACGCTGATGCAAAATATAACCAGCACTCCCAAGTGCAGCTACTGCATGTCCGATGCCAAATCCAGGTACCTCAACAATGGTAGTATCATCTGTCTCATTGGTTTGGTGTTCTGGTTCAGTTGAGGACTCGTCGAGGCCGGTAGCGTTCTGAGGAGAAGGATCACTAGAATCGGTTGTAACATCAGACGACGAATCAGTGGTTTGTTCTATGGTTTGATCAGTATACTTCCACTCGTCGTGATGTCCCAATGTAGCCTGTATCGCTCGCGAACCTTCGCCTGAAGCTCCAGTGCCTGTATCTAATGCAATAAGATTGACACCGCTACCAACATAGATGCGACCACCGACAACAGTGGGAGAGGAAGTCATTGACACACCTCTTGACCAGTCTTGGCTGCCGCTATCATCTCGTAGAACATATGTATCATTCTCGCCACCGATGATGACTCGTGTTCCTGCGACAGTTGGTGCGACAGATACCCCATCATCAGTGTCGACCGACCATCGTCTACCACCGAGTTCCGCATTCAATGCATACACCTCCCCAGTGTTGTCGGCGGTAAAGAGAGTATCACGGACATACCCACCATCAGCGACAGTTGGTGCAGAAACGATTCTCCAACCAGTGTCATAGTTCCACTGTTCATCACCGGTTTCGGTGTCAAGTGCATATATATGTCCGTCGTCGCTACCGACATACACCATCTCGTTGGCAACTGTCGGTGAGAGTCGGACCGAATCGTCAGCCCGAAACGTCCACAGTTCGTCCCCCGAATCAGCGGCCAGTGCATACAGCATGTTATTATAACTTCCAACGAATACGGTTTCATTGTAAACTACAGGAGACGCCTCTACATCACCAAGTTGCGATACTGACCAATATTCTTCACCAGAGCTGGCATCAACTGCATAGACAGTGCCTGCACGGGTTGCGATATAAACGGTGTTGCCGACGACAGCTGGCGAAGCATCAATTGAGCCGTCCGACTCAAATGACCATGCCTCGTTGCCTGATTCGGTGTCGACTGCGTACAGTGTTTCGTCCTGACTGCCGACAAATAGGTGGCCATCCACGACCTGTGGTGATGATCGGACAGCACCACCTGTCTGGAATCGCCAGCGCTCTCGTACTGACGTCGTGTTAACTGCATACACGTTCCCGTCATCACTCCCGACGTACGCGAAGTTTCCAATAACTGTTGGCGATGAACGAACCGCCCCATTGGTTTGGAATACCCATTGTTTGCTCCCATCAGCATGCACCGTATCCGAGAACCCGATCAGACCCGCTGAGACTGCAATAGTCCCTGCAGCAAATTGAAGCAATCGTCGCCGGCTCATGCTACCAAGACATATTTCTCGGCTCTGCTCGTCGTGTAAATTCATTATTATGATCTATTCGTAATATCAGATAATGATTTGGATTCTGTTAACGAATCGAACTCTAAAAAGTAATCCGGGTAGGCTGTATTGTTAGATCACATGTGTGTTGCGTGAGATTCTAAGATATCGGTCTCGGTTTTGTACGGGTCTACTACGTGGTTTGGAACCCAGCAACAGCGATTTTATGGCGTTGGCTAATATCGTCCGAATCGTGGAACGTGTGAACAGTATCTTCACACCACCAACAGAGGGCAGCCAATCTAGCAGCAGTTTCGTCGTTGTTGAAGTCTTCTCTGTCTACTCCAAGAGAGACAAGCGGTTCCGGTACTGAGTCTGCTTTCTGATGGAGGTCATCAACGGTTGTCACACCGGTCGATTCGAGTTTTTCTTTCATATCATCATCAATCCAAGATATTGACTCAAGTTGTTGTGACGGAAGTGAAACATCGCTTGTAACCGAAACGTGTACAGGTGTTTGAAGCAGCTCTGTCTCGTTGGCTTTGAGTTCATCGATGGCGTTAGCGAACATATCACGCGCTTGACGGTAGCGGATTCGTGAGAGTGTCCGCTCTCCTTGACTATGGGCGACTATGGCTGTCTGTAGGTTTTCCTCGCCTGCTTGTAGCGTCTGCACAAGTGACTCTCGGGAATCTTGGAATGCTTCTACCTCTGAACGATCAGTTCGAAATCGCTGAATTGTCTTTTCAATCTCCTCTTTCTTTTCCGAATCGTCGACCATTTCCGCTGCGGTGTAGTACAGTTCGATGGCTTCGGTGTAGTAGTCGACCGCGTCCGAGAGGTTACCCGCTTCGCGTGCCTCGATAGCGTCAGAGACTGCGTCATCACCATCGTCACGCAGATCCATTGCTGTGGTCTCAGACTGTTCGATAGCGTCTGTAGTTTGAGCCAGCTCTTTTGACGCGTTTTTATGCCTTTCGAATAAACCGACTAAACCATTAAATACAACTCCTAAAAAGAGGTATAAGATTAAAAATATTTGAAAAAAATCGGTGCCGGTTTCATCAACAGATACTAGCCCGGTTACTACTGCGAAGTAAACAATTAATAAAACGAATCCTCCAACTATCGTCACCCATCCGAATTGATGAGAAAAGCTACTTTTCATATTTCTTGTTTAATAATAGTAGTTAGCTGTTAATTCAATGCTTTGATATTGTTTGTGCTTTACGAATTTTAATTTGACTTCAGGATTAGCGTGTTTATACTCCTCAAAACAGTAACGACCCATTGCTGTCATAACAATTCGTAAATAGTTTACTGACTGTTTATTTGGTGACTTGAATCGATTACGTCTCTGTTTCCACCAGCCAAGATGCTGTTCAGTCCTCCAACGCGGTCAGCGTAGAAGTCCGCGCTGAGGTCGCTGCTATGATGGCTGTTCTCTCAGTTCCAGTCCGAACTCGTCTGTCTCTTCAGCGACTGTAATGGTCTGCGAGTCAGGTCCGTATCCGGCTGCAGTTACCTAAACAGTGTATTCACCGTGCGGAACGCAGTAAAATCCGCCGCACCAATGAACCGATCCAAATTGGCTCCGTCGTCAGAGCCATCATCATATCCAGTGGCTGTGCGGGTGAACTCGCCGTCGGAGAGTGTTACTGTGGTCGACGCGGGCAAAAGAGCCCCATCTGGAACGATATTCACTGTGCCAGAAACATTCGACTCCACAGACTCCTCGGAGGTGTTTTCAGTTGTGCCATCTGAACCGTGATTGCCGTTTCCCTCTGTCTCAGAGCCTACTGGCTCGAAGTCGACGACATCACCGGGTTGGGCTTGTTGCCGCTCGTACTCGTCGTCGGAGTCGACAACCTGAACAGTGTAGTTTCCATCCACAAGACCCGTGAACTCGTACGTTCCTGGATCATTAAGTATGCGTAAAAACCCATTCTCGCTGGTTCGTGTTTGTCTAGGGGAATTTGTTTCGTATCCAGACAGTATTACATTCTGTGATTCAACTGGATCTCCAGCGGAATCGTACACAGTCCCACTGATTGTACCCTCTCCACCACCGGGGAGCCCAGTAACCATTGCTGCACCTAATCCCGCCACGGTAACAAGACAGAGAAACAGCCCACCTAGCGTTAGTATTCTTTTTGTTCGAACTGAAAGAGAACTATCCATTTGAGTGAAACGTTAGGCCGCTCCCGGCGTCAACTCAACTTGTTCTTCTTCGTCTTCACCAGGTTCTAGTTCGATTTCAACCTCTGCATCTTCATAGGATTCGAGCGAAACATCGACCGTATACACCTGTGGGAGCAGTGACTCAGCACTGAACTGGCCATCCTGATCGGATGTACCCGATTTGACTTTGTCTTCATTTTCCCCAATCAGCGTAATATTCGCATCTTCCAACGTTTGGTCAGTATCGGATCCGTCGACAACCGTCAGGGTGAGCGAGGAGTACTCTATCAGTTCCAGCTCGAACTCGTCTGTGTCTTCGCTAACAGTGATCCTCTCTGAGTCAGAGTCGTGTCCATCAGCAGTTACCTCAACAGTGTATTCACCGTGCGGAACGTCAATAAAATCCGCCGCACCACTAAACCGATCGAACTCGGTTCCATCATCGGTATCATCGTCATTTGCAGCGGCTGTGCGGGTGAACTCACCGCCATCGGAGAGTGTTACTGTCGTCGAACTGGGCCGTCGACTCGCATCTGGAACGGTGTTCACTGTGCCAGATACATTCGACTCCGCCGACTCCTCGGAGTTGGTTTCAGTAGTTTCTTCGCTGTCATCGTCTTCAGTGCTGGCCTCGTCTGTTTCCTCGTCGTCTCTAGTTGATTCATCAGCTGTGTCATCCGTACCGTCATCATCGTTTCCCTCTGTCTCAGAGCCTACTGGCTCGAAGTCGACGACATCACCGGTTTGGGCTTGTTGCCGCTCGTACTCGTCGTCGGAGTCGATAACTGTCACAGTGTAGTTTCCGTCTTCAATACTTGTGAATTCATACGTGCCGGGATCTCCAAGAAGGCCGAACCACCTACTCTCGCTGGTGTTTGCTTGATATATTCTATCGCCATCTTTATACAGGTGCACAGTCTGTGACTCGAGTGGTTCGCCGTCTGAATCGTACACGATTCCACTGATGGTTGTATCATCACCGCCACCCGGCAACAATCCAAATGTTGACGCACCCACTCCTACCGCCAAGAGCAGAAGTAATACCATGGAACCAATAAAAACGTACTTTCCGACCTGTGGAGAGAGTATTTTGTCCGTAATACTATCACTCCCTGAACCGGCCCCACCGATCTGATTGCTCCTACCTGAACTGGATGTACTAAGCGCAGGTACCTTTCGAGACACCCGGTTCCGTATCTCGGAGCTCGACAATCTGTGCTCCTGTTTAAGCGTCTGGACAGACTGTTTGATCTGGTTAATCTCTTCGTTTACGAGCTGTGTTTGCAGCGACTGTTTCGTCCGCTCCCATCGCTCAACCGTCGACCCCAGCGGTTCGATGCCCCGGTGTCGACCCATTACGATTGCCAGATCGAACCCAGAGAGCGACTCAGTGTTCTGTGAGTCGGTGATCGCTACTGAGTACGAGCTATCAAACGATTGAAAGAGTCGAAGCGCCGCGTTCGCGTCGCTCACACCAACAGTAACAAGCTGACGACCACTCAGAAGCTCCGAGAGAATTGTCCGGTCGTTTTTTGTACCGGGTGTCGTGGCGCGGTGGGCGTTCTGCACCGTCCGAAAGACAGCCATTTCGTCGGCTGATTGATCAAGTATATGTCCCCACTCGTCGACCTGATTTTTTATCGCGTTAATGAACGCGGTGGCCGAGTTCGACGAGTCGTGAGTCGTATACTCTGCATAGAACTGTTCTGCTCTGGCGTGCTCCGTTTCTTTCGCCCGAAAGTATGCAACGAACCGGTTTTTTCGACCTGGCTGAACGGCAAACCGAACGCTCGCCAAATTGAGGTTTTTGATCTGTTGGTTCGTCCCCTCCGAATTGCCAGTTGGGGAGTATTCGTTTCCTTCTGAGTCGTATATTGTTAGTGTTGGCATCCGTTGTTACCCCATTTTATCCAGTAGTTTGTCAAATCCAATTGTCATTACATTACCGTTTCGATCACGCATCGGTACCCTCTCGCCTGTGACGTCGTCAACTCTCGTCTGATAGTAGACGGGATGTATTTCGGTTCCACCAGTGTCTTGAACCAGCGTTCGGACTGTCTGATCATTTTGGACGAGCGTCTCATTGACGTACGATCTGAACTCGTCGAAATACTGATGAGCTTCAAGTGCTTGCTCGTTACGGAACTGTTCGGCCAAAATATCGCATTTCGTTGCAACGAGAAGTATTTTAGTACTGTCCGTGGCGTTCAAGATATCAAAATAGTCCTCAATACCGAGCGGTTCGTTGTTGTGGTAGCGCTCCATATCAAGGATTAACACGAGCGTGTTCGCCCCCCGGATTCGCTGTGCAAGCAGTCGTAGCGTGGAGTCATCAATCTCGTCTTCTGCGCCCATGAGCGCTGTCGGGAGTTCAGAAAGGTACTCTCCCGCATAATCAAGACTACCGATATGAATGTTTTTTGGAAAGACGCGACCTTTGACGAAATTGAACTGAAGATCCTTCACATCAGCCGCGTCGGTTGCCCCTACCTCCCAGCCAGCATCATTGGACGCCGAGTCGACTGAGCTGACAAGTTTCATCAAATCGCCGCTTGGACTCATCGGCGTATCCTCGTCCCGGCCGGCTGCATCGTCAAGTGCTTCAAGATACTTTCCAACAAGGAATAAAGATTTTCCAGACCCTCTGGGACCAAGAATAAAGAAGCTTTCCGCAGAATCATACTGGACAAAGCTACGAAGTGTAATGATAAACACTGCTGCCATCAAACCGTTGACCGCGACACCTGCCGTTTCTAGCTCAACACCTTGGTCGGGTTCGACTACTGCCACTGAGTCGGAGGCTACCTCAACAACCTGTGGGAAGTTGATGTGGTGCTCCAGCAACCCAACAACGACAATAACTGTCAGTAACCAAAACATAAGCGTTGCCGCACGCCGGAACTCAAGCGCGTCGCCCGTTCGTACTTGAACGAGTTCACGCCCGCCGCCGAGGATACTTCCTACAAGAAGACCACCCAAAACTAGCGGCATGTTTGAGCCAAAATCGATATTCGGAATGAACAGTCCAATCGAGAGTAGCCCGATGAGTCCAGAGATGGTTCCGAACCCGAGCAGTAACCCCTGCATTCGTTTTTTCGGGTCAATCACGAGCAGAACAAGCAGTCCGCTGTACAGTCCAAATATAAGTGCTGAAAACTGCTCAAGACTAATTGAGAGTAGTGGGTTCAATGAAAGAATCAATGGTCTCACGAGGTCTGAGTCCTGCCACGCCTCTCCAAGGGTGAGAAACAGCAGTCCACCGACGACTACCATTACGAGAAAGTAGGCACCGAGCCAGACTTTCTCACTGTTGTCTGTTATGAACTCCTTGAAACTCATTCGTTGTCCTCTGTTACCGGATTCGTTGTCGGGTCGACCGCGTGGTCACTAAATATGACCTGCTCAACGTAGTTTTCGAGTAGATCATCACGGATCTCTGATTCATCTCGAAGGAAAAACTCGACATCATTTCTATTCTCAAGGTTTAGTACATCATTTCTCCTGACATACCACCCTTCATCAAGTTTGTAGTTATGGTGAACAAGAATTTCTGTGTCGTCAGCCTGTTCACGCGCTTCGTAGCCGCTGTGGTAACCATCAGCTTCGACTTCAGCACGGAGATTGTCGAGGAATATTCCATCAATAAATATACCCAGTCCGACATCCCAGCTGTTTCCAGCTTCGACAGGGAATGATGCGAAGTTCTCGCTGCCTGGTCCGAGATTGTACGCCCCCTCGAAAATGTGCTTGAGATCAGCAACGTCACCGATCTGATTCATTGCGCGGCTCATCACGCCGACAACGATTTTCATGTCATTGTAGCGGGATCGGTCGTTACTGATCCGACGTTTACGGATCCCAGTATACTGTGGGTTCCGTGCGTTTTCGGCGAGTTCTTCGAGAGATCCACGAAGCCGCTGGCGTTCGGTTTCGTCATCGAACAGCTTGCTCTCTCCGATATCTGTATCGTCACGGATTTGCAGAATGTTATGTGGTTGAATCGTTTTGACGTAGCTGTACGATTCGTTTTCGGTTGAGACGTTCGTCTCACGGCTTTCGTCGTATTCGCCACGATGGTCTCGATACCGCTGCTCGGCGTTGAGATACGTCTCTCGCGGTGCATTCAATTCTTCGAATAGCGTTGCAGTTCCTGCGTACCGTTTGACGTTGCTTTCTGTGGTTTCGAGGTCTTGTTTTAGTTGCTCGTGTCGCTGTCTAATTTCGTCCGTCTCCAGCACATCTTCTTTAATCAGATCTTCGACAATTCCCTTAAGAGTCTGGAGGCTTGCATCGTTGTCCAGCTGTCGCTCGAACTCCGAGAACGCTGTTGGGTGGTCCTCAGCTAGTTCTGCCCGAGACTCAGAGAGAATCGACATCCGACGCTCCTTGGTTTCAGTATCGATTTTTCTGATGAGGTTCCCAGCATCGAACTCCGATCCAACAGAAAGCGAACTTCCGGCTCTTGAGACGACGAATATCTCCGCGTCATCGAGTTTGTTCCGCTTCATCCGGTAGTTCCGTTGGGCCTGTTGGCGCTCTTCTTCGCTCGATGTATCCCACGGGACAATTTTCTCAATTGTCCCTTCCTCTTCGTTCATCTTGAGGAAAGATTTTTTCACTTCTTGAATATCAGCGAGCGAGGATGTAATACGCCGCTGGATGTCACCCATCCCAACACCGAGCTTCTCGAACTCACCGGATAGTTCTGTGAGGGCGTTGCGAACCTCGCTGTCGTTGATCGCATCGACCTGATCCGATGTTTCTGCGTTTTCAATCTCTCGTGCATACGTTTCGAGCGCGACTTCTATGTCTTCACCAATCGCTTCAACCGGAATCGACTGGCAATCATTGAATACCTCGTAAATCGGACGAACGGTACGCTCCCAGCTGTCGAGACGCCGGTCAATCTCGTCCTGTTGTTTTCGTCGTTGTTCGTCTAGCTCGTCGGCTGTCTCTTCGAGATCCTGTTGGAGGCGCTGTTGGCGTTCTTCGGCTTCCTGCTGTTTAGCTTCGAGCCGATTTAGTCGAACTCCGGGGTTCCCTTCGTCATCTAGTCCGAGAAGGTAGCTGATCGTGCTTTGAACGTGATTGTCATCGATATCTCGGAGACGAATTAGCAGGTCCTTTCGGCGAGCGATGCGGCTCAGTTCAGCTTTGATAACATCACCCAGTTGTTTATCAGTGCTGTCGACAAACTGTTCGCCGTCAGCACCGACCTGTGCAGTGCCAGCACGGATAGATCCACCGATAACTTCAATTTGTTCGATCACATCTTCGGATTCTGCTTCAGCTTGTGAGATGATTTCGTTGTATACGGAAACAGACACATAATCTAACTCTGCAAACAAATCAAACCCGAGTAACGATTTAATGCTTTCAAGACGTGTTTCGAGATCAGTTTGATCAGAGTCATGGAGTTCACCTTTGAGCCCATCAGTGCTCCACTCTTTTGTGAGAAACCGGTCAACACCGTTGTACACATCTTTTTCAGCTTCAAGTGCGTCCTGCTTTGCGGTTAGAATCTCCCGAATTGCAGATTTTGCGTCCTGAATCGCGTCGACGTTGTAGCGAAGGACTTGAGGAACACCGATAATAAACGGAGCATATGAAGGAGTATCGGCGAACGGATCTTCCATATCCATCATATTATAGTATGAAGCAATAAGATAGATTACACCACGGTCAAACTCTAGCAGTGCGTCAGAACTCTGGAGGATATTTGCTTTCTTTCCACCAAACCCAGTCGGATCAATGGGTATTAGAATTCGGTCCTTAAACACGTCTTCGCCCTGAAGGCTCAGATACTCCAACTCGGAGAGGGCGGCGTGTGCATTTGCACTTTCGGCATCTCCCTCGTCATCATTGGGGAGGACACCAAACAGAGTCATTTCAGCTGTTCGTTGTGTTTGTTTAAGATCTCTAACAAGATCAATGAATATCCCCGATCCGGTGCCGCCACCCAGTCCTGCAATCACAGCTACTTTGCCGCGGCGTGGTAGATCAATTGATGTTCGTACATCATCATCTTCTGCATATGCTTTATAATAGAGCCCTTTTCCGAGGCCGCGTTTTCGAACGACCCCAGTGGCAAAGTTTAGATTCTCATTTATAAACTCCGGTTTGAGCCACCAGTTGTTCTCGTCCATACCCACACCCGAGGCGATCCGTGGAACCGTGGATTTACCGATGAGGTCGTTTTGATCATGGAGCTGTATGTTCCGTGTGAGTGGCAGGTACTTGATGCTAATTTCACCGGGACGACCGGTCTGTGTGTCTCGAAGCCTGTTTTTTGTTTCTTTGATCTCTGCTTCAAGTTCCTGGATTTGCTCAATGTCACGGTTTTCTTCCTCTTCAGCAGTATCGATAATCGTGACAGTGAGTCGACGCGGGTTCGGTCGCGGGCGAAGTACGGCCTCTTGTACCCACTTCGCCTTCAATAGT
>LFCJ01004564.1_pt1 | contig 10148 bp, 15 predicted proteins | sample 643141 | NCBI WGS metagenome assembly LFCJ01 (sample SAMN03766243, study PRJNA286221) | soda lake metagenome | biome: soda lake; feature: Kulunda steppe; material: water; isolation source: sample B1-Br-g2 brine of Lake Bitter-1 | place: Russia: Kulunda steppe | collected 2010-07 | reverse complement strand
GGGCATCATCTTAGCTAGTTGGCTTTTCTGGCAGTTCTCCTTTTCCTAGCGTTTTTCAGCTCTTCTGCCTTGCCTGCCTTAAGGACATTGCTGTGTCCGCTCGCGTCTTGTAACAAACAAACAAACTACTACATGGGGGGCGCTATTGTAAGGTTGCCCCAAGACTCAACAAGGTATTACTGTGAGTTTATCTTTAGGTAAAAAGGGACGTAGGAACGTGCTCTAAATACTGCAATAGCTGCATTGTCAATCACTCAAGTACTGAGCTTGCCAACTTGATACGACTGAACATGCAGTGCACTGCACTGAGTGCAGCACACTTTTAGTTGCAGCACTTATCTGGCGCAACAAGTACAGCATTGTCTTGGCTTTGCAATGAACGATTTTGCTTGAATGGCCAATCATGTCCTTGAACTTTTATCCGCATGCCTGATCTGAATGTCTGCTTCAACATTGTGTGCTGCTTTCTTAATCATTGGATGTACAAAACTTGTCAAATGCCCTCATATGGTAAACTTTTAATGCTTGCCTCTCACAGTGTGCGTATTTGCCCAACGCGTCCTCGTATGCTACATATGACGTGAGAGAGACACCACTTGTCCCAAGCAGCAGCTGAGCATCGGTGAGAGGCATCTGTGCCCAGCGTATCCTCAAACTAAGAGCTAAGCAAAATGAGGGTATGTTTGCGTGTCCTGTACATGCTATGGCCAGCAGCCGTGCCTAGTGCCAGTCAAGGGCGCGCGTGCCCAGCACATCCTCGAAGGCAACATGTAGGACTGGCTCTGAAAGGTAGGGGCTGCTGATATTGTTCAGGCCAGCACCCACCAGCAACCCAAGTACAGACGGTGCCAACTGGGCATCTGGATCGCATGCGCTGTGGCTGGCGCAGTGTGCATGTGCTGAAGGGCCCATTACCCCCTGCACCTCCTGCGCCTCAGAATAGCCATGCCTGCAGTTGAGGAGCAGCATCTTGCAGATTTGAAAGCCACGGGTCAAACTGCAATTGGATTCAAGTTTATGGCTCTTATTTAAGGGCACATTATGGTTGGCATTGACCTGGGTGCACATTGAGGCGCCTGGATTTTCAGTGTCATATGAGGCACACTGATCTGGACTTTGCAGACAAAAACCAAATCCATCACGAGCCACAACTTTGGGGATGCAGCATTCAGACCTGGGTTCTGTAAGGAATGCAGATCATTTGGATTGATTTGCGCAAAATACTTCATGTTTACCAGAGGAACACCTGGCTCTGATGCTGCTGGCGGAAGACAACTTCTGCTGCTGCACCAATACTTGCATAGATCCTGGTCACTTGTGGCTGGACTTAGAACATGCCATGTCTGGTATGGGAGAACTCGATGATGCCCACTTCAAAGAAAGCATTGGCGGTGGAGGACCTTAAGCAGAAAAAAAGCCTCTTGAGGAGGATGGCTGAGCTGAGGCTGACATCAACAGGCACCACGTACATAGGGTTATGGCTTGAGGGCATCAGATGGGCATCTTGAAACAAAAGCAGCATGGGCATGAATTAGGGGTTGAGAAGAGCCTCACTGGGGGAACCGGGGCCACGATTGACATTGAACAGACAACTGGCAGCACGCATCTAGGGAAGGCATCTGCGGGGCCAACCCACCTGCCACGGTAGAGGCGGTCCATGAGTGCAAGGCGCGTGTAGCAGAAAGACAGGCTGTGTGGGTCAAGCTGCAAGCTTCCGCAGTGGGAGGCGATGACCTGGGGCATGGTTGCAGTCGGCGGTGGTGATGGTTGTCCTCAAAACAAAGGCGCGTTGAAATAATCAGGTTGAAGAGTTCCGGGATTGCACGGGAGCGCTAGTTCAGGTCAGAAAAGGAAGGAAGGCTACACCAGCAGAGGCATGACCTTGGCGGCTTGGGCTAGAGGTAGGCAAGCATGCACCGGTTCATATCATATGAACCTGAAACATATGAATCATATGTACCTGGGACTAGCACAAAGCGGACCCCTTCCATGAAAAGGGGACAACGAGAGGACATGTAGAAAAACAGTTTGGCATGTGATGCCTGCCTGGATTGGGGCAGCCCAATCCAGGCGTCTACATTTCAAGCTTGAAATTCTTGCGCGTCCAAGCTGTGGGCAACTTTCTGGCGTGATGTGGGCAAAAGACTTCCCAGACGTATGGGAACAGGGAACATGTTGAGTTGCTCGGCACAGACAGAAGCCTTCGCTCCCTCTTTCTTGACAGCTGACTTGCTTTCGAGAAGGCAGACTTGCTCCTGTGCTATCAGTGCAAAGAGAGGACATGGTTGATGGTGTTTTCTCCCCAAGAGGCAGGCTTTTGCCTCCTTCTTCTGTGCCAGTGTACACATACTTTCGTGGCACCTTCACATGTATCTTTCTTGCATGGCCTCTCCGCACCAAAGGTGTGTGCACTTGTCTGCTGGGATGCCCTATTTGCACACGCATGCACTTGTGCCCACGTGCCCACACCTGCACGTCCCTCTCCACCGCATGGCCCCTCCCTGCTGGCAATCGCTGCATGTACTCCGCCTCGAGCAACCGGCAGTACTCCAGGCGCTGGACATGAGGGTTCTCCACGGACACGCCCCCTCCCCAGGGCTCCTTCGATGTAAACAGACCACGCACGGCAGGGGTCAGGTAAGAGCCAGGTTGCCCTAAGGAAGCAAGTTCGGGTGCATAAGGCAGGTTCTGGATCTCAAGCACACCTCACAAGGCAAGATTTAGGCTGGGGCCAGGCTGGGTGAGGATCTCAAGGCTGGGCAGCTCTCGCAGGACAAGAGATGCTGAGTGAGGGGTTCAAGGCCAGGTAGCTCACGCAGGACCAGCAAAGGGGGCAGAGGGGGCAGAGAAAAAGCATGCAGGGAGTTGCAGGCCAGTGAGATGGGCATGCCTGTGATGCAGTCTCTGTTTATCGCGTGCCTGCAACTCCAATTGGCCTTAATCTTCCCAGATGTGTTCAGAAGGAATTGAGGGATGCATGATCCCCGGGCCTAAGGGTATCTTGAACTCAAAGGTGGACTGCTGAGCCTGTTTGCACTTTTGAACACTTTTGAGCACTTTGAACATTCTTTAGCCTTTTGAACTTTGACCCAATTGCATTAATCTAATCTTAATCAGAAGTCTGTGTTGGAGGCTGCAAAGCTGAGGAGAGCCGGAGCTAGCCTGCAGTCATTATGCCCCTTCGACTTCTAGCCTACTGGCTTTTCTGATTGAAAAGCTGTCAAGTGCATATATTAATTCATTCATGCATTCATGTATTCATGCATTCATTCATTCATGCATGCATTCATGCATTCATTCATTCATTCATTCATTCATTCATTCATTCATTCCATGGTCTAGTAAAAAAAGCGACATCCTTATGCCCTAATGTAAATACCAGATGGTCTGCCCAGACTTGATGTGGTGAATGACAGGGAGAGTGAAGGATCAGAGCCAGGTGGAGCCCTCAATAAGACTCCAGAAGGCTATTTTCAGTCTGCATGAGTATTTTTCAGTCTGCATCCATGTACGCCCAGGGCATTACGTACAGAACATCACCTCTAAAGTCTGTAGGTTTTCTATGAAATTGGGTCCTCCCATGGTGGACAGAGATGTCATGCAACTTCTATCTGACATCAGCTGCTTGACTTGGATGCCTGCCTTGGTTGTCCACCCACCTTCCACGGCGGCCGGGGTGCCTTGACCCCTCTCCCAGGACGCAGAGCAACGCTCACTTTAGAAGCCCCCTCACGCCTTGCAGCCATCTGAATCACCTGCAGAGGTAACAAGGGGAAATCATGCAAGGCAGGCGTGTGAATCACCTGCAGAAGAAGCTTGGGACCTTGCCCTGGAGCCCATGCACGGCGCGAGAGGGCACAGCAAAGCCGCTGCACTACTGGCTGAGGTGCCTGAACACTTAAGCCGATGCCTGAGGACTGGAGTCTGTAGACTGAAGACAGTGCCTGAAGACTGGAAACTGAAGATGGTGCCTGAAGACTGCCTCAACAGGTGTGCCCACACAGAGTGGTATGTTTGTGTGGAGGGAAGGCCGCACATGCAAGACTGATGCCACACCCTGCACTACAAACGCAGTGCGCCCAGTCCCCTCCTGATTCACCCAAGCACTCGGCGCAGCAAGCTTTACCACTTCAATCCCTTGCCACTCATCCAAACCAAGCCACCAGGCAGCGCCAGTGTTGATCCCTTTACGTGGATACCGTTTTAAACACATACCGGGGGGGGGGCAGACGCTGCCTGAGTGCTGTGTACCGCTCACCCACCTGACCAGGCTGGACTGGCATTACTGAGTCCAAGTACAGTAGAGCTTGCCCCCAATACGTGGGGCTGGCTGTTTCCTGAAGCTCAGGGCGGTGCGCCTGCTGCTGCACCTCGCCACATGCACCTGCGGCCTGGTTGGCAGTGCATGCCTTGTCCTTGACCTGTGGCTCACCCTCCGCAGCTGCAGCCTGTGGCTCCCCCTCCTCAGCTACAGCCTGTGGCTCCCCCTCCTCAGCTGCAGCCTGTGGCTCCCCCTCCTCAGCTGCAGCCTGTGGCTTCCCCTCCTCAGCTGCAGCCTGTGGCTCCCCCTCCTCAGCTGCAGCCTGTGGCTCCCCCTCCTCAGCTGCAGCATGTGGCTCCCCCTCCTCAGCTGCAGCCTGTGACTCACCCTCCTCAGATGCAGCCTGTGGCTCACCCTCCTCAGCTCCCAGATGAGGCCCACTGCTGATGCTCACAGCATCATCCAAGTGTAGCGTGAACCACAGTGCCGCAGTGTTCAGCACGCCGGTTGCCAGGGCTGACACGCTGACCATGGCTGCTGCACTCGACCCAAAAGCACGCACCACCCCCTCTGCTGCGCCAGTGCTACATCCCGCTGCCTTGGCTGCCTTGGCTGCTGGGCAGCCTGCTGGGCAATGACTTACACCCTCTCTGTCCTCTCTTGTCACAATTTGTGGTTGTGGCGTGTTTTTGGCAGTTGCTGCTGATGGTGCTGCAAATCTGTGACCCTCCGCTGCATCAGGATGCTTGTTGCTGCTAGAAGCAGACTCAGCAGCAGGAACGATCCCTCGCAAGCTGGAGTTGGTTGATGTGGCCACTGCATGGAAATCTATGTCCCACAGGTGGCAAGGGGGTGTCAAGGGTGTGTGGGGCACCCGCTCCAGACGCACAGCTTGGGGCTTGTCATCCCACCTGCAAGCAAATGCCGGGGTTTTCTATGGAGGCCCCTTGCTCGTCACAGCAGAAGCTTTTGAAAGGACAGCATGGCGTGTCAGGCACTTGGGACAAGTGTGTGCCCGCAAAGTTGAGGTTGCGCATGGCAGACTTGTCCCATGCACGCATGGGAGGGGCCTGCCATGCATCGGGGCAGTTCAAAGTCCAGGACGTGGACGTGGACATAGGCAGAGAAGTGAAATTTGGAAAGCTGGCAAGCATTTTGGACGAGCAAAGGGTGCTCACTCACTCGTGTTGGTCAAGGCGGACCTGTCTGGACAGGGGTATTTTAATCTTTGCAGACTACAAAGTGTTCCGTACATTGGACCTTCGCACCTGTACTTGTTCGCGGGCCCCAAGTCAATGCTTGCAAGGCTGCTGCTGCAAGCAGATTGGCCCACCTGCCCGGCATTAGGTGAGAGCACCTGCCCCAGTTGAAATGCGTCGCAGGAAAGGAAAGATGGTTTGTCAGTCAGAGTTAGACCATGGCCAAACACAGTATTACCCATAACATCGAGGTACCAGAACCTTGCCAAGCCTACAAGCGCTTGTGAACTCACTGATAAGAGGGCATGTGAAGAGTCATTTATGGAGTAGAAAACTAGGGCACAAGCATGAAGCCACAGTGGAGCACGAATGTTCGGCAAAAGAATTCAAAAGCCTAGGACACCATGGAGTGCCGCTATTGGCAGCCCAGACACGAGGCCTCTCAACATCCTCATGTGATTGCAAGCTGCCACACAATAAACATCACGCACGGCCATATGCCTGTGCTCCAGTGTGGGGCAGGGACGGGCACATCACCTGTTGATACATCGCACAAGCATTAATGCCTTTGCAGGAACAATGTCTGCATAATAATGTGCATGAACGCCTTTCCAGGAACGGTGTGTCCTCACCTGTAGGCCCATCATAAACAAGGATGCCTTTGCAGGCACGATGTCTGCATCTTTGGCTATGAGGCCGCGCTTGGCAGCAGCACAGAGCATGCGCAGCACCCCTCCACCCAGCAATGCTGCCGGGCACCAAGGCAGGTGTGTGTGTCAGGAGTATGTGGCATGTGCGTGTGCGCACCCACGTGTGTGTGTGTGCTTGCAGGTGTATTCATGTGTATGCTTGTGTGGGATAAACACTTGAGGAGTGGTTAGGTGTATACCACCAAGGCCACCAAAGCAGGTGTGCATATTCATGCTACATTGCCTGCAGGAAATGAGCACTTTGTGGGTGAGCAGAGGATGTTGCAACTTTTCCACTGGCAAGCTTGGTAAGCACTCGCCAAAGGAATGTGGGCATATCTGCCCACTTAGAGCGGCCAAAAAATAAGCCCACGTCAGCACATCCAAGCAATGCTGCCGCAGTAGCAAAGTAAACATGAACGCCAGGCCATTGTGGCCCTGGGGACAGGCTTGCCACTTCCCATGACATCCATCACTGATGGCATTGTGGCCTCCACCAATCTGGGATGGCTGAGAGCACTCTTGGAAGTTGAACGCGCACATAAGGAGTGGTTGACAATTTTGGAGTGTGGTGTGGCACATAATGATTTCAAGGATGCCCACTGCCTTGGACCATGGGTGATGCGTCAGTGGTCCTGAGGAAACACCCCAGGCAACAAATTGGGCAATTCCAGTGCAGCTCGCAGCCATGATGCACTTCTCGCTTGCTGTAGGCACTCCCAAATTATTAGTTTGCAAGCAAACGTGAGCTGAGGCATGCCCTGACATATGCCCACACACCACAGCGTGGCCTTATCTAACTTGAAGGGTGGATTGCTCTTGTTTGAATTGTGGGCACCCATGATCCGCTGCCGCCAAAAGCTTATCCCCCTGATTCTCGTGAACTCCCGCACACCCCTCAACCTCATCGCCCAGGTCCATCACGATGCAGCCACCTATGCTGCAACAAGCTCAGATTCAAAACGCCCTCATTCATCAACCAGGTCCATCACGGTGGATCACGCAGGTCCTTCACGCACAAAGACACGCGCAAAGCACGTCACCCACTCTCATCAAAAAGGTCCATCACGATGAGGTTGGCGCCATCCCAAGGCACGTGCTGGCCGATAGTGAGGCTGCTGCAGTCCCCATGCACCACACACACCTGCAGGCCACGCAAGAATGCAAGCAGGCTGATGGTGAGGCCGCTGCAGTCCCCATGCACCCCCGACCCCACGCAAGGATTCAAACAGGTTGGTATGCTTGGAATTTGAAAGCCAGCCACGCAACCACTTCCAGCTTTTGCACACCAGCTTACCAGGCTAGCATTTCCATGCTTTTGCCAAGCACCACAAGCAAAATGCTTGCTCTGGTGGAGGAGACCCATGGCTCTTTGGGCCAGTGTGTCCTTTTCCTGTGTTGATGCAGTGAGTTTTGCTGCCTGCATAGATTTCTTTTCTTTTCTCTCTTCCTTGCCCATTTATTTGAGGAGCCAGATTGCAGGTTGCATGCATGTGCGTGCTTCTATTTAGTACATACAGCACACAAATTAAATGCGCACCTGCCTGCTTCCTCCCATTGCGTGAGCACATATGCTACGCATGCTTGCATGCTGGCACGCCCCTTCCACCTACTTTTCCGGAGAGGCCATTCAGTGCCACATTCCGCCGCGCGGCCATGACCAGGGCCGGATGCGCCTCCACGCCCACCACACTGTCGGCTCCTGCGCGGGCGGCCATGAGCGCAAGGGAGGCGCACCCGCAGCCGAGGTCCAAGGCATGCACCTGATGGCCTGCGCAGCATATGATCGGCAAGCAAGCAACGTGTCATGTTTTTCCCGGCTCTGTTTCAAACTGAAGTTAACCCAACTGCACGGCTAATCAATGGTCCAAGGCGTGCACCTGATGGCCTGCGCAGCATGATCGGCAAGCAAGCAACGTGTCATGTTTTTCCCGGCTCTGTTCCAAACAGAAGTTAACCCAACTGCATGGCTTATCAATGGTCCTGGACCCGATATCAATCACGACAGCCGTCACCCCCTCACTCGGCTGTGGACCATGATCACGGCAGAGACTCCACCTGAAACATGTCAATAAAGAGCTCGGCAAAGACTCCTATGCAGCGCCCAGGATCTCCCTGGCCAGTCGAATCTTGCCTGCTCCACTCACAGTATGGGATGGGCAGTTGCTTGTCATTTGCACCTGTGGTAACCCTCTCCCTTCATCTACACATGCAGGGCCAAGCCCTGAAGTGGAAGTGTATTGCCTTGCCAAACCTTCCTCCCACTCCCGTTTTTGTAACACTCACCCGCCTCCTTTTTCCTGAGCACGGCGCTGCGGATGGCAGCATCATAGGCATGCAGCCTGCGCGCATCCGCAGCCGCTGCAAAGTGCTTGTGAGGCAGTGAGGGTTCTGGAGTGAACCTATATGCCCAGGCGCATGCAGGCCGACTGAATGGCGTGCTTGGAGGCAAGGTTGCGTGGAGCGCTGCTGCTGTCACGCCAGCTGCACAACAGCCTTTGCCTGTGGAGCCGTCAACAGTTGCCTCCTCATGCCCTTCCCCAATGCCCCCGCCACCAACACTGCCGCTGCAGCTGCTGATGCTGCTGTTGCTGCTGAGAGCTGTGGCTTCCTTCTGTTTGACGTCGCAGGAACAAGCCTCCAAGGAGTCACCAGCAGGCCTGAAAGGGCTCCAGCCATCACAGCTACCAGGCGACAAGCCTGCGCCCGCCTCCAGTGCAAACCCAAGCCTGTACATGTTGTGTGCGGCCAGGAGATTAACGCTGTCCCCTGTTGCCACCGCGGCTCCGCCCAGCAGGTACTGCACTGCTGGCTGCACCCAGCGGGGCACCCACTGCAGCCTGAGCTGCGCAAATGGTGGCGGCTGCACTGGTGATGTTGGCAGACGTGGCGACTGCTCTGGGAATAAGGGGGAAGGATCTGTTGGCCCCTTGCTGCTGAAGCGCACGCACGCATACAGCCGCAGATCATACCAGTACACCACTCCGTTCAGCATGCCTGGCTGGGTTATATGAGTAGACATGGGCCTACAAATGTTTGGGCAGCATCATTGACTTGACTCAATTTGTGCCTTACGCTGTAATAATTTAATGTCCAGCAAGTCGATACATTGCGTGCCCTGCAAGAGCAGAGAATCCAGCTCTCCAGCCGTCCAGACAACTTAGACAGGTGCAGGCAGGATAAAGTGCACACAAGCTGGGGTCGTAGAGTGCTGCCACATGCAGCCAGGATCCACAGCGTGTAGCGGACTCTGGTCATGGAGTGCACTTGTTGTAGCAGACTCCATATGGCCGGACCTACTCCCACTTGAGGACAAGAGTCATTTAGCTGCCTGGGCTCTATTTTCCCTCACATCTCGCTCTAACTTATCTACACACTTTTTGAGGAAGCAACTGATGTTTATTCTGTCAGAGTGTGAGCTTGCTGTTTGATGCATCATACCTACCCCCATCCTAGAGCCTGCAGCACACTTCCCATCTTTGGTGGCAATACACAGAGCCAAGCTTTCTTGCCTCCTTCATCAGAGCACAGCTGAGCTCACCTGATTCAAAACGCATACCTGATTTGAGACTCGTCTGGGAGGTTGCGCATATCAAACTGCCAGGCCATCTGGGGAGCTGCGAGTGGCTTGACACTGTCTGGGCGCATGGGTGCGCCCGCGCAGGGCAGGGCCTGCCACCTGCCAGACCGGTCGGTGGGGGAAGGGCACAGGCAGCCAAGGCTGCTGGCTGGCAGAATTAAGCAGCATTCATGGCATTAGGCAGAAGGGGGTGCATGCATGGAGTGATCTGGGCAAAATGCAGTATCTTGGGACAAGGCCAGGCAATGCTGCTGTATCAGACTACAGAGGCGCACAGTTTCTGCTTGGTGATCACCCTGCGCCCCTGCTTTTGGTGATCACCCTGCGCCCCTGCTTTTGGTGATCACCCTGCGCCCCTGCTTTTGGTGATCACCCTGCGCCCCTGCTTTTGGTGATCACCCTGCGCCCCTGCTTTTGGT
>LFCJ01004562.1_pt1 | contig 10149 bp, 11 predicted proteins | sample 643141 | NCBI WGS metagenome assembly LFCJ01 (sample SAMN03766243, study PRJNA286221) | soda lake metagenome | biome: soda lake; feature: Kulunda steppe; material: water; isolation source: sample B1-Br-g2 brine of Lake Bitter-1 | place: Russia: Kulunda steppe | collected 2010-07 | reverse complement strand
GTCGCGTTCGCTCGCGCTCTCACGCTCGGTCGAGCCACAGTAGGTGACCCAGGTGTCCCGGACCTCCGCGGTGTCGGCGGCGTGGTTGTCGCCCAGCAACACGGCGTCGAAGTCGACGGTGGACTCGGCGAGGAGGCGGTCGGTGTCCCAGTCGGCGTGGGGGAACGGCTCGAAGAGGCCGTGGCTCACGAGGGCGGCGTGGTCGGCCGTCTCGGGGAGGGGCTCGAACTCGTACTCGAGGTCGTCACGCCGGGAGCGGGGGACGAAATCGAGGCCGTAGAAGGCGACCTCGCCGACGACCTGGGGGCTGTGGTCGAGTCGGATCGCGAGGCCGAGGTCGGCGAAGAGGTCGAGCCACTGGGCGTCGCGTTTCCCCTCGTGGTTGCCGACGACGGCCAGGAAGGGGACGTCGGCGTCGGCGAGCGTTCGGAGAATTTCGACGGTTCCCTGGAGGTCGACGAGGCCGGGACGGCGGTCGTGAAAGAGGTCCCCGGCGTGGACGACGGCGTCGACGTCGTCGGCGACGGCGTCCTCGGCGACCCCGCGGAAGGCTTCGAGGAAGTCCCGCCGTCGGTCGGGCGAGTTGTACTGCTGGTACCCGATGTGGGTGTCGCCCGTGTGTATCACCCGTGTCATTGGCCAGTGGTTGGACAGGGGTCCGTAAATGGGTTCCGTGACCGGAGTGAAAGTAGATCCGAACCGTCGGCTCCCGGTACACGTCACTTCCAAGGTAGCGACCGACAGAACGGCGGAGAAAAGCGGAGACGGCGGCGATGATTGGGTTACGGCACCGACGGTCAGGCGTCGATGTCGAGACGGTTAGGCGTCGATGTCGAGCGTGTACAGTCGTTTGCGCGCGTCCGAGAAGGAAAAGCGCGATTCGACGACGTTCTCCTCGTCGAGGCGGTTCAGCGCGTACCGGACCGTCCGCGAGGGCAACAGGGTCTCCTCGGCGATCTGTTGTTGGGTCATCGTGTCGTTGTACTCGAGTACCTTCGCGACGAGCTTGGCACTCGGCGGCAGCTCGCGGACGTCGTCCCACGTTCCTCGCTGGTCTGGGTTCCCTCGAACGGGCTCTGAAGCACTCATCGTCTATCCCTATCCGAATACAGAGTGATAATATTTTCTCTTTCGAATAATGCCTGCCAGTTATCTTTGAGGAGGGTGTACCGACCCGAAGCCTCTTATGAACCAACCCCCAACGTCCCTGTAATGAGCGACACTGTGGACGACGTCGACCTCCCATACGACGAGGACGAGGCGTCCCAACAGGAGAAGATCCAGGCGCTCGAGGACCGGCTGGAGATCCTCGAGGCGCAAAACGAGGAGATGCGCGACAAGCTCCTCGATGCGAACGCCGAGAACAACAAATACCAGCAGAAACTCGAGCGACTGACCCACGAGAACAAGAAGCTCAAACAGTCGCCGCTGTTCGTCGCCACGGTCCAGGAAGTCTCGGACGAGGGCGTCATCATCAAACAGCACGGGAACAACCAGGAAGCCCTCACCGAGGTCACCGAGGAGATGCGCGAAGACCTCGCGCCCGACGACCGGGTGGCGGTCAACAACTCCCTCTCAATCGTCAAATCCCTCTCGAGTGAGACCGACGTGCGTGCCCGCGTGATGGAAGTGACCGAGAGCCCCGACGTCAGCTACGAGGACATCGGCGGCCTCGAAGAACAGCTGCAGGAGGTTCGGGAAACGGTCGAGATGCCCCTCGAGAAGCCCGACATGTTCGAGGACGTGGGCATCGACCCGCCGAGTGGCGTCTTGCTGTACGGCCCGCCCGGGACGGGCAAGACGATGCTCGCGAAGGCCGTCGCCAACCAGACCGACGCCACCTTCATCAAGATGGCCGGCTCCGAACTGGTTCACAAGTTCATCGGCGAGGGCGCCAAACTCGTCCGGGACCTGTTCGACGTCGCTCGCGAGCACGAACCCGCCGTCATCTTCATCGACGAGATCGACGCCATCGCCGCCACTCGCACCGAATCGAAGACCTCCGGCGACGCCGAGGTCCAGCGGACGATGATGCAGCTACTCGCCGAGATGGACGGCTTCGAAGAACGCGGCGAGATCCGTATCATCGCCGCCACCAACCGCTTCGACATGCTCGATCGGGCCATCCTCCGACCCGGCCGGTTCGATCGACTCATCGAGGTGCCGAAACCCGGCGAGGAGGGTCGCGAACTCATCTTCCAGATCCACACCCGCAACATGAACGTCGACGACGACGTCGACTTCGCCGAACTGGCCGTCGAAACCGAGGAGGCCTCCGGTGCCGACATCAAGGCCGTCTGTACCGAAGCCGGCATGTTCGCCATCCGCGACGACCGCACCGAGATCCGCAAAGAGGACTTCCAGAGCGCCTGGGAGAAGGTCCAGGCCGACTCGGACACCACCGAGGACGTCTCGAAGACGTTCGCCTGATCGGATCTATCGATTCTCTCCCGGCTCGCTCTCGAGTCGACACGTAGCCACACGGAGCCTCCGCTCGAGCGGAGGCGTTGCTGGCGAGTAGTCGAAGACTGACCGCAGGTCGACCCCTACACTCGAGCGATCTCGGTGTCGGTCCCTACAGCGCAGCGAAGACGAGCCACGGGAGGGCGAACAGTGCGAGCGTCAGGACGACGAGGATGAGTCCGTATCCGACGACCGTTCCCACCGCGGCCGTCCAGGCCGGATGGCTGAACTCGGTGAGGTCGACTGTCATACAGGTACCGTCCGGTGAGAGACGCATAAACGTACCGGAGTGGTACGGATCGTCGGCAGCGTGGTAGAACTGTCCAACTCGAGCGTGGCGAGAAGCGCCATTTCCGGACCGCTTTTACCAGTTGACTGGCTAGGACCCGCCAATGACGAAGATCGTCGTGGTGGACAACCACGGACAGTTCACGCATCTTGAGCGGCGAGCACTACGCGACCTGGGCGTCGAGACGGAACTCGTCGACAACGACACACCGCCGGAGGACGTCGACGCAGACGGCATCGTCCTCTCCGGCGGCCCGGACATGGACCGCATCGGCCAGTCGCCGGCGTACCTCGAGGACGGCCGTCCCGTACTGGGAATCTGTCTCGGCATGCAACTGATCGCAGAGGAACTCGGCGGCCGCGTCGGCGGCGGCGAGTACGGCGGCTACGCGGACGTCACCGTCGAGATCGTCGACGAAGACGATCCGCTGACCGGCTCGCTGCATCCCGAAACGCGCGTCTGGGCGAGCCACGCAGACGAAGTCACGGCGGTCCCGGAGGGCTTTTCGATCACGGCACGGAGCGACGTCTGTGACGTCGAGGCGATGAGCGATCCCGACCGCGACCTCTACGGCGTTCAGTGGCACCCCGAGGTCGCCCACACCGAAGAGGGCGAGGCGATCTTCGAGAACTTCCTCGAGATCTGTGAAAATCAGTAGCGCCCAGTAGCCAACGCGAAAGCGAGGCCGGCGAGCTGTGTCAGGACGGATTCTGGTGTTTGATCTTCTCTGCGACCATTCCGGGGACCGGCGTTCCGCAGTCTTTGCACTTCCAGCTCGCGACGATCCCACCGCGTTCTTTCTCGAGGTCCTGCTTGAATCGCAACACCGCCCCGCAGGTACAGGTATGGGTCGCACGAGTCATGTGTACGGGTTCGTCGCGAGGGTCGATAAACTCCCCCGTCGGCGGGGCTGGCGGTCGCGGCTCGAGTCAGCGCTCCTCGAGCAGTCCCAGTTCGACGGCGATGATGTCGGCGAGCTGGTCGGCCACGTCGGGGTCGACCCGGGCCACGTCGTCGCCGTCGTGGAGCTGGGCGTTGTGGCGGTCGATCGAGTCGGCGACGTCGTCGAGCGGGATTCGGGAGGTCGTCTCGCACTCGGGACAGACGATCGGCACGCGCGGATCGTCGTCGGTCTCGGCGGACATGATCGGTGGAGACTCTCGTGGCGAGCGTCAAAACGTGTTTGATTCGGGCGTCGAGCCGTGACCCGTCGGACTCGCGTCAGACGGGCGTCGTATCGGCCAGCACGCTTATTCCGACGGCGTCGAAAAATCCGATAGACGGGGAGTCGACAGTCTATCGCATCCGAACGCACCGCGGCCCCCGTCAATACCACGCTCCATGGTTGACGGCTACACCCGTAGCCACCTTTTCGATACCGTCCACGTCGATACTGGCGTGACCGTCGTTTACGACGTCGCCTCGAGACGCCACCGGAACACGAGCGCCGCTGGGACTGCCGCCAGTGCAACGAGCGGTCCGAAGCCGGGAATCGCGTCCTCGCCGTCGGCGCCCCCAGCGGATTCGGCTTCACTCGAGTTCGTCCGGTCGGCCTCGTCGTCGACAGACTCGTCCGATGCTCGGGCGTCGTCGCTCGCCGAGCCGTCGTCGTCCGACGATGTTGCGGACTCCAGGTCCTCTTCGTCGCGGTCGAGTTGCAGGACGACCACGGCCTGTCCGTGTGACTCGTCCGTCTGGTAGGTCCAGCCGCCGGTCTCTTCGTACGGCTGGGCGTCCTCGATCGGGTCGACGTCGGAGTCCCACGCCTCGTGCGGTTGCTCGACGACGCCGAGGAGTTCGACCTCGTCTGCGTAGTCGCCCTCGATCGTCGGCTCGCCGTAGCTGACCGTCTCGTCTTCGGGCAGGCCGTGCCACTCGAGACAGTGGGAGTCGAGATAGCCGTCGCCCTGCGGGAGGTCGTCAGTCGTCCCGAACTGGTCGGCGTCGAGCGGACGGTCGTAGTGTGCGGTCAGCGGGTACTCGACGACGAAGGGATCGGCGTCGTCGTGCCACTCGAGTTCGTCGCCGGTGTCGACCGTGACGGTCGTGTTCGGGATCGACTCGCCGACGACGGGCTCGCCGGCTTCGTTGAGCAGGGTCGTACAGAGCTTCCCGGAGCCGTCGCCCAGGTACGGCGACCGGTAGTCGTCACGCGGGTTGATGTAGCTGATCCAGCTTCCGTCCTCGGCTTCGGCTTCGAAGAGCGAGTCACCTTCCTCGGGGACCGACTCGACGTACGCCTCCTCGGAAACGGGGGCCTCCTCCGTCGCCGTCGACGTCTGGACCGGCGAGGTTGCCTCTCCCGAGCTCGCTGCGTCCGTTTCGTCGACGATCACGCCACCGACGAGGACGCCGACGGTGACGACCCCGAGGATGGCGACCAGCGTCGTCAACGCGACGAGCGCTCGTCGTGAACGCGCCGGCGACGTCATTCTGGACCTCCACCGGTCGGTGTCCGAGCTGACGGTCGGGCAGTCAGAACTTGTGACTGTCGTCGATCAAAGACTGTCATGGATCGAGATGTCGGCCTCGAGGGCGTAGCTATGCGCCGCCTACTCGACCGTAGGTGGCAGTTTACCGCCGGCCGAGACGGACGACTACTCACCGTCGGCGCTTGCCCTGCCACCCCGAACCGACTTCGTGCTCGAGGGCGTATCGGTCGTGATGCCTTTCCGATCGTCAGCTGCCGACACAGCGTCGTCCGACACCGACGACTCCGACGCACGGGGCGGAAGCGGTCGCCTCCGGGTGCTCGCGCTCCTCGCGCTCGGCGTCGGTGCTCTCGTGTACGTCCTCTCGAAGTACGTGGATCTGTCGGGACCCGTTCCGTCGGCCGCGGACGTTCGCGATCGGGCGCCCGCCGCCGAAACGGTCCGCGAACAGACCTCCGAGGCCGTTCCCGACGACTTTCAGCAGATTCCGATCGGGGGTCGGGCCGATGACGGGTCCTCGGCTGGCGATCTCGAGTCATCGTCCAGCACGGCGGACGTCACGGACGTCGTCGACGACGCGGAGACGACCGTCGACATGACCGACGAGGACCGCTCAGCCGAGGAAATCGCCGAGCGTGCCGACGAAGAGAGTCCGGAGCCGGGTGAGATGGCCGTCGACGACGCGGTAGCCGATGAACTACTCGACGACGGGGACGACGAACCCGAGGACGACGACCCCGAAGACGACGAGCCGTAGCCGGCTCGACCGAGAGATTCGGCCTGTCCCTCCTGCTATGCGTCGTTCGCCCGGAACTCGACGCGAGCGTGGCTCTTATGCGTCGGTCGTCCCTACCCAGGGCCGATGACAAACGGGGACGTCGCTGCCTTCACGCACCTCGGACCGGCGGTTCGTGGGGCACTGTCCGAACGCGGATTCTCGACGCCGACGGCGCCACAGCGACTGGCCATTCCGCCGCTTGCCGACGGGCAGAACACGCTCGTGATCGCGCCGACGGGCAGCGGCAAGACCGAGACGGCGATGTTGCCCGTCTTCGACCACCTCGTCGCCGACCCGCCGGAGGGGTTCGGCGCACTCTACGTCACCCCGCTGCGGGCGCTCAACCGCGACATGCGCGAACGCCTCGAGTGGTGGGGCGAGTACCTCGACCTCGAGGTCGACGTCCGCCACGGCGATACGACCCAGTACCGGCGGGGCAAGCAGGCAGAGAACCCGCCGGACGTACTGATTACCACGCCGGAGACGCTGCAGGCGATGCTGACGGGCGAACGGCTTCGCGAGGCGCTGGCGGACGTCTCCCACGTCGTGATCGACGAGGTCCACGAACTCGCGGCCTCGAAACGCGGCGCACAGCTGTCGGTCGGCCTCGAGCGCCTGCACGATCTCGCGGGTGAACTCCAGCGCATCGGCCTCTCGGCGACGGTGGGCGATCCCGGCGAGGTCGGCCAGTTCCTGACCGGCGGCCGGGGATGTGCGATCCGCGAGATCGACGTCGGCAGCAAGGTCGACGTGACGGTCCGCCAGCCCGAGGTGACCGACGCGGACGAGACGCTCGCGGGCAGGTTGATGACCGACGCCTCGACGGCGAGTCACGTTCGGCTGATTCGGGACCTCGTCGCCGACCACGAGTCGACGCTGGTTTTCGTCAATACGCGTCAGACGGCAGAAGCGCTGGGCTCGCGATTTAAGGAACTCGAGTTGCCGATCGGCGTCCACCACGGCTCGCTCTCGAAGGAGGCCCGGATCGACGTCGAAGACCGGTTCAAAGCCGGCGACCTCGACGGCCTGCTCTGTACCTCCTCGATGGAACTCGGGATCGACGTCGGCAGCGTCGACCACGTGATCCAGTACAAGAGTCCCCGACAGGTCACCCGACTGCTGCAGCGAATCGGCCGTGCCGGGCACCGCCGCGACGCCGTCTCGAGTGGCACCGTCGTGACGACCCGGCCCGACGACACCTTCGAGGCGCTGGCGATCGCCCGCCGCGCTCGAGCGGGGGAAGTCGAGCCAGCGGCGATCCACGAGGGCAGCCTCGACGTGGTGGCGAACCAGATTCCAGCGATCGTCCAGAGCCGCGGCGCGACGCACGTCCGGGAGGCCTACGGGACCGTCTCGCGGGCGTACCCGTTCCGAGCGCTTCGCGAGGAGACCTTCCGCGAGGTCGTCTCGGAGCTCCATCGCAACCGGATCGTCTGGTTCGACGAGCGCGCCGACCGCCTCGAGACGACCGGCGGCACCTGGCAGTACGTCTATTCGAACCTCTCGATGATCCCCGACGAGGAGACCTACGAGGTCCACGACATCGCCTCGGGGGGCCAGATCGGGACGCTCGACGAGCGGTTCGTCGTCAACTTCGCCCGGCCGGGCGAGGTGTTCGTCCAGCGCGGGGAGATGTGGCGCATCGCTGAAATCGACGACGAGGACGCCCGCGTCAGGGTCAGTCCGATCGAGGACCCCGCCGGCGAAGTGCCCTCCTGGATCGGCCAGGAGATCCCCGTCCCCGCGGCGGTCGCCGGCGAGGTCGGGGAGATACGTGCCGTCGCCGAGCCCCAACTCGAGACCGGGGCCGACGCCACGGCCGTGGGTCGGGAACTCGCCGGCCGGTATCCGGCGAACGACTACACGCTCACCGAAGCCTGCGGGCAACTCGAGCGCCAGCTCGAGGCCGAGTCGCCGATGCCGACGGCCGACCGGCTGGTGGTCGAGCGACAGGGGCGGACCGTCGTCCTCAACGCCTGTTTCGGTCACGAGGCCAACGAGACGCTCGGTCGGATCCTGTCGGCGCTGCTCGGCCAGCGGGCCGGGTCCTCCGTGGGACTCGATGTGGACCCGTACCGGATCGAACTCGAGGTGCCGAGTTCGATCGCCACGAGCGACGTCCTCGAGGTGCTCGAGACCACCGATCCCGACCACGTCGAGGCGATCGTCGAACTCGGGCTCAAGAACTCGGACGCCCTCGCCTTCCGGCTCGCGCAGGTGTCGGCGAAGTTCGGCGCGCTCAAACGCTGGCAGGGCTCCGGTCGGATGTCGAACGAGCGGCTGCTGGCGGCGCTCGAGGAGACGCCGATGTACGAGGAGGCGGTCCGTGAGGTGTTCCACGAGGACTTAGACGTCGAGCGAGCGAGTGCGGTGCTCGCGGGCATCCAGTCGGGCGAGCTCGAGCTGGTGACGACTCGCGGTCGGACCCCGGTCGGGCAGGGTGGCCGGTCGGCTGGAAAGGAACTGCTCGCCCCCGAGAACGCCGACGCGAGCGTCATCCGGACGGTGAGAGAGCGCATCCAGAACGATCGCGTGATTCTCCTGTGTACCCACTGCAAGGAGTGGAAAGTCCGCACCAAGGTCAAACGCGTCCGCGACCAGCCCGAGTGTCCCGAGTGTGGCTCGACACGGATCGCCTCGCTGAACCCCTGGGCCGACGAGGTCGCCGACGCCGTCCGTGCCGCGGAGAAAGACGACGAACAGGAGTCGATGACCGAACGCGCCTACCGCGCGGCGAGTCTCGTCCAGAGCCACGGCAAACAGGCGGTGATCGCGATGGCCGCCAGGGGCGTCGGGCCACACAACGCCGCCCGGATCATCAACAAGCTCCGCGAGGACGAAGACGAGTTCTACCGCGACATCCTCACGCAAGAACGCGAGTACGCCCGAACGCAGTCGTTCTGGGACTGAGACGGGCTCCAGTACCGACGTCCCGCTGTGACCGTGGCCGCGTGCTTGCGCCGGAACTGTCCGACGGCAGAGACGTCCTTCGACCTGGCCGGCACGACATCGCGATTGGATAACTACCCACGCCCCGACATATGACCGGCTGTCGTCCTGCGAGTCGGTCGAATCGGCCACAAGGCATTATTAGAAATCGAACACCACTCTAGCGTATGTCGTCGTACACCGTGCTTCTCGTCGAAGACAGCGATTTTATCACCGAACACGTCAGTGAGACGTTACAGACGGAACACGGGTTCGACGTGAAAACGGTCTGTTCGGCGGCCGAGACGCGGGCCGCACTCGAGGAGGGCGGGATCGATTGTGTCATCTCGAGTTACGAACTGCCCGACGAGACCGGCATCGAACTCGCAGCCTCCGTCAACGACGACGCCGGCGCGATGCCGGTTCCGTTCGTCCTCTTCACGGGTAACCCGCTCGAGCCGCTTTCGGAAGAGGCACTCGAGGCGGGCGTCTCCGCGTTCGTCAGGAAGAACACGCAGGCGTCGGGACAGATGAACGTCTTTGCGAACCGGGTGCGACTGGCGATCGAGGCCGCCCGGTGACTGGCTGCTGGCCGAGCTATGCCCGAGAGTGTGAGAAGAGTATGGTAGAAGAGAGACGCTCGCGGGTCGGGTCGAAGACGCCGACGCACAGATCGAGGCCGTCCTCGACTCGCTCGAGTCGATCGACGGCTCGGTCGACGACAGCCCACGGCATCAACGAGATCGCACGCCTGATCGACGATCAGGCGGCGACGATCGAAGAACTCGCCTCGACGATGGAGACCGTTCGCAGTCGAGCCGTCGAGAGCGAATCGGCGGCCGACCGGATCGTGACAGCGACCGATCGACAGGACGCGATCGCCGACCGACTCGTCGATCGCGTCGAGGAACTGCAGACGGTCGAGTGACCGGCCGCTCTGGGTATTTTCGAGTAGCGCTTTTCAGCCAAGATTCGCGATCAGGATGCCCTCCGGACGAAGGACGACCCCGACGTCACCGCTTGCCCCTTGGAACACTTCCTCGTGAGCCGTGATGTCCTCGACGCCCGCGCCGACTTTGAACTGGTCGACGCTTGGCAACGAACCGAGGGTCCGCCGCTCGTTCGGTCCCAGCTCGAGGTCCTCGAGCAACACGGTGTCGTCCGCCGTCTGACAGCGGATACGGACGAGCGTCTCTCGTGGCAGTTCGTTCTGAACGACCAGCGTCCCGCTGCCCAGCCCGATCGCGTGTTTGAGCGTC
>LFCJ01004561.1_pt1 | contig 10149 bp, 10 predicted proteins | sample 643141 | NCBI WGS metagenome assembly LFCJ01 (sample SAMN03766243, study PRJNA286221) | soda lake metagenome | biome: soda lake; feature: Kulunda steppe; material: water; isolation source: sample B1-Br-g2 brine of Lake Bitter-1 | place: Russia: Kulunda steppe | collected 2010-07 | reverse complement strand
GCACTCGAAGCCGAGGGGATTTTCAACGACGTGACCGCTGCAATCCTCGCAATCGTCATCTTCGAGGTCGTCATCGTTTCCAACGCGCCCGCTGAGGTCCCGATTGCGTTCCTCCAGCGACTCGTCGTCGGTATCGGTGTCGGTGTCGTCGTCGCTGGCCTCATCTCGGCCCTGCTGACTGCCGTCACGCTCCCGGCGAGTGAGGCCCCACGGATTGCTCGACTGATCGTCTTAGCCGGCGCACTCGTCTCCTTTGGCCTTGCCGAGTCGGTATTTCCCGAAACCGGAGTCGCCGCGGCGGCGGCTGCCGGCATCGCCTGTGGTAACCTCGAGTTACCCCATCACGAGGAGATAGAGGGGTTCAATCGGGCGTTGACGCTGATCGTCCTCTCGTTTGTCTTCATCTCGCTTGCGGCACTGATCGACTTCGATATTCTGTTCGGGCTTGGGCTCGCTGGCGTTGCCGTCGTCGCGGCGATTACGCTAATCGCCCGCCCGATACTGGTCGCGCTGTCGGCAACCCACGAGCGGTTTACTCGGGACGAACGGCTCTTTCTCTCGCTGGTCGGCCCCAGAGGCATTATTCCGGCCTCGATTGCGACACTGTTTGCAATCCAACTCGAGGCCGCCGGGGATTTCGAAGCCGCACAGGCCCTTGCCGGGACCGTCTTTCTCGTTATTTTCTGTACCGTCGTATTGCAAGCCGGGCTTGCACGCCAGATCGCGGAGCGACTCGAGGTAATTCCAATGCGCACCATCATCGTCGGCGGTGGCCGGGTCGGCCGGGCGCTCGCCACCAGACTGGAGAACCGAGGCGAAAACGTCATTGTCGTCGATAAGAACGCGGCGGTCGTCGAGAGCCTCCAGAAAGACGGGTTCACCGCTCGGGAGGGCAATGGGGCTGACAGCGACGACCTCAAACGAGCGGAGATCGAAAACGCCAAAACTGTCGTCGCCGCAACCGCCAACGACAACGTCAACCTGCTGGTTGCGCAACTCGCCAAGACCCGCTTTGACGTCGAACGGGTCGTCGCCCGGGTCAACAATCCGGGCAACGTCGACGCCTTCGAAGCGCTTGACGTCCATGCAATCGACGTCTCGAGTGCGACCGCCTGGTCGCTCGACAACGAGATTGAACGGCCGGCGCTCAGCCACTGGATGACTGAACTCGGCGAGGGTCACGACGCCCAAGAGATTACCGTCACCGCCGAGGACCTCATTGGCTCGACCATTGCCGAACTTGATGCCGACATTCCCGACGGGGTTATCGTTGCGGTGATCGCCCGCGGGCAGGAGACGTACGTCCCCGAAGCGAACACCGTCTTAGAGGAGGGAGATCGGATCACGTTTTTGGGGCGAGAGAAGGAAGTGCGCCAAGCGGTCAGGCGGTTCCATCCGCACGACTAAGTTGCATTTCGCGGTCCAATGAGCTATTTTCGTTGGGTTGTGTCCTAATAACGGTACTTGAAGTCAGCCGTCCGTCTGACGAGGGGTAGTTACGGGGGCCAAAAAAGTGTACGAGTGTGAAAACGGCCGGAACTTAGCCGTGAATTCCCATCGCTTCGATCTGTTCTTGATACCGGTTGCGGATCGTCACTTCAGTGACTTGTGCAACATCGGCGACCTCCCGTTGGGTCTTTTTCTCGTTACAGAGCAACGAGGCGGCGTAGATTGCGGCGGCGGCATAGCCGGTCGGTGATTTACCTGACAACAGGCCTTTCTCGGCGGTTTTTTCAATAATCTCGTTTGCTTTTGTTTGGACCTCTTCGGAGAGTTCGAGTTCAGAACAGAATCGCGGAACGTACTTTTTCGGGTCGACCGGTCGCATCTCGAGAGCGAGTTCCTGGGAGATATACCGGTATGTTCGACCGATTTCTTTGCGTTCGACGCGGGATACCTCAGAGATTTCCTCGAGGCTGCGCGGGATGCCTTCTTTTCGGCAGGCGGCATACAGGGCCGAGGTCGCGACGCCCTCGATCGATCGGCCGCGAATTAAGTCTTCTTTGAGTGCGCGTCGGTAGATAACCGATGCGACCTCCCGGACTGAGCGAGGGACGCCCAGGGCGGAGGCCATCCGATCGATTTCGCTCAGTGCAAACTGCAGGTTCCGTTCGCCGGCATCTTTCGTCCGAATCCGTTCTTGCCACTTGCGCAGCCGATGCATCTGGCTGCGTTTTTTCGAGGAGATCGATCGGCCGTAGGCGTCTTTATCCTTCCAGTCTATGGTCGTCGTCAGTCCCTTGTCGTGCATCGTCTGCGTCGTCGGTGCACCGACACGGGACTTCTGTTGCCGTTCCTGGTGGTTAAACGCCCGCCACTCTGGCCCGGGGTCGATTTTTTCTTCTTCCACGACGAGCCCACAATCTTCACAGATGAGCTCACCCCGGTCGGAGTCCTTAACGAGGTTCTCAGAGTCGCATTCGGGACAGGCACGTACCCCCTCCTGCTCCTCTTCCTCGTCCATCTCGCGCGTTCGCTCCCGCTGGCGGGTGGACCGTGTCATCGCACTTTTATAGTAGTAGCATCTCCATATATAAGCCCTTTGTTTACTGTTTTGACATTTTAGGCGCAGTAGCCGAATCCAGCCATCTCAGCCGGTTGTAGCTGCCGATCCGTCAAAAAAACCATAACGATTTTAATCGGGTTCCCGTTGCTCGAGTCAATGCCCGTTATCGAGTGTGATGTCGAGGATGCACGCCGTCGGCTTGCTGATGCCGGCATCACCGTTGAAACCGGAAACACCGACCACGAGCGCTGGCGCGCCAGTTATGGGGAGGCAACAGCAGTTGCCTACGACGGCAAAGTCGTGATTCAGGGACCACAGCCACGTGACATCGAGTCGATACTTCGGGACGGCGGTGGCCGTGCACACGTCTATTTTGACGGTGGCGCGCGCGGCAATCCCGGCCCCGCCGGAATCGGGTGGGTGATCGTCACAAGCGAGGGCATCGTCGCCGAAGGGAGCGAAACAATTGGCCGTGCCACAAACAACCAGGCGGAGTACGAAGCGCTTATTCACGCCCTCGAGGCCGCCCGCGACTACGGCTACGAGGAGGTCCACGTCCGAGGCGACTCGGAGCTGATCGTCAAACAGGTCCGCGGCGTCTACAACACCAACAATCCTGAACTGCGTGAAAAACGCGTGACGGTCCTCGAGTTGCTCGCTGCGTTTGCGGAGTGGAGCTTAGAACACGTTCCAAGAGAAGTCAACGATCGGGCGGATGCGCTGGCGAATAAGGCGCTTGATGAGCAGTGAGGCGGGCGACAAAAAAACGTAACCGACAACGAAATGCGCCTCTGGCACTGACCCACAGCCACTGACAGTGACTATGATCGACGGGGACCACACGGGAACGAAAGCACACACTGACGCCGGCTCAGATGCAGATGAAGATGCAGACGAACAGGAAGCAGACGACCTCCCAGCCGACGTCATTGACACAGTCGAACGACTCACCAGACTCGCTCGAGACGCCGTTGACGACGCCGAGGCAGAAGCCTACCGCGAGCGCCGAGAGACGATTCTCGAGACTCACGACTACACCGCTCGGATCCGTACCGATGAGGACGGCGACGTGCTCGTCTGTCATCCCGAGGAGTGGCACGACAGCGACGCGGGGGTGATCCGAACGGATCGGATCGAAGACCTCTCACGGGCTCACGAGGTGGCACTCTCCGCACAGGGGGCTGGCACCGACGACTGGGAGACGGTAGAGGCCGAGAACCGGGAGTTGGTGACGGCTGTTCGCGAACGGCATGGGGACGTACACGGCGATAATGCTGCAGCGTTTGCCGATTTCATGGGGAATCATTACAAGCGACGGATGGTCTCAGCAACGGCAGCGGAACTCGAGGAGTTTTATACGGAGTATTTTGTGCGCAACGCATGGCCGTCAGAGGCCCAGCGTGGAATGGTCGAACAGTCGGTTGCGTACGTGTTTGAGGCAGCCAAAAAATCGGTACCGGAAGTTGATTAGTAGCTCTCGTCGACGAGGTCCCGAAGTTGTGCTGCTCGGTCCTCATCGGTAACGACGTTCGAGAACGTCCAACGGACCTGGTCTAAGACGGCCTCGAAGCCGTCATCGGTCAGGGAGTACTGGTTTGTCCGTTTATCCAGTTCGCTCTTTTCGACCAGTCCGAGTTCGACGAGTTCGTCGAGGTTTGGATAGAGTCGGCCGTGGTTTACTTCGGTCCCGTAGTAGGCCTCGAGTTCTCGTTTGATTGCAAGACCATACATTGGCTCCTTTGCAAGGATGACGAGAATGTTATTTTGAAACGCAGTTAGTTCACGCGCGATGCTCGTACTGTCAGTGATTGATTGTGCCTCTGACATGGATTTTTAAATGTCACCAAACTATTTAAGAGTTGCCAACCATTTTATTGGTTCGTGGAATTTAATCCTTACGGCCACGGAAACGACAAGAGTGGAGCATTCCACACGGGCCAAATCTCAGTAGCCGTCAGTTTTCAGGTAAAACGTGATTACGAAAGTACTTTTTGATCTCAGTATGGAGAAGGGGTATGGTAAATCTCTGGGAAGACATCGAAACGGGTCCGGATGCACCCGAAACGATCTATGCTGTCATTGAATGCCTCAAAGGCGAACGTAACAAATACGAATACGATAAGGATATTCCTGCTGTCGTACTCGACCGTGTGCTTCACTCGAACGTCCACTATCCTGCGGATTATGGCTTTATTCCCAAATCATACTACGACGACGGTGATCCGTTCGACGTGCTTGTGCTCCTCGAAGATCAGACCTTCCCCGGCTGTGTGATCGAAGCCCGACCGGTCGCGCTGATGAAAATGGACGACGATGGCGAGAAGGATGACAAGGTCATCGCCGTCCCCGTCGAGGACCCCCGATATGATCATATCGAGGATCTCGAGGATCTCACTCAACAGCTCCAAGACGAAATCGAGGAGTTCTTTGAAACCTACAAAAATCTCGAGGCCGGCAAGGAAGTCAACGTTCTCGGGTGGGAGGAGAAGGCGGCTGCCCTCGAGGCGATCGAACACGCCCAAGCGCTGTACGACGAACACTTCTGATCTGAGTCTGGTATTGGGGCGCTCTCACGAGCTCACCGAAACGCCTCAACCGGAATTCGAATCAGTCGATCATCGCCCGCCCGTTCATCGCCCCGCCCGTCAGTATTACTGGTTGTAAGGTACAGATACTCCTCATCCGGTGAGAGCGTCACCGCCCGGAGCCGACCGAAATCTCCGGCGAGGTGTGAGGTAAATGCGTTCACCTCACCGTCATCAATTCGGGCCTCATACAGCCGTTCGCCGCGGAGACCGGCAAAAAAGACACTGCCATCGACGTACGTCCCACCGGCTGGAGCCCACGTCTCATATTGCCCGGAATGAAACGCCGGCGATTCCATCTCCGGATGGGTCTCGACGCCGGTAATATTCGGCCAGCCGTAATTTTGCCCCGGTTCGACGACGTTCAACTCGTCTCTGGCGCTCGGCCCGTGTTCCGTCGACCAGAGGCGTCCATCGTCATCCCACGTGATTCCCTGGGCGTTTCGGTGGCCGTAGGAGTAGACCTCGGTTCCAAACGGATTGTCAGCCGGTATCGCCCCATCGTCCTCGAGTCGGAGGATTTTCCCCGCCATCGACTCGTGATCTTGGGCCAGCGCCGGCTCTGCTGCATCGCCGGTCGTCACGTACAGGTAGTCGTCCGGGCCAAACGCGATGCGGCCGCCGTTGTGGATGCGGTCGCTCGGAATCCCGTCGATGATCGTCGTCTCGTCGGTCAACGCATGGTCCTCGAGATCGACCTCAAAGCGACGAACAGTGTTCTCAACGCCCTCCTCGTCGACCGTCTGATAGACGTACAGATAGCCGTTGTCCTCGAAGTCGGGATGGGCCGCGATTCCGAGCAATCCTCCTTCGCCGAGGAACGGCTCATCCAGTTCGTCAAACCGTTCGATGACGTGGCGTTCCCCATCCTCGAGCAGGACCAAGGCACCGGTTCGCTCCGTCAGCAGATACCGGTTGTCCTCGAGGACGAGCACTTCCCACGGGACATCCAACTCCTCGGCGACGACGTCGGACTCGAGGTCCTCAGCGGAGAGTCCGGCTCCCGCGTCGCTTTCGGTCGGGGAAAAAAACAGGTGCAGCGGGAGGCCGAAGATGGCGAGCAAAGAAAGCGAGAGGATCAGGAGTATGCCGATAGAGAGTGCGACCGTCCGCCGAGTCCCGGGAGCCATACCTGTCAGAATACCGGCTGGCAGCGAGATAAATACCTCGGTGGGTGCCGGTCATCGCCGTAAAAGAGACGACCCGTGAACTCAATCATAAAGCGTGTGCCGGCCAGTTTCGAAAACAGTGTCTCGAAACGAACCTTCTTGTAGGCGGTCGGACTACGAACCCCCATGGGTCTCTTCGATCGACTTCGGGGTGATGGAAACCCCCGCGTCGCGTTTATCGGAATCGACGGCGTGCCGTATAGTCTCCTCTCAAACCACACCGACGAGTTCCCCAATCTCGCAGCAATCGCTGCGGAGGGAACGGCGAACGAAATCTCGAGTATCGTGCCGCCGGAATCAAGCGCCTGCTGGCCGTCGCTGACAACGGGGATGAATCCCGGCGAGACCGGCGTCTATGGCTTTCAGGACCGCGAAGTCGGCACCTACGATACGTACGTCCCGATGGGCGGAGAGGTCCAAGCCACCCGGCTCTGGGACCGCGTCGAGGATGCCGGGCGAAAGGCAACGGTGCTCAACGTCCCCGTCACCTTCCCCCCACAACGAACCGTCCAACGAATGGTCTCTGGCTTTCTCTCACCGGGATTGGACAAAGCGGCATTTCCCGAGGAAACCCGTGAGTATCTCGAGTCGATCGATTACCGGATCGACGTCAACCCAAAGCTTGGCCACGACGCCGACAAAACGGCGTTCATCGAGGACGCCCACGAAACGGTCGACACCCGATTCGAAGCCTTTCGCCACTACATCGAAGCCGACGACTGGGACCTCTTTTTCGGCGTCTTCATGACGACCGACCGGGTGAACCACTTCCTGTTCAAAGACTACGAACGCGACGGTGAGTACAAAACGGAGTTCCTCGAGTTCTACCGGAAAGTCGACGACTACATCGGCCAACTCCGTGAGGCGCTGCCGGAGGACGTGACCCTGATCGTCGCCTCCGACCATGGCTTTACCAGTCTCGACTACGAGGTCCACTTCAACCGCTGGCTCGCCCAAGAAGGGTGGCTTGATTTCCGCACTGACGAGCCCGACTCGCTCAACGATATTACCGACGACACCCGCGCGTACTCCTTTATTCCCGGCCGGTTCTATCTCAACCTCGAGGGCAGAGAACCCCGCGGAAGCGTCAGCGAATCCGAGTACGACGAGGTGCGCGATGAACTCAAATCGAAACTCGAGGCACTCGAGGGGCCGGATGGCAACCCCGTCGCCGAGCGCGTCGTCGAAAAGGAAGATGTCTTCCGAGGTGACCACGATGCCATTGCGCCCGATCTCGTCGTCATCCCGACAAAAGGTTTCGACCTCAAGTCCGGATTCAAAGGTGGCTCGACGGTGTTTACCACCGGGCCACGAAACGGGATGCACAGCTTCGATGATACCTCGTTGTACATCGATCATTCCGAGGCGACGATCGAGAATGCCGACCTCTACGATATTGCGCCGACGATTCTCGATCTGATGGAGATCGAATACCAACGGGGCGATCTTGACGGCGTGAGTTTGATCTGAAGGCGTCTGGTCGTCGGTTCAACGCCAGTGGTATCCTCATAGAGTGCGTGATTTGCCCTCCGACCTTCTTCCGTACCCCGTCCATACCCACAGCCGTTTTTGCCACGGTTTCGTCACTCAAGAGTGGTGGAAAAGAGACGACTGACGCCCGCAGCGTCGTCCGAACCCGAGTCCGTTTTCACCCTCGAGTGTGAGCGCCGAATATGACCGACGATCAGCAACTCGAGGAAGTCATCCATGCCCGTGGGCACGAACACGTCAGCGCCAGACATTCGAGTACGTTCGAAGTGACGACCGACGACTATCTGACGCCTGCTGGCGACTGCATTCTCGCCATTGACGCCGACCGTTCGCCTGCTGATTTCGACCCCGCATTCGTCGCGGCCTGTCAAGACGAAGCGGCGACGATCACGATCACACTCGAGGCCGATGGCCACACCCAGACGATCACCGGTCGGGGTGACCCCGACCTCGAGCTGACGAGCGAGCGCAGCATGGTCGGGCGAACGAGTACGTATATCGACGAGCGGACGATACTGCTCGAGGCCTCGCAGGCGGCGAGGGATGTCGACCGGGAACTCGTCGCTGCGTTGGCGGCGGGAAAGGCGGTAACCGTCACGTTGTCCGTACAGCCCGCAGACCACCGGTGAACCCACCGAATTAGTGGGTTCAAATCCCTGTCTTCGACTCGCGTAATGCCAACAGTAAAGAACGGATCGCAGCAAGGTCCGTTATGGCCACCGAGGACGATCGACGGCAGTTCGCTCGAGCGTCGTGGGCGAACGTCCTCGGAAACACGGCGAAGATCGTCGTCGAGGGGGCTGCGGGCGTCGCCTTCGGCAGTGTGGCGCTGATCGCCGATGCGGCCCACTCGATTGGGGACCTCGTCGCCAGTATCGTGGTTCTTATCTGGGGTGACCGGCGCTTTGACGATCCCGACTCTACACACCCACACGGCCACGCCCGTATCGAACCCCTCACGGCTCTCTTCGTCGGCGCAGTCATTATCGTCCTCGGATTGAGCCTGTTGTACGAATCGGTGAGGGGAATTCTGTACGGCACCGAGGCCGTGTTTAGCTACCTGTTGTTGGGTGCCCTCGGCTTTGCGATAGCCGACATGTACCTCGTCTATCGCTACACCGACCACGTCAATGCGTCGCTCAATTCGACGGCGCTCACCGCTCTCGCCAAAGACTGTCTGAACGACCTCTACACCTCCTTTGCGGCCGTCGTTGGCGTCATCGGGCTCCTCTTTGGCTATCCCATGCTCGACCCGATAGCCGGTGGCCTCGTCAGCCTGTTAGTCATCTATCAGGGTATCGAAATCGGCCGCGAAAACGTCAGCTATCTGGTTGGGACGGCCGCCCCCGAGGAACATCGAACGGACGTCCAAGCGACGCTATTGGGCCACCCTGCTGTCGAAGGCGTCCACGACCTGATCGTCTTCTACGACGGAACGGTACTCGAGGTCGAAGCCCACGTCGAAGTCGATGGCGATCTGACGTTGCGAGAGGCACACGATATCGAGACCGAACTCGGAACGATGGTTCGGGACCTCGAGGCCGTTGGTGACTCTCACATCCATCTCGACCCTTCCGGAATCGGTGAGTGGAAGGATGCAGTAGAGGAGTGAGATCCACCCCGCTGAAGCACAGTGAGTGTTCCACTAAGAGCCAAGCTATCGCTCCCATCGATCAGAAAGTATAATATATTCTAACAGTATGTTCAGATTACCAATGTCATCAAATAACACACGCCGACGGTTCCTCGCGTATGGGTGTGCGGTAGGCGCACTTGGAGCGAGCGGCTGTCTGGGAGGTGACGATCAGGACGAAACCGGTACCGGGGATTCGGACGACTCTGGGGAGAGTGCTGATGCACTGGGGAGTGTCGAAGACGGCTTCGAGGAGTGCTCGCCACCCGATACAGCGACTATCGATGAACTGGTCCCAACTGAGATACCGAACCTCGATACCCAAACGGTTGACCCACCGGACGAGGGCAGTCACGAGGAGTACGAACTTCGGTACACATCGTTCCGCGAGGACCCCCGGTCAGGAGAGAGTCTCGAGGCGCGTGTCTATGAATACGAATCGGGTCCCGAAGAGGAAGGTGATCTCGGAATTCCGGGTGCGAACCATCTCGAGTCCACCGCGACCCCGGATACGGAGATCGTTGTCTACGTCACCGTCGAAAAGTACGCCTTCATGGCGAGCGGCTTCGAACCGGAGGAGCGGGATATCACCGCTGAAGAACAGGCCAGGGAGGTACTCGCCGCGTTTCCGTCAGTGGGCGAGTCCTGTGCTGAAACGGCCGCGACGTACGAGCCTGAGGGAGACGATTTCTAATGTGTCGGATGGAATCCGGTCACAGATATCCAGCCCCGTCGAATCGCAGACAGCCGACTCTCGAGGGCCTT
>LFCJ01004560.1_pt1 | contig 10150 bp, 9 predicted proteins | sample 643141 | NCBI WGS metagenome assembly LFCJ01 (sample SAMN03766243, study PRJNA286221) | soda lake metagenome | biome: soda lake; feature: Kulunda steppe; material: water; isolation source: sample B1-Br-g2 brine of Lake Bitter-1 | place: Russia: Kulunda steppe | collected 2010-07 | reverse complement strand
TCGAACGGATCTCCCTCCCGAGGTCCGTGTGGATCCCCTCACGAAGTCGTCTTCGTGTTTCCACCCCCGTGAAAACAGGCACGTGTGTGTCGACCTCGGCACTCACGACTCACAATCTATCCATAGTAAATGTGTTTAGCGCGTCTGTAGGCGGCGCTCAATCCGTAATCCGTTCACTCTCTCTTACTACTCTTTGAGCGGTGGGTCCTGCGAAGGAATGTAGACCCGCTTTAACGGAACTGTCGCCTGATACTCGGAATCGAGGTTGTCGTAGTGTTGAATCAGGAGGTCAATGAACTCATCCCGGTCGATAAGCGTGACCCGCTGTTCAGCGTTCCGTGCTGCGTCCTGCGCCTCGCTTGTATAGCCACCAGTCGAAACGAACAGACCTCGCTCACCGTTTCCGAGGGTTCCTGTGAACGCTCGCATGTCCGGGGAACCGACTTTCGACTGTTGGCGTTTGACCTGCGCCTTGATGTACGGCGATTCGAACCCCAACGAGTCGGGATGAGCGACCACGTCAATACCTCGGTCTTGGCTGTCCCGCGTTTTCTTTGCGTGGTATCCCATTGCTCGTAGAACTGCGGCGACCAACTCCTCGAAGACGAACGGGTCCATGTTCGCTAGAATGTCGGAGATGAGTTCGTCTGCCTGGTTCTCGACTTCGTCGACGAATGGTACGGTGTCCTCGTCGTCGTCGCTCTCATCGGGTGTCTCCCCGCTTAGAACGCCCGTTATTTCATCGACGCAGACATCAAGCGAGAATACCGTTAGCGTACTTCCAAGCGTGTTTTTCGTCGAGGTCGTAAACTCGTCGCGGGAGACAGTGTCTTTCCATTCGACACGCCTGACGTGTGGATACCCTGGTGGATGATCGCTTGGCTTCCATTCGTACCCACTCGTGACCTCTCCGATGAGATACTCGCGCTCTGTTTTATCGTAACTCAGGATCAGATGACCTTCCTCCAGATCAATCGCGAATCGATTCACCTGGCCCGCGTTCTGGGCGATACGCCGGCTGTTGTGTTCAGAATACTCGTCGATCGAGTTGAACCGGCCTTTCATCTCCTCGTATGAGTGGACATCAGAAACGTCCCCCAATTCCTCCCATCCTACTGCCACCAGAGAACGTGATTCAAATTCTTCGATTAACTCATTGTCGTTCCCGGCCCGGACCATGAACGCTCGCTTGGTCATATTATCCGAACTGTTCCGAACCTCGAAGTATCAATGTTCGCACGTTCCCCGTGCTTCGTCGTGGCCCAGAGATGGCTATACGTGAAAGTTCTCACCGCAGTTTCGGCACGTTGCCCATCCAACTTGCTTCACCTTCTGGTTCTTGCCACACTCGGGGCATTCGCGCCAGACGGAACGATTGTGATGACTCATTGTTTGCTGATAGCGGATTCGGCGACCTCTCCTAGTAGGCCTGTTAGCGCATCTTCGAACGGTTTCGAGAGGTCAGGTGCTCCCCCACTTCTCGGGTGTGCGACCTCGTGTAGGAGCGTACTGGCGAAGTCCCGAACGCTGTTGAGTTGCTGCCTACGAATGACGATACGCTGCTCACCTCGATCCCAGACACCATTTGCCATCTCACCCCGGTCAGTCATCCGAATCGTCTCTGACACTCGTATTTCCTCTACAGGCGGGTCGTTGATGAGGTCGAGAATATCGTCTCTGTGATTCCACACATCACGCTCCTCCTCTGTCATCTCGTCCACGGGAACCCAGTCGTATTCGAAGCTCTCGTTGTACTCTTCGAGATATGTGCCAACGTCACGAAGGCGGTTCCCTTCGGAATCTCGCTCGTCCTGAAGCTCGTTACGGATGTTCTCGGGGACAGTGACGACTCTATACCCGTCTCCACGGGCGTGGTTGAGCAAGTCCGCGTTCGAGTGTCGCTCGTCCACGGTAGCAAACACAACATCGTCCCGTTCGTTCAGGAGCTTTACCGCGTGCAGACGAATCGGTTTCCAGTTCACCTCATCGTGTGTCGTTCCATCCGTGAAGTTCTCGAAGTCGTCGACGAGTCGCTGAGCGACATCCGTGGTTTCACACTCCCGTAGAATGTCCTTCACCCGCGAACTGTATGCTGTGCGCCCCACATTTGAACGCTCCCGGTTCAGGGCGTCTCGTACCTGCTTCGTCGTTTTCGTGATATTGTAACTAAACAGGAAGTTCTCCTCGGTAGCGACCTTGAGTCCGGTGACGTAGATGCGGGAATCCTCGCCTGCGGGGGAAGCGTAGACCTCTCCGAACTTGGTTCCCTCCAGTACTTCGTCGTCCGTGAAGCGCAGAAAGTTCCTTTTGGCCTGGTCGATTTGTCTCTCCGTGATGCCATCGAGAACCACGTCCGTTCCCTCAATATCTTGCTCCGACGGATAGATGAGACCGTGCAGCGTTTCGATGTCTTCGAAATCCGCCTTGGGTGCTTTCTCGACGGTTATAGTCTCGTGCTTCGAGTGAATGGTCACGTCGACTCCGTTCCGGTAGAACGTCGCAAGCGCGTCCTTCAACCCGACGCCGAATTTCCCGATCACCTTGTCCGGGTTGTTCAGTTTCTCCTCGTCCTCGTTCTGCGTAAGGTGCTCGTGGCGTAGCCCTCGACCGTAGTCCCGAATGTGCCATCTCCCATCGTCGTCTTCGTAGATTTCTGCTTCACTTGTGTCTGTGAGGGCCTGCTCGTCGAGGGCGTTAGCGATTACCTCTCGGGTTGCATCTGCGACCCCCCACGCCTCAAGCACCTCCTCCATGTTGAGGTCGAATTTCCGCGCCTGTTCAGACATGTGATACTCGTTGGCTTGGAACGGTCTTGAAATTTAGACAACCAATGTGAAAGTGAAGCCACGCTTTCCTCGCAAACCCAAGAATTAGTGTAGTCTTCTCTCAGAAACTCTGTGTTTCTGCACGTTCAGGATGTTCCCATAGCTGCTCTAACCCCCGTCTGTCTGCTGAAGACGCAAGCTCGCGGAACTGTTTACCTCGCAATGCCATCCACGTCGTTTCAAGAGCTTGTCGTTCCACTTCTGTGGCGGGAATCCAGGTGCAATCACCGACGTACTGCTGACTCCCATTCGAGGCAAACGCGAATGCTGTCGTTTGCTCTGGTATCTCGGTGAGAGCATCCGCCACTGACAGAAGATATGGCTCGCTCAGGACGACGAACAGCAAGTCATACTCTCGGTTCAGTACATCACTGAACGCCTGAGGTATTTCCTTCTCGCGGCCGACTGCCTGAATCGTCTCGTCATTCGTCAGATCGTCAGTATCGTATCCAGCTCGCTTGGCCCGTGTTCGAACGGATTCGATATCGCTAAAACCGCACTCATAGGACGGAATTTCGGTCTTGTCACGTAGCAGTCCGAATCCTGCGGAAATGATGTACCAGTCGACGTCTGCAACCTCACGGAGATGGGTGACTGCTTCTTCGACGTGCTTGTGCTCACGACCAGTATACATGTTTGCCGCAGTCGTGGTGTACTCGCAATGGGCCTGCACTAATTCCTCGCGCGGGTGCTCGTCCACGTCCTCACAGTCGAGAACGGGGTCATATTGTTTGTCCTTGGAACATGGCGAGAGTACGAGGACGTCCATTCGTCGTTCTACTCGAAGTCGTCGCACCGAGTGGTGAAACTCTTTGTGCGTGAATGAGAGGAATCCTGTAAGAATGACTCGTCAGGACGACCTTGACCGCTTCTACGCGCTGCTCGACGACCTTGAGCAACGAGTCGGCGGGACACAGAAACTCAAGGACTGCACCGGGTACATGGACTGGCCCGACCGTGGCGTTTACTTCTTCCTCGAACCGGGCGAGACACGCGAAGCAATCGACCAGTTGCGCGTGACCCGCGTCGGGACACACGCGGTGTCTGAAGGGAGCAGCACGTCGCTCTGGGATAGGCTGAAACAACACTATGGAACGGGTAGCGGGAGTTCCAACCATCCTCACGGGGGCGCTCACCGCGGCTCCGTGTATCGCAAGCGCATCGGCGAGGCCATCATTGAGAAATACGATCTCCACGACGACTATCCTGACTGGGACAAACGCTGGTCAAGCATCGAGCGTGAGCGGTCAGAAGTCCGTGATGAGGAATACATCCTCGAACGGCGAGTGAGCACGTACATCCGTGAACAGCCGTTCCTCTGGGTGAATCTTGATGATGAACCAAGTGCCGACAGCGACCGAGCGTACCTCGAACAGAATGCTATCGCTCTCCTCAGCAATTTCGATGGGCAATTGATTGACTCACGAGACGATGAATGGCTCGGTCGGCACAGTCAGAGTCGGGAAATTCGGGACTCGGGACTCTGGAATGTCAATCACGTAGGCGAGCGATACGACAGCAGATTTTTGGACCTACTAGAGAATTCAATCAGGGACACTACCTCCCTCTAAATTGATGGAGATTGGCCCACGTAAGCGTGCTTTATATCTCCTCATGGATTTGTTTGACCACTTGCTCAGTTATTTTCCCGTTTTCAACCATTTCAGTTTGGATTAGGAGTTCTGCGAGGTCGCCACCGGAAAATAGCCGCACAGGATACGTGGACAAGTTCTCTTCTTGTGCGCTTCTAGTGTAATGAGATGTAGTGAAGAAGAGACCTATCTCGCCGTCATCGACACGTGATGCCAGTCGGCTCAAATCCTTACCTGAGATACTACTCGCGGTGTTCTTGACTTGCGCTTTGAAATCTATTTTCGTATCCGCTCCTCCGAGCTGGGTTTCCGAAAAAAGATCGATACGACCAGTTAGATCCACGCCTTTGTCTCCGCTTGGCGGCGTTAATTCGACGCCACTGAAATTCTTCAAATCTTCCATCAAGTATTGAACGAGGTATTCGAGTTTCTCACCCTTGTTGGGGTTCTGTAATTCGTTCCGAATATCCTCCAGCAGGTCCTTCTCTCTCCCGGCTGGATATTGTGCTCCTTTGGAGCGAATATTATCTTTGTATATCGAATAGTGCCGAATACGGCCGTCTGTAACCCATCTTTGCCAAGCATCTGGGCCACCATTATCAACGCCGGTTCGAGATTTCTGGTGAATCCACTCAAGGTCAACTGAATCGGTGTCGAGGATAGCGAGTTCGAAGAGATAGTTGACTACCGTCTCTTCGCCGTCCTTGTGACGCTCAAGGCTTAGTCCGGTGATGACACACAGGCCCCGGAAGGTAACGTATCCTGACTTTGGCTTTTCAAATAATAGAACCGGTGGTGCATCTACACGGTTACCTCGTGCATAGGTCTTGCAGTAATCCTCCTTCACCCACCCATTTCCTGTCGCGTCTTCTGGATTTGGACTATGTCGGGCCTTTGCATCGCCCCAGTACCGTGCAATCCCCTCCTCCATGTTGATGATGTCTTCCCATGGATTTTGCGTCTGAGTGGGTCCTGAATCAGACACAAAAACGAGGAACTCACGCGCCTCGGTTTCGGGATTGGCGATGGCTCGAATCCCGCCGCTATTCCGAATTCCGGTGTCTACCGGGCCATTAAGCCATTTCTGAAACTGGTCCTTGCTGTTATCGCTAGAACTACGATACGTTTGGTTAACGACGTACTGTTCCCCGTAATCAGTCATAGTGCCTCAGCGTACGCCCCCTCAATTACATTCGTGTCAAGCCAATTCACGAAGTGTTTCATATGTCTTCCTCCCTCACAAGTCTCTCACGTAATTCGTCGAGATAGCCCGACTCGGGATTCAGACTATACTGCATCTGGTCCCCCATCCATTCGTAATCGATAAGACGGTACGTGAATTTCTTGCTGTATTTCCTGGTAAAACCCGAGAGAATGCCAGATATCGCTTGACCACCACCCGTCGCAAGGTCATATTCGTCCTCCATCCGTTGACGGACATCCTCGTTCAGCATCCAGCCCCCGTTATCGAGCAGGATTCGAATAAACGCCTCCTGTCGGTTCGTTAACCGCCTGAAGAAACTGTCTGGGAGACTATCATACTCTACATCATCAGAGCCTTCATCGGTACCTGACCCACCTGACGGCTGTGGTTCAGACGCAATCCCCCACTCTTCGAGTGCAAAGTCGACTATCTTCTGTTCGCGCTCTTCAATCTCTGCACGTCCGAATTCGTCATAGTCAGCAAGGCTCTGCTGCACTCGCAGGTTCGAGGATTTGTACTCCGCCTCTCGTCCTTCGGGGGCAATCTTCTTCTGCTCGAAGGGCAGGTTGCCGTAGTTTTTGTTCCAGTACTCACTCGCAACGGTGAGGTTCCCGAGACGATGAACGTGGTCGTCGAACTCACCATGGAGGTTCTCTGGGATATGTTCCTCAGCAAGTTTACGAGCGAGGATGTGTTCAACCTCGAACGAGGTAGAGAGGATTTGTTCGAGGTCACGCTGTACGTCCTCACGTATCTCTATATCCAAGTTCTGTCCGTAGTGGTAGAACAAGTACCGAATGTCTTGACTTGAGATTGACTCGTAGAAGTCTGGGTCACGAAGATTGCGCTCAAAGCGGTCATCGTCCGTGTAGATGCGAGTAATGGAGTCGAGACGATTGAGCACGTCCTCGAACAAATACGAATCGTCTGCATGAATCGAATGAGCGAGGCGCACTAATCTTCCTCGTCCCGTATCAGACCGCCTACCATCGGTTGCATAGACGCGGAAGACGAGCGTTTCACACGCCCGAATGATGTCTGCCATCTTGTTGGACTCATCGTCGCCGTACTCCATCTGTGCCGCCATCAGGATGGGGAGGACATTCGCAACTCTCCCGAGTGCGAGCAGTCGCCTCAGTGCAGACTCGACTTCGTCAGGACGCTGCGAGGGATTGAACAGCGCAGCGAACGCTGATGTGGCTTCGCGAAGGTTCTGTGTGTACTCGTCAATTTCATCCTGAACGGTATCGTGCTCTCCGTCTCGATATCGCTCTCGAAGTCTGTCTTTGAGAGTATCGAGACTGTTGAAGTACTCGTCAGAATCGTATCCGTCGTAGATTCCCCAGTGGAATCGTTGAACACTGTCTTCGTCGAAATCGCTCACCCGATCGTGACCGTTGGAGAGAACGAACAGCTCGCGGTAAATGCTCCCGAAACGCTGCTTGATTTTGATTTCGAGAGCGCCCCGGTTGCTGGAGCGGTCGTCCATATACATCAGGAAGCTCTTCGTTTTGTCGAGCGATGATAGCGGCTTCCCCCGGTCATTCAGGCTCTCGAAAATCGATGCTGCCTCGGAGTCACTATCTATCTCAACGACGTTGATTTTGCAGTCATACCGCAGGCGCTCGGATATCTCTCGAACAGGCAGGTCTTCAAATTCCGACTCAAAATACTCCTTTGCGTATTCGAGACGCTCCTGTGACGGGGTTTCGCACTCTAAATTTGCGCTACCGAACAGGCTATCACGGAAGAACTCCCCGTCCTGGTCCTGTGGCATCAGTCGAGGGCGTTCGTCAACGGGGAATATCAAATTGTCCTCTAACACGGTTTCGTCGACCACATCATCGAACTGCGTAGCGACGTGGAGGAGGATAAGTGCCGTCGTCAATCGTTGTTGACCGTCAACAACATCATACACGTCGAAACGCCTGCCCCTGTCTGTTTGATACTGGTCGTCCTTCTTGTCGAGGATGATGTTTCCGAAGAAGTGGTTGGTTTCTTCGGGGAGATATCGAAGGTCGTCAATGAGGTCTGCTAACTGCGATTCCTCCCACGAGTAGCTGCGTTGGTAGGATGGAATATCGAAGAACCCGTCCTGATACAAAGATGCGAGCGTTTCGGTACGAGTTTGCATACCCTACTCATCAAATGATTATCCGTTAGTTCTTACGACAGCATCAGTTCGAAAGCATAGCCACGGTCAATACATGGGACGTATCTATCCACAATGCCTAGGAGCGTCCAGTCGTAATTGTCTGATGTAAGATACGAATGAGTGAAGAAGAGCCACAGCAGACCGAGTGGGAGAACAAGGTTGGCCTGTCCGAAGAGACGACTTACGTGGCGCTGTATCCGAATCGTAAGCACGCCGAGGAGTGGATGAAAGAGGCCGAAGAGCAAGGCTATGGGAGCCGATCGAAGTATCTCTACGAACTGATACAAGAGGCACGCGCTGCTCGTCAAGAGGGATTCCTTGCGTACAGTCAGGACGAGTCGAAGATCGAAGAACTCCAACTACAAGTTGAGCAGCTACAGGGCGATCTCGAAGACGCACGTAACTCTGAGCCCGGTGAGATCGAAATCGCTCACGAGGAGTTCGTGACGACGTTCCTCACTGAAAATTACCAACCGCTCAACAAGGTGCTCCACCAAGTCACAGACAGCGGCGTTCTGACGGGAATCGTGAAAGATGCCGTTGAGGATCAGCTGTTCAATCTCGCAGAAGAGAGCAAGGTCGAATACAAGCAGGGCTACGGCTGGCGTCTCGCTCACAACGATGCTGACACGGAGGCGATCGAGGCATGACGGGCGAGACTCGCGAGAAGATTTACAAGAATGAGCACGACGCGGTCAACGACTTCATCGAACGCAAGCAGGCGATGGGTCGTAGTCGTCGGACGTTGAATGCCTATTCGCGGACGCTGAAGTCGTTCTTCCATGAGGAGTTTCCCGATCTCGTACCCGAAGACGTCGAGGTGCGTCATATCGAGGACTACGTCGGGAAGCTTGCGGCCCGAGATCTATCACAGAATACGAAGCGTAGATACCTCGAATCGCTGTCCTCGTTCTTCGGGTGGGCGATGAAGCGTCCTCGGTTCGAGAACATTACTGGCAATCCCGCAGCGGTGGTCCTCGAAGAGATCCCACAACAATACCGCGAGCGTCCCGATTGTGCGACATGGGAGAGCGCAAAGAAAATCATCCATAATATCGCGGATCCGCGGAACAAGGCGATTGCCGTCATTCTCGCAAAGACCGGCTGCCGGATTCGAGAGGCGCTCGAAATTGAACATGATGACCTGATGCTCGGTGAGGGATTCATTCGCCTCCGTGAGCGGAAGGGCGGCAGTCAAACCGTAGTTCCTGTTGATAACGAGGTAGAGCACGCTATCAAACGGTACCAGCTCATTCGACCGGACGACGACTCAAACTACCTGTTTCTGAGTGTCCGTGGCAACCGAGTGAATACGACCCAGGTCCAGCGGGCTGTTCGAGACGCTGCGGTCAAAGCGGGCGTGATGGACGAGGGTGAGACGCGCTTTCACCGCAAGTTCACACCTCACACCTTCCGGACGGTATTCACAACCCTAATGCGGAACAGCGGGATGAAGGATCACGTATTGCAGTACATCCGTGGTGACGCGAACAACCGAACGATGGACATCTATACACGAGTTGATCGAGAGGACGCCCGTCAAGAATATCTCGAGTGCATCAAACCACTCGAATTGTAGTCTGAGCTGTGCAGAGCATTTCGTAGAGACGGGAGCAGCAGGCGCGTGCTCACAATACCGATCGGTGGTCCCTGTGTTCCATCAGATAATGACTGGACCGCGAGAGACATCAAGCATCTTCGTCCTCTAAGGTATCAAACAGCGCAGAAAGTTGCTTCTCGCCTCAGTTATAGTGCGCCAGCCCACGTCAGATACACCAATACTGCAACTGGGATCGAGGAGTACGCCCATGCCAACTTGTAGTACCAACTAGGAAGCGACTCATCGAATCCGTATGTGAAGAGCGCAAGCCCAGCGACAATAATTCCGATATTTGCATACCAGACGAGCCAACCTTCGACGTTAGGATATTCAAAGAGATGAACGTTGATGGCTGCGACGTTCGCCCAGATTGCAGGTCTACTGATGTATTTCTTCTCAACTAATAGCCCAAGCGTGATGAGAGCGATCACTTCGAGATTATCGATTACTACCGACGGCAGGAGTTCAATCCACATATAGTGCCCATATGATGTTAATTATAAAAACAGTTCACCAACCAAGGTGAAAGTAATTCTGAATACAAAACAACTTCTTGTGAAAGTTGGCGTGAGGTGTGACCCGAGTTCACATTCTCTATCAATTTGCACGAGGTATTCTATTCCAAAATTGGGTTAAATTGTCACATTAGATACTCTCCTTCTCGCTTTGGGACCGGTTTCTACACTAGTCCGAGTCTTTGTCTCTTCGTGACTTCGCACATATGAAAGCAGCAGGCGATCTGATCGGTTAGAGGGACTGAGTTCCTGTGATTGA
>LFCJ01004559.1_pt1 | contig 10151 bp, 8 predicted proteins | sample 643141 | NCBI WGS metagenome assembly LFCJ01 (sample SAMN03766243, study PRJNA286221) | soda lake metagenome | biome: soda lake; feature: Kulunda steppe; material: water; isolation source: sample B1-Br-g2 brine of Lake Bitter-1 | place: Russia: Kulunda steppe | collected 2010-07 | reverse complement strand
TCAATGGCACTTGCAATCGATCATGCGGCGGATCTCGCAATCGGACACGAAAAGCTGACCAATGCTGAGCTCGCACGACTTCTGCACCACCGCTTAGACAATCAACAAAAGGAGTAAACCGCATGACTGCGTGGCATTACTGTATTATTACCGTAATTTGTGTTTGAGGCGGTGCGAACGCGATTAAACCCCAGAAGTAGTGCTGATCGGTGCAGACGAACAGGAAGTTGGATGTGTTCCGCTTGATCAAACCGGCTACCGAACGTCGTACTTGACGCTGACGTCTGCGTTCCCAGTCAGCCGGAAGCTCGTGAACGCGCCGCTGAACCAGTAGGCATCGACAGACTCGTCGACAGTCCCTTCGACGCTGTTTTCGTCGACATCGACCGAATCGTTGATGGTTGCATCATCGTAGGTCGCTGGCTCCAGCGATTCGGAGACGCTAAACGCGTACGATACCGGGTCGGATGAGGCGGTTCCGTCGATAACGATCACGTTCGATGGGCCATCGTCGTCGGCCGTCTCCTCATCGCCGTCGGCTGTCGCATCGATGATCTCGTCGATCGAGAGCACTTCGCCGTCGAGCTCGACCCACATGCTGTCGGGGTCGTCGATTTCGATCTCCGTGATCGGACCAGTCACGTGGAACGCGTCACCGAAGCCACCACCCGTGCCACCGCCGGCCCGCCACGTCCCGTCGTCGGTCTCTTCGACGAAGTCTCGGCTTTGCCACGTTCCGCCCTCGATCGTCCCGCCACTCGGTGAGTCGTACGGTGCCGTCGCAAACTCCACCGGCCCAGCGGCCTCAAACTCGTACAGTGCTCCCTGAGCGTCTGGCTCCGTCACAAACGCCAGCAGGCGTTCTTCGACATCCGCCGCCTCGTCTTCCTCGTCGTCCTCTTCCTCCTCAGCCGTCGCGTTGATGATCTCTTCGGGAGAGAGCTCCTCGCCGTCGAGTTCGACCCACATGACGTCCGGGTCGTCGATCTCGATCTCCGTGATTGGGCCATCCACACGGAACGCATCACCGAAGCCACCGCCAGTGCCACCGCCAGCTCGCCACGTCCCGTCGTCGGTCTCCTCAACGAAGTCTCGGCTTTGCCACGTTCCGCCCTCAATCGTCCTACCACTTGGCGACTCGTACGGTGCCGTCGCAAACTCAACCGCCCCGTCGGCTTCGAACTCGTAGGTCGCTCCCCGGGCATCCGGCTCCGTCACGAACGCAAGCAGGTGGTCGTCGCCGTCTACCGGTTCTTCCGCCTCGTCTTCTTCATCGTCTTCGGGCGGCTCTGCCCCGTTCTCGATTCCTTCGTCGAACGGATCGATGTACTCACGCTGTCCCGACGCAGCCATCTCCGCGCTCGTCGGAATCCCACCATCTTCTAACACCGTCGCCGTCGGCTGGCGTGTCAGATTCGAGTGTTCGACACGGACATCGTGGCTTACGTTTTCGCCGTCCGTATCCATCCGCTCCTCGGTCGGTGCGTCGTCGTTGATGTAGCAGTCTTCGGTGTACAACACGACATCGCCGGAGGGGCTATCCGAGTACCAGCGGCCGTGGAAGATGGCGTCCGGAGACGTGTCGTTCGGCGAGGTATAGAACGTAGAGTTCGTTGCCGTCATTCCGTCTTGGTGCCAGAACCAGACGTTCCGCCCGTTTCGAGAGCTCGAATACGGATAGGTGCCCCGATCGCCACCCGCGTCGTCATAGAGGCCGATCGAATTGCGAATTTCCGTCGTCGACGTACCGATCCGGAAGTTCGAGACGGTGTTGTTCCGGTGGACACAGTTCTCGTAAATAACCGTACCGTTTCCACGCCCGGACTCACCGAGGCTGTCGGCGTATGACGCGTTGTTCCCCTGGCCTTCGACGTACGTATGACGGACGTAGACAGTCCCACTGTGGCGTGGCGCGATTCGGATCCCACCACACGTCGACGCCTCGGAGTCACCGTCGTCGTCGATGAGCTTCCCGCTCATGTAGATGTTTTCGAAGATGATCTCGCCACCGGAGTTCGCCGCAGCCGTAAGCAGATGACGGCTGTTACCGCTTCGATCGGTTGCTGCGCCGTACCAGCCGACGTTGCGGACGGTCGCGGAGTTGATATCGTTAGCTTTGATCTGGTATCGAGCCCCTCTCGCGGTCTGATCGATCAGCAGGTTTTCGAGGGTCTCGCCGTCGTCCAAGTGATAGGTAATTGTCTCTCCACGGTCGAGTTCTATCACCTCGTACTCCTCGCCCGATGCGCTCGCGGTTGTACTCGCAAGCCCGACGGCCGACAGGGCCGTCGCTGCTGATGCGAGATACGAACGGCGGTTCAGTCGATCGTCGGTTACTGACTCATCGGATGGAGTGCGATCGGTCGTATCGCTTGTCCTGTCATCCATGCCAGCACGAAAGTCCGGCTTTCTGCTATACACTCTGGTTAACCTATCCACCGTTTATAAGATACCTGGACACTCTGTCTCTGTAGAGTGTATCTCGTTCACACACATTTTATTTCCATACAGAACCGTCGCATCTACAGACATCACGGCGACAGCCGATCGCTCCGTCGGTTTGAACGCACCGGGTTCGACCATCGACCTGAGGACAACCGTATCATAACAACCACGTTCAGCTTGGTATCACGCAGTGGTTCCAGTGGAACTTGTTCGGAAACTAATTGCCCTCGTCTCTCGGCCAGATAAAATGATCGAACACGCAAAACAGAGCGCCAACAAGTTGTTACGGCTGGTACGCCGCCGCCGACTGGGTGCGGCGAGCAGCTTTGTCGTCGCCGGCGCGATCGGCCGACGTCCGTGCGATACGTATCTCCGCTACCGATCGTGGAATCAGGGGAGTAAACAGGAAATCTCGGTTCGGGGCCAGCATATGATCGTCGACCTCGACGATCAAGGCATGTCTCGCGATCTGCTGCTGTACGGGATTCGAGAAGAAGCGACCGCCGAACGCTTCGACCGCGAACTCGCGGTGCTTGGGGCCAGCGACGAACCGGTCCGAATTATCGATATTGGCGCAAACATCGGCTACTACACGCTAATCGAGGCCTAGCAGGTCGGCGACGACAGCGAGGTTATCGCGTTCGAGCCAGATCCGGACAAGGCCTCGCTGCTCGAACAGAACGTGGCGCTCAACAGGTACGACGATCGGGTCACGATTGAACGGGCGGTGGTCGGAACCGAGAGCACGACGGGAACGCTACGGCGATCAACACACCTAAATCTCCACAAACTCGACGCCGCGGTCTTCGAAGAGGTCACTGCAAAACCGCCCGCGAAACCACCGCAGGTCGAGGATTTCGACGACTTGCGTGCGTTCTCGCGGGGATATAACCTAATTCTCAAGAAGCCGGGGATGGCGACCACTGGCGACAGCCAGCAGACGGCGGCTTCCGATTGCGGCCGTCCGATCGTTACCGACGGCGACGGTCGGACACCGCGGACGGACAAGTAGCGGCCTGGTAGACGTCTTGTTTTGGCCGGGGTTAGCGAAGTGTAGCGATCGCCTGTCGGACGTCGAGCAGTCCCGTCGAGGCGGAGATAAGCATCCAGACGATACCGCCGAGCAACACGACGCCGATGAGCGTCACGAGATTGGTCACCAGTGGGAGCAACATAACGACTGCGGCCGACATACCGATCGTAATCCCGGTGACGACGACGAACGATCGGCTCATCTTCGCAAACGAGACGTCCAGTTCGGCGTTGATCAGATAGATGTTCACGAACACCATGATCGTGTAGCTGACCACTGTCGAGATTGCCGCGCCGACGACGCCGATTGTCGGGATCAACAGGAGGTTCAGTCCGAAATTCAAAAAGCCGGTCGAGCCCTTGGCGATCGCTCGGTGTTTCGCCCGGCCCAAATAGTCGAGTGCGTCGTTAGTGATCTTATCGATTGACTGCAACACGATGAAGATCGCCAGTACCTGAATCACTGGGACCGCATCGAGATACTCCACACCGAAAACAAACTCGACCGTCGGCTCGGCAACGAGTACCAGCCCGGCGGCCGCCGGAACATAGAACAACAGATTGTATGTGAACGTCTGCTCGTAGATGCGTGCGGCTTCGTCGAGTTCGCCGGCCGCCTTGTGCTCACCGTAGGTCGGCGAGACGGCAAACCCAAGCGAGTTGGCCGGCGCGATGACGAACTCCGAGAGCTGCTTCGCGAGTACGTAGTAGCTGACTGCAACCGGCGTGAGAAAGAATCCGACAAGAACGGTATCGATTCGCTTGTACAGGATATTCGAACCGTTCGTCGCAGCAAGCGGGAGGCTGTACTCAAGCAGTCGCCGGCGGAGTCCGGGCTCAATCGACGGCGCGGTGTCAATCGCAGAGACAATTCGGTAGAGGACGACGGCGCCGACGAGCGTGCCGAGCAGATAGCCGATAATATATCCCGACAGCGCGCCGACGACACCGAAGCCGAAGATCAACAACCCGACGACGGCCAGAAAGATCCCGAGGTTCGCGACAATAGAGACGATCGCGCTCCATCGGACGCGGTTGAATCCCTGAAATAGCGTGTAGGTATACGAGTTGAGCGTCTTCGCGATAATATACACAAAGCCGAGGACGAGCAGGGCTTCTAACCCCGGTTCGTCGAACTGCGCGGCGATCGGCTGGTGAAAGAGAGCAACCGCGCTGGCGACGACAAGTATCAGGGCGAGGTTGTACCGCAACGAGACCGAAAGGAGGTGTGGAATCTGTCCGGGTTTCGTCTCACTGTACTCTGCAATGTAGCGAGCAGTCGAGTTGCCGATCCCAAAATCGCTAAAAAACAGTGCTACCGCAAATATCGAGATCGCTAGAAACAGCAGGCCGTACTCTGAAGGTGACAGAAACGTCCGCGCTAGCAACACGAACAACAGCCCCTTCGCTCCAACTCTGACGATTTCCGCGACGAGCGTCGCTTTGAATCCACGAATGATTTTTTCTGTATAGTCAGACATTAGTTGATAAAAACGGATGTCGAGAGACCAGCGCTACACTTTCTGTACGGTCCGTTGCTGGTCTTCGGCTGCGTTCCGGATCGCCTCCATCAACCTGATGGTCCATTTCGACGAGTCGAGAGAGACTGGCAGCGGTCCCCCCTCGTCGAGTGCCTTGGCCGTCTGATCGAACAAGCCGTAGTGAGCGCGTACCTGGCTAACACTCCCCCAGTCGTCGTTGAATTGGGTCTGGGCGACGAGTCGCGCGTTCGATGCCAGTCCCGTGAGCTGGCCAATAGAGTAGTCGATCGACTGCATCGCCTTTGCGATCGAGGAGTCACCGTAGCCGCCATCTACCTTCTGGACGTTTTGGAGGATGGTATCGATGATGAGTGCGCCATCGGAGCCGTGGACGTGTATCTGGCGCTTCAGCGTCGCTCCGGAAATGATTTTCATGCTACAGAGCACGCCATCGGCACTCGCGTACTGGAGCTGGACGGTGTCGTAGGCGAACCCCTGTTCGTACTCCTCTGACAGCTCCGTCATCGTGTGAACAGAGTCGATATTGCTTGGGAACCCTCCCATTGCCAGCCCCATGTAGATCGGATGGGGAAGCCCCTCCTCGAACTCGCCACCGAGCAGATCAAACACCCATCGACCGCGTTTCGTATCGTCCGGCCGCGAGTGGCCAGCAGAGACGAGGTCGACACCCCGTATGCGGCCGATCTCACCGTTCTCGATCATATTCCGCGCCTTTCGCATCGCTGGATCGTACAGATGCTGGTGAACCGGCGAAACTGGGACGCCGTGGCGCTCTGCGAACGCCTCCAGTTCCTCCAGTTCCGCGACCGTTTCAGTCACCGGTTTTTCAATAAGCAGTGGGACGCCAGCTTCGATTGCCTGTTTCGCGATATCGAGGTGCGTCTGGACTGGCGTACAGATATGTAGCCAGTCGAGAGACTCCTGTGCAAGCAGTTCATCGAGGTCGGTGTAGGCCCGACAGTCGTATTCCGTTGCGGCTGCCTGTGCTTTCGAGGCGTCGACGTCACAGATCGCGACGAGATTCGTTCGTGGATTCTTCTGCACGCCGGCGAAATGGGTCGCAGAAACCGTGCCAGCGCCAACAACGGCTGTCTCAAGTGTCATTTCCATTCTCGTCTAGCCGACATTGTCCTATTGTAATGGATATATTACCGAATGAGTGATCACGAGAAGAGTGACCACCCTCCTGTTAATTCGTACGCGAACCACGTTTGTGGGCCGCGACTACCAGCAATACCTGTGACGTTCGCGAGTTCGGTTGCGGGAGTAGTCACTCCACGAGGTAGCCCAGATCCTGGAGTTGGTTTTTCATTCGTGGCGAGAGCGACCCGGTGCGCTGGGTTGTCGGTTGGCTTTCGGGTGTCAACTCGGGTCGGTCATCGAGAACCGCTTGGAGCTCGTTCGCGACCTCGGGCTGGCGCTCGATTACATTTGTTTCCTCGTCGGGGAGCGCGTACAGGCGTTGATCAGTGTCACTCTGTTCGTACTTGTAATCATCAGTTCGCACCGCTGTGAGGGTACCCCGGTGGAAGTCATCGACGTCGAACTCGGGATTGAGGTCCTGTAACAGCTCTATCGTCTCATCGGCTCGCGGTCCACCACGCTGAACGATACTGTGGTTCCGTGTCGTCTCACGCAGGTCGACACCGTGCAAGCCGTCGGTGTCGGCTCCGAGTTCTTCTAACAGCGTCCGCATCACGTCGACATGTTGGATGTGACCGTTATCGTAGTCGACGAGATTGGTCGGTCCATCGATAACGAGCGGGACATGGCTGACCGCATCGTGAGTCACGAGGCGGTGGGCGAGCAGTCCGCGTTCACCGAGCAGTTCCCCGTGGTCGCCCGTAATGACGATGATTGCGTCGTCGACGTTCGACTGGATATAGTTGTAGAGCTCGCCGACGAGCGAGTCGGTGTACGCGAGACAGGCGTCGTACATCGCTTCGATCGCCGCCCATTCCCTGTCGGAGAAGGTACAGCCATCTGCGACGGTTGCCATTAGCTCTTCGTCCATCTTGATGGCGGTCTCGAGCGCTTCCTCGGAGGAAAACGGCAGCGATTCGGTGAATCGATCGAGATATGGGCGCGGTGGGACGTACGGATGGTGTGGGTCACCGTAGTGAGCGTAGAGGAAGGTCGGCTCCGTCGCGTTGTCGAGGCGTTGTTTGACACCTTCGGTGAGCAAGTAGCCCGTCGAATGCAGCCGTGTTTGTCGTGTGTACCCGATGCTATGGCGACGGAGCTGGAGCAGATATTTGAGCAGTCCCGAGTAGCCAGCGACGTCCTGGAGAGAAAACTTATCATACCAGACGAACTCGTCGAAGCCGCGATCGAGACCGGATGCCGAACTGAGATGAGCGTTTTTCGAGAAACAGACGCTGTGGTAGCCGACATCGCTGAGCCGTTCGGCGATCGTTGGAAATTCAGCTGGAACGGTGTCATGGTCCATGCCAGCGCCGTGAAACCCTGGATACGTGCCCGTAAGAATCGATGCACTCGAGGCACGAGTCCAGATCCCGTGTGAGAAACACCGATCGAACGACGAACCGTGGTCGGCGATCCGTTTCAGGTTAGGTGTCGTCGCAGCGTCGTGGTCACTGAACGATGTGTGATCGTACCGAGTACTTTCGAGGGTAATCCAGACGATCGTTGGTTGCGACATTCTGTCATGTTCGAACTACAATCGCGGATATATATTCCCTCGCGATTTTCAAAAACGGACAATTGTACGGGCGCTGTGCAATCGCGTTTGTGTCCAGTTACTCGAGTATAGCTCGCTGCTACCATTGGGTCAACCGTTCAGACGGTTGTTGTAACGCTCCCCTCATTCGGCTCGAACGAAGTAGACGTCGAGGTGCCCGTTGCTTTGGACACGATCGACCTCCTGTCGGGTCGTGAGGTCGTCGAAGCTCTCGTCTGTGTATCGGAGACCCTGATAAGCGATCGTCTCTCGATCGCGGTCGGCCTGGCTGACTGTCAGATACATATTTTCGTCGTAGATGGCTGAGAGCCCCTGTTCAGTCGCCGTCTCGTTGAGCGTGCCATAGGCACTTGACCGTTCGTGGTTCGCGTGTATTGCATCGTTATATCGGTTGGGTGCATCCCTGATTCCGAGGAACGTGAGTTCGTCGTCAGCGCTCTCGTAAGCCCGTTCGTAGCCGGCCATCTCCCCTTCGGTCACATGATGGGACTGGTTGTAAATGAACGGTGACGGAAAAACCGCGATCAGTGATACGACGAGGAGGAGACCGAACCCAGCGACGAACAGCGAGTTGACCGTGCGCCCGCCAGTGGCCCTCGCCGTCCGATCGACGAGTGGGGTAAGCACAAGCCCTCCCAGTAGGGTGACGAACACCATCATGAGCCCGAACACCCGGAAGTACATCTCCGACGTATCTCCGAAGAAGTAGATGAAGAACACGACAAAGAGCCCTATCAACGCGACGCCAAACGAGATTGCCATAGAGGAGACGTCTCGTTCATCTGCCGGCCATCGCCCAACGAGTGCGGCAGTGAAGACGATGACTGCTAGGATCGAGAACAGCAACTGTGGGATGAATAGTCTGAGAAACACCGCTTCGATGCTCCCACCGATCGCCGCGATTGACGCCCCCTGGCTTGCGATCGCTTCTCCAGCACCATCTCCACCACTCAAGACGTACACGATCGCCGAACTGACAGCATCTCGGGCAAACCCGGCGATGGACTGGTTGTTTAGAATCCAGACGGCGAACACAACGGCCAGGAACGACGTCTGTGCGTAGAGTTTTGGGTACGTCGCAATTGCCCGATTGGTATCAAGCCGACTGGCGACAAACTGGACGCCACAGATTCCAGCAAGGACGACGAGGATGTGGGCGACGAACTGTGGATGGTAGACAACGAACGTAGCCGAAACGAGAGCCAGTAAAGAACCGATCGCAGTTGGGTTCGAGACCGATTGGTTCACCACCAGATACTTTAGCAGGATGAACACTAAGAGTGCAGAGAGCAACACTGTCTGTGACATTGCGTGCGGGTGCATGTGTGTCGAGAGCGTCGTGACTGGGAGCAACAGAAACGACGCGAACGCCCCACTGGTCATGGCTGCCGCGCTGGGCCAAACCGTCTTGACCGACAGTGGAATGAAAATGAAAAACGCCAGTACGGAAACGACTGTCAACAGCAACATCGCGTGGCGCAGCGAAACGCCGATCGTCGATTCGATGATCGCAGAGACGGTATGAGTTCCGGGATAAAACAACTCAAACGGAGAAAGCGATTGTTCGGAGATTGCGGTCGCCCATCCCAGATGGGTCAGCGAATCGTTGTGTCCGTTATAATGATACCCGCGTATGATGGGCAGACTGGCGAAGACAGTCATCGCTGTTCCACCGAGGACCAGTGCAGTCGCACGGACGCTTCGAGTTGTGTCGCGACCGCGATTCGTATCCTGAATCGAGATTGTGGCGACGACCAATGCGATCATCACCGCCAGTCCCAGGCCGATCCAGACGGATATCGGTGTCATCGTATAGAGTGACACCTCGTATCCCGACGCCGGCGATGTGTGGGCGACGACCGTCGCAGCAGTAACCGAAAGAAAGCCGATTGCCAGCAGGAATCTGGTGACCAAGGCGTTCCGTGTTTGTGTTGGGCGTGACATTCGTCGGTACCAGTTAGTTCATCCTCCGACATTTTGTTATCTCAGCAATACCTTCGCACATGCCCCATCTACTGTGCCAACTCCACCAACAGAAACGGTTCAGACGGCCTGCTATGCCGAGACACCAGCGTAACCGCAGAACGGTTTGTGGCGCTACTGGAAACGACATACAGCGGCCCGTCCAATATGCCGATCGCCGCGACGACGGGACAAAGTCCGTCACTCTCAGCTGTGATCGAGTTTGTATGGGTGCCTCGAACCAATCACTGCCACCGTAGTGGATTCCTACGATTTCGTGGCGTTGATGGACTAATTCCAATGGACTAGATTGTCAAGACATAGTGACAGAAACGGCGACCTTACAAAGTCCGTGTCCAGCGATCGAACACTCATGAGAACTAGACTGAAAGACACACATGTAGTCGACTGGGGGGACTCATCATGAGCATCGACGTGCGCGTCGCAACCGACGACGATCGCGATCGATGGAACGGTTACGTCGAGCGATCGCCACAGGGTGGGCTCTG
>LFCJ01004558.1_pt1 | contig 10151 bp, 6 predicted proteins | sample 643141 | NCBI WGS metagenome assembly LFCJ01 (sample SAMN03766243, study PRJNA286221) | soda lake metagenome | biome: soda lake; feature: Kulunda steppe; material: water; isolation source: sample B1-Br-g2 brine of Lake Bitter-1 | place: Russia: Kulunda steppe | collected 2010-07 | reverse complement strand
GTGTGTGTGTGTGTGTGTGTGTGTGCAGCCTCAGCCCGCTGCCCATAACACATCAGCCCTTGCGCATTTCTGCCTCCTGAGATAAAGCCCAGCCCTGCAGCCTTGCACACGCGGTGCGTGCCTTGCACACGCTGTGCGCACCCCAAACTGTGGAGCCAGAAGCCCAAAGCAGGGATCTGCTCTAGCAAGCAGGTCCTGCGCGTTGCATACCCTGTTGGCATTTCTGCTTGCGTCGTCCTGTTCTCCTCCTTTTTCAGGTGCATCTCGGGCTTGCAATGCCCTGCAGCTAGCCTGCCTGGCTGAAGGACTGGTAAGGCTGCGCCCGACCTACGAACAGCCAAACTACCTGCAACTCCACCACGGATGGCAGGGACGACGGCAGCTCCACATCCTTCACCGTGGCAGGGGCCCCAGCCTCACTCTCACCCGCCTCCTTTGCGGCTTCGGCCTCAGCAGCAGCTTCCGCAGCAGCTGCAGTGTGCGCATGTGTGACGAGATGATGGACCTGAGAAAGAATTACAGTGGAGTGAGTGCTGACACAAGGGAAATGCAGCGTGGTCAGGGGGTGGATGGAGCGGCACCAGCAAAGGAAAACAGTGGCAGACACCTGATGGCTCCTGATGCGCACAGCAGGGGCTGGCATGGTGCACGTTGGTTGATGGTTGTGGTGTTGTTGCTGGCATGCTGGTGCACAGCCAGTGACCTGAGGCTTCGAACAGGTCGGTGACACCTCACTGACTGACTTGTTTCAGTAGGCCACAGCCTTTTGCAGTCACAGAGTGCAACAACCAAACCAGATCCAAAAGTCAGAGCCAAAGCAACAGCAGCCTGAGTCCGCACAACAGGCTTGGCACCTCTGCCTCCTCTGCCTGTGTGCCCCTACGGCCTACTTCCCCTCCTCAGCACCTGCTTGACCTGTCTGGGCACAGCGCTGCAATGAGCATGTGAGCAGCAAACAGGCACACACTGCCTGTAAGGGCCCTAGCCTCGGCCACAACCGCGTGGGCTTGGCACTCATGCGCGCGTCTCAAGGCCCGCCGCGGCACGCAGGTTTACAGCCCCCACCTGCCTCCCTGTAGGCCGCCAGCTGGCGCTCCAACTCCTCGCGGCACGCCGCCAGCAGCAGCTCCAAGGAAGGCAGCAGCCCCACCTCCGCCGCCCAGTGCACTGCGGACCTGCCCCCGTCATCGCTGCCAGAGGCGGCAAGCAGGCGGGGGCAGGTGAGGATGGCTGAAGTGGGGGGGCCTTTGTTCCGAGGGTGAACCTCGTGGGAAATTGTGGGGGCCCTGTTGCAGCCTTCATGCTGACTTCCCCACCACTTCGGATGCCAGTGTGGCTTCAGGGCAGCATCACACACGCAAAAGGCGCAAGACCGCCAGGCAGTGCCAGCCACTGCCATCTGATCTGATCTGGGGCCTGAGGATCAGTACTGCCACCCCATCCACCACATCCTGCTTGGAGCCCCAGCGTTGATACACGCACTCACGCTGCGCAGGCACGCACAAATCCCCTGCATGCCGCCCATGAAACACGCCATTGCAAATGGACCTCAGCTGCGCTGCGCCGCACTGCGATGCAGAGGCAGGCCACGCCCAGCTGCTTACCACTCTGTGGGCTGCGCCCCGGCGGCCAACAGCAGCTGAACCAGTGCGTGCGCCGACTCCGCGCGTCCAGGCAGCGAGGCAGTGCACACTGCCATATGGAGGGGAGGGTTGCCGTCACAAGCACCATCAGCGCTGGCTCCTGCCTTCAGGAGCACCTCAGCACAGCGCACATGGCCTGCATCAGAGGGTGTAGCGAGTCCAAGACAGGGAGGCAGGCCTAAGAGCTGAGCATTGAGCAGCATGGGCCATAAAAGGACAGAGTTTTGACTTGAGATGGGGGGTGTGTCCTCAACTTTGGCCATGCACCGGTTCACCACCGCCTGCTATTTCCAGCACCAAGCACGGGAGGGTGGAATAGAATGGGAACCGCGCGTATGTATGCACGTATAAACGCGTGACACGCACGCTCGCTCAAGCGCTAACATTCACAATCAACATGCAGGACATGCCCCTCATGGGTTGCATTCAGTACTTGAGCTGCAAACTGCTTGTAACAATCAGAATTGCAGTTTAACAGAGGCAGAGGATGCTGCTGTCCTTGCAATCAAGACAATTGAGCTGCTGCTGCTGCTGCTGCTGCTGCATATCCATCACCACCACCATCATCAGCATCAGCAGCACCACCATCACTACCATCAATGTTAGGATCATTGCCCTCAAGCACGTTTAATGCATTCTAAGTTTTGTGCATGCTGCGCGAGCTTGTACCCGGAACTGGTCCTAGCACAAATAAAAAATGCAAACCATTAGCACATGCAAAACCTGGAACTAGTTGCATGCCAGTGCAAGTCAAGCGTCTGTGCAGCTACATTCAAGCTACGAGCTTCAACATGACAAGCAAGGAAGCAGAGAGTCAGCATCCCCCAGATAGGCAGTGGATGACCGGCCTTTCCAGATTTGGCCGCGAGAACCTACTATCTTGCGAGCACCCAGTACCTTGCAAGCAAACATGCTGCCATGAGTATGGTGAACCTGATGTAGAATGAAACAAGTTCTTGCTGAGAAGGAGAGTGGACAAAACAAGGTGCCTAGAGGAGACGGTTGCAAACACCTAGTTGCTGCAACTTCCTGACCGCAAAGGTTGCCATAATCATGCTGCATTAAGGGTCGCAGAAGCTTCATGAGGGTGGAGGATTGCTAGAGCACATGGCGGAAAGCCTTGAATGTTGCTGCCATTTGCAGGGCCTTCCACAGTGCTCACAGCACATACCATTGAGGATGGCCAGGTGGAGTGGGGCACAACCATTGATATCCTTCAAGGACACAAGCTCCTTAAGGGTATCCTCGGTAGGTGGTAGGCCCTGCATGGCATAAGGCACATGCCAAGGAGGATGGAAAGTCCTATTCTACGTGCAAGCGTGTTTGAACCAGATGTTTCCATGAGGAGCACCGACCAACTCTGTAGCCGAATTGGACGTTCCCTCTTCAGGCAGCAGTAGGCGCTGCAGCAGGCCTTCATCCCCTGCCTCAGCTGCATTGTGTAGCACGCTGTGTGACAGGGGCGCATGTGGACAGTCACACACAGGAGCATGTCTTGTGAAGGGATCCGATCGTAAATCATTGACCAAGCCAAGGCTAAACAGTGCTCTAGGCTTTGAGCTTCACTCACTATGCAATGGGTGTTTCCTCCATCCTGGTCACCGCATGCTTAAACTAGCCCGCTTTGCAATTTAAAATTTTGGAACAAACAGTAGTTGCATACCGTTTGTCGGCATTTTGGGCATGTAGTGTAGAGCACTTCACAGATTCTCGCTTTATGGTGCGTTTGACAAGATGAAACCTGCCTACCTGTCTTTTCCTTGTTGCCAGAATTTCCAGCATGCATGCTTTTTGCTTGGTGTTACGCACAGGCACTCACTCTGTACACAACCCTTGGGGATCTGAAGCTGGAGCTCTTCTGCGATCAGGTACTGCGCTGGATTGATTTGGTTTGGTTGGACCGCTGCTTCTGTTTGCTACCCCATGCGCGCTGGTGCTGATTGTGCACAAGCAGGCCCCGCTAGCATGCGAGAACTTCCTAGCCCTCTGTGCCAGCGGCTACTACAATGGTACCATATTTCACCGAAACATCAAGGGGTTTATGATTCAAGGAGGTGAGGTGAAAGCTTAGGCACTGGCGTCGACACTGCTCAAACCTAGCTGCAGTTGTTCGCACATCAGATAGCGCATTGCTCATGTTCTGCATCCAGCACGGCCGGTTTGAAGCGATACACACCCCATGGCTTGCTGGTGTGCTGCATCATGAAAGAGCCCTAGACATCTTTATTGATTGGCTTAACGGTAAAAGACCTGGGATGCCTTTCTCCAGATGTACCATCTATGTGCTGCCCTTGTTTCTGTTTTTCTTTTCATGTCATGCACCAAAAGCTTACAAAGAAAAAGACTGCTCACCGAAACAAGGCTCTGCTGTTGCCTGGCCATCATGGCACTGCTTGCAATGAGCATGCCCTTATTTGCACGCAACTTCTGGATACTTGGCTTGGCTACGGGTGTGCAGGTGATCCGACAGGCACGGGAAAGGGTGGAAAAAGCATCTATGCTACTCCCAATGGAAAGTTCCCTGACGAGATCAGTGATGTGCTGAAGCATAGCAAGAGGGGCATCCTGTCCATGGCCAACAGCGGGCCCAACACAAATGGCAGCCAGTGAGTGAGCAGCTGCTACATGTTGTAGGGGTTTGCAAGAACCGCTCAGTACGGCTGCTTGTGTGCTATTATGACTATGTTTTATCATGATGTTTTATATTTGATGTTTTATATTCGATTCTGGCTAAGTTGATGTGCTCCCTTTGAGCTTCAGGTGTAGTCTGACAGCGCAGCCCATGTGCCTGCAATTTGTGTGTGTGTGTGTGTGTATTCCATTGGTGCGCAAACTGTTGGTGTGTTCCATTGATATGTAGACCAGCATGCTCCCCAGCAGTCTTTTTGCACACTCTTTTTGAGACTGACAGATTGCTTTAGTTCTGTGTTTTCAGCTCCCTCTCCCGGGCCATGCTGCAGGTTCTTCATCACATACAAAGCACACTCCCATTTAAATGGCAAGTATACAGGTAAGCAGAAAGCGTTTTAAAGTGCAATAAATGCTTAGGTGCAGCTTGTCCCATGACCCCTGGAATCATTGTCTGATACGGCAACCCGCGCACAATGTCTTAAGCACTCCTGCTGTGAATACGCAAATCAGTAGAAGTCTCATGCAAAGCCTGAGCTCACGTGAGCATGTGCATGGCATGCTTGCGCCCATGACGGGCGAGCCTTCGACCCAAAGCTATTGTTAAAAACAATTTGTTGCCCATAGAGCAGATGGCATTATCAAACCCTGTGGTGAAATTTTGATCTAGCATGGAACAACAAGTCACCAAGAGCCAGCATGGGAAAATGCACTCTGTATGACGCTTCTGTGTTCTGGCACTGCTTGAGGTCAGATCAAAAGCTTACTTGAGGTTAACCAAAGGCTGCTCTTATATGCCATTCGATGCTCCATTCAATGCAGTATTCGGACATGTCATAGACGGTTTAGACACCTTGGATCGCATGGAAAAGATACCCAGTGATGCCAAGGATCGACCCAAGCAGGAGATCAAGCTTGAGCGCGTAACCATCCATGCCAATCCTCTTGCCACCTAACATTTGTACCTGTAACGGAGCATGAAGGTAGCTTTGCAACATCCAAGAGCAGTGATGTTCTCAGAACAGAGGCTCCCTTGAGCGTCTTGTAAATAGCTGGAGCTAAGGCTGGTCATGCTGCATTATGGCTATGACGGCTTGGCTGCTTGCCATCAGACTTTGAAAAGTTTCAGGAAGTCCAGCTGCGTATTGTGCCATCGGTCATACTGCCAACCTCTGAGGTTGAGGTTGAGGGAGTCCTTGTGCTTTTTAATTGTTCTGAAATTTTGATGCCTCCCTGGCTATTTAGTGGTGAGCAAAGTATTGAAAACTCTCGAGTGATTGACGGAGTTGGCCAACTTGAAGTATCATACTTCATACTTATACAATCTGATATTGTATAACCTCTGGCTATATTGTCATACTAATACAATATGATATTGTATAAACTCTGGCTATTCATCAAGCCAAATTTCTCATGTATTATCTATCAAGATCCCTGCAACAATCTGGAGTCTCTCACTTGACAAGGCCCCTCACGTGATGTTCAATTGATAGTAAAGACATGACTACACCGGCTTTATCAAGGGAGAGGTTTACAGCTAGTGCAAGCACCAGGCAAACACCTAGGTAGGTAGGAGGCGGCCCATCAACAGGGAAGTGGAACGTCAGTGAGGGGCAGGAGGGTGTTGGACATTCAATTCATTGGACATTCAACCGACAGAGCGTCAGTACAAGTTGTACTGACATCTTGTTGGTGTACTGACGCTCTGTCGGTGTACTGATGTCCTTTTGGTTGGGGTGTTGGTTGGCAGCCCAGGATGGAACCGCTGGGTTTGAAGTGAGCCCGTGCCTCAAGAGCTGAGCATGTGCTTGAATTTTTTATGATTTTTCAGCCTTTATATGCATTTACGATTCCTGATGAAAGCCATGGTTCATCGAGAAAGGTTAAAGTTTCAAGGCTGTATCCGCCGAACGAGGGCAGCTTAGTCGTTTGTGAGCCTCCAGTGAGGTTCGAACCCCGAACCCACAGGTTGCGAGGGTGGACAGTCGACTTCCCAGCACAGGTGCCCCGCCGCCTGCTCGAGTGTCCGGAGTCCATCGAGAGAGAAAGAAAGACTGCGTAGTTTCTTCGTATACGCCAACAAGGTAACCCCTGTTTGCGTGAATTAAGGAAGAAGTTTACATCAAGCACCAGGCAAACCTCCACCATCAAACTAGGAAGAAGTTCGTTAGTGGGGGTCGACGTCGGGAGGGTTCTGAAAAGAGCCACATGTTCTTTCCTTGATGTTCTTCAACCTCCTACTTGTATTAATGATCTTTGTTGCATATTGAATAGAATGAGTGTTTAGATCAAGAGAAAGTTTTCTTACTCTACAATAGGCCAAGCTTACTGAGGGGTAGTTCAGTATGACATTTATAGATGGTCCCCATCACTCTAATTGGGATGGTATGTAGGCTTACTTTGTGGCATTGCTGTGCAAGGGCGTGTTTCAATCCAACACTATTGAATAGTATGCTGTTCAGTTGCTCTTGCTAGTTGTTGCTCTAGCCGTGTATCATCACAATATTTTACTTCAATGAGGTGTACATCCCAGCGTGAAGGGTGTATAGCCTGTATGTCTCTTTGATGGCCATTTTTCGTTCCAACTGGCAATATGCAAATAGCATCTGGCCTTGAGCAGGATCGAAGTTCGTCTGCTGAAAGTTTTGGTAGAAGCCATTGGGGTAAAGTCCTGTTGGCTACATGTGCCGGCAAGACCCGGCTTTGTTGAGCCATCCGTGTTTCACTTCTAATACCTGCAAAAATGATGTTTTCTCCAAAATCGCCTTGGTTCAAGGTTTTGATGATGAGCCTGGAGCAATGTTATATCTTTCAGTCACCATGTTTTGAATTGAAGCATTCTGACAGCCAGAAAGCATATGGATTTGGCTGTCTGGCTAATGACACAACCGTTGAACAGACAAGATGAATTAGTGGCTCTGCCGTAGAGGTGGGCCATTTTCTGAGTGTAAAGAGTACCCGTTCTAAATTTCATGACACTCCTTTTCTGCGATACATTGATTCTTGTATTGCTCCAAAAAGAATTGCTAGTTGTAAGATTCACGGAGGTGAGCAGTCTCTTCCAATAGTTATAGTAATCTGAGTTGGCATTAGCATCTCCAAGTCTGTGATGCTTGCTCATGTGAGCTTTTAGTTTGTCCTTAATGTTTTGTAGTGGTGCAAGGTTGATTTTAGTGGTAGTGTGAGTGGTCTCATTGTTCTCTTCTGCAAGCCAGTATATATGGGCGAAAGGATTACCGTCAGGTGATGGTGGTAGGAATGCTTTGTCATGCCCATAGTTATGGAGAGCAGCATGTTTAGCTATAGCATCGGCAAATTCATTTCCAATCACACCAATGTGGGCTTTAACTTTGTAAAAGTTGATGAGAGTACCTGATTCGTTAATCATGGGGATGATTTGTTCCAAAAGTTTGCTATGTGTGTCCTTACCGTGTAATTCAGGAAATAAGAGTTGCTTCCATATTCATCGAGGTCTAGTACAAGGTTTTTGAACTGAGTATGCATAAATGAATGTTATAAATGCATATCATATGCATACCACAATTGATTGTGGTACATGCAGAGGGCCACCCTCGATTTGCTGTTGAAACTCATTACTAATCTGTAGAACAGATAAGATGCACAGCTACTTGTAATTTCAGACTTCCCGGGAGCCCGGGACCTGGCCTCCTCTGACGTAACTCTTGCTAGTTTGGTGGTGGGAGCTTGCCTCGTGCTCGCACCAGCTGTGAAACTCACGAGTCTGCTTTTTTTATGGATAATACAGTGCATGCCATGCCCCAGTGGTTGCTTAGCCTGCTGCGCCTGTGATGTAAGATTTTATGACACTGTATGCGACCACCTTTCATCATCGAAGATTATTGGCAATAGCTTTTGCATCTTCGTAGAGGTACACCATTCCAGTTCAGCAAAGTTTGATACGTTCAAGCATATATCCATATTTCATTCTGTCAGATATCATCGATTCAGTTTGATCAAAAGTCCTCCCATCTGGTTTATGGACTATCCCCACCGTAGACTTATGCTTGCAACTTTTTATGTGTTGATTTTGGTCGGAGGCCTGATGGGCTTCAGCTAAGCTGCCCTTGTTCAGCACAGACAGCTATGCAACCCTCTTGAGTTACTTTCCTTTACAGCAAGAATGTCCACAAGCGCAGCTGACAAACTTCAAGTTTGTTGGAAGTGTTTTGGAAGTTCCTAAGTCCCCACTGCATTGGGATAGACTTTTGCTGCCCTTCTCAGCGTGAGGTCTCACCAACTGGTTGCTAGCACGAGCTGGAAAAAACTTTGAAGGCATTGAGAATACTCCCTTCATCAATTAGGGAAAAGGGGTCACCTAGGGCCTAGGCATTGCAAAAAAGAAACAAAAAAACTCTATGGGGATCAGTTGGAAGGTGCACTAAGGCACTGTGACAACACGAGCCCAGGAACACAACACAGAAAACGCTAGGGCTTCGATTGAGTTTTTTTGCAATCTGTTCTGGTAGGGGTTATAGGCACCATTTATGGAACGCATGGCAAGCTACCCTTCAGCCAGCTAGGCTTAGATCAAGACAGCAACTTCAACACGCACACACTGCATTAAACTTAGATCCAAGAAGATCAACAACAGGAAGGAATTGCAACTCTGCCAACGTTATGCACAAGGGGGAGGGATACAACCTTTGACTAAAAGAAAGACACTACAACATAATATCTGCCAAGCATTGCTGACATTTAGTGCGCACAGCATGAAACTGTGGGTGCATGGAAAGGAAAACAAACAGATGGAAAATAGGGACTAGCATTGATATTGACATTTTTTGTCTGGATGATTCCTATAACAAAGCACAGCATACAGCACGCCCACTGACCATGTGGCAAAACTGAGCTAGGGGACTCAAGGTGTGAATAGTTGGTACACAACATAATTTACACCTACAGAGGAAATGAGGGTCAACAGGGTAAAAATGGCACAAAGTATAAACTTGCTTTTTGCAAGCATAGCAAAGCATAGCTAGCAAAGATTTGACTGCAAGTTTACATCATGCCTTTCCTCCGCCATACCTCCTGCCTTTTGTGTAAAAGCTTCTCATAAACAAGAAGCACTTAACAATCCTCCTCTTCCTTAACAAGCCACGACAACATCACATTTTTGAATGCTCATACTGACAGCTGTGCACTGCATAGATGACCAAAAAAAGGCAAGTTAAGAGCGAGGTGTGTATAATGTAAAACCACCAAGCACACAAGCATAACCAGCACTCAAGGGCTGATGCTGAAGGTATGGCTCAGGAGTGTGAAATCAAGAAGATAACTACATGCCTGAACTTGATTATGGGAGTGTAAGAGATTCTTTGAAGCCATATTACACCAGCAAGTGAGAGGAGGAGGCACATGTTTTGTGCTCTCCCTTGCTTTACCTGACACCCTGCGGGCAATTATATTGGTGTTCCGCGAGGACCTCGTGTGCATCTGAGTCGGAAGGTGCGCCCTGCTAGCAGAGGATCTAAGCTCATGGGCCTGCAAGCAGCAAGGAGTTTGGGAAGCACAACTTTTAGGTTGGACCATTGATCAGCAAGGTAAGCAAGGCGTGGCTTTAATGGGTTGTAAGGAGCGATTAAGTTGACATGATGACAGTCAAGTTCAGACGCTGCAGGAGCGCATGGGCTAGCAGACATACATAGAGTATTATACCGCTCATACTGATCTGGACTGCCAAAAGATAGGGGATTGCTGGCAAATTTTGGGTGTGTAATCACCCTGTCACAGGAAAAAGGCACTTAATGTTCGAGAAAATGGAGAGCCAAAAGAACGAGCAATGTATACCTGTGTTCATAACAAACAATCATCCATGCTGGTAAGCACGCAAATTTATCACCTCAAAAGCTCCAGAATTGT
>LFCJ01004557.1_pt1 | contig 10152 bp, 4 predicted proteins | sample 643141 | NCBI WGS metagenome assembly LFCJ01 (sample SAMN03766243, study PRJNA286221) | soda lake metagenome | biome: soda lake; feature: Kulunda steppe; material: water; isolation source: sample B1-Br-g2 brine of Lake Bitter-1 | place: Russia: Kulunda steppe | collected 2010-07 | reverse complement strand
GGTCGGTGTCGTAATACAGATCGCTGTAGCCAAGCGAGCATGTAAGTCCACCGTGATAGTCGATATCGACGAGGAGTACGTCGTGTCCTCGCGCGGCAAGTGCGCCGCCAGTGTGGATGACGTCCGTTGTTTTCCCCGCACCACCTTTCTGATTCGCTACGGTGATTCGTGAAGTGTTCGTGTCGCTCATATCGTTCGTGCCTTGTGGTGAGTTCGTTTTGTTCGTTTTGTTCGTTTCGCTCGTTATCGTCGGTGCGTTCGGTGCGGGTGTTTCGCTCGATGAGAGGAATACCACCCTGTTAAAACCCATCGTTCGTTCCACTCACTGAGCGAAACGAGTTCGTTTCTATCAATGCGCTCGTTCCGCTAATTTCGTTCGTTACTCGATTTGAGTCCTCGAACCCGTCTCGGAGCTCACCGAATTCGTTTATTTCAATTAGTTCGTTTCGCTCGTTTCGTTCGTTTTTCTCGGTACATTCGTTTTTGGACGACACGGCGGCCCAGATCATCCATGCCATCTCGAGTAGCGATTCCATCTGTCGCATCGCACACCACCTTCACGCCCTACGAGACGGGTGGGTAGGCAGCCAACAGGCCCGAAAACGCGGGATACGTCCGGTACGACCTGGCCTCAACGGTGTATACCATAGTTCGGTGACTGGCCGTTCGCGTTCACGCGGATCGACGCCGTCTACGTGTGAACCCAGGGCGGCTACCAGGTCGGTCGTGAGACCGACGGCTATCCGCTGTTCCTATCTGTACATGAGCAGGACGTCGACGTCTGGGGGGACGTTTTTAAGTCGTTCATCCATAATTAAATCCAGAAATTCGGATTCCAGCTCACTCACGGAGAGATCCCGGATCCACCGGAGTCAATGAAGCCGTAATCCAGATAAACGATAAACGTAGAAAGATCAATTAGATTCAGTCGTCGGAAACTGCTTTACCAGGGTTTGATGCGTCTGAATTGATTGGAAAAGGGGCTCCTGCCCCAATGAGAGAGTCAAGCACTTTGCCAATTCGTTTCCCCGCAACGGGAGGTACCGCATTTCCAATCTGTTTGAACCAGCTCGTAAAGGACCCCAAGAAGATATAGTCATCCGAGAAGGACTGTAACCGTGCCGCCTCGCGAGGAGTGATACCACGATTTCGCTCCGGATCCGCGCGATCGGGGCTAGGACGTGCGTGTTCGTAATAATCTGGTAGCACGTAGCTATTCGCGTCTTTGGCTAGATGAGCAACGATCGTCGGGGAAGGCTCTGACCACTCAAGCATACGGTACTTGTCCCCGAAGCGTTTATTTTCAGCAGTACCGACATCATATTCGATATATTCTGAATACTCACCGTCAGAGTTATACTTCACATCCCATCCGGTATCACCAGGACTCAGAGCCTCATCAAATAAAATCTGATCTTTATCCATCGGATGCTCTCGAGCCTGATGGTTGAAACAGAGGCTGGTTCCTGAATTGAGACTATGAGTGCGCACGAAGTCACTTCTAGAGCCACGTTCCGTTCTTGGGAGAACTCTCCCACCTTCTCCTCGACGAAGACGGGGGAGTCCAGAGAGCCCTTGCTGGATACTTCGTGTTTTTCCCTCTATCGAGAGTTTATTTAGCAGATCATGTGCTGTTTCACTCTCTGTGAGATCGTCGCGGATCCCCACCAGAAGCACCCGTTCCCTTTTTTGTGGGACGCCAAGTTCCGTCATGTCCTGTAACTTATACTCGACATCATACCCCGGTCCCGTTTTACTAAGCAGTTCGAGGTCCTCAAGCACCCAATCAATAACACGGATGCCAGTATCTCCCACCTCGTTGACCATGCCCTCGACATTCTCCATCACGATGGCCTTTGGTCGGAGTTCTTCGACAGCTTTCACGTACTGGGTGTAGAGCGTCGTTCGGTCGTCATCGAGAATGCTGTAGTCCTCGTCGTCTCCACGACGCGACCGATAGCCCGCTTTGGAGAGCGATTGACACGGCGGGCCACCAACTAGCAAATCGGGGTCACTCACAGCATCCTGGATTCGCGCCGTAAGGTTGACCTCTCGGATATCCCCGCAGACGACGTTTCGGTGTGGGATTTCGGGGTGGTTCAGGCGATACGTCGCCACAGCGTCCGTATCAATATCTATCGCCCACCTGATGTCGTAACCCGCTTGGCGCAATCCACACGAAAGGCCACCGGCTCCCGAAAAAAGGTCGACAACGGTTGGCCCATTTCGCTCCATCTGTTGCTGTCGAAGGCGATGTGTAAGCAGGAATTTGCGGATTTCGCAATCTTCGCTACAGACATCCGTTCCTGCAGTAACTGCGTGCGTAGCAAGTGCCCGATAGAGGGGGGCGATCAGGCGGTCGGTCAGCTCTTCTTCTAGGGCGTGGCGACGACTCTCAGACGTATGCAGGTCCTTGGGATCGAGCAACCCGAGTGTACACAGCAACTCATCGACGCATGGGTCAACCGGCCAGACAGGCTTATCGAAGGCCGTTTGTAAGAGCCACCATCCGTCATCCTGTTCAATTCCGGGGACACTCGCGAGGAAGTCTACATAGCTCTGGTACCGCACTCGCGAGAAGTCTCGGAGCGTCACCCCATCCGTGTAGTCGGTCTCTCGAACAGCCACGAGAAGTTGCTCAAGGCGGGAAACCCGCTCTTTGCTTACTCCCTTCAGCGAGGACGCACCATGGAGCGCTTCGGACAGCTCATCGTGGTCCATCGAAGCGAGAGTTTCCCAGCTTCCGTGTTGCTCCCGGAGTTCCCTGACAGTTCGTCTGGGTTGGCGCTGGAAGAAGCGCTCCGCCGGGGCGTCAACGGCAGATCCTAAGACGACCGCAGCTACGGCATCCAGCGGGTCGTCACTCCCACAAAGTGGGTCATTACAGACACAGGGCGTATCCGCCGTTTCACCATCAACAGAGTCCAGCATCGCGTATCGGCAGTCGTCACCATTTTTACCGCGCTGCCGCGCCAAGCGCTCCGGCGTCGAGCCAGGACAGCCGACCGGATTCATTTCCTGTTTACGCACATGGGCTGCTGTAACCGTGTCAATGAGAAATTCGATGTTATCGAAGAGTAGCTGTCGATGGGCGTCACGCTCCGTGGTTGGCGCTGATCGCACTAGTGCCATCGGCGAATCGGAGCACGTGACCGACTCAGTCATATCTAAGTGTTATTTCTTCACCAGGGATAAACTCCAGGGTAATGAACTTCTGCCTTTTCCAGATACCCCCTACGACCGTTCAACTACTACTATTTCGGGAGTGATTGCCATTACAAGCAGATTTTTCGCTATTTTGACCAGATGACTGAAGGAGAACAGTGTATAAACTCGAGCTCGATGGCCGAGCCCCTGATTCCCTTCGGACGGACCCAAGTTACTTCCGAGGAACTGCGGAAGCACGTTGATGAGAAGGCTGCAGTTGACGTGCTCCAGGAGATCAGTGTCCCCGCCGCCCCTGTGAAGGTCGATAGGTTTCTTACCTCACTCCCTACGCTAATCGGCTGGCTCGAAACCCACGGACGAGAGTATCCCTGGCGCTATACGACAGATCCCTGGAGGATTTATGCGAGCGAAATTTTGCTGCAGCGGACCCGGGGAGACGCGGTAGAGGGGATCTACGAAGAGTTTTTCTCGACATTTCCACGACCAAGAGCAGTCATCCAGAAAAGCGAACCACAGCTTCGAGAGTGTGTCAGGTCTCTCGGATTCGTTAATCACCGCGTACGCTCGATTCAGGAAGCTGCGAAGCTCTGCGTAGCCGAACACGGAGGAGACGTCCCAGCTGACCTGGAAGCCTTACAGCAACCATGGCGAGTCGGGCCGTATACCGCCAGAGCCTGCATGCTCTTTGCGTTTCAGGAACCGCTCGCACTTGTTGATGCGAATACCGCCCGTATAACAGGTCGAGTGTTTGACTATCCGCTTCCTGACCAGCCCCACAAGAGTGATACCCTTTACCGATTCCTCGATTCACTTGTTCCAGCCGACGGAGACCTGGCCCGATCGTTCAACCTCGCACTCCTCGACCTCGGCGCTCTTCGCTGTACGCACGCGCAGCCCAGTTGTGGGGACTGTCCACTCAATAGCGGATGTACGTATGCACAAAAATAGCTGTTAGGGACCGTCGATCCAGAATTCCGAGAATCGTTTCTCGTGGTCATGCCTTCACCAACCGGGTTGCAGTACGCACGTGCGCTCGCGACGCGTGTGGGCGTGAGCGCGCGTCGCGCTCCCGCGAGCGCGATAAGCGATTTAGCTCAGTCAGACCCCTCCCGAATGTTTATGAGGGAGGGGTCTGATTGTAGACATATGGCTCGGCTCACCACAGGCAAACACAACGCCACTGTGTCGACGCAGCACCGTTCGAGCAACGATTCCGTCCCTCGGTCCATGGAGTGTGGAAACGCATGAGGAAGCCCGTGCGGCTCTCAGGATCCACCTCCAAGACCTACGCCGAACGGCTGCTCACCGCAGATAGCCCCGATGAAGTCCAAGCGATCATCGACAAACTGGAGGACGCGTACGAGATCGACTGGGTTCCCCTCGGTAACGACGAGAACAACTACTCCGACGTCTACACTCAGGCGAGTTCCCCGATGGCGGCGTTCTCGGAGCTGCCACTGAACGCGGAGGACTCGCTCACCCTTCGCTTCTACGAGGAGGCCCTCGCGGTCGGCGACGACCCGAGCGCTTCCTCGATGAAGGAAGCCGCACAGTCAGGCTGGGTCGACCTCGACGCTGCCGAACTCGAGATCGTCGCCGACGGCTACCCGCCGCAGAAAGGGAACTTGCTCAATCTCACAGTCCGTGACAACGGGAAGGGGAAAGCCCGCCCGGAGTTCGACGATTTCGTTGGGCTGCACGCGCCCGGGCTGAAGAAGCAGGAGCACGATTTCCTGCAGGGGCAGTACGGTATGGGGAGCACGGCCGTGATGCAGTTCGCGGGAAACATCGAAGAGGAGTATAATGAACAGGCGTTCAAGTTCATCGCTAGCTCCTCGATCCACGAACCGGGCGAGTGGTCGTGGACCCTGATCCACGACAAGCCTCGTAAAAGTCAGGTGGAGTACCTCACGGTGAACGGTGAGTTTCCCATCTTCGACGGGACGTTCGGTGGGGCACTCACGGAGAAGTTCCGCGAACGGTACCCCGAGAAGTATGACTTCGAGAAAAACACGACGACGTCCAAACCGCAGAGCCACGGCGCCTTCGTCAAGGTGTACGACTACCAGACGAACGCATCGCGAACGATGATCAGCGGTAATGAGGGGTTCCGGCACAAGTTCGAACGCTCGGTCGTCGACTCGCCGTACCCTATCCAGCTCACCGACCTCAGGTACAACTCGAAGTTCCCACAGAGCTCCACGAAGGGGTTCCTACAGGAACTGGAGGACGGGAACGAGCACCTCCTCGAGGGCAAAGAGCACCTCACTGTCGACACCGACTCGGAAACACTGGGCAAGCGCGACATCACCGTGTTGTTGTTCAAAGATGACGACGAGCTCGGGGAGGCCGCCAGTGAGAAGAGCAAATTCGTCTCCGGCACCTCAACACACAAGGACGCTCACGGACGCACTGGGGTCCAGAAGGACCACGCCGTGATGCTCACGATTAACGGCCAGACCCACGCGAGCAAGGGGGAGTACTTCCTGAAGTCGCTGGGCTACTCGAAGGTCGCCTCTGACACTGTCATAATCGCGGAGTTCGACGACCTCGCGAACCTCGGGATGGTCAACATGTTCAGCCCGTCCCGGGACGGGCTGAAGGACTCCCCACAGGCCAACAAGTTCCTCAGCGCGCTCGAGGACGCCCTCGAGGGAAGCGACCTGCTCACCGACGAGGAGGATCGGCGACGGGCGCAGCGCGGAAACGCACAACCAGCCACCGATACGGACACATTCGCAGAGTTCATCGAACGGAACCCGGAAATCGGGAACTTCATGGCTACCGGTGAGCGGATTCGGGCGCCGCGTATCCGTCCGAGCGACAGTGGGAGCGAATCCGCACCTGAGTCCGCCGATGATAACCTTTCTGACCACACTGGCACGTCGGCCGGAGATGAGGACGGAGGAGACGAGCCGCACGCGCCGAAACTCCCGACGTTCCTCACGCCGATCGAGGAGTACAATCCCGGGAGCGAGGAACACGTCCTATGGGACGACGACGATCCCATGCCCGTTGAGATACCTGTTAACGGGCTGGCGACCATTCGGTTCGCGACGGACGCACAGAGTGACTACCTCGTCCGGGACGTCCTCCCCGGTTCGCTGGAGGTCTCCCACCCCGACCAGCTGCGTGCGGTCGAGCTCCAGGACGGCCTGCTCACGCTAACTGTGGACCCGGCAGACGATGCCGACACCGGAGAGACGTTCTCCCTGTCGGCTACGCTGACTCGTCCCGATCCGCAGGACTGCCCCGTCATCGACGACCCGACCGAGGCCTTCCCAGAACGAGCCGGCGCTGACATACTCACCGACGGCGGCGTAGATATCGACACCAGCCCGCTGACCGCACGATGTTGCCTCGAATACTGCGGAGCAGAGCCGGAGTCCCGGAACTCACCGTCCGGGGACAAGAAGGGCGACACCGAGGGCGACGCCGATACGTCAGGCGATGGCAACGCAGGCGCGGGCGATCGCGACGGGGCCGCAGGCGACGCTGGGACAACCGACGACTGGGGCTTCCAGATGCCCAACATCGCGTACGTTCACGAAGAGAACTGGCGAACTGACGATGACGGAGAGCCGATTGACCCCGACGAGTTCAATGCAGCTGATGCGAGGAACTTCGATGAACACACGCTGATCTACCTCGACCCGAGCCAGGACGGCACCATCAGCGGTCTCTCGCTCACGATCAACATGGACGCCGCCGCACTCCGATCGTTCATCGTCGAGCGCAACGTCAAAGATAACTGGAAGGAGTTCGTCGAGCAGCACTACGAGCTCGCGATGGTGTTCTACACCATCACCATGTACCGCGACTACGTCGACGAGTACGGCACGAGTTTCGAGGATACGGGCCTTATAACAGCCGAGGTTGTAGCCCGCAGCATCAACGCCCTCGCCCCCACGATCATGCCGACCATCATCCCGGACGACCAGCTCGACCGGATTACGGAGTGATCAGTATGACAATAGGAAACACTATCGGGACTGAACCCCCGGCCGACGACGAACGCATCGCCCGGCACCTCCGCGAGACGGTGCTGAAGCAGGCTCGTGGCGACATTGACGAGCGGGTCCAAAGGGACTTCCCCAGCGAGCGGTTCTTTGCAGGCGCGCTGGCGCCCGAAAGCGAGGATCAGCTCGACGACCCGGACGACGACCTACAGTCGAAGATGGAGCCGACCGGCCTCGGTGCCACCGTCCGCGTACGAGGCGGCACCGAAGGCGACAAACTGACCCTTTCGGTCAACGCAAGCGTGTGGGTGCGCGTCAACCCAACGTACGACGAGATGGTGAACCGGGATTCCTTCGTCGCACTGGGGGATCGCGATGAAGACGATGAGGGCGACAGCCTACTCCCAGTTTTCGAACGAATCGAGCTCGATGTGCCCCCGATCAAGATCCCAGCAGCCATACTCCAGACGCCGAGACGGACTACTCCGGATGTCGTCCAAGAGCGTGCTCAGAAAGCGTTCCAGACGGCATTTGCTAACGCCCGTGAGTATGCTCGGAAGAACTGCGACCTCTACGCTGAAACAGACGATGACGACACCGTCCCAACGGCTGCGCTGGAAGACGAGACGAGCTTTCGTGGCTACCTCGCTGAACGTGCTGCCGAGGGGACCCCTGTTCTCCCCGATTGGCATGCCAGCCTGACTGTCGAGGTGATGGCCGATGAGGAGAACGGTGACGGCAGTAACATCGTCGACTTCGAAATCGCGAACGAGGCGGTCCAGTCGCGCGATGACGCCATTTACACCATCCGGGATCCGACACTATTCGAGGTAGGGCTCAAACTGGAGACGACGGGCGAGCTTGAGTTCGTCCCGTTCACGTTCGACCCGCTTCCCGAGGACTTCCGGTACAATCGCGACCTCTGGGGCCACGGGCGCAACTGTACGGTTACGGCACCCGAACGCGACGACCAAGAGGTGAACGAAGAGGGGATCCCGCCTGGCCGTCGCGCTCCCGACGCCGCGCCGACGGCAAATCGGTTGGAGACGCAGTTCATCCCGGAGTACCGCCAGCTCGTCTACGAATCGGCCGACCGAAACGTCGATGCGACCTTCGAGGTCCTTGCGGACCTGGAAGACGGTGGTTTCGACACCCTCGACGAGATCGCCGCCGAGATGCGGCAGTATCTTCGCGAGGAGTACGACGCCGCGCTCGAACAGTATCGGGAGCGCGAAGACTGGGACGACGACCCCGAGATGGGTGATCTGGCCGACTTCAATGCCGACCGCGATGCGTTCGAGCGCGAGATCAAACGTTTCGAGCGTGGCCTCGAGTGTCTTCGCCAGCACCCGGAAACAGTCGGTCGCGCGTTCGAGCTGATGAATGAGGCCATGGACCGGATGCACGAGTTCCCCGGCTGGCGCCTCTTCCAGCTGGTGTTCATCGTCATGGAGGTACCCGACGTGGCGAGTCGTGAGTACGAGGAGTGGGCGGAGGTCGACTGGCGCAATGGATCGACCGAGGACCGCGCGGAGGACGCTAATTCGCCCCTCGACGTCGTCGACGTGCTCTGGTTCCCGACGGGCGGTGGAAAGACCGAAGCGTTCCTCGGGGTTGCCGTCTGGAGCATGTTCTTCGACCGGCTTCGCGGGAAGAACTTCGGTGTCACGGCCTGGACGAAGTTCCCGCTCCGACTTCTCTCGCTCCAGCAGTTCCAGCGGATGACGGAGACGGTGATGTATGCCGACCTCGTCCGCCGCGAGCAGTCCGATATCGGCTCTCACCCTTCCCGTCCGTTCTCGATGGGCTATCTCGTCGGCAAGGCGAACACGCCGAACGCCCTCACCGGGTACGACAACACCAACCACCAGCGGTATCAGGGATCCTCTGGGGAGAGCCTCCGCCGTGAGGCGAAGGTCGTTCCCAGCTGTCCGGCCTGCGGCGCGGACGTTGAGGTCCAGATCACTGAGGACGACCATCGGCTGACCCACTGCTGTACAGGCAGCAGCTTCGACTGCCCGTGGCAGTCGCGGTCACTCGACTCCAGTGAGACCTACGCCGAGGAGGAACTCCCGGTTCACGTCGTCGACAACGAACTCTACCGGTACGCGCCGACGATCATTGCCGGGACGATCGACAAGATCACCGCCATCGGCTATCAGCGCAAGTTCGCCCACCTCATCACGGGCGAGATGGACCTCGAGTGTCCGATTCACGGGTTTGCGAGCCTCGGTGAATGTACCGAGAAGTACGGCTGTCCGATCGACCAGGACGATTTCTCCGACATGGCGCGTCCGGTCGAGCCCTACGACCCTGCGCCGTCGCTGATGGTTCCCGACGAACTCCACCTGCTCGAAGAGAGCATGGGGAGCTTCGACGGTCACTACGAGACGGGCGTGGCTCAACTCCAGGAGCTCGTCGAGGCCGGGAAGACGAAGGTCATCGCGCCGACAGCGACGATCACCGGGTTCGAAGACCAAGTGCACAACCTGTTCATGCGCCCGGCCGAACGGTACCCCTCTCCCGGCCCGTACCTGCGCGAGAACTTCTACGCACAGGAGCGCGCAGAGACCCAGCGTTACTACATCGGGCTGGTTCCCCACGGGAAAACCCACATCAACTCCATCATCGATCTCCTGTTCTACTATCACCGGGAGATCCAGAACCTGTTCCGCAAGTCTCTGAATGAGCCGAGTCAGGTGCTGACGGGTGCTGCCCTCGAGGGGACGGACACGACAGCACCGCTCGCAGCCGACTCGATCGACGAGGTGCTGGCGCTGCTCAGCTACTACAGCACCAGCATCACCTATCTCCTGTCGAAGAAAGACGGGGATCGACTCGATCAGTCCATCGTCTCCCAGCTCGACGCCTATCTCCAGGAAGACGGCCGACCCCCGCTGGCCTCCGAGCGGATGACGGGTGGGACCGGGTTCGAGACCATCATGGAGGTTCTAGATATCGTGGAGGACCCCTGGGACGAGGAGGCCGACGAACAGATCCTCAACCGACTGATCGATCGCGGGGT
>LFCJ01004555.1_pt1 | contig 10156 bp, 10 predicted proteins | sample 643141 | NCBI WGS metagenome assembly LFCJ01 (sample SAMN03766243, study PRJNA286221) | soda lake metagenome | biome: soda lake; feature: Kulunda steppe; material: water; isolation source: sample B1-Br-g2 brine of Lake Bitter-1 | place: Russia: Kulunda steppe | collected 2010-07 | reverse complement strand
CCCCTGTCGAGAGAGCAGCACTGCCGCAGCTGGCCAACCATGGCAAAATGCAAATACTACAAATGAGCAGTTGTCCCCTGTCGAGAGAGCAGCACTGCCGCAGCTGGCCAACCATGGCAAAATGCAAATACTACAAATGAGCAGTTGTCCCCTGTCGAGAGAGCAGCACTGCCGCAGCTGGCCAAACTTGGTAAAATGCAACTGCTACAAATGAGCATAGACTCCTGTCCAGCGTGTGCTACCCTGAGCAGCACAACAGCCTATGGAGCGCAGCATCAGTGTGGCAAGCCAAGCTGCATGCCTACGAGCATCGCCGTCTTGAATGTGCACCCATGTGCACATGTGCATGCGCCTCCATCATCATGTGCAGGCCGAGCTGCAGCAGGTAGCCGAGGCGTTGCGGCAGAGCACCAAGCAGCTGTGCCGCAACCTAAAAGATAACCCGAACGTCCAGGAGAACATGGCAAAGGTAGGGGGCATAGCCAGGGGGAATGAAATGGCTGAGGGCATGGCAACTAGGTGAATAACATGGCATAGTAGATATGTGATGAATCCAGGAAAAAATGGTGAAGGTGGGGAGCCTGTGCAGCTGCTAGGACACGCCTGCCTCAATCGCTGGAGCTCGTCTCCTGCCACCTTGACTGTGCTGCCAGCACAGGAGGCTTTCTCAAACCCTGCTGATGCATGAATAAGGTGCCTTGATGTGCTCTGCTGCATCTAGAAAGGCTTGCTGTGTGTTCCAGGGCCAGACCAGGCGGCATGGTGAAGCTAAGAGACAGCGCTTATGTCAGTTTGCTGCACTTCAACACAAAACGTGCAACATGCGCACACTACAGGCAGGCAAGGCTGACTAGCTAGGTTTGTCTGTTTACTGTGTTTGTTCATGCCCATGTTATGCTGTGCAGAAGGCACTCAGATTGATGTCTGGGAGCATGACATGCTTGCTTAGAACATGGTTGTGACCAAAAGTGCGCATACAGCATTTCAAGATCAACACACACACAAGCAGACGCTGGCTTTTGAGGTTGCACACACACACACACACACACACACACACATTTGTTGATTGCGCACGCCGCAGTCTTGGAGTAGTCACCCAGACAGGCGCATACTAGTGCCCATCCATTCATACTGTCATAGTATGACCATCATATTAATACTACGCACATGATGTAGGTGGCGGCTGAGAGGCAGTCATTGGCGCTGCTCATGTCAACCACTCTGACAGAGCTTGATGTCTACCAGAAGGTCACCCCCATTGTGGCCAGTGTGCTTGCCCACGAAGCTGCAAAGGTGTGTGTGTTTGTGTCTAAGTGCGCGTAAGCCATCTGCCAGTGTGCTTGCCCATGAAGGTGGGGTTGCGAGCATTGGTGCACTGAGATCGCTCAAGACCCTGGTGGGTCATCATACTTTTGTTGCTCACGGGCGCCAATGCAATATGCCAGGGCCCTTGCCTTGAAGAGGGCCTGCGACTTCAGTGTGGCTGTGCCGGTCCTGAAAAAGTCAGGCAAGGGCTGACTTGGCTTAAGGCTTGGCTTGAGGCTAATCCTGGTTTGTCTGGTCCTTGGTGCTTGGCCCTCCTCAGTGCTTGGTCGCGGGATGGTTCTGCTGCTAGTGGCTTGGAGTCGGTCCTGTATAAGTCAGCAAGGGCTTGGTGCTGGTCCATACTTAGTCAGCAAGGGCTGGTGCTTTGAGGGCTTGGGGTCTGCATGGACTCATCAGCAAGAATTGTAACCCATCAACCACAAGATCATACCAGGACATGCTCCTAGCTCACCAGCAAGAGTGTACGTAACCCATCAGACACACAATCATACCACAGAACACGCTCCCTTACTCTGCATCACCATCAGGTTAGCATAGCAGAATTATTTTGCTGATGCCCTTCTTGGTCCCAATACTTTGCATGCCCATCAAGCTTTACATACTCAATGCAACTGCAGAAACAAATGGAGCGCACCATTGAGCACGAGCGCACCACAACAAGTGCCGTGAAGCAGTTGCGCAACGACTTAAAGGATGAAAAAGTGGACCATGAAGATAAGGTGGGCAATCTGCATTTTCAGAATGGCTAATTTTGCTTAACTTTGGGCCATGCACATGTGCCACCAACAAGCTGCATCTGTCTTCCGTGTACATGTTTGTGACAATTCCATCCATAAGAATCTTGTCTGGGTGTCTTACAGAGATTCTGCATAAGAAGCCCTCTTTGATAGGAAGATCGTTAATCAATGTTCTGTTGGTTGCCAGGCTCTTGAGGACAACAGGCGATACCGGTAGGATTCCTGCATATTTGTGGCCCATTGTGCATCTTTTTGGTCCTTCAAGCAAGACAGCTTCTGAGGTCCCATACATAACAGTTGCACATGCATGAAGATGGACGCCTGCTTTCTGTTGCTGTGTCCACTTTCAACAATTCCCAAGGAGAATTGTTATGCGTTGGATGATTGCCAATGCTTGCTACAGATGCGGGAGAAGAAGAAGGTGGTAGAACAGCTCAAAGATGAACTCAAAGAGCTGCACATGCAAACAGCTGTGGGCACCAGGTTTTTAAAAAAGGTATGCTGACATCTGATGAATCTTTGTTCATGCATTTTTTGGTTGTGCGTGTTCGTCAGCCATAACTGGGGAAGGAAAAAAGGGAATAAAGAGTAACATGACTGACCGTTACGTCAGTTGTCTACACTCTTTATGTAGGCGGTTATGCAGCCCAGCCATCCGTGCATAAGATTTGCAGTCAGTAATGCTAAAGGAGCAGCACTTGGCCCTTCATGATAATATGAAAGCCTACAGGCAGAAAATTACCCATGACATGCATGAGACTGTACACAAGAATGCAATTCACACCACCAACAAACCAGCAAGCATTGCCATGGGACTCCTCCATTTTCTCTGCCTCCCTTTCTCCGTGTCTTCGTATCTTGTCCTCACTCTCACACACACCTCCCCTCCCCCCTCCCCCCCTTCCCGCTTTCATTACACACAAGCGCCCACAAGCATTCTGTGCACACTTTCCTGCGCAGGATCGCTATGCCGGCAATGAGACATCACAGCGGCTAGAAAACACACAGTTAGCAGACATGAGGAGAGAGCTGACACTTGTCCAGCAACAGCTCGAGATAGAGGTGAACGCTTGCGCTTGTTGTGTCTGTTGGGGAATTGACTTGCTCCTGTCTAAAGGCTGACGTTCATGGTTGTGGGCATCTGTCAGAGGGAGGTGCATCTGTGGGCCAATGGCGTTTTGATCAGTGTTGCGCTACATTGAGGTAGCATTGAGGATGCTTTGATTTGCGCCTGCCATGTAAAAATTGCAGTAGGATGTGGCTAGGGGCAGGATGTAGTGAAGTGGTGTCGATAATGTGATACGGTATGAAACTTAGCAGAAATGGTAAGGCTTCTGAGTGGACACCTTATTTCTTCCTCGGTCCATCAGTGCTGCTGGACTCTCGAAGTGGCCAGAACCCCTGAGCAACCCCACCTGCAAGCTGCAAAAGCACAGCGCGACCAAGTGATGAAACATTCGCAAGAAGCCACAGACTAGTAAAGCCTGCTTGCCGCCTGGCATGTGCTCCTGTGTTTATGAATAAAAAGATGGAATGAATGCTGCTCTTTATCGTATGAGCACCTTGTACACCTTGGAGCCGTCAATCTACTGCAGCTCATAATCGTTCGCAGGATGTACTGGAATTATCCATTTGCCAGCCTCCTGAAGTGTGTGCCTGCATACACACTTGCATGAAACTGATGCACAACACAGCTCGTATCCTGGACCTGCTTCATGCTATGTAGAAAGGTGTCCATGAGTCAACCAAAGAGTTCCTGAAGCGTCTGAGCACAAAGCTGCAGGAGGAAAGCATCAACTGGGGCCAGAAGCATGATGGTGATCTGCAGTCCAAGGACAGGGATCTGGAGGTGGGTTGTAGGGTATTTCAGGGATGAGTCACCGGCAGTTGCAAAGGGACCAGGCTCCAGCTGCTTTGTTAAACCATGCTTTGCATGACTTGTTTGTGGGTATCAAGACTCTTGGCTAGAGATGGACAGATTGCCCTGCTCCCTGGGCTCTTTCGTACGGTTGGAGTTGTAGCTGCGAGTTGCTCGCACATGCGCGTGAATCTCTTAAGGGGAGCGCAATGCTAAGAGGAAGGTAGGCGATGCTTAGGTCAAAGAAACAGGTGCAATCAGCACTTCTCCTCCCTCCTTGCTGCAGTTACTAAAACAGAACCACATTCGGGACGAGAGGCGGTTGAAAGAGTTGGAAGAGAAGTACAGAATGGTGGGTGCGCAGGCAGACACAATGGGCGCGTACCCTGCCATTTGACAAGCTCAAGGGGCAAAAGGTCTCAAAGGTTGCTCATCTCCATGCGGCTCTGACCTTTGCTTTGAAGCATGCAATCTCCAAAATTTCTTTGAAAAAAAGATCCAAAAAGAGTTGTTGTGTCATTGGCGCTGCTTGGGTTTCTAGTTGCGAGGATCTTATCAAGGTTGAAGTATCCACTCAGGAGCTTGTGCTCGCTATCTTGCCTGAGCAAGAGCGCAGTGTGCTCTTCATATCATTGTTGCATAGAGCATTCACATATGCTCACTCACAGAGAAGCACATCAGCAAACAATACTGCAAGCGAGCATGAGTGCCGCAAGAGTGCATGCTGTCAAAAGTCAAATCACAAGTCCGAGTGTATGAGTGTGTTTCTTTGTGTGTGTGTGGTCTGTGCCAAGCAGGAGCTAACACTGAAGGGGGAGCGTGACAACAAGGAAGCTGAGGAGCGGGAGAAGGCGGAGATGGATGTCATGCTGCATGAGAAGCGAGTGCAGAGTGCTATCAGGATCCAGGCTGTCTGGCGAGGGTGAGTGATTCATCTGTGTGTCTCCACAAAATGCTATGCCTGCCAGTGTGCATGCTTTCCCGAGAGGGGAGACAGCATTGAAACAGTGAGGTGAGTACTCTTTGGCAGGTTTTGCTGGCGTGGTCAGGTTCTTAGCGGTTGCAGGGCATGCCTGCGCAAAGATGAACATGGAGGCATTGATGGCAGGGCCTTGAATAAAAACATCTTTCCTCGTGCTGCTGCAGAAGGAACTGTAGTCCTTTGCCTTGTCAACAAGCGCAGTGCTTAATTGAGAGAGTATTTTTAAGCCGTCAGCTAGCGCATGTGTGGCATGCAGAACAGTTATAGCTGAATGCCAACTGCTTCATTGTCTCAACATCTTGAATGTGCTGTGACTTCGAGGCTATCAATCATACATTTTTGGCGCTTAGGCGGTCAGTGAAATGTTTTTGAACAAGGCTTGATTATCCATGGATTTCCTATCTCTTACTGCCACTTCCTTTGCCTAGCATCCATTTAGATTCTATTGCTTGTACATTCGGTACATTCATGGCTGTCTTGTTTGCACTTGCACTGCAGATACCTCGTCAGGAGGGGCCCCAGCAAAAAGAAGAAGGGTGGCAAGGGCAAGTCAAAATCCCCCAAAAGGCGATGAGCTGCCCTGAATCCTTGTAATTCCGCCTCCCCAAAGCTAGCGACTTGGAGCACACAGCGTCCATGTCCTGTTATCCTGGTTGTTTGTAATACTATCAACCTTGATTCACTCCTTCAGAGAGATTGTTACCTGCGGGCCCACATGCTTGGCACGCATGTCTTTGTCTACGGCTGCTTGCTTCTGGCATTCTAGTAGTGCAGGACTTGCAAGGCATGTAGGATCCCACAACAGCACCAGATTTTTGGTATCCACTACTGCACGCAACTGCTCAATTGCTTCAAGTTCAGCTTATCCTTTCCAAGTTGATATCTCTGGGTGCGCTACTTTCTGGAAGCCAAGTTGAACTCAAAAGCATATTGCACCTTAGATCATATGACTGCTTGCAAACAGTGCTATTCAGTTGTGGCAGGGGGCTGGTGGCAGCTGTGCATACATGATTTTGACTTTTTATCATTGTGTTAGATCAGTGGGGAGCTGCTGGACGAGTCTGAGACCATTTCTATCATAGATGTACCATGCTCTTCAAATGTATTAAAGGCTATTTCTGAGTGTACATGAGAAAGAAAGAAAGAAAGAAAGAAAAACTACGCAGGCAGCAAAAAGCTCCTCACATCAATTAAGGAAAAGGGGCCACTTGGGAAGAAAAGCCCCTTCACCAGAAGAGAAGAAAGAGGTCAATGGGAATCAGGAGGATTGAGGGCAGACAAGCCAGCAGAACTCTCCTGATTAGCTTGAAGGTGAGGAGAGTGCTCATGAGAACGTCAGGTCTGCACAAGCTCAAGAGCATAGTGTACAGAATGAGCATGAAGCTTGAGAGCAAGTTCCTTGACTCTTTGCAGATCAAGGCTGAGACTCTTCAGAGGAATCAAAGTGTGAGGAATGTAAATAACACCCCCTTCACCTGAGAGAATCACATGAAGAACATGGTCTCCTGCGACGCTGCATCTAAGGCGACCATGCTGAGCATGGGCAGCTTGGAGCTGCTGCTCAGGGCGAGTATCTTCACAGTTCATGATCTAAATGAGATGGGTGGTACGACCCTGCCAAGGGAGGTTCTCAGGGCGAGTCTGCCTAGGCTGGTAATGTGGCTGGTGATAGGGGTCTGCCTCCAGCTGCAATGGCTGCCGCTAAAGAACCCTGCCCCCTACCCAAGACCACCCTCCTTCCACTCCTAAAAGTAAGGCCTTGATCATTGGGCCGGTTCTGTTGATTTTGGGAATTGATCTTGCATGTGTTCTTTGGATCACTAAAATTGCGTCAGTGAGTCTGTCCCTTCGATTGTGGTTTATAGCAAAAATCCAAGCCAGAGGAACTCTGGATTCTGCTTTCACACTGTGACAGGTATTTGAAGATTTTGCATACAATGCTTGTCAGCACTGCCTACGTCTGTGGATACAAGACAAGAGCCTAGGGAACCTTTACTTATGGATTACGTAGGCAGCGAAATACCCCCTACATCAATTAAGGAAAAGGAGACACTTTGGTCCGAAGTTCCGGATCCGTATGTCTACCTTGGGGAGTAGTGCCTAATGTAGTACAATGCTCTGGATATTTTCTAAGAATCTGCATGTAAGCATTTGCATTAAGGCCCTTCCAATTTGGGAGGAGCAGAAAAGTTGCAGTGACACTTTCAGTGGAAAGAGATGAATAGATTGCATGACGCACCATGTTAAGCATGACACTATCGTCGTAGTGAGGGGGGCATACTGAGAAGCCTCTGAACTTAGTAGCAAAAGGATTGAAGTAGGATCCAAAAACCGCATTTCTTTTCCTTTTGCTCCAGACCTTTTTGAATGTAGAGCCATAGCTTGCATCAGATGCTGATCTGTCCTTGGTCACAATAGCCCATGCTTGTAGTGCTTTGAGTATGTGGTAAGGTAAGGCTTGCATGTGTGAGTCTTTAACTATTTGACTTATTTGATAATGACCTGTCGAGGTGCATTACTTTTTGTTAGAGAGGAGACTAACTAATTCAGAGTTAAGGTCTTTGGATGGAGGCATAACTTGATTGTGATAACCAGAATCCATTGCATGGTGGAAGGCATTCGCTAGATTATTGTGTAGCTTAGTACTCAGCTCAGCTCAGCATACCAACAGCTCAGCTCAGCTCAGCTCAGCTCAGCATACCAACAAATCTTCCATCAGGGGTGTATGTACAAGCCCTCGTAGCATCTGAGACTTGTGGAAGAGTAGCATGCTTTGTAAGGCTTATAGGAATTTCTCATGGGAATTTCTGTATCAATGCGGTGGGCTTCTGTCCTTGCCAGCTTGACTTGAGCAATCAGGCCGATCTCTCTGATCCAGACTTCATATTTTCCAGTTGGTTGAATATCCAACTCTGGGTTAGTAGGCTGCATATCAAAGACAGTTTTTTTGTCTGATCGTATCTCCGTGTATTGTTTTCCAAGTATTTAAAGGATTTGGATGAAGGTCAAAGCCTTGGTGTTCCAGGTTATTATAGCTTGTATCTTTTGGTGCTTATACTTGGGACTCAAATTCAGAAACCCTTCTGTTAAGGCTCTTCCATTCATTTAATAGTTCTTCCGGCTCCCATGTCAAAGCCCAGGTTGTTTATATCAGCTCCCCGAAAAGTACCCTGAAAAGTTATTTCTGTCCTGTTTTTGGGAATGGGTTAGATGGCTACAAGCAGGACATGCCCAATCATCATTTGCTATGGTACCATCACGTTGGGCATCAGTATAACGTTCTAGGTCCAAGAGACAGTGCCAATGGTATGTCCTGTGACAAGAATTGCGCTGAAACATCATGATGTCTGTCGTTGCTTAAACCTGCTCTTCTTTTGTTCGACTTATGCATCCCTTTTTCCTCCTGCAAGCTTTAAAAAATGCGTCTGCTTTTTTGGGCCAGGAAAACACATTGGCAATAAGCTTTATTTCTTCCTTAATGCACTGATGATGATTTTAGAGGAGGCTAGCAGTCGCACTTCGTGACTGAAGGCCTTTTCTTGTAATCCTTGTAACCCTTTAGTTTGAGGATCACAGCATATTTCACAGCTGGCATCCTCAAAGCAGCATCTAGGTTGATTTTTTATGCATTTATCTGAATATCTTTGAGCTTCTTTATAGTTGGTAGTGCCCATCTTTTCTACCATTAGAGGCTCGTATTACACTAAATATTGTTTTTGATATTTCTGTTGTCAAGTGTATGTTTTTTAATTAGCACCAGTCTAGGCCAAGCTACCCTTGAAGGTAACACCCTCAATATATACTAGTAGCTGTGTATGACACTGTATGGCATTTATAGGTAATTAAATCCTTATACGGTCCCCATCACTCCAATAAGGATGATGTGTATGCTCACCATATAGCATTGCTGTGCAAGGGCTTGCTGCAATCTAATATGCTCTTCAGTCGCTTATCTTAGATGTAGCTCCTCCTTCATTCTGGTGACATTCACGATGTAAAGCACTTGTTCAGATGCTCTAAACATCAGGTCAGCTCTCTCCGTCAACAGTATGCCTCTCTCTTCGAGCACAACTTCTCCTTTCTTTATCATCATATTTCCCACAGGATGCCATGCCAAGGCACCATTCACCGTGTGAATTCACAGGATATAACTAATTTTTAAACCAGGATAAAAATATGATCTTATTCATAATCTTATGTGCATTTATGGACAGGCTAGCAGTCGAACGTCTTGACTGAGGCCTTTTTCCCCCTCGTTACCCCTTTAACCCTTAAAGCTTTTCCTTCATGCACTAATAGTTTTTTTATGAGCAAGCTAACAGTCGCACTTCTTGACTGAAGGTCTTGTTACCCTTAGTTGTAGCTCTGGTTGTGTCACACAAGGTCACGTCAAATATTGTGACGGTGGCATCACAAATTTTAACTTCGACAAGGTGCACATCCCAGTGCAAAGGGTGTCCAGCCTGAATGCCACTTTGATGGCCAGTCTGCTTTCTGGCTGGCAGAGTACAAATAGCATCTGGTCTAAAACAAGATTGAAGTTCATCTGCTGCAAGGTGTTTCAAAAGCCATTCAGGAAATGTTCTGTTGCTACATATGCCGGCCAAAATCTTTGTTGAGTCATCCAGGCTTCACTTCCTCGGAAGTGTAGGATCACTCCTTTAGAAACTTGAGTGATTTTCCAAAATCTGTGAAAATAATGATGTTTCGTCCGAATTCACCTTTACTCAAGGTTTTGATGATAAGCATGGAAGCAATCATTCCAGGTGTTCATAATGCTGTGTCTTCATGTCATCATATTTTGATTTGAAGCATTCTGATAGGTAGCAAAAACAAGACCTTGAAACAGCAGGCACAGCTTGCATTGAATGCATAAGTAGCTCTGCCATGAAAGGTGGGCCTGTTTTCTAAATGTACAGAGTGCCCATTTTTTATTTCATGATGTAGTTGTGATTGCGATGAGCACTATTGACAAGAAGTGCTGGAGTGCTGAGCTCTTGGATGCTTTTCATGGTTTGGAAAGGAGCAGTGATTTCCAGCATTGCGTGAGAACATTTCAAACGATCCCGCAGTCACAATTTGTTGTCGATGCGAGGAAGAGGTTGAGGAGTATCTGGTACCAGGCAAACCAGCTAGGCGATGAAGATCAGATGGACAAGGCTGCAAAATATCATAATTGGGTTGCTTTGCCTCTAAGGACTGTGACTGTTGATGGACCGCCTTTTTCTGTACCTAGGTATCTGCATCTGGATT
>LFCJ01004554.1_pt1 | contig 10157 bp, 17 predicted proteins | sample 643141 | NCBI WGS metagenome assembly LFCJ01 (sample SAMN03766243, study PRJNA286221) | soda lake metagenome | biome: soda lake; feature: Kulunda steppe; material: water; isolation source: sample B1-Br-g2 brine of Lake Bitter-1 | place: Russia: Kulunda steppe | collected 2010-07 | reverse complement strand
GCATCATCCTAGCTAGTTGGCTTTTCTGGCAGTTCTCCTTTTCCTAGCGTTTTTCAGCTCTTCTGCCTTGCCTGCCTTAAGGACATTGCTGTGTCCGCTCGCGTCTTGTAACAAACATCAAACATCATGCACCTTGGCTGAGCCTTGATTGGTCTAGCTAGCATGCACCTTGGTTGGGCCTTGGTTGAGCAGGCAAGCACCTTGGGCGAGCCAGCGCAAGGTGGCATGCACCTAGGTAGCTCGGTGCGGGACTCACTCGAGCCTCCTGTGTTCCTGTGCACATATCGGCACAGTCTGCACCAGGACACCAGCATATGCTGCACCCTCTGCGCCACCTGAGCCACACGCGCGTGTGGGCATGGGCACACAGCGCCAGTCTCTTCAGGCCCTCGCCGCCAGATGCATCACTTGCTCAGCACAAACCGTCGTGCAGGCAGCACCTGGCCCACCGCAGCCTACTGCACCACCTGAACTACACGCGCACGGGCACCGGGCAGCGCCTGCTGCGCGCCAGCCTGCTGCAGCCGTTGACAAACCCTGAGGCGCTTGCGAGGCGCTATGACTGTGTAGAGGAGCTGCTGGAGCAGCAGGACATGGGCGGCAACCTGGGCCAGGTGCGCCCCCTTTGGCGCCAGCAGTGCCACGCTGCAGGGACGAAAGGGGGTGCTGTGCATGCGCGCGCTCGTGGCGAGCGTGCGCACACAGGCACAAGTGCGCATGCTCTTGCGTGGTGTGGTTTGCATGTTGGGACCTTCCATTGGAAAGCTCTAGTAGGAAGGGGTTAAATGACACAGCACATGCAGCCAGTGCGAATACGCACGCAGCCGTGCTGTTCCATCAACAAAAACAACGCCAATCAGCCCTCACACGCTTGCCAGCCCTCAAGTGCCAATCAGCCCGCCAGTGCCGATCAGCCCTTAAATGCCATGTATGTGCAGACAGCGCCACGTCAGCTTTTGTTGCATGATCCCGGGGACAAGGTTGCCAGCTGGGGATGCATCGCTGACTGTGGGCCTGAGCATTGCAGTGTTTGAAACACACAGTGTTTCATGTGGTACTGGTGGAGGGGCCGCATGGACCATAGGGATGTGTAAATAGGGTTTGGGAAGAGCCTTGAAGAGGCTCTGTAGAGCCTTGTTTCACACTATTTCTTCACGCCCACCACCCTGTATTGTCTACTGCACCTGCCGCTGTTTGTGCACCCACCAAACCCTGTACTTCAAGGTCAACATTGAACTGCTCCCGCGTCGCGCCCTTGCAACAGGCCTTGTCTGCCATGCCCAAAGACATTGACAAAGTCTGCAGCCGGCTCGCCATCTTGCCACCCAAGCCGCGCGCAGCAGGGACCGTGCACGCAGACCCCAGTGAGTGCGCGGAGTGAAGGCATGACAGCTGCTCACAGAGAATGTGGATGCCTTGGCCACCCCATTCGGCTGTGCTCTCTTGCTGCTGCTCCTTCCTTCTCCTTCTTTCCTTGTGGCCCTCTCCTGGCGTGTGATGATGTTGGTGTTGGTGTTGGTGGTGGTGGTGGTGGTCATGGTGGTGGTCAGCGCTGCATAGTTATTGACGCAGCACGGCCATGAAGCAGTTGAGGCTCCCAGGCTCATGTTTAATGTAAGGGTTAGGGTTTAGGGTTTAGGTTTTAGGGTTAATAACCCGAACTGTAACCCAGCGTCTTGCATGCATATGCACAACGTACACTTGCAGGCTAGTGCCCGCCACGACCTGACTGGCCACCTGCTGGACCTATATGTGAGCTCAAACAGGAAAGCCTGCATACGCATGCGCGCATGACCAGCATTAATGCGTGCACAAGACTGCATTCACACGCACACCCCGGCATGCTCGCCCCTCGTGCACATTTCTGCGCGTGCAGCGGCGCGTATCGGCGCCATGGTCAGCGCCATGCTGCTCCTCAGGGCCACGCTCCACACGCTGCCGGCTGTGCACGACAGCCTGGAGGGTGCAGAGGCCCTGCTGCTGAGGGCGGTGCGCAAGACCTGCGGGGAGGCGGCGCTGGAGGAGATGCTGCAGCAGATTGACGAGGTGAGCGCAGGACTGGGTGCTGGGGGGGGGCAGATCTGGTTTGTGTGCGTACACACCGTGTGGGCCAGGTGTGTTGTGTGCATGCTGGGCACTGGCATCATGTGCGTGCTGGGCACTGGCACTGGCTTTGTGTGCTTGCCGGGGGCACTGCCTAGCACCTGGCTTGTGGGATCCTGGACGCCTGCATGTATAACTGGGGCGCTTGCGACACTCCACGGACTGCTGAAGCTGGAGGATTTTTTAGGCGGTGACGCATGAGGCAGAAGATCCGCTTGCTTGGCATCGGTGCAATTGCCGTGGCTGTCTGTTGCATCTCCAGCCCATGGCCAGCTGTTGCGCTGCAGCTGCCAATGCCGGGCTGACCTAGTGGTCCACAAAACACAAGTTAGGCCCCTGGATACAAACCACTGGCACGTGCAGCAGTATCCTAGCTTCTCATTGCTGTATCTTGGATGCAACATTCCCGCATTTGTGATGTGTGACGTCACTCTGTAGGTCATTGACGCGGACGCGCAACCAAGCACCTCCCCCTTGCTGAATCGCATCCAGCAGTGCTTTGCCGTCAAGACAGGGGCTGATGAGTTCCTGGACGTAGCAAGGTCCAGCTTCTGCAGGATAACGGACAAGGTGTGTGTACGTGTGTGTGTGTGTACGTGTGTGTGTGCATGTGTGTTCCGGGACGTGGCGAGGTCCAGCTCCCTGCAGGATCACAGACAAGGTGTGCGGGTGTGTGGGAGGGGGGGGGAGGGCATTCCTGAAGGTGGCGAGGTCCTGCTTCTTCATTCTCAATGCACGCTTCCGACTGTCTGGGCTGGGAAGCATTTGACAGGGTCAGGCACCTAAGTAGGTCATGGATGCTAGCCCATTAAAGCGGAGTTTATGAGACAGGCGGCTCAGTTTGTATTGCAAGGCCAAATGACATGAAGCCAGGACATGTGAGTTGTGATTCACGGGGCGTGATCTGCCTCGTGTCACATAAGTCACGTGGCGTTCCCTTCTGGCTTTCAAGCCAGGGCTAGAGGCGCTGTGGGTAGTCTGCTTGCCTGACCTGACAAATGTGCCTGTGGCAGTGGGCTGGTGGAGCAGGGCCTTTTGTTGCGCAGCATCAGCGGCAATGCGCAGATGCACCAGGTTTGGGGACCAGCAACCTCCAATACGGGTGAAGTCTGCTGCAGGGCTGCGTGGCTGGCCATCCCATTGCTGCGAGCCACAGGGGGCCCGATTTGTCTGCAGCACAAAGGCTGGTCACAGCACAAAGGCTGGTCACAGCACTATACCTTTCGGGCTCACCTTCTGCACCGCCATGAGCTTTGGGTGTGCAGCCTCATTTTGGATTGGGGTGTGGTGTGGCCGTAGGTAGTACTGTCACTTCAAGTGCACCTTTGTTCATGCACACTTCAAGCTGTCCAGCTTGTGTTGGCTTGTGATGCTGGTTTTTGTGTGGCCAGGTGAACGCGCTGGCGGACAAGTACAGGCAGGAGGTGGCAGAGCTGTACGGATGTGATGGAGTGGGCTCCCGCAGCAGGAAGGCCAGGCTCGGTGACCTCAAGGTGCACAACAGGGCCAACAGGGAATGACGCAGGTGTAGGCTCAGAAGGGCTGGGCTCTTGCTCTGGGGCACGTAAAGACACACTTGTTGCCTGCGAGGCTGCACTGCACTGTTTGATGCCTGCACGAGGCCGCATAGCACTGTTTGGAGCCACTGCATGGCCGCATTACGCTGTTTGGAGCCTCTGCAAGGCTGCATTGCATTGTTTGACACTTTTGCGAGGCCGCACTTCACTGTTTGGAGCCTTTGCGAGGCCGCACTGCACTGTTTGGAGCCTCTGCAAGGCTGCATTGCATTGTTTGACGCCTTTGCAAGGCCGCATTGCGCTGTTTAACGCCTTTGCCAGGTCGCACTGCACTGTTTGACGCCTTTGCGTGGCCGCACTGCACTGTTTGACGCCTTCGCAAGACTGCACTGCACTGTTTGGCGCCTGCAAGGCCGCACTGCACTGTTCGGCGCCTGCAAGGCCACCAAAGTGCCTCTGCAATGAAGGAATGGGTCTGCCTCCATTGTGTGGGCTCCCATTCAAACACACCTTGGCACGAGTTTTTGGCCAACAATCCAAGCCAAGGCTGAAAGTGTCTCTGCAATGGAGGGATGTGTTTTTCTTCTACCTCTCTCGCGTGAGGCCCCCATCCGCCTTCATCTCGGTACAGGCTGTTGGCCAACAACTCACATGAGTTGTTGACCAACAATCCAAGCCAAAGCTGAAAGTGGCTTCCCGCGGCGCTGCAGACTGGTTTGCAGCCTAGGTGATTGTTTAGTGCGTGTTGCCGGCTTGATGTGACTTGGCTCGGCAGCAGGGTAGACGTTGCCAGTTTGGTCTAACTTGGGGCAGTGGCTAGATCAGGTGTCGCAAATTTGATGACTTGGTTCAGCTTATCACATGCTGGCCTTAGATCATCATCATGAGTGACAAATGTGCATCTGAAGGGTTGGGCCAAGTGCCTGTTACGCATACTTGCTATGCACAGGGCAGCCACTGCTATGTGCCTGGTCTCAAGGTATGCTTGCAAGGAGCCACAAATGTGTCCTCCCCAATCCCTGGATGCCGTCGCTGTATGCCAAGCGTTTGCACCTGCGTTTGGAACTGATGCAGGTGCAGTACAGCAACAGGCGCGGCTTCTACATGTGCGCCCCACTTCCCTCAGACTCGCACGGCAACGTCACAAGCATGCCCTTTCCACAGTATGTTGTATTGTATCGTGTTGTGCTCCTGCACAAATTCTGCATGCGCCTTCCATAGTGTGTTGTGTTGTGTTCCTGCACAATGTGTGCATGAACTGGAGAGCAAGTGTGGCCTGAGCTTTTTGACACTTGTGCATCACATCTACAGGAGGTGTGCTGCCTTTGTGCACCTGCCAAGCTGTCCTGTTCCATGGCCAAACGTAATAATTGACAAAGAATGTTCATGCAAACCCGCCAAGCCTATTAAAGCAGCCTCCCTTTGACTATTCACACATTCTTGCGTTTCTGCACTCACGTTTTTGCATTTTGCAAATGTCCATCCATCCATCCATTCAGTCATGCATTCCCTTGACCAATTCTGCCTGTTGCAGCGCCCTCCACTCACTTTGAGGATCCACCTATCATGCATTTCTGTCACACGGCCTGCAACCGTGCCACATAGGTCATTCCTGCCCCTGGAGAAGCGTGGCCGGTCCTCCCTACTCTTCACCACGCACGAGCTGAATGCCCTGAATGCGCGGCTACGCGACGCTGCGCACGACTGTTTGGTGCTCACTGAGAAGGTGCGCGCCATCAGCCAAGCAGGTCACGCTCAGTGCCAGGTGCGCACTGAGAAGGCGCGCGCCATCAGCCAAGAGGGTCATATTGAGTGCTTGGCCAAGTGAGCTGCACCCTGCTCTTGGAACATATGTACATGCCAGTGCAGCACCATGCTCCCAAATGCCTGGCACTCAATAAGAGGCTGGAAACACCATGCTGCACACACACACACACACACTCATACACACTATGTACACTCTAAATACATGTATACATAAGTATACACTACATGTGTATGCACACCCACCCAGCAGCACGACTGTGATGTGTTTGCCTGGCATCTGCTTGCTGCTCTTGAGGCATGTTGCCCTGTCCAGTCCTGCAGGTCACGCTGATGCTGATGCTCCTGATGTTGGCTCCTGATTATTCAAACTGGTCGGCCGCGCTGCAGGTGCTGGAACACCTGCTGGCGGCCCTGGCGGCTCACCTGCCCCTGATCCTACGCGTGGCTGACAACGTGGCCATGCTGGACATGCTGCTGGCCTTTGCTGAGGTGCGCTCGTGCACCTGAGCACATGTTTCCATGCATGCTGTTGCGCGTAAACATGATCATGCCTGCGGGTGCCTTGTCCTTCCTGGGTCCAAGGTTGTAGGACGACCTGGAGCACAGTGCCTGGATGGTCTCTGCTTGACTGTATTTCACTTGCGTACACTGCTTGACTAGAGCTCACTGCTTGCGTACACTGCTTGACTAGAGCTCACTGCTTGCATCCACTGCTTGACTAGATGTTATTCACGTTCACTGCTTGACTAGAGTTCACTTGCGTCCACTGCTTGGCTGGACTGTGCTTGCTTCCGTTGCGTGACTGGGCATCAATCTGGCCTGGAACACAGTGCCTGTGGGCAACCACTGCTTGACTGAAAAATCAACAATTCTTGAGCACCGTCCAGATTCCAGTTCAGTTCAAATTGAGGCCTTGTCCTCTATCGAAACAATTTCCAAGCACTACCCCGGTCCACATTGAGGCAGGTGTTGTCCTTAGACCTTGGCATTTTCAAGGCATGGTTTTGCATGCCTGGGTGCTCACTGCCAGTCACTGCTGCTTGACTGCACTAATAGAATGGCACTTGGCTCAGGCAGGGTTGCAAAGGAGGGTCCTACAGAGAGAGCAATCGATGCACTTTGCAGTAGCATCCAAAACAAGGTTGCACCCGTCCAATCAGCTGTCAAGCAGGTTTTCAACACCAACCATCAGCCATCCATGCTCAAGAAGCTCTACCTGTGGCATGCAGTAAATTCTTCTCCTTGCATGATGCATCCAATCCAATTCCATGTCCAAATCCTCACTGTGATGGCCCAGGGCAGCAAGCCAGCTTCATAAATACCGAGGCCCCATTCTCATGGTGGCACCTTCATTGTGGCCTTATCCTTTTTGCAGCTTCATGTGCCCCCTTTGCTGTGGTGGACAAGAGTGGCAATTCTTCAGCCTGATGTGTCCTCGTTTCCTTGAATGATACAGAAAGTGCTCTACTGCCTGTGTAGTGTAGTTTTCCTTTTTCCCACTCTTTAGCAAAGGGTCCAAGCAGCTGGGGGTTGCAATTCCCTGTGCCTTCTCCAATTTTTGCCCTTTCTTCTGCTCTTTCCCTGCGCGTTATATTACGGCTCCATCCTGGTCCATGAAGCCCCAGGCAGCAAAGGCGCGGCTCATGCTGCCTCACCCAGAGGCCTTGTCCTATTGCTGTACACCCACTGCCTCGTCCAGCGGCCCCATCCTGATTCTGCTGGTTACAGGCAGCAAGGCGCGGCGCCTACTGCCGACCCCAGCTCCACACCCAGGGCCAGCTACTGGCCATTGTGCAGGTACTGCACCTACCTGCCAGATCTCGGTGTTGGTTTTAGGGTTGGTGTTAGTATTGTTTAGGGTTGGTGTTAGTGCTAGTCATAGAGTTGGTCTTGGTGCTGGTGTTAGTGTTGGTGCTAGTGTAGTCTTCCTCCCTTTATGACTTTTGCCAGCTTTCTGGCAAGCATTGCCTTTATCCTGTCCTCATCAGGGGCCAGGGTCCCAGAACTTGCTTACCAGTCTGCCCTCTTCAAGGGTGAGTCCCTCTCCAGGGGCCTGCCCTGTACAGGGGTAAGAATCTCCTCCCATTCTTCATGGGTCGGTCCCTCATCAGAACTCTGGCCTCTCCAGGGCTCAGGGTCCCTCTGTTCTCTTCAGGGTTTAGGACCTGGACCCTGCCTGCCTGCCCTTCAGGACATTCTTTGAACCCCACCATAGAAGCGCCCACCTCCTCAACATGCAAGCAAGCACATTTTTAAGGGCGCTTCTGTCATGAGCCTCTGCTCTTGCTCGGCTACCTCTACACAGGGGAGCACCCTCTACTAGAGTGCGACGTTCAATGGAGCCCTCACCACAGCCTCTGACTTTGCTTGGCCGCCCTCACGCAGGGGAGGCACCCACTGCTAGAAGGTGATGGGGAGGAGCCATTCCAGCCAAACGACACGTACATCGATGGGGATTGCGCAAGCCTGCACATTATCACAGGGCCAAACATGGTGCGTTTTCAATGGGGAGCGTGGTCGATGGGGACCCTGTAAGCCTGCATGTACCACAGGGCTAAGAAGGCTGCACGTCCGTTTGTACGGTCACAGACCTTGAACAGATGTCATACACCCCACACACTGAAAAGAGCCAGCACAGGTGTGGTAAGGCGCCCCAATAGGACAGCGCAAGGCTTGCATCCTATTTAGATGAGGTTAAGGGAAGGATGCTAGAGGATCCTCTGCCGTCTGCACCTGCCAAATAAATGATTATGACACCATTGCGCAAAAAAATACGTACCTTTCAACTTTACCATGCCCACGCCCGATGCCTTGCTGTATGCCTTGATTTGCGCTTTGCAGGCTGGAAAGAGCACGTACTTGAAACAGGCAAGTGATTGCCGCTGCAGATCATCAGGTGATGCATTTGTCTGATTCAAGCAGTGTCAGCGGGGATTTGGCACAGAGCATGTCACTCATACTTTCACAGACGCAACAGCACATATGAAGTTAAGACATTGCACCTGAGTGCGGGAGGAAGCCTCTGCCGACGCACGTCTTGACGGATGCATGTTGCAATGTCAGGAGCCAAAGGTCTGTCACGCATCGTCCGTCGCTGCACATACATTTCAGTTGTAAGTTGCTACCCTGCACCATGGCTATCATGTCATGTACCATCAACTCAAATGTGCTGACAGGTGTAACAAGGGAGCGCACCATGCACATGCCCTTCCTGATTGCATGGTAAATGCAAACACACCTGTTAGCAACCAACACACACACGTGGAGGCGCACACACCAGCACGGACAAGGACATATGGATGTGCAAACACATGCACACCTGGATGCAAGCAGGTGGCCCTCCTTGTGGTGATGGCACAAGCCGGCTGCTTCGTGCCCTCTGAGTTCATGGCGCTGTGCCCCTTCAGCTGCCTGCTGACACGCATGGGCACCGGGGACTCCATCGAGACCAACAGCAGCAGCTTCATGCTGGAGTGCCAGGTCAGCACCTGTAACCACCCCCACCATGTCAGCTTGGCCACCATTGTGCTCGTCTTGGTTGCCACCATCAGAGCATCAGAAGCATCACCATCATCCCCAACCCATCACCACCACCAAACCCCACCCCTCCCCCCATCACCTTTGTTGTCGTACTTGTCATTGCTCATTGTTTTGCCTTCCTCCCTCCAGAGCTGCTATCTTTGCTTAAGCCATCCAAATATGCTGCCGTTGCTCTCAGCCTTCTCAAACGCTCGCGCCTGCTGATGCTCTCAGCCCTCCCAGACGCTTGCGCCTGATGCTGCTTAGCACTTCCCTGCAGGCGCTGCATCTCATTCCTGATGCTGCCTGTGCAGGAGGTGCCTCATGGCGTGTGTGGAGAGGCTTAACACACAGTGGCCACCTCCTTTGACCATGTTGCTCCCCGCCTCCGCTCCTAGTAAGGACGGGAAGCAGCCCACACCCTCCAAGCCTGCTGCCCCCCCAAACCCTCCCCTCCTTGTACAGGAAGTGGCCCATATCCTGGACCATGCTTGCGGCAGCAGCCTGGTCATCATGGATGAGCTTGGCCGTGCTACCAGCACAGGCGACGGCGTGGCGCTGGGGTGGGCGGTGTGCGAGGCGCTGCTGGCGGCGCGCGCGCCGTGCCTGTTTGCCACGCACTTTGTGCAGCTGGCGGACCTGGCGGCGCTGTACCCCACAGCCAAGCTGTGGCACCTGCAGGCACGTGGTACCTGCACGTGCTGTGGCCGCTGTGCCTTTGCTGATGAATGTGTGTGCGTGCGTATGCGTGTGCGTTGGGGTGCATGTGCTCCCACAGGTCCTGCACAAGGCATGACTGATCCCACATATCATCGTTATCCTTACAGTCAACAGCCACGCGCGCAGAGCAGCACTGTGCCCCACTGGCTTCTTTCATGCCATATTCTGGCACCTGGTCAGACAGGGTTGCAACGCACCCCAGCAGGTCAGCGTCAGCCGGTAGCGTAGCCATTACGCTCTACCTGCGCTTAGGGACCCCCTCCCCCTTATGCGTGGCCCACGAAGCCCGGTTAGGCCACTGGCAGTGCGCGCCCTGCAGGTCGACATCAGCCAGGAGCGCATGGACTTCACGCGAAAGCTGAGCAGTGCCACCCGCACGGACCATGCACACTACGGCATCGCGCTGGCACGCTCCGTCGGCTTCCCGTCAGACGTGGTGGACGCAGCCAGCAGGTATGCCTCACGGCCGCCAGCAGGTGTGCCTCATGGCCGCCAGCAGGTGTGCCTTATGGCCGCCAGCAGGTGTGCCTC
>LFCJ01004551.1_pt1 | contig 10160 bp, 10 predicted proteins | sample 643141 | NCBI WGS metagenome assembly LFCJ01 (sample SAMN03766243, study PRJNA286221) | soda lake metagenome | biome: soda lake; feature: Kulunda steppe; material: water; isolation source: sample B1-Br-g2 brine of Lake Bitter-1 | place: Russia: Kulunda steppe | collected 2010-07 | reverse complement strand
CAACAGAACAACTCGAAAGTATTCTTGAGCGTCGTGCTGACGCCGCGTTCCATCCCGATGTTGTTGGTGACGGCGTGATTCCGTTATGCGCTGTTTTATCCAGTCGTGAAACAGGTGACGCGCGTCAAGCCCTCCGGTTGCTGTACAAGTCAGGTGAGGTTGCAAGAGGCTCGGACACGGATTCGAATAAGATTCATGTTGAAGATGTTCGGGAGGCTTTCGAAATATTACAAGAAAGTAGGGTTAAAAATGGCGTGAAAGGGTTCACTGTGCACAGTCATCTTGTTATTTTATCATTGGTTCATCATACGGTTAACGGCAAACGAAGTGTTCGAACGCGCAAAATCCATGATGTGTATTCACAGCTTGCCGAAGAGGTGAATGTTGACCCGTTAGTGTGGCGTCGTATGATAGATCATATGCAGGATTTGCAGAAATACGGGATTGTTATTTCGGATCGGAAGAACAAAGGGTCGAACTCCGGCCGGTATGATTTGTATGAACTGTGTGCTGATATGCAGGTGATACTGGATTCGTTATGTGACGTGCCAATCGTGGATAGTCTCGCGGAACAGTATTTGGACAGATTTTGAACGATGTGCTGCCGATCGGGGCGGGTACACATTCGCTCCTGCTGTGGGTTGCATGAGAACGTTCATGAACTCGACTTCTCGAGTCTGTATCCGAATATCATTGTCAGTCGGAATGTGAGCCCAGAAACTGTGCAGTGTGAGTGCCATCAAAACCGATCGGATGTGCTTGGATTAGGATACAGTATCTGCGACGATCGAGACTACGTGTGTGATGTGTTGGAGCCACTTATTTCCGATTGCTGATCTCAATCCGAACGTCAAAAGATCAAACAGCGTACACACAACAGTCACTGACTACGGCTGCACTTGAGCGAGTTTCTGCTATTGATCACCAGAGGTAAGCGCTGGGTAGTCGATCGAATTTGTTGTCACAGATACTAACACACAACCAATCGACCAGGTTCGATTGTCGGTTGAAAAACCGGACACGTATGATCCCGAGTATTATGTTACGTGGGGTGTTCCCTGATCAAAACCGGAGGTTTTGATTCCTACATCATCGCTCCTCACCAGCAATACACGTAGGTTGATACTAACCACTTCTCCAAGTAAGTCACCTACTCCGTCTCGGCAGTGAGAACTATGGAGAAACGTACTTTATGAAACCGGGGCAAATGATCAGTTCATTTTATACAGTTCCAGTATTCCATGAGTTCCCCTGTGATCAGGGCGGTTGTAATACTTGCCTTCAAGCTTATTTTGGCCCTCATCGTATTCCAAGATGGCAGTCCCATAATGTGGATCAAGTTCTTCATTGGTGGTACTTCCATCATTCCAGTAGTTATACGAGAGTGTCGGCCAAGCTTTTTCTTTGACCAGAATTGTCGCTGCTCGGCTATGTGAGGGTGACTCTGGTCCATTCAACGATACACGTATTTTATCCCAAGTCTGTTTAATTTCAATACTTGTTTCCTGTTTTGTTAGACCCTCAATCTGACGTCCACTGTGGACAATCTGATCGTCCGGGATGTGGTTTTCGTTGACAGAAGTATACAGGTGCCCTTCCCATGTACCATTCAAGTTCGGAACCGCGACTACACCCTTATTGTGTAGCCACTCCCATTTCCAGAGTCGCTTCGTGAACCCGATGTAGAGCAAGGACGAGACAATACCCAACGAGAACCCGACTATGGGACCAAAAACATTGACCGCACCCAGATAGATCAAAGCAGTAAGGGTCCCAATTAGGATGTATCGGCGATGGCGATTCGGTTGGTCAGTGGAAAAGTTGTGCATTCTTTTGTTTGCTGTACCAGTCATCCCACATTTCTCGAAGACGGGTTATGAGCTCGTCTGCTTCGTCAGTACTCCATTGCGTGTTATTATCGCCAAATAGTGCCTCCATTTCGGAAACCTGATCAAAAGTCGAAAAGTCCGCACTTTCTAAGTACGATAGCGTTTCATCGAATCGATCTGACCTGCGGGTCCGTTTTAGGACACTCTCTGGAACGTTATAGATGAGACACTCGATCCCGTACGAGTGAGCATCGATCGTCCAAAAAGTATCGAAGTGGTTGTTGTAGTAATAACGTGCGTTCTTGAATATGCGGACCGTCTCTTTGTAGTTTGAGTGCATTTCCCGTCCGTTCTCGCGGTGAATTTTAGGGAAGTTGACTACACGATCATTGCCGTTCTGTGGCATAAAATGCATTCCCTTGTCGATTTTTGCATCGTCATCGCCGCCGCCAGGATAAGTCCGGTAGACACGGTATTCACCGCAAGCGACTACGTCAACGTCAACATCAAGTAGTGATGTTTTTTCTTTGTTAATTGTGATTGCCTTATTACCGGGAGTAACAGCTGACCGGCCGAATTTGGTCCTAAGTGCCGTCAACACGTCATCGTAGAAATCACGATGGTCATAATCGGCGTCATCATGGTCTTCGTTGTATCGTCCCTCTTCTTCTTCACTGAGCTCCTCAAGGTCAGATCGCCATGCAGATGTGATTTTAGCGACGACGTCTACATCACTTGACCCTCGTGTATGAGTTGTATTTGCATATGACCCTTGTAAATAGACTTCGTAATCTTCGTCAGCTTGTTCCAGAGGGGAGCGTTCGCTCATTAGCGCACGGCGGGTCTTATCTCGTGCATCAGCCGACCCCTTGTCAGCTCCGGTGCCATGCCAGTCGTTAAATTTACTTTCAGGAATCGGCATTCTAGCAACTTTCGATTAAATTTGGTAGGTACGGTGTACTCGCGGTACGACTTCGGATGATGGCATCTATGCAGCGTATAATGTCGTCTGTAATCATCTGTATTCTATCTCCAGGTGGTTTCTATTGGGAGACAAGGATTGGTACGGATGCTTGACAATTAAACACTCGCCAAGCAGAGTGAAAGTGATAGTACGTCTATTGAATCCTCTCCGCTCTATCTTTCCTTAGAAGTGCAATAAGGTGGTACTCGTGTGTAACCCGGAAACTAGTCTCCGGCAATGAGTGACGTCGAACCCGTCGAACAGGTGTTGAAGAGTACGAGACGATTGCTTGCATCACTTGACCTTCTTGTCAGCGTGAATCTGCAACTACACAGGATGATAATTTACTCAATCAGCCAAGCTGCTAACTCAACGACTAGATCCTGATGGACTCACTGGTGCAACGTACTCTGATTTGATCTTGTCACCCTCTCGCCACTGGAAATAGTAGTAGTCACGTTCGTCGATCGTTTTTATTGTTAATGTGGCGCGAGGTGGTGCGTTACTGTCTTTGAGCTGTTCGTCCCACTCGTCACACTCCCATCCATCAGGTGTTTTGTCTTCGTTGACCTCTACAGCCTTTGCGTCGAGTTCTTCCTGAAGCGCTCGTTCTTTCAGATCCGCAAGATTGGACGCATACGTAGCGATCGATCGGAGTACGTCTGGTGATTGTTTTTGTAAGCCTTCGCGAAGGTATTTTGGGGTGTTACTTGGCGGATCGAGTTGATCCATAGACTAACCAACAATAGAGATCAAAATAATACTTTTGTTGGTTAGCGATTTAATTATTAATAATAATTCTGCAATAAATATATCTAAAATATTGATCGGGTGACGATGATTTCTGTGGCAATTTCGTCAAAGGATTTGAGATTCACAACGATGCTTCGGCTGAGGACTAACCAACAGATCGTATCAAGAGCAAATTAAGTAGTACTCACGGCGCAGCGTCTGTTGTGTCGCCGGTTTCTGGATTGAATGGAAGGTTAATCGTGAGTTCGTCGAACCAGACGATCGGATGCTTACTCTGACGGTCTTCTTCGAAGAAGATAATACCTACTGGGCGAGCCGACTGAGATCTTCGTAAACGTTTTTTACGTCTCGATCAACGACCTGTGCGGTATCGTTGATACTATATCGTTTTTTTTTGACCGATCGCTTCGATGAGATCGAGGACACGCGGCGTCAGCGTCTGCATTAAATCGTCGTAACTGGTGAACGAGAGTGTGGGCAGGAAATTCACCGCTTCACTGCGCTTGGGTGCCCCAATTCCGTCGGTGACATCACTGTGGAACTTATTTGATGGCTTCACAGTTACGATAAGGGTTGATTCAGCCAGAAGCTGTTTGCGCTCCATTGGGTGCAGCGACGGGGTGGTATCGTTCACGGGTGTCGCCGTGTGTAATGTAACGGCCTCACTTGTCTCCAAACTTTTGCGCGAACTTTGGAATATAGATTTTGAACCATTTAATCGATTTCTCTTTATATACTATTCTGTCTCTACAGCCACTTAACCTGAATCTTAGCTGATCCAGTGCCATACTATCATGCCACAGCCACTTTTTGATTCTTTATGCTAATGAATAGGGACCAAATCAGTAAGCGGAATGTTCAATAAACTGGGATGGATTATAAAAAATAATCTCGTGCGCCCATTTCGTACCGATTCATCTGTATATAATAGGTCAATAGCAATAGATGCCAGCAAAATTGGAGATGTCACTGTCACTGTAGCTGTACAAGCAGATCGGGATGATGAACTTGCAATTCTTGATAGTATATATACTGCAAGTGATGGCTATTCTTTCTTCCCGTTCCGAGACAAGTCACACGATCTCACATACGCAAAAAATTCAGACTTCTACCGAGAGGTTGTCGACAGTAATGCTGATCGGCTAACTTCAACGGTTCATCTTGGGAATGATGGATCAAATCAAGAAAGGGTGGAAGCAGCACAATCAGCTGTTCTAATAAAACAACTAAGTCCACCATCAGACACACTCATCATTCTTGATGGTAATGAAGACAAGGCCAAGCGCTTCGGAAGAGCTTTTTTAGGTGTTGATGATGAATTACCACCGATCGGTACCTGCATTCAATCAGAACTCTATTATCCCTCATCATTGCTCGCAGATTTATGTGCAAGCAGACTTGCACACGAAATCGATCACCCACGGCACTGTTCTGAAATCACACCTGAAACGCCAATCACCAAACAAGATCTCAACCACTACTGGGGGCCAGCATATAATTCGATGCTGCAATCATCAGAGAATATAGAGATAGAACCTCTTACTCAACGCCGAGCAGAAACAGTTCGAACACGCATGAACTGCTGGTTCGAGGGGTACATGGGGGGCGGAGATCCTTACCCAACAGATAGATCAATCAATCCAATCGTAAACTACGCCGAGCAGTATGGCTATGACGAGTTAGCGAAACGACTCTCAGAAATATAGTAACAGGTGCATTTCCTGCGCCCACGTCCGTCTTCTACGCCCCTTGGTTTGCACCTCCGGGCTTGCGGGCCATGGTCACACAGGCTCCACGCAGCACCTCTGCGCTCATATCTAGATACAGACTCAGGACATATAGAACTTTGCAATGAGATATGCTTCCTGAATAGGAATAGTTACGGTTTACACCCTGCCCCATATTATATATTAGAGGGTCTAAAACGGCAGTTCATGTCATAACTTTTATTAGAATCTCATAGAAAAGTCTACCAAACTTTTGACTCTATAGAGAAAATTCCAAAATTGGCCTAGATTCATGCCTAATTCAGTGAAATAATAAAATTCATTAACATTTATATTGCTTACCACTGTGAACTCAGCCTTCATCAGAGTCCTTGTCTGAAATTGGTGCTGCAATTCTTCCCATCTCAAAAATAGATCTTTTATTTTCAAGCCACTCGTTAAATTCGAGACGTGGATCGTTTACAGGTGCCTGTCTATGACCTGTTATAGGCATCTCCACAGGATCAACGCCTCCTGGAATCATATCCATTAGCTTTCTCGGATTTAATTCACCCTCTAGGATTTTGTCAGCCGTTGTTTGCGCAAATCGATTGTCAACATCATAAATTGCGTGGATAGAACATCCGTCCATGAGTTTGGACGGAGTCACATCACTTAGATATTCAATATAAAGGATGGTTCCGAACCATAATTCCCTCATCGATGTAAGATTCGAATCGGACAGACTATCCATGCCGTCGGACCACCCTGCTGATACTTGCTCCCAGCGTACGATTTTTTGTTCGAATTGTAGTTCGTATCTGATGGCCGCAGAAGTCAATTCTGTCATTGAGCTATAGCAGCTAGCTATCAACAGTTCAGCGGACTGGAAGTCATCCAACATATGAGCGCGCAGCCATTGTGAGGGTTGATGGTCATTTAGTTCGTCATCGGATTCGATTGTCCTTGACAGCAGCTTTGGAAAGCAAAGAATGAGTAGTGATGTGTATCCCCGATTGTACCCGCCTTCCGAACGATTTGCGATTGATGCTGCTGAAAGCCAGCCAAGTAGTCGTGTACCTACAGCACTCCCTTTCCAAAATTGTTCACTTACTGCTTGTTTTAGTAAGTCGGAACTAGAGTCCATTGCCTCATACCGAACTCGTTCATGTGCTGGATCATATCCTAGTTCGGTCACCAAGAGACACTGACCCCGCAATACGTGTTCTAATACCCCGTCTAACCTTTGATTTATTGCAGTCGTACCAATTTCTTCTGATGTGTCCGTCACTTCAATTGCTATCTGAGTAAGTTCATTACCGATTGCTTCTTCAGCGACATTAGGAAGGTGGTCGACAGAAACATTTTTAATTGATTGGTCAATTGGAGCCTCTTGCTTGAGTAGGTCCTCATCTGCAGAAACCAACAATTCGCTTATCTTAGTGCTAAGGATATCCAAACCGATTGACGCACTAATCCGGTCCCGCTCCCCAATGGTTGATTTTATTACCGAAATGAGGGTGAGAAAAGGATCTGGATTCGTTGGTTCTTGAGACGACTTCACAGACCTCCTAATCATGGATTCAGATGTTAATCCCTCCTCGATCTGCGTCAGGATTCCTTCAGGAGTAGTTTTTTCAAGTGTCTCGTTTACGAAGTCGTATAATGTCCAAAACGCAACCACAAATAATCCGGTGGCTATCATGACCGCGGCCGTCATTGGAAACTCAGGTGCGGTATCAATAAAATAGAGCATGGCAATAGCAAATCCTATTGAAATACCAAAAACTCTGACAGTCCATTTATAATCAAAATCAGCTCGAAATTCGGAGGCTAGTCGCGGTGAGTACCGCGTGGCAGAAAGCCGGACACCAAGGATAATCACAGAGAACACGATTGCGAAAATAGCTCCTTGAACGACAGCGAGTGTGTTAAGAATCGTTCCCTCTGTCCCGGTTAGGGTAAACCCCAGAAAGTATGAAGTGAAAACGGCGAAAATCACTAAGAAACCTACTGAGGTCCACTGGAATGCGATACGCTTTCTATTCATTGACGCCAAATCATGATATCATCAGTTGGAACTTAGAGGTATTGATGAGAGCGAGAAAGTAGACCTATCAGACCCGGTCAAAATAGCCATAATTAATTATACTATTCTCTATATTCACGGGGAATTTATTTGTAGACTTGCCATCCAGATAAGAGAAATGGCATCGAAAAAACCGTCCAAGTCATCGACAGAGTACGGGAATGCATATTTTAGCAAATTGAGTGAGTATCCCAATGAGAATACGCTGACGGTTAATTTGACTCATCAGCAATTGAATCGACTAGATCCACCATTCAAACGGTTGGTTGCTATTGCGCCATCCCGATATGAGGAAGGTGCTAACACACCGTCTAATGACCCTATGGGTTATGATGTGAAATTGGAGACAGCGAAAGAACTTGTTTTCCAACACAAAGCACCAGACAACACCGTAGTCCGAGACGGGAAACAGTGGTTGAATTACAAGGTGGACATGGATCAACTCCAAGTTTTATTCCACCGATACAATCCCCGTGAATCGTTCTACGCCCTGCCTGCAACACCTCAACATCGGTTAGTCCGAGATGGACTTAGTAGAACAGTCTTTGTTGATACTTGGTCTATTTATCCCTACTATCTTGAGCAAGGAGAAGAAGTCTCACGGATTTACGTAGAATACTGCGCAGATATCCATGACATTCCGGATGTAAAACTTAAATTCAAAACACGTAAAAAAGCGATGGGCGGTTATCCGTATCGAGATTTAAGAAGCTCTGACCGAATCTATGAGGAGGTATGTACTTGGAAGCCATTAGAGGAATATCTGAAGAGCTGTAAACTTGGTTTACCGATTCGAGGAATTGATTCTGAAACCTACCCCTACAGTGAAACTGATAGAACAGTTCCGGGGTTGGAAAACCAGTATTTTAAACAGTTTAATCCGGCGTATCGCGAGCATTTGAAACGCCGACACGCACTCGACCAATACCTACAACCAGATGCGGAAAACCGGGATGAACTGTTTGAATACCTTGTCATCTCTTTACAAAACCGGTTAAAGAGTGCGTTTCACCAAGACTGGCACATAACATCAAACTTCAAATTCAACAGCGAGAGTACACTCCGTTTGATCCGAAACAGTCTCAGCCAACTAACACAAAAGGCCAGTTCACACTATCTCACAAACACGAGAAGACACATACTAGAAAAGGGAAACCCCGCACCAACGGTCACTATTTGACCGAGGGACATATGTCTATCAGCCTTGCGTCTATTTTTCCCGTTTCCAGTTCGATTCGGGTGATCTGTGAGTCCTGTGTGTGGCCAGTTAGCTTCCCTGTGTCATCCAAATAAAAACAAGCCACACGGGCAGAAGTTTACTATAGCGTCTAATCAGAATCACAATCATCAGTAGATGCAAGATTTCCGATTTTATTACCACCATTTGCATTAAGATCGTGTTCTGAAACAGGTTCTCTGGGGAACTTCTTTTTAATTACTTGTCAGGATCAATCAGGGTGGGCGAAAAAATCTACACACTCTCGCTTGAATTCATTGAGAGTCCTCTCGTTAAAAATACAAACATGAATATAAAATAACATCATATGATACGCTCTTGCCCCAAGTGTGATACTAGCCAGGTAGATGCACGAAAAACAAAAACACCCACATATCGATGTGTGAACGGACATACATTTGATGAACCACATGAACGGGAACCCTACGTTCAAAAAGCAACAAAAGAAGAATTATTGGAAGAAATTCGACGATTAGCAGCCTCACTGGACCGTTATCCTCCCACAAAGATGAATATGGATGAGTATGGTGAACACTATGCTCGAACTTATCAATTAAGATTTGGGAGTTGGTCCAAGGCAGTTGAAGAAGCGGGATATGAACCAAGAGAAAAATTGAAACTCAAAGAACGTCCAGCAGAATGTCGGCTTTGTGACGTACCCCAATCAGGGCTTGATTTTCACCACTGGAGATATGGAGAGAACGAGATGGGGTGTTATCTCTGTCGTGAATGCCATGACAAAGTTCACGAAGGCAGTGCCGACAGAAGTAATGTTGATTGGTTAGAACACAGCGTTAGAAAGCTTGTTCACATTCATCTACAGAATGGTGGTGAATCTAATTTGGACAAAATAAAGAGCCACTATTCGCTCCCTGATATAGAGATTCTAGTCGAAGAAGCAATTGAGACCTACAGCGACGAATCATCTAAGTAGATTTGATTATGTATCATCACAAGCTAACCGATCGGCATCGGATAGCTCGTCTGGGAACCGAACTAGGATATTGACATCCGATGACTCATCTGCCACTCCTCTTGCATGTGACCCAAACAACACTGCGAAGCTGACCTCGGTTTGATTGAGGTAGGTTTGAGTCCCATCGAGATCGATTGTTTCGAAAGGGGGATGTCAGATTTGGACATACTAGTACTTCACGCACCTTGCGAATATATTTCAGGCGCTATCGCAGCTCTGGCGACAATCGCCATCGTACTGACGGTGTTGATATTCATGACCACGCGTACCGTTTTACATCCTTCACACGACTAAAATCGTGGGATCTTTCCTCGATGTTCTATAAGCAGTGGCTCGAAGCGAGTAGTATCTGTTGACGCATTGATTAGCTAGTGGTTTTATATGCGTATGCGTTTACGCATTCGCAAACGTATATGTATATTAAATGAGTGGCTCTGTTGAAATCCTCTCCTTGAGACACGTTCTTGTCTGAAACAACTGGTCACTGAGATCTGCTCATTGGCCGATCAGAATTCTACCAGATCCAACCAATATTCTGAGTGGTGTGCAAGATGCACAGCGCGTATGCAGCATCTGATGGAACTGTAAAACGTGCCAGTCAAATAT
>LFCJ01004548.1_pt1 | contig 10162 bp, 18 predicted proteins | sample 643141 | NCBI WGS metagenome assembly LFCJ01 (sample SAMN03766243, study PRJNA286221) | soda lake metagenome | biome: soda lake; feature: Kulunda steppe; material: water; isolation source: sample B1-Br-g2 brine of Lake Bitter-1 | place: Russia: Kulunda steppe | collected 2010-07 | reverse complement strand
TTGAAGCGGCTGAATCAACCGCTCGGTTGATTTCAACCGCGCTCGGTTGAAATGCGGTTGAAAAATTTTCAGCCGCGTTTCAACCGCTTCAACCGCATTTCAACCGAGCCAGGAAATTTCTGACGATGATGGCTAGTGTTCACCAGCAACCTGATCAGTCAAACTACCTGGCTGAAGGTCAAACTTAAACTTGTAAACTTGTAACTTCATCCAAAATCTTCTTTGCTTTTGGCACATGATTCTTGTTTCTCAGGCTGTGCCTTTTAATTGTTTGGCGTTGGCCTGATAGGCTTCAGGTAACTCTGCTGCCCTCTTCTGGCGGATACAGCTTGACAACCCTTACCTTGGGGTAGTCCGCAGCTGCTGCCTGAATCAACGAAGCAGGACCACGGCCACAACCACAACCACCTGAACACCAAAAAAACTTCGATCGTACCGATTAGAATCCACACAGAGGGATGTCCAGCAGCGCTTGAAATCCCCCTGATACCCAATTAGTTTGAACTATTGTCATTGTGGGGGTGGACCTTGTGCTAGCACCAGGTAATACGTACATACCCTTCCTTCAATATCCACAAGGATAATCCCTGTTAATGTCTCTTTGTGTGCATGAGCAAGTGTAACCTTTTTGAGCGCGTTTTTAGTGCAAACTACTGCACAAGCATTATGTAGTTTCAGCTCACCCGCCATCATAAAGAATTGACAAGAGGTGTCTCAGAGGGGCATAAATCTGTGTAGTTCTATTTTAAGTCTGAGATCCTGGGCGTGCTGTGGTCGCAAAGGTCTCGCGTAGTGCACACCCGAAGTCTTGCAAATCATTCAAACAGATGCATAAGTGTTGGGTTCAATGCCAGCAGTCGGCACCACTCAATGCAATGCAGCATCGCCTGCCAGGCTCAGAAGAGAGGAGGTTCTCTTCTCTTGCTGGGGCATACATTGAGCGAGGGGTCTCGCGACGGGTGCAAGCACCAGGCACACCCTCACCATCTGCCAGGCTTGCAAACCAGCGCCTCTCCGGCGCGGGTCATGAGAATACGGGAGAGGGCACCGCGATGGCCGCCTCATGTATCCGAGTGCCTCAAGCTGCTCATCTACTTCAGGGCGTTGGCAATGTTGCGGATCCAAACAGACACCGCCACAGCGCCCGGGTCAGGCACACTCGCCAGCACCTCTGCAAGCGCATAAGAGCAATGCGTGCTGAATATTAGACAGATTCAAGGAGGAGCAGGGTGTAAGTTTGGCGCTGACCAAAATCATGGATAAGCTGTGAGCTTGAATTTTGCTGTTCGGCCCTCATCCCTGTCCATCTTGAAACAGATGCCAGGATGTAGTAAAGGATACGTGTAATTTGTGACATGAAGATCAAAGACACTTGACGAGACGAGACGCTCAAATGATTAATCTTCAGTCTTTTCACTTCATTTTCCTTCGCCTGAAGCTTCCAGATGATGAAGCTGGAAATTGTTAATAAGTACCTCCGGGGTCACAACGGAGGAAAATCTTCATCTGCCCCTTAAGAGGGCAAATCCGGAAGGTGCGTGTACAAAATCGAAGCCACAAACAAAATATGCACACATGCACTCATTCACAGCATGCACATGCATCGACCCTTTGCCTACCTGCGGGTACGTAGGAGGAGCGCCCTGCAGCAGCCTTCATGCCCTTGGTGGCCTCTGCACCCTTCTCAGCAGCTGTGGCAGCTGCAGCAGCGGCAGCTGCACCATTGGTTTCGCCTGCAAACAGACCCAGAATTGCATGTCGTCTGCGCAAAAGCAGCTTCCACCCTTCCACAACCACAAGAAGAGCGTGGCTTGTCGCCTTGCTGCTCGCTTTTGATGCATATGCCCAACTCCAATGCTCTGCCAGCGCAGGACTCGTTTCATGTTCTTGCTACACACACTGCTTCCAGCCCTAACAACACGCCCCCAAAACCATAAAAAACCCAGTGTGCGCCAAGGCGCCAATCAAAGCAAAGCAGATACATCACACGCCGGAAGGCTCTGGCGTCCTACCAAGCGACTTTGCAGTCACCTGTGCAGTCACCCTATCTCATCCTCGTGGGCAGGCACTGGCAGGGCAGCAGGTTTGGCCATGATTGACCGGCCTGGCCACCTTGGGTGATTTGGCTGTAGCGAGCGCTGGCAACCTGCCCCCTGCCCCTGATTGGTCTGCAAACAAGGCAACCACTCCTAGGAGGCACACCAGGCCGCATGGCAAAGCCATCAACCCACACTTGGCCACCACCTCTTATTTTTATTGAGATAGGTCAGCAAACTACCTCAATGGACCAGCCAGGCTCACACAACCATGAGCATGCGCTGAACACGCAACGCACCCTTTGCCACTACGTCCTCCAGGGCTTCGCAGGCGGGTAGCAAGGCGTCCAGCATGGTGCGTGAGCCCGCGCGTGCGCCACCGTACTTCTGAATTGCATCCACACCCGCACGGAAGGCGGGCGCGAATTCCTTGGGGCCTGGAGCCTCAGCGCTTCCCTACAGGCACAGTGGGCAGTGTGGGTGCTTTTGAAGGGACTTGTAAAAAAGCGCATGCTCTTGCGTGCCCATCTAAGCAGAACCCTGGACAAAGGGCGCTTCCCCTCCAGTGAGTGTTTCTTCAGGGGTGATGACGCACAGGGCCTGAGCTTCGACACACCACAGGAAAGCCGGGGCTGAACCGCTAGCGCCACTTGGCAGGGGCTCAACCAAAGAGGCCCTGCTTGTGCTCTGCATCCCAAGCGTTTGCCACTTGGCAAGCTGTGCTGGCAGCGTGTGTGGCAAAGCAGTTTGCTGGCTCACGCTAGAGACACACACACAGAACCTATGGCACGCTCGGACATAAGAGCACAACAAACTAAACAACCATTAAGCAAGCAAAGGTGCAACACAGGCGTGTTGGGCCTGCGCAGCTCACCAGCTGCGCCCCAGCTGCAGCCAGGGCCACTTCGTATAGCGCCCCGCTGCTGCCGCCCACGGCCTGCCGCACGCTGCCGCCCACAGCACGCACGACGCTGGAGGCGGGGCCGTTCAGGGGGTAGGTGGTGTCCAACTCCCTCAAGATGGCCTCGGAGGCTGTGGCCACAGTCTGGCCGCAGTCGCCGTCGCCCACCTACACATGCGCGTGTGCATGCGTGTGAACATTCCGTGGTCTCAGTCATGTGTTGGTGCCAGACTTCGACGCCGCCTTGGGCAGGCGCACTGCAGTGGGTGCCATACTTGAGGACACTGCACCTGAAGTGCTGGCGCAGTTGAATGCAGTCAGGCTTGATCAGCAGTGCATGGCACCCATGTGGTTGCACGGACAAGCAAGTGCATAAGTGCTTCATCTCAAGGGTCTACGCCACAAAAGCTTCCCAACCTCTGCAGACAACCTCTACAAGGCTTGAAGTGAAGGGGGATAATGGGAGTTATGACATATACTCTGGTGCACAGGCCAAGGATGAGCCCATCTTTACGTAAGGGGCTGAGGCTTATCAGCTGTCATGCTTTGTAAAGAAGTGAAGCCCATTGCGCCCAAGCTTACAGCTTCCTTGTCCACCACACATCATCAGCATACGTGTGTTGCATCTTACAAAACAAAGGCCAGCAAAATCATTTTCCATGAGCAGGTAGGTATTTTCTATGATTGGAAACACTCTAGCATCTGGTATCTGCTTGCTCCATAACTTTTCTGTTGCTCTAACTTGTCCGCAGTGACAGCATGTAATACAACACAGGATGAGAGTGTGCAGATTTTCCACGTCTGTCCAATACTATGTGAGATTGTGTTGATGTGTGGCGGTCATCAACCAGCACAACCTTGGAATGGGTCCTCCCAAACACATGTGCACCTGTGTCTGTGGCTGCGCGATGCACATATGGCGCACCTTGGAGTCCAGCTCATCCAGGTTCTTGGAGGCAGCAATCAAGGAGGAAGCGGCGGAGCGGATGGCCTTGTCCAGGATAGCACCATACTCTGACAGCTGGTCTGGGCGCTTGGTGGCTGCTCCTGTGTCCGTAGAGCCTGTGGTGTGCATCGTGGGCAAAGGCACTGGGCCATGGGTCACGCACAGGCAGCAGTTGCTTGGTTGTGGAGCTCTGTGCAGGATAGGGGATCCATGTAGCAAGGGCTCCTTGTGGGCACTTGCATCCAAGCACACACATGCTTGCATGGGCATGAAAGCACCAGGGGCCTGCCTGTGAGCACGCGACAGCACAAGCTGGCGCTGGACAAGGCCAGCTGCCGCACTCTGAAACGCAGCAAGATGTTGAACAATCCGAGCGCTGCACACAGCAGAGCCAAGCAACGCCCATGATCTGCACCAAAAATTGCTGTGCTGTCCTGCTTGATCATGCCTGCCGGAACCAGGTAGTCCTTGGGGGCCTCAAAGGTACACTGGCACGCCTCAGATTTAAACCTAGATGAAGACAACGGGCTGGGCTGACAGATCACTTTCCGCCCACCCTCAATACTCAGACGAGTGCGTTCAGTAATTTGTTTTATTTTTTGGCTTTTGGCATCCTCTTCAAATGCCTAGATCACCACTGCATCGCACCTACCTGGGGGCAGGGGCAGGGGCGAGATGTCAGCGACACGGCCACCCGTCTGGGGCCAGCCAGCGGTGTTGGAGGAGGCATCCAGGAGGGCCAGCAGGTCATCACCCTCCTGTGCACGTGCAGGTCAGATTGAGGCAACTTCACAGAAGCCCAGACAAGAGGAGAATAAGCCAACCTGGAAGAGGAGATGTCTCTGGCAATCCCCAGCACTCACGTATCCCATGCCCCTGCTGCTCCTGATGCAAAATGTCCCAAGCCAGCTCATACCAATCCCCACAGTGCGGCGCAAGCCCATGGAGCAACCGCATTTGCAGTCCAGACACTTCCGAGATGCATCAACAGTGTGGCGAATGGAGCAGCAAAAGCACAGCCAGTACATGAGTTGCAGCAGAAAATGGTACGCCATGCGTGCAGGACGCGCGCGCACACCAACACCAGGCAGCCGCAGGCAGGGGCTCACCTTGCCCTGTGGCAGGCGCATGACAGTGAGGGAGGCGCCGCTCATGTCCACGGACGTCATGAAGGGGCCCACATAGCAGCGCTCCACCTTCATCTGCGCGCGCGTGCAAAATTGTCCACAGTGCAAGCTTGGACCTAGACAGGCGGTGTGCATGCGCCATGCAAGAGTGCATGCACAACCAAGACATCTGTGACACCAGTCACAGGAGGCTTGCCGCCCATGTCCTGCAGTTGGGCCTTATCCTTGCAAGGCTTGGATGCTGGGCTGAACAAAGTCACAAGGCTGCTGCATGCTGCGGGGGTGGTTAGGAAGGCAAGCAACGCTAAGCTTCCGGCAGCTTTGGAGGCTCCACCCATCACACAAACAATCAGAGGTACGGGGTCTGCCTGCACTAGCGCACAGGCGGTCGCCCTACACCAGTAATGATACCTACCTACACAGGAGCTGCCCTGGCTATAATTCCAGCAGTGCAGGCACAGCTGTCGGCCGCAGCACCAGGGCCATTCCACCATGTGCATTGCTTAATCCGACCGCATGGCCTCTCTCCGTTAAGTCACACCATATGCATGTCTTGCAGCGGCTCCCGTGCTCCACACCCTTTGTGAAGAGGCTCAAGTCGCGCCTGCGCACGCACCCCCCTGGCAGATGGCCCCAGGTGCTGCTCTACTCACGGTACGGGCCATCTCCTGAGTGAGGGCCCCACAGGTCATGCAGCTCTACTCACGTTGCGAGCCTTCATCTGAGTGAGGGCCTCAAAGGTCATGCAGTTCATCTCCAAGCTTGTGGCTGATCCCAGGTTGTTCACCATGGCCACCACGCGCTCACCCTCCTGCAAGCACGTCAGGTTGATCCTGATCATACACAAAAGCATGCTTGCTGCCCTGCACTGATACCATGGCTGCCCGCGCTGACCCTCATGCCCACTTTCCCACCGAAGCCATGTTGTTTGCTGCTGCCCTGCGTTTCATGCCTAATGTATGCAGGTGAAGTTGGCTTTGCATGCCACAGATGTGCAGCCCCATTTTTCAGGTAAGCAAATGCAACCTGCACCTCTCCCTACACTACAAATTCCCCACACCGCCACACCCGCCTTGATCTTTCCTCCCCTGCCTGCTGCAGGCCATCCTTTGGCGATCCCAAAGCCACATGTGCCCCACACACACTACTCAAGCAGCCCACCAGGCGAGCAGTGCTCATGGGCGCTTACGAGTGACCGCGCAGATTGAGCTTGTCTCTGTGCCGCTTCCGACCACCCACACCGCTCTGGCGGTGTAGGCTTGCGTGCATGAGGGGCAGAGGGAGGGAGACAGAGGCGGCAACGACAGCCCAGCGCCTTGGCTGTGCGCCCACCTTGAGCTGGAAGAAGGAGGAGCTGGCCATCTTTTCGAGCATCAGCTTCACTATGTCCTTGACAGGCATCACCGCAGTGGTGCTGGCTCCTGGCTCACCTGCACAAGGCACCACAGAGCCCCGAGCACAGCTGTTGTACCCCATGGTATAAATGTTGTACCCCATAGAAAAAATGTTGTGCCCCATGGTATAAATGTTGTACCCCTGAGCACAGCTGTCACGACCCCGGCACAGCTGTTGCAGGTCAAGAGGTGTGTAAGGTGGACAGGGGCTTACAGCAGCATAGCAGCACATGGAGGGTGGTGATGGGTGTGGACCGTCCCCTCCGCAGGCACCGGTGACACACTAGTCAAAATTAGAACATGTGCTGACATACAATTGAGGAGGTGTGCGAACACACGAGTCAAAATATGCGCTGACACACCAGTTAAAACATTTGGAACAAGTCAAGGTGTGGGCTGAGAGACGCATGCCTGGATGTGTGCAGACAGGGGCGCATGAGGCAGGTGGGGCCAAACGGGGTTTGACTTGACAGGCGTCTTATCACTGGTGCAGGGGATCGTATGCAGGATCGCGATGCTGCGCTTCTGTGTAGTGATGTGAAATCCTGTGGCGGCATTGCAGAATATTGACAAAGGCCTGCCGCGTGCACATGTCAATTGTTATCAGGCGGACCAAAGCACTAAGGTCCCCTGCAGAAGGGCAGGAAATGGAGGGAAGTTTGCAGGAAATGGCAGGAAGTTTGGTGCGAAGCTGAAGGCCTCCGCATTCCTTGAAAGAACCTACACAGCAAACAAAGAGGGTTGCTGGGGTGCTTTGCGATTGCCATGAAGTGATTGCCACGTGGACTTGCGTGCTTGAAAACCCTGAACCCGTCGACACCCTGAACCTCGATAGGGGCACAGTCTGGACATGCACAGGTTGAAGCACTCACCACTCGTGAGAGGGTGTTTCCGGGACAAATGTCTCCAAATTTCCTCACTCACTCATCCTCTGCTTCAGGATCTTAGATGCACTCTTTTACAAGTGGGGAGTGCACACGTAACGAATGGATGCTGACAATGCTGAGAACACCCCAAGGAGATGGTTGGTGTGCACACGTCGCAGCAGGGCCAACACGGCCGCACGCATGCACAGCGGCTTGGATCAGCACAAACAGGCCATGCATGGGCCATGGACACCCCCGGGCAAGCCCTGCAGCTTTTGGGGTAGTGATTGGGCCAAGCTCAGCCCCAAGGTCGGTCTGTTCACTAGACCTCAGGCCTAGGCTGCCCAAGGGGATGGCCTGTTGGCCAAGGACACTGCCTGGGGTCCCAGGCAGGTGAAATGCAACCTACGCACCATGGATGCCCAGGCCAACCTCCATCTCGCCCTCCTTGATGCGGTCGGAGGGCGGCTTGCCCGGAAGGGTGCACGCGCGCAGCGCCACGCCCATTGTTCCGCACGCGGCGGCCGCCTTGCGCGCCGCCTCCACCACCTGCTCCATGGGGGCCCCCGACTGCGCCACAGCACCAGCAATCTGCGCACGCACAACACGTATTGCGGGGGGGCATGCACAGGCACGCGCTTGCATCCGGCATTCATGTGTGCGTGTTAAATTGATGTGAATGCGCTTACTGTGTCCTTGTGCGTCTGGGAGTGTGCGTGGAATATTGTTGCTTGCATGCACAAGATCGTTGCATGCACAAGATCGTCGCAGCTGCTAAGCTTGATGCCATGCATACACGAGTAATTTGCCCTTGGCACACCCCCGAGCATGCAGCTGCACACCTCTGGCCCCCCTCCCATTTGCTCAGTCATTAGGGATGTATATTACAAGGACAGCACGAGCAGGTTCCATTGCAGAGACAAACCAATGAGCAGGCAGAAAGTGAAAGAGTGGAGTGCCTAAACACCTTATCAGCATTCCGTGTGCTTCCCACAGGGCCTGAAGTCGATGTCTACAGGCACCCTCCTTTCCTTAGAGTAGGCTACTTCCGAGAAATTGCTCAAGCGTTGACCTCCTGTGCTTTCCCACACACTGCACTGCTGACCTGTGGCCGGCTGGCTCCTTGAACCTCATTCCGTCACACCCTGCCGTACTCAACACTACTCACCACTCTCCTCAATTCATCAGGGTGTCCAAGCAACCCTTCGCCCACCAGGGCCACACCACTTGCCCTGTGCACCAAGAAGGTGGCCTTTTCTCCCGATGGGGCTCCACAAGGTCATGCCGCACCACCCGCTCTATGCACCAGGCAGGTGGCCCTTTCCCCCCATGGGGCTCCAAGGTCATGCCACACTCCATTCCAGCAGGGATGCGCCGCCCGCTCCCTTCCCTTGACTGAGTACCCACCCACCATGTCCTCGCCACCACCATGTCCTCCTCGCCACCACCATGTCCTCCTCGCCACCCACCATGTCCTCCTCGCCACCCACCATGTCCTCCTCGCCACCCACCATGTCCTCGCCACCACCAGCATTGGGCCCAAAGATGATGTGCTGCCGCCACCGGAATCATGCCTGAAGATGGTGTCACCTGCCCGGGGTCCTGCTCAGATGATGGGCGGACGATGCCACCGGCGACGTGCTTGCCTACCTGGCCTCCTTGCCGCCACGCATTCTGTCCTCAGAAGCAGTGCCACCCACCTTGTTCACCAAGATGGTGCCCGCCAGGCCGCGCCTGCCCGCCAGCCCAGGCTCGTCAATCGCCAGGTCATCGCCCACAGGCACCACCTCCACCTTCAAACCCTCCGCCTTGGCCTGCTCTGCCGCCAGTCCAAAGTGCAGGCGGTCGCCTGCGAGCACACGCAAGCGCGCACGCGCACAAGGAGGGCGGCATCAGGACCCCATGGCCCTGTACTAGCAGGGCTGGCCAGAGATAGGAGGCGGCGGCATATTGAAGGGCCAGGGTTTGGTCAGACCTGGGCAGGCTGACAGCATAGGGCGGGCAAGCAGCTGCAGAGTGAAGACACGGTCAGCACTGCATAGGGCGGGCAAGCAGCTGCAGAGAGAAGACACGGTCAGCACTGCAGAGGGCAATGAGCACTGTATGAGCCTCCAGATCCACATGGGAGACGCAAGCAAAGCAGTGCGGTGAGCTGCACTCATCACATGTGCATCTGCAGGATTGAGCTGGGGTGCGCTTCCTCTCCTCACGCTGGCTGACCCAGATCACCCGCCCTGCCAGCCAAATTCTGACAGGTCGGTCAACCCACCCAACCACCCTGCCACAGCACAAACAAGAAGCCACAGTGCAGCTTTCACATGATCCTAGAAAAAGGTCTATTTTGACGAGTTTAAGCCCTCAGGTGCTCCTAGCAGGTGCACTTCTGGGAGTTCAACAAGAAAGTGTGCACGCACAGCGACGGCTCGCAAGATGCGCGCAGCCCACGCCTCAGGCTCTCACACCATGCGCAAATGTGCTAGATGGCACTGAGCACATGCACCTGCTGATGCGCGCTTGTGTTGAACTCGGTGGTGAGCAGCTCGCATGCACACACATCATGGGGTCTGCGCACCTGTGTAGTTCATGACAATCAGCACGCAGCCTGCTGGGCCGGTGGTGGCGCGGATGGCTGTCAGGATGGCTTGCGCGCCTGGGGATGCAAACACCTCGCCAGATACGCCAGCTGTCAGCATACCGGGACCCACGAAGCCGGCATGGCCGGGCTCGTGGCCAGCGCCGCCACCTGTACGAAGCACGTACGTAGGATGTGCACACACCCTCACGGTCAAACAGAGTTGCGAGGCACAGCCGCACTCACTGCTAGCTCTGCCACCTGTATGTGTGTGTGCTTGTGTGTGTGTGTGTGTGTGTGTGTGTGTGTGTGTGTGTGTG
>LFCJ01004547.1_pt1 | contig 10163 bp, 7 predicted proteins | sample 643141 | NCBI WGS metagenome assembly LFCJ01 (sample SAMN03766243, study PRJNA286221) | soda lake metagenome | biome: soda lake; feature: Kulunda steppe; material: water; isolation source: sample B1-Br-g2 brine of Lake Bitter-1 | place: Russia: Kulunda steppe | collected 2010-07 | reverse complement strand
GTGTTCGACGAACAGTTCCTCCTCGAGCGGCCCCTGCTTCGGGCGCTTCGATCGACTGGCGACCATCCGCCCGTGTTGCTAATAGACGAAATCGACCGGGCCGACGCGGCGTTCGAGGCGTTCTTACTCGAATTGCTCTCGGACTTTCAGGTCTCGATTCCGGAACTCGGCACGGTGACTGCGACACAGCCGCCAATCGTCATCCTGACCTCGAATCGGACACGGGCGCTGAGTGACGCGCTCAAACGGCGGTGTGTGTACCTCCACGTCGAACCACCGGCGTTCGAAACCGAGTACGAAATCGTCCGCCGGAAGGTTCCCGAACTTGACGGAGCGGTCGCCGCGGCGGTCTGTGCCGTCGTCGAACGGCTGCGAGAGGAGTCGTTTCTCAAGGAGCCGGGAGTCTCGGAGACGCTCGATTGGGCACGCGCCGTCGCCGCGCTCCGAACCGAGGCTGACGACGAACCGCTTACCACCGCCGAAATCGAGACAACCCTCGGCTGTCTGTTGAAGGAGGTCGAAGACATACACCGCGTCGACACCACACTGCTCGAGACCCTTCATGAGGCCGCCGCTGATGCAGCGAGTCGACTGGAGGAGCCCCCGACCACCTAACGTCTACGAAACGAAACCATGACCGAAAAGGACTTTTCACAGGCGGGGCCGACCGTTCGCTCGAGTGCGTACGGGGCAGGTGGGCTAGCCGACCCAACCCCGGACGTTCCGGCGGCACGCCAGCACGTCCTGCGTGAAATCATCGGCTTTTCGAAGCGGCTTCGGGCCGACGGCGCGGCCGTCCCCGTCACCGGCAGCCTCGAGGCGGCCCGCGCACTGGCTGTCGTCGGACTTACTGACCGCGAAGCGGTCGCCGCCGCCCTCCGTGGGACGCTGTGTACCGAAGAAGCCGACCTGGCGTCCTTCGAGGAACTGTTCCCTTCCTTCTGGCACCGGTTGCAAAGCGGCCTCGATGGGATTTCGACCGGCGCGGATAGCGACGCAGGTCCCGAACGGACGGGCGAGGAGCCGGCACTCGAGGAGGAAGACGAACACGAAGGCGAGGAGGAGCCACACCTCCCTGATGCCGAGGCACCGTCGATGGAGCCGGGTGAGGGCTCTGAGGGCAGTCCGTCCTTCCGTATCCCGACCGGTCGAAAACAGATTGTTGACGAGCGACCGGCTGGGACCGAAGAGGACCGACGACGCTACAGCGCCAGTGGCGGACGCGAGCGGGTGGCGGCGCCAGCCGTTGAGCTTACCGAACTGGATCTCGCTGCCGTCGATCGGTTTGCTGACGCCCTCGCGACGCTTTCGGGTCGCCGATCCCAGCCCAATGCCGCCACTGGATTTATTGACGCCCGAAAGGCGCTCAGGGCCAGCCTCGAGACCGGTGGGACGCCGGTAAAGCTTCCCAAACGCCGGCCCCGCCCCACCGAACTCAGCTGTTGTCTGCTCGTCGACGTCAGTGGCTCCGTTCTCGATACGATCGACCGCGCAACGGTGCTTGCAGTCCTCGGCCGGCTGTATCACACCGCTCGGCAGTGTCGTATCTTCTTTTTCGACAGCGGTCTCGAGGACGTCACCGCTCACTTCGAGCACTCGAGAGGTGACCCCGCAAGCGCGTTAGGCGCAGCGGAGGTCAAATGGGGCGGCGGTACCCAGATCGGGGGTGCACTCGAGTCGTTGCGGACCCAATACCCGTATGCCGTCGACCGGGAGACGACCGTCGTCGTCATCAGCGACGGGCTCGATGTCGGTGAGCCCGAATCCCTCGAGGCGGGGATCACGTGGCTCGCCGGGCGATCGGCGCAGTTACTCTGGCTCAATCCGCTCGCCGTCTCGCCCGCGTACGAACCACTTTCGAGGGGGATGGCGACGTGCCTCCCCTACCTCGATGGGCTGTTTGGTTTTGCAACGCCGGCCGACCTCGGCGCGGTCGCCGACCAGATCGAACGACGTGGGATGGCGGGTTCGGTTGGGTACGAGTTCGATCCACGTCGCCTTCGAAATACTGCTGGGGGTGAGTTGTAAGATGAGTCCGGACCCCAGTTCTACGCCACCCTCGAGTGCCAAAACCGACGACCAAACGCACGACGGGACGTGGATTCTCGAGCAAGTCCGCCAACGGCTAGCCGCCCGAGTGGGGTCGGCCACCCCAACCGTCGAAACGATCACCGTCGGTCGGGCGGCGATTCTGGTTGAACTCGAGGGGGTTCCGAAACCGGAACCGGAACCGGCACCGGCACCGATCCCAGAACGAGATTCCACACCCACCTCGAGAACCGGCCGGACAAGCGCCGCCGGACTCGCCCACCGGCCACGCGGCCCCGCTGCAGCAGTGGGAAATCCCGACTTGGAGACACTCCTCGAGTGGGCGGTTACAGCGCCGCCAGCCGTCACCGGCGAAACTGGACCGGAGGGCGCTCTCCGCAAAGCGGCCGGGATCGCTGCCCTCAACGCTCTCTCGGCACCGTTTATGCGGTGGGAGCGCGGCGATCCGATGGAGTTACTCCCGTCGTCCGTCGAGACGATTGCGACCGTTGGCCTGTTCCGACCTGCATTCCGCAAATTCAACGATGTGACGGTCAACATCGTTGAACGCGAGGGGATTGAACCCACTTCGTCACTCCCTGAGACGGCATCGCTGTTCACGCCGGCGGAGGCAGAAACGGCCTTTGCGGACGCCGATATCGTCTTTCTCACCGGTTCGACGCTTGTCTACGGCGGGATCGACCGCTATCTCTCGCTCCTCGAACCGAGACAGACGGCCGTCCTGATCGGTGCCACGGCTTCGTTTCTCCCCGAGCCGGCGTTTGCTGCCGGCGTTGACGTGCTCGCTGGAGCCCATATTAGCGACCTCCCTCGCGCTCGAGCGGCCGTCGATGCTGGCGCGTGTGGAACAGAGCTGCATGAGTCCGGCGTTGAAAAGCGATTTGTCGCGACTCGTAATCGTTCGGAGGCGGGAGACACCCCTGCAGAGACATCGACTGACCACCACTCACACAACCACTACCCATGACACGGAGTTCCTGGAGCGTTCCCGAAACGGTAATTGTACAGACTATTCGAAACCGGTTGGACGAACTCGGGTCCGAGTCCGAAACCGATTCCAAGTCAGAATCAACGTCCAACTCCGAGTTCGATACCAAACCCCAACCCATCCTCGCAACAATCGTCGACGTCGAGGGCAGTGCCTACCGCAGACCTGGCGCGAAGATGCTCATCGAAGAGACGGGTGTCGGCATTGGCGCAATCACTGCCGGCTGTCTCGAGGATGAACTCGTCCGTGCGGCGGCGACGGTTCGAGAAACCGGCGACCCTGAATTGGTCACCTACGACCTCATGGAGGATGATGACGATATCTGGGGTCTTGGTGTCGGCTGCAACGGTATCATCGAGGTTCTCCTCGAGCCGCTTTCCCCATCCTATCGCCCCGTGATCGAGGCGTTCGAGGCGGGTCGAGACATCGCCGTCTGTACCGTCCTCACCGACGGCGATTCGATGGGCCGAGGTGATCGACTGTTCTACCATCCCGACGAGGAACGGTTCCGGACGTCGGATGGCTCGAGCCCACCACCCCAGTGGCCGACCGACCCCCTCACCGAACCTGCCACCACCCTCTCCGGAAAGGGCAAAGGCGACGTCCTCGAAGTCGAGTGTAAAGAAGATGGCCAGCGGTATGAGGTGTTCATCGACGGCGTCGCCGCTCCCGCCGAACTGCTCATTTTGGGCACCGGCCACGACGTCGGCCCGCTCACCGAACTCGGCGTCAAAAACGACTTCCGGGTCACTGTCGTGAGCTTCCGCGGCGGCGTCGATGTCGCCGACCGGTTCCCCGAAGCGGACCGAACCGTCACGACCTCTCCGGCAACACTCATCGAGGATGTCCGGATAACCGACCGGACCTACGCCGTCATCATGACCCACAACTTCATCGACGACCAACTCGCCCTCGAGTCGTTGCTTGAATCGCCGGCCCCCTACATCGGGTTGATGGGGCCTCACGAGCGCTTTGGGCAGATGCTCGAGGCGTTCGAGGATGATGGGTGGCGTCCCACGGAGGCGGAGCTAAAGCGGGTGTACACGCCGATCGGCCTCGACCTCGGCGGTGGATCACCCTACCAGATCGCCCACAGTATCGTCGCCGAAATGATGGTCGTCGATACCGACCGGCAACCGGGCCACCTCCGGGATCGGAAGGGCCATATCCACGAGCGGGTCGAGCTCGAGGCGAGCCAGTGACCGCTCTCCGTGAGTTCGCCACTCAAAACCACGCAGGCAGGTAGGTCCCTTCAAAGCCACTAGCGGTAGGGGTCGAACGACCGGAGAAGACGGGCTTTGCACTTTCGTTTCACCGCACATCCTAAATAATCGATCATGACAACATTTAGGACGCTACTGGGTGAGTGGGACGTATGGCTATTGGTGTCTGTTACTTTCCGGAGCACTGGCCGCAATCCAGATGGAGCCGCGATGTCGAACAGATGGCCGAGGCGGGCCTCGAATACGTCCGTATGGCGGAGTTTTCGTGGGGAGTACTCGAGCCAACGCGTGGTGAGTTTGATTTCGAGTGGTTGGATACAGCGATCGAACTCGTCGGTGACCATGGCATGGAGGTGGTACTCTGTACGCCGACGGCGACGCCGCCGAAGTGGCTCGTCGATGCCCATCCCGAAATTCTCCAGGAGGAACGAGACGGCACTGTACGGGCCTTTGGGAGCCGCCGTCACTACTGTTTCAATTCCGAACAGTACCACGAGGAAACCGAACGGGTCGTCACACGGATGGCCGACCGGTATGCCGACAACCCACACGTCGCCGGCTGGCAGACGGACAACGAGTTCGGCTGTCACGATACCGTTCGATGTTACTGTGAGGACTGTGCTGTGGCGTTTCGAGACTGGCTCCGTGAGAAATACGAGTCAGTCGAGGCACTCAACGAGGCGTGGGGGAACACCTTCTGGAGCCAACAGTACCAGTCGTTCGAGGAGGTCGACCCGCCGCGACATACTGCCGCTGAAAGCCACCCTTCGAGGTTACTCGAGTACTACCGATTTTCGAATGATTCCGTCGTGGATTACAACCGCCTCCACGCCGACATTTTGCGTGAGGCCAACGACGAGTGGTTTATTACCCACAATTTCATGGGCCGATTCGATTCACTTGACGCTTATTCGGTAAGTGAGGACCTCGATCTCGTCTCCTGGGATTCGTACCCGACCGGCTTCGTCCAGGATCGGTTGGGTAGCGAGCCAACCCCCGATCAGCTCCGGGCAGGCGACCCGGATCAGATCGGGATGGACCACGACCTCTATCGCGGGGCCCTCGACCGGCCGTTCTGGGTAATGGAACAGCAACCCGGTGACGTCAACTGGCCACCATACTGCCCACAGCCGGGGGAGGGAGCCATGGCGCTGTGGGCCCACCACGCCACCGCCCACGGGGCCGACGCCGTCCTCTATTTCCGGTGGCGACGTTGCCTCGAGGGCCAAGAGCAGTACCATGCCGGACTGCGAAAGCAAGATGGCACCCCGGACCGAGGATACGAGGATGCAAAAGCTGCGGCCAGCGATCTCGAGAGGCTCGCTGAGGGAAGCCTCGAGCACGTCGACGCCCCCGTAGCGCTCATACACGATTATGACGCCCTCTGGGCGCTCTCCGAACAGCCCCACGCCCCAACCTTCGAGTACTGGGACCTCCTCAACGCGTTTTACAGCGCCGTTCGGGCTCGAGGGTTACAGGTTGATGTCGTCCATCCCTCGACGGCTTTTGGGGAGTATGACGCCGTCGTTGCCCCGACGCTCCATCTCGTAACCGACGAGGTCGCTGACCGCCTGCATGCCTTCGTCGAGGACGGCGGCCAACTCCTCCTCGGACCGCGAAGCGGCGTCAAAGACGAGTACAACAAACTCCGACCGACGCTCCAACCGGGACCGCTTACCGACCTCGTGGGGGCGACCGTCGAGCAACACGAATCGCTTCCGGCTCAGCTTGAGACGCGTCTCGCTCGTGTGGAGAGTGACGATGTAGTTGATAGTGACGAAGCCTATCCGTTTCGGACATGGGCCGAGTGGCTTTCGCCAGCGGAGGCCAATCCGATCTTTGCCTACGACACCGACGGAATCGAAGCTGGTCGACCGGCGGTCGTTCGAAACGCCGTCGGCGACGGTGGCGTGTGCTACTGTGGTGTCTGGCCCGAGTCCGACCTCGCGGATGAACTGCTCGAATCTGTACTCACTCGAGCAGGAGTCGACCGCTGTGAGCGGCTTCCAGACGGCGTCCGCATCGGGGCGAGAGACAACTATCTCTGGGTGACGAACTTCTCGAGTGAGAGCTATCGCCTCGAATGTCCAACGGGGGTTTCACCGGTAATCGGTGGGCGCGTACTCGACGCGTTCGACGTTAGCGTCCTCGAGGGTGACCAACTCGAGGGACTTGGCGTCAGCCGTCTCGACTGACTGGGAGCGCACCGACGCGATCACTACGCTGCATTCTCGGCATCCTTCGCGCGCAACACGCTGAGCTCGATTGCCTTTGCGGTGCTCACGACGAGTCCGGTCGTATCCTCCTCTAAGCGTTTGCCCTGCATCCGGTCGGCGGGGCCGGAGACGCTGATTGCGGCGATGGGCTCGTCATCGATGACAATGGGGCTTGCAACACACTGCCAGTCGGGGCACTGTTCACCGCGGTCGAACGCGACACGTCGGTCGCGGATGGATCGAAGCTGTTCGCGAAGCGTTTTTGGGTCGGTAACGGTTCGCTCAGTGAGGGCTGGAAGCCCGTATTCGTCGACGTAGGCATCGATTTCTTCGTGTGTTCGGTAGGCCAGTATCGATTTACCGGCTGCTGAAGCGTGGAGAGAAACGGTCCCGCCTTCTGGAATCGGGTGATTGCCTGCGCCCACGCGATAGAGATAGACGCCGTGGTCGTTTTCGGGGTGGACGAGATTGACGATGTCGCCGGTCGTTTGGGCAAGCGTTCTGAGGTCGGCCTTTGCGGCCTGATAGATTGAGTTACGTTCACGTATCCCTAACCCAAGGCGGAGGAATTTGTGCGTCAACCGGTAGACACCGCTGTCGCTCCCAACGTAACCGAGTGCTGAGAGGGTTGACAGATGGTTATGAACGGCACTTTTTGAGATGTCGAGTTCGGTGGCGAGTTCGGTGACACCGGCGGTCTCCCGGTTGCTGAGCACTTCGACGATTGCGAACGATGTGGCCGTCGCCTGAACGGAGACGCGCTCTTTTTCCCCCATTGTTTATCGATACTGTAAATGCCCTGATTACAAAACTGTTGTTCTCTATGGCTGAACAGACTTCGGGTTTATGGTTTCTTTCTATCAGTATCTTCGACCTACCAACGCTCGAAGCAGCAAAATAAACTGGTTTCTGCCCCCGCTGAACGGAATATAGAATATAAATGGTCGGTGTTTCCGCGTTAGAAACGCTCAAAATACGATTTTAGGCGCTAATTCTGAACATTGGCAAAAAGTTTAAGTGGAGACATGAGAAACCACAGGATAGATCGTGTAAAATGTCCCACGAATCCACCTACGCTCGACGACGGCTGCTCAAAGGGAGTGCAGCACTCGGCGCTGTGGCCCTTGCAGGATGTATTGGCACTGAAGACCCGGGTGACACCGACGATGCAGGCGACAGCGACGAAATGGCAGACCATATCGACGGCTGGGGCTGGGATGTCGCCGCCCGGTCAATGATGTTGACCGCCGAAGAGTACAACGCCGAACACGACGGAACCGTCGAAATCGAGGAGTTCGGTCAGGATGCGATGAAAGACGACCTCCAAACACGCCTCACAAGCGGTTCAGGCGCACCCGAGGTCGCCATGCTCGAGATGATCGACGGCCAGTCGCTCATCGGCACCGGTGCAATCCACGACATTTCCGACCGAATCGAAGAGGCGGGCGTCTACGACGACTTCGTCTCCGGCGTCTGGGACGCGCTCAGCGACGGCGACGAAATATACGCCCTGCCATGGGATATCGGCCCGACGGCCGTCTACTACCGCCGAGACGTCTACGACGAACACGGCCTCGAGGTCGACGAGATAGAGACGTGGGATGATTTCATCGAGCAAGGTGAACAGTTGCCCGACGACGTCGACATGCTCAATCTCCCAATCGACGACCTTGATGGCGTCTGGCGCTACCAGTTCCGCCAGCTGGGGAACAGTCCGTTCACCGAAGACGGTGCGGTGAACATCCACAACGACGACTCAGTGATGATCGCCGAAACAATCAAAGAGCTGTATGACACGGGAATCGCTGCCACGCTCGACGGCTGGTCGTCCTCGTGGTTCGGCGCCTACGAGAGTGGCGACATCGCCTCGCTTCCCTCCGCCGCATGGATGGAGGGGACGCTTCGAGACGAACTTCCAGATACTGCCGGTGACTGGGGTGTCTACCCGGTCCCAGCCCACGAACCGGGCGGATCACGGGCCTCCAACTGGGGCGGCTCGAGTCTCATGATTCCCGAACAGATCGATGGTCCCGAGCGAAACCTGGCCTGGGACTACATCCAGTGGTCACTCGCCACCGACGAGATGCAACTGCTCATGTACGACGAGTACGGCCTGTTCCCGGCACTCGAGACGACGTACGACGACGATACGTTCGACGAGGAACTGGACTTCTTCGGTGGGCAGGCTGCCCGACGGGTGTTTGCGGACGTCGCCGAGGAGATGCCCGACTACCAGTTCTCCGCCGATACCCCGGAGGTCTCGAGTGCGATCAACGAGGAGTTCGAACGGATGCTTCGAGACGATGTCGATCCGGAGGAGACCGTGATGGCGGCCGCAGAAACCGTCGCCGAGCGCACCGGTCGAGAACTGGCCTAATCTACCACAAACCCACCCCCAATCAGAATCAATGTCACGTGAGCAGCCTCCGAAGTCATCCGCACGTTCGGGTTCGGGTTCGAGCGGCGGCGTTCTGACAACGATCATCGTCGCCGTCGCCGCTACCCGACTCCAGTTATGGGATCGGTTTCGGTTCGCTCGACAGGCCTACACCGCACGGGTGCCCCGAATCAAGTCGGTGCCGTACCTGTTTATTATGCCGTTTTTTGTCCTCTTCAGCGTGTTCCTCGCCTTTCCGATCCTCTACACGCTGTACCTATCCTTTTTCAGGTACGAAGGGGTCAGCGGCGACAGCCTGTTTTGGATCGATCTCGGTCCGGTCTTCCTGACCGTTCCCCAGATCGCCGAACTCGAGTTTGTCGGCTTTGGGAACTACTGGCGGATGCTCGGTGATGGGCTGTTCTGGCAGGCGATGTTCAACACCAGCTACATCCTCGTGATTCAGGTGCCGATCATGATCGGACTCGCGTTGGCGCTTGCACTCGCGTTGAACGCGTCGTTCGTCCGGTTCAAAGGCATCTTCCGGACGGCGATTGCGATCCCTGTCTCGGCGAATATCGTCGCCTATTCGACGGTGTTCTTGTTATTGTTTAACGAACAGTTCGGGCTTATCAACTTCGCCCTCGCCAGCCTTGGAGTGGAACCGATTGCGTGGCTGAGAAGCGAATTCTGGGCGCGAAAGACGATTATCGCCGCCGTCACGTGGCGATGGACAGGCTACAACATGATCATCCTTCTCGCAGGCTTGCAGACGATCCCCCAGCAGTTGTATGAGGCAGCCGAAATCGACGGTGCCAGCCGGTGGGAAAAATTCCGCTACGTGACGTTGCCACAGCTCAAACCCGTCCTCCTGTTCGTCGTCGTTCTCTCGACGATTGGGACGTTCAAACTGTTCGCCGAGCCCTACGTTATCACCGGCGGCGGCCCGACAAACGCGACGATCACTATCGTCCAGTACATCTACCAGGAGGCGTTCGTCAACTGGAATCTGGGCTATGCAAGCGCGCTCACCGTGGTCTTCGTGGCCATCGTTAGTGCTATTTCGGTCGTCCAGATCAAGCTCGGAGGTGATGACTAATGCGAGACCAACGTCGGAAGGATGCCGTCTGGATGTTTGGCACCTACACCTTCATCCTCGTGATGACCGTCGCAATGTTGGTGCCCCTCTACTGGATGATCGTCGCAGCAACGCTCCCCCAATCGGAGTTCATCCAATTCCCGCCGCGACTGTACCCGGGAACGGCCTTTTTCGAAAACTTCGCGGCGCTCCAAGACCGGATGAACTTCGT
>LFCJ01004545.1_pt1 | contig 10165 bp, 13 predicted proteins | sample 643141 | NCBI WGS metagenome assembly LFCJ01 (sample SAMN03766243, study PRJNA286221) | soda lake metagenome | biome: soda lake; feature: Kulunda steppe; material: water; isolation source: sample B1-Br-g2 brine of Lake Bitter-1 | place: Russia: Kulunda steppe | collected 2010-07 | reverse complement strand
GCATCATCTTAGCTAGTTGGCTTTTCTGGCAGTTCTCCTTTTCCTAGCGTTTTTCAGCTCTTCTGCCTTGCCTGCCTTAAGGACATTGCTGTGTCCGCTCGCGTCTTGTAACAAACAAACAAACTTGCCTGGTGCTTGCAACAAATGTAAACTTCTTTAATTCACGCAAACAGGGGTTACCTTGTTGGCTAGTCCTTTATTTTTCCTTTTCAATGGGCTTACAGCCTTTCCTTAAACAAGTAGGAATGTGTGAGACCATTCGTAGCAGACAGGATGTGGGATGACCAGCAATAGCAATCATCGCACCGTGAGCTCAGTTGCATGTCAGCTTGTACAATCTTTCTCGCAGTGGAGCTATTGCTTTGAGTTAAATCATGGTATAGCCGTCCTGCCGCCCAGAACCAGAACTTGGAGTCATACGGAATCCATTAATCAAATTTTATTGATTAATGTTAATATGAACACAACACGTTTGGATCAGAAGCAGAGATCTCTGTGCTGCTCGCAGTTTTGTCTGGTTTTCTTGCCGTCTTATCATGTAATGAAGCGTTATTTGATACCTACGCTAATCCAGCCAACTTATTGGCAGCTCCTCATAAACCAAAAGCGTGGAAAGTGAAGCACTGACTTTGACAAGGTTCATAACTCTTGAGAAAAAGGTGAATCGGTATCAGTGGTAGTTATTGAAAAATTCAGCACTGAGAGAACAAGTCCTGTGCTGTACACTTTTTTTGTTAAACAGGAAATTGGCGTCAGAAAATTAAAAAGCAAGCAGGTGGTTTAGTAGTTTGAATTCACGCATGCACACTCATGCCCACAGCTGCATTCACACAACTTCACAAACAAAAGAAAAGCAAAGACTGCCTGTCATTCCACATAATTGCACAAAGGAAGTTGGAAAGCAGCTGGCTGAGTAGATTAAATTCATGCATGTACACTCATGCTCACACTCATGCCCACAGCTGTACACATTTTAATTCGTGCTTGCATGTGTTGCAGGGCGTGCTTGCATGCGTGTGTGCAGGGCTTGCATTGAACATTGCGAGTTCTTGGATGTGTGCATCATGCCCGATGTGTGCATCAACATGCACCTGCAGAGAGAACGGGGGCACCGGCGTCCCTGGCTGCATGGGTGCTTGCATGATCTGCTGGGGTGGGATCTGTGGGGGAGTGTAGAAGGGAGGGGGGGCAGGGCCAGGTTGGCTTGCAGGGAGGGCACTGGAAGGCTGGTTGGAAGGCTGCCGAAGTCTGTGAGGGTGACGTCTGCTGGAGCACGCCAAAAACTTTTTATAGTGAATCCAGATGGCTTGTATTATTTGTGTCATCGCCCTACTGCAAATTTCCAATTAATAACAATTAATAAATTAGTTTAAGTAATGAATATATAGGAAAACAGGCGGCCATACCATGCAAGAAGTGGAGAAGCCGCGGTCCGTGATCGTGGACACTGGAGTATATGCTGGTGATTGTGGCTATTGCAATGGTCATAATTGCAGCACTTCCCACGGTGAGTTCACCCCCGGGCATTCCTGAACGCAAAACAATGCAAACATAGCCTCCTAGCCAAGATCGTATGCTGCTCGACTGCAGGAATGGTTGCTAGGTCCTTGACACCTGAGACTTACCAAGGTAATTAAACATCTCGGTTGTTTTGTTTTGGGACAGGCCCTGCAAGCCCTGGTGAAGCTGCACCATGTATTGTTTGAATGTGTGTTAAGGGTTGCCTATTCCGCCTTCAGCTGGCAGCTTGTCTACCAACTGCAGACTTAATTGATCTTGGCTGGAGGCGCTCAGGCACGTACCTGTATAAGGTGCGCTACCTAAATCAAAGTATTTACTTCTTGCGAGGATCTGTGCCTGAGGTTGCAGGGAGCTGCTCTCTGAGTGTCTATCGGTTTTCACGACCTTCTTTTCCAACTCGCTTTTGTCCTTGTGTGTCCAGCCGGATTTGAAGAAGACGTGCTGCTGCCAGTACAGCATCCGCTTGCGAGCTAATGATTTCCAGCCCAGTAAAAGCCAGGCCAAGCTGCTCAGAAAGTGGAGCAACTATGCTGAGAGCGGTGAGGAATGTGCCAGCATGGTCACCTACCTAGTTGAAACTTCTGCTAAAAGTACCCACTTTTCGCATTTGGCTCTTGGTTGCACAGGGGGCAAACCTGTTGGACATGCCTGCGGCAAGCAGCAGCAGCAGCAGCAGCAGCAGCAGCAGCAGCAGGAACAGACAAGGAAGATAAGACCGCAGCAGAAGGAGCAGCAGCAGGCTAACCAGCTCCCTGGCGCACTCTCTGGCGTACTGCAAGCAGCAGTTGAAGACCTGGTGCAGCAGGGCTTACTCCCCATGGTAACATTTCTGTGTATTATACCCTTGCCAAGGCTGAACGATTCATTCGCACCCAAGTGCACAGGGTACTCGTGCCTAGATGTGGAGGCTCCACAGCCAGCAATCCAGTGGCAATCATATTAAAGAGCAATTGCCAGAAGAGGAACTGCATGACTGAGCAACTCATACCTCCAAGCTTAAGCATATGAAGAGCAGGGCATCTTCCTCCGTATGAAGGGCACAGATGAAATGGTCAAATCTCACACACTGCAAATTTAATGCGCATACCCAACTGTATTGCAAGAATGGACTCATCGTCCATCTGCTAGTGCCCAAGTGTGAGATATGGAGGTTGACCCACACCTGTCCCCTTCCAATGACCAGGCTGCTTACCCCCCCATGGTGGTTCTGCAAGCAAAGCCCAAGGTAAGAAAACAGCAGCAGCAGCAGCAGCAGCAGGCGGAGCAGCAGCACCAACACAGCGAAGATACCATGGGACTCGTAGGCGGCCCTGAGTCCCAACCAGGCCTTACCCCATCTTTTGCTAGCGGCCCTGCATCTGAGTTGGTGCTTTGCTACCATTGCCCGTCCGTGTTTGCGGTCTCAGCCGCTGCTGCGCGGGCAGCGAGTGGAGGGGTGCGGCGGAGACCATTGGCAGCAGCGGTGGAGGCCAGCAGGTTTGCAATGCCCGTGGCCGTGGAGGAAGGGCCCAGTGAGCAGAGGGGCGCTGCCAACTCCTTACAATCATCGCTATCTAGGGACAGCCCAGGGGGGACGAGGTCAGCTGTTGCGCAGTGCATGCCCTGCCCCGCCGCAGACCCAGCCTGGCTTGCTGCGCAGCTGGTGGCGAGAGTGGCCGCGCAGCAGAGCGGTGCTGATGGGTCTGGGCACCTGCAGCCGACAGCAAGGGGGCCGGCATGCACCGAGGCCCAGATTGTGGTGCCAGGGAGCTGGCCTGTGATGCTGAGGGCTGAGGCATCGGGCTACCTGAACTGGTATGCACCCAAGGAAACAGGGCTACTGGGTGTGACAGGGGCGACGGGCTGTGCACCTGGAATGCCTGTGGAGCCAGGGTGTGCACACTCAGGTAGCCGTTCAGCACCCACGCAGTGTGCGCCAGAGCAGCGGAGAGCCAAGCAGGAGTGCCAAGCCCCCACGCGAGGTGGACTGGCTGCAGGGAGCGGCTTTCAGATCACCATCGCGCCCAGCCGCTTCGACGAGGAAGAGTTTGCCCTGTACCAAAAGTGAGATGCTGAGCGGCCTCCTGCTGCGCTAGTACCCCTCTGGTGCCTGCCTGGGTTAGGCGGAAATGGATTGTGCTGGCATTCTTGCGCCATGTGGCCTTGCACAGCTGGTAAGGAGTATGCACGCGCTCCTGGGTAAATCACCGCAAACCTCCATGTGCATCCACACTTTCATTTGACGGGGAAATACCTCTGGATGCCCAAAGGTTTGCGCCTGCTGCCGCTTAGCGCTTGCACAGAGCCTGGGCTCAGAAGCGCAACATGCTGCAACCCCGCTATTCCGCAATGCCCAGATGCAAGCAGCCAGCAGCCAGGGAGCCAGGCAAGGTAGTTGCTCACCTGCAAGGAGCCGGAACAGCTCCTGCACTACCAGTTGCACCAGCAGGCCATGCACGCTCGTGCAGGGAATGGCAGCTCTGCCAAGCAAAATGTGTGGGCCAGACATTTCACAAGTCTGCTCATGTACTCATCACTCCCCTCCCTGCTCTCTTGTGGTGCGCGCGCGCATTTTTGTGTGATCCCTCGTGCCGCTGCAACTTAGTATTCAAGTCTTAAGGGCACACTGCTCGCCCTGCAGCATTGGTTTAGGGGCTCAAATCTGTGAGCACGGGTGGCGGCCGTACTTACCCACTCAGTACTCCTGTACTAATGTAAACAATAACCTACTCCAGTAATCCTGCAAACAACAACCATGAAAGATGAGCGTTGTCGAAGCAGGTGAAGGTGACATGCAGGCTCTCTGCTGCCCATAGAATCCGCTTGGTTTGTTCAATTCTTGCAAGCTCTGAGCACGCGCAGATACCAAGTGCAGCAGCACCGGGACGACATAAAAGAGCTCACTCGCCAGAGTTACTGCCGCTTTCTTGTGGACTCCCCCTTCTCCCGACCCAAGTCAAACCCTGCGACATCAAGTTGCCAGAGACAGAGCAACAAGGAGGCGCAAGGCTCTCATGTTCCTTCCTTCTGTGGCTTTGGCTGCTTCCATATGCAGTACAGGATGGAAGGTGAGGCCTGACCAAGCATGCTCGCGGTGCTCACATGCTTCCCTTGAGTCTTTGCATTAAATTGCAGTAGCGGCAGAAGGAAAGCCTGGTAGGGTTGTTTCATGACATACGCTCTGACTCCTTCTGTAAGCATAATGTGTACATGTATGCTCATGTGCTGCATGCATGTGTTTTTACCTTGCAACAATCAACTAATTTGCCAGTCTATCTTTCTGGCTGCAAGGTGAGCGATTGGTGAATAAGCCAGTTGGTATTTTTACTTGTTTGTCATGTGCGGGCACGTGCATGTGTGTGTACGTGTGCGACGCATGCACGAGTACATGTGCATCAGTGGATGCATATGCGTGAGCAAATTTGTCATCGTCTAATGACTAACGCCCTGTATGTGGCATATACTTTGATTACACATGATGCGCACATTCATTGGTGTGTGTTCAGACGTTCATGTTTGGGCTACCTGTGTTTATGTATACATGCACATACTTGCTGTTGGGTGTCTGGGCTCCACACAAACTCCTTTTGGGACCGGTGCCATTAAAGGGGCAAGTCCTGGGCTTCTTCCTCTGCCATGCACACCAATTTTTGGATCATTTAAACAGGTCCAAGCTGGTGGTTGTGGCTTGTGAAGCCATTGCTCAGGCTGAGCGTCCGAAGAGAAGTAGATAGACCTGAGCTAGGCTGGGTGGATGCACTGCTCAAAAGGCTCACTGACTCAATTGTGACTCATGCACCATGCACAATTGCCATGGTGCACGTGCTTGGACCTGTGACTCAGGTCTAGGGCCATGTCACTTACAAAGCATTGGGAATATGCCTGGGCCTGTTCTTTTTCCGTTGCTGTCACAGGCTGGCGTACCAGAGGAGCTACCACAGCTCTGCTCTGCCTGCATTAGGACACAGTCTTTCAACACATGCATGCACCACATGCTTCGCTCTCGTTAAACCTGTTTTTGCCAAATGCTTTTGGTGCGCTCACCATATGCACAATGTGCATGCGCACCATGCAGGCCAACTTGTGGCTGTGGGTGTGGTCGACATCCTTCCACGCTGCTTGTCGTCAGTGTACCTATTTTGGGACCCTGCTTTTGCCCACCTTGCGCCGGGCAAGCTCAGTGCACTGAAAGAGATCGAGTGGGTGCAGCAGGTGCGGGGGCCTTCCTGCTTGTGCTCATGTGCTGCCGCTTTCACATAGTCGTATATGTGTTTGCACACAAGCACGCGCAAAATGGGCTGCATGTAGTCATGGGCTGTTTGCATATGCCCTGTGCTTAGCACACCTACCCACCGGGGACAAAGCTGGAAGAGGATGTGGCAACCATATGCACCCGCCTTGGCATTGATTCCTTATGCAAGCAGTATGCCAAGCATCTGGATGCTGCAATCGCAAGGGTGCTGCTGCCATTCTAAACCAGAATTGCCTGCACCCTGGCAGACGCCTCATTGGCAGCACAAGCTCTATGGACTCTTGAGCAGTGCTGCGCACACCTTGTGCAATGCCTCTGTTGCTCTCCTGGATGTGCTGATGTAGTGCATGCGGCAAGCCCCGGTGGCAATGCTTGGTGTTGCTGATTGTGCCCTGATGTTGTTGCATCTTGTTGAAGCTGAGTGTGCCTTGATATTGTTGCATTTTGGTGAAGCTGACCTTGCCCTGATCTCGTTGCAGACCTCCAAGCTTGTGCCAGACCTGCAGTACTATTACATGGGCTTCTACATCCACACCTGCCCCAAGGTGAGTGCTTTGCGTGCCCCGTCTGGTGGAGCCGTGGGAGTATGAGGACTTGCATGCACGGCAGCTTGGGCCCCTTGGTTATGCCCAAGGCACCCACAGTGCCCTGCTCTGCACATGGGCGGCAAGCAAAGTTTTTGTGCCCAATTGCGTCGAGCTGCGAGCGGTGGCTTGCTTTCAGCTGGGCTTCATCGGCCTTTCGCGCCCTGTCCTCTGGCCGACCCTCACCTGAGGGGACTGCTTGCGCCCTTGTTGTGTGCGTGCGTGTGCGTGTGCGTCACAGATGCCTAAGGCCTCAGCCTAAGCTCTGAATTCGAAAGCCTGTGTGCATGTGTCACAGATGCGGCACAAAGCTGACTGCCCCTTGTCTGAATTTTGTGTGAGTTACAGACTGTGCCACTCACTTATGCATGACTATGTGTGTGTCGCAGATGAGATACAAAGCTGACTACCACCCATCTGACCTGCTTTGCCCAGAGTCCAAGGTGTGTCATTATCAAGGGGCTCTGCATCTGTGCTGCTGCAGAGTTGCCGCATAGAGCCAAGGACCCCTGCAGGATCCCGGCGCATGCATGCTGCGCTGCTGATGGATGTAGTGGCAGCTACCAGAGTTATCCAGATCAAGAACAGGGCTTCAGAGTGGCCGTCTCCTTGCCGTCCACTCCAGTGGATGCCATGGCAGGCAGCAGCGCTGTTCCTGCCGACTGTGTTCGTGTACATGGTACATCAGGTGGTGCAGGCTTGGGCCTCAAAATAAGCAGCGCTGCTGTGTGGTCCTATCAGGTGTAAAGTTAGTTTTCTCGGTAAGTAGAGAGTTGATATTTAACCGCTTCTCTACTTGAATATGGCAAAACCCTTAACCTTCACCACCCTAGTCCCTATGCTGGACCTGTTCATGCTGCAGACCTGGGTCCGCATCACCTCAGAAGTGCTGAGCGCGTTGGATTGTCAGCGTTACGTGGTCCTTTCCCAGGTGCCTGGTGCACAATGCGCAAGGAACAGGTGCGCCACTGATTGGTTGACACGCGAGCGCCCTCGTGCTTTGTCTCCCACTAGCACTTTAGGAGGCATTGCTAGCCCCGTGGGTTTCCGGGTGCAAACAGCCATGTGACGCATGTGGATATTCTAGCCTGCCTGTATGTTGAGGTATGCAAGCTGCTGAGGAATCACCTGCGCGCATTTCATATTTTTCCACCAGCATAGCAGCTTGACCGCCAAAGCCCTGATCAGCATGCCATTCCTTGTCTTTTAGCCTGCCCTGTACGTGCTTTGCACGGTCAGGCGGGGGCAAGTCATCCAGTTCCGCAAATGTCATAAATGCCTGGCACGTGGCTAGGCAGGAGACCACTCTGGCAAACTTCTTGGACACTTTTCATGCATCTGAGCTTTTGCCCTCTGGCAGAACAATGCAAAGCGCAGACATATGCATGCCTCAGGCAGCTGATCCCGGGGGCCTGCAGAGCAGCTCATAATTTTTGCATTGTTGCACCTTGTTACCCATTCTTGCACCTTGCTACCCATCCTTGCACCTTGCTACCCATCCTTGCACCTTGCTACCCATCCTTGCACCTTGCTACCCATCCGCGTCCTGACAGCCTAAACTGTGTATGCAACCATGTGAGCGTCTAGGTCAGCACAGCTCCCAAGCCTTGAGGAATGCCTGAGGATGTAACGCTTTAGCCACCTGAATTGGTTCAGTTAGCTGGCCTTTAAGTGCCTGCCATCATAAGCATCAGCAGCTTGGGCTGCCCCAGTGCCAATTCAATGCGAGGCTCAAAAGCCCTTGCCCGGCCTGCGCTCAATTGCTCTGCAGCACGCCTGTGGGGATTGCTGCTGAGCGAGACGTCCCTGGCCTCTCTGAGCAAGGCAGGGGCTTGTTGTCTGCGCATGTGCAGCCAATGGCTCAGACAGCTGAAGCAGCTGAAGCGAGGCGGCAGCAGGTTCTGGAAGAGGTGCAGCGGCGCAAGGCAAGGCAGCAGGCTACCCAAGCCGCTGCAGATGAAGTTAGGGTCGTGGTGGTCGGCATGGCGTGCTTGTGGAAGGTTTGTAACAGCATCAATTATAAGCCCACTTGCCTCAGAATTGTGCAAGGAAGCCAAGCTGATGCCTAGTGACTTGATTCACTGGATGTGGGCTTAGGACATGGGCTGTCCTACCAAATAGTGCGCGCAATTGATCACTGCGATCTGGAATGTTAAAAGGGAAGCTTAAAGAGCACAGCATTTGTAACGCAAGGGGCACAGCTGCGACTGTGCCCTGTGACCTTGTGTCTTTGTTTGTGTGCTTGAACGCAGGTCCTCAAGCACACTGGTATGATCATCCCTAAAGAGCAAGTCGGGAGTGTCCAACGTATCATTGAAGCCTGGGTGAGCTTAGTAGGGGGCGTTGCAGAGCAGCTCGGCTATGAGCTAGCATGAACATATTCTAGGCTGACAGCTGGCACTCAAAGGTGGCGTTGCTGGCATCCATTGACGCTGAGACTTGCTGAGGCTCAAAGGTGGAAGTTCCAGGGATGGACTCGCGTAGGTGCTCCCTACAGTGCTGGAACCTAGCAATGCAGCTGGCCACGCTTTGAGCTGTTCTTGGATACGCAACCTACAGCGCATGGTGGACTCCTTGGCGCCCATGCTAATTTGAGTGTTGGCGCTTCTGCACGTGGCCAGAAAGGCCAATTGAGCAACAAAAGTCCCAATGCCTCGAAACAGCCACAATACTACCAAGAGGCCACAATGCCAGGATCCTGTTTGGCTGTAGTCTCTGAGCCAGGGAGGCAGGCATTAGACCAACTGGGCACATAAATTATTATCTTCTCTTGATTAAAAGCCCAAAGGCTTCAAAACAACATGTTTTTTAGAGTTTTCAGAGCCCAGCACCTGGCTTCACATTTGAAGTTCATAAATTAAAGAAAGCGTACTGGGCGTGAGCCCTGTGGGATGTTGGGAGGCCTTATGAGAAAAGAAAAGGCCTTGCACAAAGGGGCCTTGCTTGCAGCTGTGGAGCCGATGGGCATGGACCAAAGATGTCAATGCAGAAAAATGTAGGTGGTCTGAAGTTCCATATTTCTTTTCCTGTAAATGATGCTGAGTTGTTGAGGTGTCATTGGTTGTTGTTCAACGCAGCAGACAATCGAGGGCCCACCAGCTTTCATGAGGGTGATTGCCTGGCTTTTCCCACCCTCAGACGGGCCTCCACATTCCAGGCACAAGAGCAGATCCAGATGCCACATCGGTCCACCCTGTCTGAGGAAGGGCTACGGGGATGCGGAGACCCACTGGGGCCCACCACATTCTAACAAGGGATAGGTTACACGGCTATATCCGTCGGAAATGTTTGGCCCATTGAAATGCAGTTGAATTAATCATTTTCTGGTTGAAAAAGCCTGTTGAATCAACATGGGCTGACATATGCTTTTCGGTTGATTCAACTGCGGTTGAATCAACAGAAAATCAACTGACAAACGCTGGTTGATTCAGCTGCGGTTGATTGGATGATTGAATCAACTACAAATCAACTGCAGTTGATTCAACTGGGTTATCAACTGGTTTGGTTGATTCAATTGTGGTTGAATCAACATGGGCTGACATACGCTTTTCGGTTGATTCAACTGCGGTTGATTGTACGGTTGAATCAATTGCGAAACAACTACAGTTGAATCAACTGGGTTATCAAATGGTTTGGTTGATTCAATTGTAGTTGAATCAACATGGGCTGACATATGCTTTTCGGTTGATTCAAGTTTACAAATTTACAAGTTTAAGTTTGACCTTCAGCCAGGTAGTTTGACTGATCAGGTTGCTGGTGAACACCAGCCATCATATAAACATCCATAAGCTTTGAAATAAAACGATAGGAATCATTAGTTTGTTTCTGG
>LFCJ01004543.1_pt1 | contig 10167 bp, 5 predicted proteins | sample 643141 | NCBI WGS metagenome assembly LFCJ01 (sample SAMN03766243, study PRJNA286221) | soda lake metagenome | biome: soda lake; feature: Kulunda steppe; material: water; isolation source: sample B1-Br-g2 brine of Lake Bitter-1 | place: Russia: Kulunda steppe | collected 2010-07 | reverse complement strand
TTACATCTCGATAACGGGGTGTCATAACAGCGGCAACGTGGGGGGTTGCGTTTCGATCTGCCCTCGTCGCTAGTGTAACCCACTCTTTTTGAAATTCAAACGATTCAACACGGTGGGTTACGACGTGCCCACCATTCGGTAGTTTGCTATCTGATCTGTTGATCGCGTGGAATATCCTGTAAATCTACCCCGGCGTAATCGGTTTACAATATAACTCGATTACAAGCTACTGTGTTGGCTTACATTCAAGTGGAATTTTCATACTCACGCTGCTCGATCATCTCTGTACAACGTACTTCAATCCCGTTCTGGGTTTTCTGGGTGTCTCGACCCCCGCCGTATCGAACAACTCGAATATGGGATGCTTTGTCAGGACTGTCTCTGATGATCACCAGACATAACCGCATGAATACGCGTAGATCGTGCTATTTTATTTTCGACGATGTAGCTGAGCTGATGAGCGACGGTTATGTTATGAATCAGCGTATTTTTCAACTGATCTTGTGATTTTCATACGATTGCCATTAAAATATCTTAATTTCCAAATCATCGTACAGTGATATTCAATTAATTTATCATAGACTTTTTCAGATGTAGAAAGCTCTCCCGGTGTAAGACCAAGCCAGACAGCAACTACAGAAGGAGTCAAATCACTGTACTCGCTTACAATAGCCCCGAATATTCCTGCATTATCCCACTGCGATAGGTCACCTCTATTTTTGATCCACATGGCAAAGAGTTTCCCGAAAGCCTGTTCGCTTACGGGACCTTCGTATAGCGAAACATCTCTACCATCATCGACCTGGATAGAGATTTTCCACGTATAACGGGCCTGAGGCGAATTTTTGAGCATTTGTAACAGACAGAAGGAAATCTATCTGATATATAAAATCAGCGTTTTAACGATAAATATCATATAGTAAACACCAACGCTAATGTACTGGTATCGAGACTCTTAGGTATGATACGGCGCACCTTCATGTCCAGGTTCAGCTTCCTGTCGACATTGTTCTGTACAGGCGTATCTGCTGACAGAGGATCTCAAAAGCGGATCAATGTAGGAGCGTATCGGTGCCTTCGTTGTAACACACTAAACTATGTAGATTTCCCAGCAGAATCAGTTGCTGAACCTGATTTGTGCCGAGAGTGTGAGAACGATGGACCGTATAAGATCAATTTTGACAACTCTATTTTCAGTTAGCTATTTATCATGTTATTTTGAAATCCATTCTATGAGATCATCGCCATATTGACCGTAATATGATTTTTTAATCCCCTTTCGATTCTGGTTTGCTCTGATCTCCGGTTTCTTTGATTTGATGGCGTCGTGATTGAACCAATTATTGGGGTGCAGGGCCGTTGCGATCTCAAAGGGAGCTGTATGATCGTCTCGTGTATGGAACCCCGATATTGCTTCCCCGGCCATAGTAGATTCGGTAAAATTAGACAACTGATAATCATAGAGTTCAAGTAGGTTCTTTGAGGCAGAACCACCTAACGAAATCACGATTATGGGATCCAGCTCTTCAAGTTCATCACAGAGATATGATTGTTCAACATATTCACTCAGGCCACAGCATTCGCTTTGCCCATCTGAATTGTCGTTACTCTGGATTGGATTGCACTTTGTCATATTTGTCCAGTAGATAGAGATATCATTGTCATAGAGATTTTCGAACAGTGGTCTGGCGCGTTTAATTGACCCCGAATCTTCATTTGCAACCTCTCGGATATCCTTTCGTGTCTGTTCAAATGGTTCTCCCACCCGATTACGATCAGGATCTGGATCATGGTATCCAGGTTCCTCACCCATTACGACCACATCAGGATTGTAATTCCCCTCCGCGTACCAGGGATTCATCCCGTAACTATTGGATTCGTCACCCTGTGATTGGTCAGGAATGTCTGAGCGCTGAGACCAGTGTCGGGGACAGTGCGCACATGGACCAGCACCGCCTTGTTGTTGCCAATTGTTCCAAATTTCTGTGACTATCCCCGGCAGAGAATCATCTTTTTTGTATTTATTATCCATACTAAATGTATTTTAAATGTAGTTAAATAATTTTTGGCGTGATTGGCCTTTCTCTGGTTGATATCGATACTTATCGACTAATATCTAATTTAGAGAATTCACGTAAGTCAGATTTATTGAGCACACTATCGTCCATCTGAGTAGCAATGCTCCAATGGCTAATGGCATTCCTCCAAACACTGTACAATGAGGTCGTTAAAATAGCTAAATGGCCCTTCAATCCTACTAACGGTAAGGGACAGTATGTCACCCCGTCACATCGCCACTTCCTAACCGGGAAGGTGAATCTCGTAGTGACTATCGGGTATCGTTTGGGCCAGGCAGGAGTGAATTTTGGCAAATCGATTATTTTCGATGTGTTAGCCCCGATAGTTGATGCGATGATCGGGATTGCAAGTGACCTTTATCACTCGAATGCGAACTATACGCGCATGGCTTTTGCTGGGGCATTTTCCGCTGCGCAGACGACTCTCTCAATCACGGTCGCTGGTCTGATGCTAATTATTGGTTTATTCCGCAAGTAGGAATTGACTTTAAGATTATCAGCAGACAGTTAATTCAAAGCGCCAGTGTGTACAAACCTGATCAAACCAGCGGTTATAGATTGAACTTGTAGGAGATAAAATTCACAACAGGATTGTTTGAATTTTTTAAGTCGACTGAAACATTCTTGTAACCCCGAATAAGTAACCAATATATGACTCTCAATTTTCTCGACACACGTTTGTGGCGACCTTGGTCTCCCGATCACGATTATTTTGAGATAGAAGGATTTGATCTTGGCAATGGTTCCAACCAGCTAGAAGTTGTCCTTGCTCATTCAAAAGGTCGTCCTCGAAAAGATGAGATGCGTCGTATCTGGAAGGATCGCCGGGGTGGACGCCCAAATCCTGTTCTTGTTGTTACCACATACGATACTGATTCTGTAGCGCTCTGCGGACCCTCTGGTGATTCTCCTCCAGTTTATCACGACATTGATATCGGAGTTGCTGAGCGGATTGTCGATGTTGCCCTTGAGAAACCAGACCGTTTTGCGGCACATCGTTTTCTTGGAGAAGTACTGGATCAAATAACCGACGACCTCGTCGGTCTACGTAACCAGGGTCTCCTCTCGACACACGAGCTTCGTGTCGGCGTTCCGCATCGACAAGACTGGAACGATGCTGCGACCAAAGCAGATAATGCCCTTGGGGCTGACGACGGTCGAGAGTTAGTCGAAGAGCTCGGATATGAGATCGAACCGCTACAAGGTGGTGGCTACGTTCTTCGAGATGGTACAAAAAAGACCGCAGTCGCTGTCTTCCTCGAAGATGATGAAGCCTTCGAGCAAACGAAAGACCGCTTCTCAGGCAAATCGGCAGTCAGTTATTCACTGAACAAAGCCGATAATGAGAACCTACAGTATGTCGTTGCCAGTTCGGGTACCACTCTTCGACTCTATACGACAGACGCTGATGCCGGATTTGGATCGCGTGGTCGGACTGATACCTTCGTCGAGCTCAATCCAGATCTTCTTACCGACGATATGGCGGGTTACCTTTGGCTCCTTTTTTCTGCTGAAGCACTCCGTGATGGTGGATCGTTAGAAGAAATTATGGATCGCTCTGAGGATTACGCTGCCGACTTAGGTGAGCGACTTCGAGAACGTATCTATGATGATGTAGTACCGCAGCTGGCCGAGGCTATCGCAGAATCTCGTGATCTCGACGATCCAACAAAAGAAGAACTGGATCAGACCTACCGGATGGCATTGGTTCTTCTTTACCGCTTGCTCTTTATTTCCTACGCTGAGGACGAGGATTTCCTCCCACGACGACGTAATGGCAACTACCGTGAGCACTCGCTGAAGAACCTCGCTAAGCGTATTGACCGAACACTAACGGATAATGAACAGGAGTTCGACGACGACGCGACAGACTACTGGGATGAGGTGATGCAGCTCACAAAATATATCCACAATGGCCACGCTGAGTGGGGCTTACCAGAGTACGACGGTACTCTACTCTCTTCGAACAAGGATATGTCTGAAGCTGGTGCTGAACTTGCAAAAATCGAACTCACCAATGCGGAGTTCGGTCCTGCTTTGGGCAGCCTACTCATCGACGAGACACCTGACGAGCGCAAAGGTCCTATCGACTTTCGGAATATTGGCGTCCGTGAGTTCGGTGTCATCTATGAGGGTCTCTTAGAATCTGAGTTGTCTGTCGCCGACGATGATTTAACTCTTGATGATGGCAATTACCGGCCTGCAATAGATGACGAAACAGTGGATGTTGAAGAGAGAGAAATATATCTGCACGGCCAATCAGGGGAGAGAAAATCCACGGGATCGTATTATACCGGGAGCGAATTCGTTGAACATCTCTTAGATTATTCGTTGAAGCCTGCTCTCGACGACCACATTAATAAACTCGAAGGGATGTCGGACAACAAGGCAGCGGAGCACTTCTTCGACATTCGAGTTGCAGATATCGCAATGGGTTCTGGTCACTTTCTGGTTGGTGCCATAGACCGAATAGAGAGTCGTTTGTCTGGCTTCTTAGAACAACGAGATAGCAAGTTACCACGTGTCCAACAAGAATTGGACCGTCTCGAACAAGCAGCAATGGATGCCTTCGAAAACGAGGATAATGCACCAGAAATCGAACGGGATCAGTTACTTCGACGGCAAGTGGCACGTCGGTGTATCTACGGTGTTGACCTCAATGATGAGGCAACGTTGTTAGCACGTCTTTCACTCTGGATTCATACGTTCGTACCTGGCCTCCCTCTCACTTTCTTGGACTATAATCTCCAGACAGGGGATTCAATCGTCGGTATTGGTTCTCTCAATGAGATCACAGATCTTGCGGATGTCAAACAGAGTTCCTTGGGAATGTTTCTCGATGACGGTGATGATGAGGCAAACCTCCCTGACATTGAGGAAGAGGTAGAGATGATCGGCCAGATGGCCGATTCCGATGCCTCAGAGGTACAAAAAGCTCGACAAACCCGTAGTAAAATCGATGAGAGGCTTGAACAGACTGAAGCGGCACTCGATATCCTCGTGGGTTCATATCTGGACGAGGGTATTGAGACTAGCGTCGTCACGATGGACTGTGACCTCACAGGTGTGTCCAGCTACGACAAAGCACAAGAAGCACTTGGAGATCTTGATGTTCTTCATTTCCCAACAACCTTCCCAGAGGTATTCACTGGCGAAGATCCTGGATTTGACGTAATTGTGGGCAACCCACCGTGGGATAAAGTCCTACATGAGCCACAGCAATTTTGGGTCACCCGATTCCCCGGACTGAATGCACTCAGTAAATCAAAACGTGAGGATAAAATCGAAGAGCTTCGAGAGAAATACCCACAGATTGCCGACGAAGAAAATGAAGTACAGACAAGTCGAGAACTGTATCAGGACTATGTGACCGCTGCCTATGATAAGCAAGGTCATGGACACAAAGATTATTCAAAACTCTTTGTCGAACGAGCTCTAAATTTACAGAAGAGCAGTGGGAAGCTTGGATATGTTCTCCCACGTCAATCCCTCGTACTGGGTGGGTGGAAGAAACTTCGCCAGCAACTGCTTAATGAATCTCACCTAACTGTTCTGCAGGCGAGAAACCGTGGTGGATGGATATTTGAGGACGTTCATCACAGCTACATGGTCGTTTTCCTGACTCAGGACTCAGAGACAAATAACTCTGGAGCACATATTTGGCCAGCTACAAAAAGCAAATCGGCATTAGAGAATATCTCGATTGACAATGGGCTGGATTTGTCGTATGATGAAATTGTAAACCTAACTACCGAATCACACGTTGTTTTGCCGTGGCTCAATGATGAACGGGCTACGGACATCTTCCCCCAAATGGAAAATAAGCCCCGTTTGTCAGACGACGATGGATGGATAAGTGGGATACACGATAGTCGTTGGGACTTCCGTGGTTCAGGACGACACGGACACCTAACTAAGGACAGCTACGAAGAGAACCTCTGGAAAACGTTCATGACTCGGAATGTTGACCAGTATGGAATAAACGAAGACAAAGAATTCCGAAGATATGTTGATCCAGAAGATGTTGCAAAAATTGGGAATGGGGTCAAGGAGACAGATGACGGTGAAGTAGTTTTAACTCCCGATCATCCAACAGTCGTGTTTCGCCATCCGTCCCGAAACGATGACACTCGAACGATGATTGCAACAGCAATGCCTCAGTCAGGATATATCCATACGGCAGGGTACATTCATGGGGTCGATGACGAAACTGGAACCAGTGCATCATCTCGGATGGCTCTCCTCGCCTACCTAAACAGCTTCACGTGTGATTGGTGGTCACGACGAATTGTTGATCGCCACGTAACCGCCCCGGTTATTAACAACCTCCCGATTCCGGATTGGGACGATACCCAGATTCAGCGAGCTAATGAGCTTGCCGTCGAACTCACTCGCCGAAATGGAATTGAGACAATTCCTGGTGGAGAGTTACCAGACGGTGATGATGGCGACTCGGATCGGGATAATAAAGAGATCCGTGCAGAAATAGAGGGGCTTGTTGCCCGTGGGTTTGGGCTAAGTTCAGACCATATTGATACGGTTCTCGATGACTTCTCAGAGAATGCCTGCCCAGACGATTTAGCGGAGAACATCCGAAATGAACTAACTACTGGACCAGAGGATACCAATGAGTAGACCAGAGTTCATTGACAACAGAGACGGTAACACGCTTGCCCAAGCCATCAATGCCTATGTCGAGAGTCTCGATACCAGACTTGCTGCCGACCCAGACTTAGATGTCGTAACTGGCTATTTTAACCCGAACGGATACTTTTCTATTTCAGATGCGCTAAACACGGTTGGTGAGGTTCGTCTCCTCCTTGGTGCTGAACCACCAGAGAAAGACCGTGAGCGGTGGCGAAAGCCTGGTGAGCCTCGTGGTGATGAATATGATCAGACTCTTGTCGACGAGGCACTCCAGACGCTTGACGAGGGCCTCCAGCGTGATCGTGACTTACTCGGATTCTCCCGAGAGATTGATGAAAATCTCCGAGAGATGGTCGACTGGTTAGAGTCTGATAGTGTGGAAGTCCGACGATTTGAAGAAGGGTTTGTACACGGGAAGGCTTACACTTTCTCGCATGAGCAGGGTGTTATCGCTGGTTCGTCGAACTTCACCGGTGCGGGATTAAATTCGAATTTAGAGCTGAATCTCGGAAGTTACAATCCTAGTGTAAATCAACAGGTCGAAGAATGGTTCGAGGATCTCTGGGAGGCGAGTGATACTTACGATCTTGCCGCTCTGTATGATGAACGGTTCGAGCCATATCACCCCTATTTAATCTATCTCCGGGTTCTCTATGCTCGCTACGGTGACGAACTCGAGGAAGAGCGTGAGGAAGGTAACGGTCGAATTGATTTGACGACGTTCCAAGACGATGGTGTGCGGCGTGCTCACCGATTCCTCGACGAACACAACGGTGTTATCATTGCTGACGAGGTTGGCCTCGGGAAGACATTCATCGCCGGTAAATTATTAGAACGCACTATCCAGCGAAATCGGCAGAAGGCGCTTGTCGTCGCCCCTGCATACCTCAGAGATGGAATGTGGTCACAAATGAGTTCTCAATGGGGTATACAGTTCGATATTGTCTCCTACAGCCAACTTCGGAACGACCGTCAACTCGGTGGCGATTCAGCCAACATACCTCTGCATCTTGATGAGTATCAACTAGTCGTCATCGATGAAGCACACGCCTTTCGAAATCCGGGCACTGACCAATCTGATTCGTTACGTCAGCTCCTTCGTGGAGATCCACCGAAGAATGTCGTGATGCTCACAGCGACCCCTGTCAACAACTCTCTGTGGGACCTCTATTACTTGCTGAATTATTTCATCAAGAACGACGCTGCATTTGCCTCAGAAGGTATACCATCATTACGTGAACGTTTCAAAGAAGCTCAACAGCAGGACCCCTCTGATCTTAGCCCAGACCTGCTCTTTGATGTTTTAGACAAAACCACTGTTCGTCGAACTCGCCGGTTCATTAAGAATCACTATCCCGGTGAGACTATCCCAGATGGCGAGGGCGGTGAGATACGTATTACTTTCCCTGATGTCTCTCCACGTCGTCTTGATTACACATTCCGCGAAACCTTTAGTGACGACTATTTCGACTATGTTGCCCGCGGTCTCGCTGCAGGCGACCGAGATGATGGTGAATTAACTCTTGCCCGGTATCAACCATCGCGTTATATTGATGGAGAAGAAGAAGGGTCAGAGCTCTCTCTAGTCGGGCTGCTTCGAACAGGGCTGCTCAAACGATTTGAATCCTCTAGCCGAGCGTTTGCCACCACGTTGAACCGTATGATCCGGCAATACGAGGCTGCTGTAGGTCTGATGGATGAAGGCCACTTCCCTGCAACAGATGCTATTGATGAGTGGATTGAGACAGACAATGATGAAGCAATGGATGAACTCCTTTCGGGTAATGGTGAGATTGACCTCACGAGTGGAAATGTTGACAGTAGAGGATTAAAACAGGATTTGGAGTCAGATCTCCATATACTTCGTGAATGGTATGAAGAGGCCGACAAGGTCACCAGAGACGATGACGAGAAACTCCATACACTCGGTGACGAACTACAGGCTATTGTCGAAGAGGCCAGTTCAGACGCGACAAATGAGAACTCCTTCAGACAGAATCGAAAGGTGCTCATCTTCTCGTACTTTGAGGACACGGTCGACTGGATATACGACTACCTAACTGAACTGGTAGAACAAAACGACGAATTAGAGAACTATCGTGGTCGCATTGCTGCAGTTGCAGGAGGCAACTCTAAGAATGGCGTATCACGAAAACGGGCGGTCCAAGGCTTTGCCCCGGACTCAACTGACGCTCCCGAGGGTACCAAGGATGAGTTTGATATCCTTGTAACGACTGATGTTCTTGGTCAAGGGGTCAATCTCCAACAAGCTCGATATGTAATAAACTACGATCTTCCGTGGAATCCGATGCGGGTCGTCCAGCGTAATGGACGAATTGATCGGATTAATTCGGCCCATCCTGAAATCTATCCGTATTCAGTTTTCCCAGACGACCGCCTCGACGACTTGTTAAAACTTGAGCACAGAGTCCGTGAAAAGCTAACTCAAGCCGCCCGTTCGATTGGTATCGATAACGAGGTTATTCCAGATATGGAGACGATGGAGGCCAACTTTTCAGACAAAGTCCAAGATATCGACTCTCTTCAGAGTGAAGAGGCAGACCTCTACGAACAGGGTGGAAAAGACGCTGCTGCATACTCTGGCGAGGAGTATCGCCAAGAACTCAGACAGGGTCTCAAGGACCGGGAAGACGAGATTGTTGGGCTTCCATGGGGAGCCGGTTCGGGCTTTCGTGGACCAAATCCTGGCTACTTCTTCTGTGCCCGGATCGGTGAAGAGGTCTATATGCGGTTCGTTCCAAAGAACGGTGAGAAGACGATCACGGACACGTTGACATGCCTAACACGTATTGAGTGCAACCGAGAGACCGATAGAGAAGTTCCCGACGAGATGCGGGAGAACATCTACAATGCATGGAAAAACGCCAGAGAGGATATGTATCGACAATGGATGGAACAGACTGATCCAAGGAACATTGAGCCAGATATTCGAAAACTGTTCCGTGATGTAGGTCAGCACCTTCGAGAGTATCCGCCGAACGATGTGACACAAAAAGAGTTAGAGAAAACAATTGCATCTGTTGAGGCTCCTTGGGGGCGTCGATATGAGCGTGAACTCCGCGATGTGTTTGATCGAGATCTGGACGCAGTTGAAAAGTCTAGACAGCTGATCGCCAAAATTGAGGATTTAGGTCTTCAGCCGTTTGAAGCACCAGAACCTCTCCCACCAATTCAGAAGGATGAAGTCAAATTGGTCTGTTGGATGGTTGTTGCTCCCGAAGAGCACGAAGAGGGAAAACAGTCGTCATCTGGTTTGATCTCACAGATGACTCTGAATTGAGTATTGGTAATCGCGTTATGCGATAACTCGATTACGTTTCTAATTCAAATTGGATAGCAAGTTTTGTTTGACTTCTCGTTGCTACAAAACAAATTAGATAGGACAAATTATAGGTTTAAAGAATTTACATTCCCGAAATGA
>LFCJ01004542.1_pt1 | contig 10168 bp, 10 predicted proteins | sample 643141 | NCBI WGS metagenome assembly LFCJ01 (sample SAMN03766243, study PRJNA286221) | soda lake metagenome | biome: soda lake; feature: Kulunda steppe; material: water; isolation source: sample B1-Br-g2 brine of Lake Bitter-1 | place: Russia: Kulunda steppe | collected 2010-07 | reverse complement strand
CTGGGCGGTCAGCGTGGCGGCCAACAAATCCTCACACTTGCTTGCCGTTCCGCAGGTGTGCGTGCTTCGATGACCGATCATGCGCTTTGCTGGTGCCGGGAACGTCATCTGAAGGGCCAACGAGCCGTCCGGTGAGCCGACCGAGAGGCACGAAAATAGATGGTGGTCAACTCGAGAGTGAGGCCCAGCCGCTCGCAGTACCGATTGCACCCAATTGGTGCCAAAGACTACTGAAAATTGGAACGGTACGACCGTAGAAACGACCAATGCAAACGGTTCTGTGGGACGCCGAGGTAAATCTCGCTCTGCGGGAATCGCTCGCCCCGGTCGTCCCCGTACTCGACCAGATAACTCATCTGGGGGACGGGGCGGTGCTCATCGCAATGGCGGTCTGGATTTACTGGTTCGGTGGTGCTGAAACCGGTCGCGAACGCGCCTTCGTGATCGCGATCGGCGTGGCGGCTTTCGCCCTGGCGACCGGTATCAAAGGGATCGTGGCCCTGCCTCGCCCCGACCTGGCGTTTGCGCCGGCTGGCTATCCGGGCTACTCGTTTCCGAGCGCACACGCGCTGGGCGCGGCGGCGTTTTACGGCGCGCTCGCGGTCACGATCGAACGGCGCTCTCGACTACTGCGGTACAGTCTCGCTGGCATCGTGATCTTTCTGGTGTCGCTGTCCCGCCTCACGCTGGGTGTTCACTACCTCGGGGACGTTCTGGTCGGGGCGTTCCTCGGACTCTCGCTCGTGTGGATCGGGCACCGCTGGCGACACAACGGACAGTTCCGTCCTGGCCTCGTGTTCGTCTTGGCAACGGCCCTCGCACTCGTCACGGTGGCACTCGGGTCGCGCGTGTGGGCCTCGCTGGTCATCGGGGCCGGTGTCGGGGGTGGCATCGGCTGGCACTGGGTGAAAGGCCGTCGGACCACGGACAGCGGGGCGGCGATTCTGGTTACCGGGTTCGTGGCGTTCATCGGGCTGGCAATCGCGGCGGCGATCCCGTTGGCCGTGGGCACGCCGACCCCCGGCGCGCCCGACCCGGTTCCGTTCGTGGCGGAGACGATCGCTTACCTCCTCGTGGTCGCGTTCGTGATGGGCTTGCCCGCGATTGCCACCGCCGTCGAAGACGACTCCCGGGTCCGCCGGCTACAGCGGGTGTTACCGTTCCGTCGACGCCGGGTACAGTTCGACGCTCTCGGCGAAGAGATCGAGTCGACCGACGACTGATCAGGGCGGCAGCGGGTCCTTGAGTGCCAGTGCCATCGAACTCACCCCACCGACGGCCACGGTAAACCAGTACGTCGCGAAGCGAAACAGGACCGCGGTCGCCGTCGCGTCGGCGAACCCCATCGGAGAGAGCGAGGCGAGAGCGGCCGCGAGGACGATCTCGACTCCACCGACGCCGCCCGGCGTTGGCGCGATGAACCCGAGTTTACTGAGCGCCAGCGCGACGAACACCGTCGCCACGCCGAGTTCGACGCCCACGGCGAGAGCGCTGAGATACAGCGCCGCGGCGAGACCGACCCACCCGACGTGTGCCCAGGCGAACGCGAACACGATCGTGCGACGATCATCGGAGAGCAACGCGAGTGTGGTGTAAAACCCCTCAAACCGTCGGGAAACGTTCGCCCACCGTAACCGGTTTGCGAGTGCAGTCGAGACAACACCGACGACGGCACGGATCCGCGTCCCGATCACGGTTCCCGCCGCCACAAGCGCGTCCCGGCGTAGCCACGCGACGTATCCGAGCCCCATCACGCCGACAACACCCCCTATCCCGGCGATGGTCGTCGTCGAGATTTCCGGCTCCAGCACGCCGACGAAGAGCAACCACAGCAGACCCGATCCACCGAGTGTGTAGTAGGGCACGTAGTTCAAGAAATCGGCACTGACAACGCCCGCCAACGATTCCTCGTAGGGGGAGTCGTAGTACCGGCTGACGATGGCGGCGGTCCCCACGCCGGAGGCCACCTGGCCGTAGGGTGTGACGTATTTGGCAAACATCGCGGTCAGAAAAACGCCCCCGACCAGCCAGTACGGGCGCGGTTTGTCCACGACACCCAACAGTGTGTGCCAGACGACCGTTCTAGCGACAAGGGTTCCACACGTTGCAAGAACCGCGAGCGCGTAAATCGAGAGTGATGCGGCCGCGGCGGCCTCGAACACCCCTTCCCAGCCGACGGCCAGGATAAACACTATCAGGACCAGCAGGGCCAGGCCGAGGGCGATTCCAGCCCGGATTCGAACGGCCCCGGTGTCTGTCCCTTCGGTCATTCCGTTCCACCTGTGTCACTCTTCGGTAAATACTTTCGCAACTACCGATGGCCACTGTCCGTTCCAACAGCGTGTCACCCGCGGTCTTCGAACACCCGACGGACACGACCGTCCTCCGGTACGGGCCGAACGCTATTCGAACCGCTCGCCGGCAGGGATCACGACCTCGAGCCAGTTCTCTTCGGGGGGAAGCGGACAGTCGAAGGTGTCAGTGTAAGCACAGAACGGTGAGTACGCCAGATTCAGGTCGAGGACGATCTCGTCGCCCGTCTGCAGACCGTCGTCGGCCTCGAGTTCCATGTACCGCCCGCCATCGTACGTCCCCTGGCCGGTGGTCTTATCGCGGAACGGAATAAACAGTGGGTCCTCGCCGCCGGGCTGTTGCTGGTAGGCGTGGAGTCGGCAGGTGACGTCCGCGAGATCCGGGTCGTCACGTTCGAGGTCGAACTCGAGGGTCGCGACCCGAAGGTACCGGACCTCCCGGCCGGCGGTCGTCTCCATCGGGACGGGTTCTGGGTCGTCGTCGGCCGTGACGGTCGCGGCCACACGGTAGTCGGGGTCGGGCGGGAAGTACTCGAGGCCGTCGAAGGCGTCGCGTTCATCCGGCGGGATCGGCGACTGGGGGTGGTCGGCGAAAAAGCGGTCTTTCTCGGCGCGGTTGTCCTCGAGTTCTGTCCGCCAGCGGTCGACGTCGAAGTCGCTCATAGTGCGGGTACGGACCGACGCCTCGAGTGAGTTGTGGTTCGACCGTCAGCGAGCGAAACCGTGATGACGATAGCTGTGAGCCTTTACCGCCACAACCGCGGAACGTCCTGCGGTTGCGTCGGCAATCGGTCACAGCCATCAGTATCAGACGTTGGGGAACGTCTTACGGGGATAGCCTCCGTACGGGGAGTCATGTCACGCAGGCGTGATCCGGTCGAGCGGGCGGCCAACGACGCCCGGGACTTACACGACGTCTCGACGTGGGAGCCCCGATCGGGCGTCGACCGCCTCGCGTGTGCCGTTTACGACGGGATCCGCCACGGCGTTCGGACGATCGTCGTCCTCTCGGCACTGTTCGTCACCCTGGCTCTGTTCGCCCAGCCGGCCGTCCTGGTCGCTCGGGAGCCGGCGGTCGCGGTTTTCTTCGCGCTGTCGATCGTGCCCGCGCTCGCACTCGCCGCCTACATCTGGTATGCCGACATCACGACCAGACAGCCCCTGGGAGTGCTCGTGGCGACGTTCGTCCTCGCGGTGCTCTTTGCGACGTTCGCCGCGATCGCAAACTCCGTCGGCGGGGCGTACCTCCGTGCGATTCCACTCGTCGGGACGGTCCTCTTTTTCTACCTGATCGTCGGCCCCATCGAGGAGGGGGTGAAGCTGCTCGCAGTCCGGGTGTTCGCCTATCGCAGCGACTCCTTCCGTGCGGTCATCGACGGAGCGGTGTTCGGGGCCGTCGCCGGGCTCGGCTTTGCGGCCATCGAGAACGCGATCTACATCAGCGGCTACGTGACGGCGGTCGCCCCCGAGGCCGGGGTCTACACCGCGGCGACGGGGATCGCGAGCGTCCGGGCACTGGTCGGTCCCGGACACGTGATCTACTCCGCCATCGCGGGCTTTTACCTCGGCCTCGCCCGGTTCAATCCCGGGTTCGCCGGCCCACTGGTGGTGAAGGGCCTGCTCGTCGCCGCGTTCGTCCACGCGAGTTACAACACCACCGTTCAGTTCATGCCCGGCCTCATCGTCGAGGTTTTCGCCGTGAGCTACGGGGCCGCTCTCGTGGCCTTCGTCGTCGTCTACAACCTCGCGATCGGCTACTACCTCTACCGGAAGATCGCCCGCTACCGACGGACCTACCGCGCGGTCGACGCCGGCAGGACGGTGGCCGCACCCGAACCCGAACTCACCGAGTTCGATCCGTCCACACGCCAACCGGCGGCCGACGGTGCCGAGCCGCCCGAGTGAGAGACACCTCGACCTCATACTACTGGACAAAACGGTTTACACTCGATCGCACTCGCCACAGGACCGTCGGCGGATCACGAACACGGCGGCCGCAAGCGCCACCCCGACAGCGGCCGTCTCGAGGAGGCCGGCACCCGCCCCGCCAGCGGCGACGCCACCGGTAACGGCGGCCGTTCCGGGGCCCAGACAACAGAGACTCGCCAGCCCCCCGAGTCCGACGATCGATCCCCGTATCGGCGGATCGTCACTCATCGTCTACAGGTTGACCGCCGGCCCGTATATGGGTTCGGGATCTCCACACCGACGTGTGAGCCGACGGTCCCCACTCGAGGTGGCTCCCGGTTCCCGCGGCTACTCGAGGTAGCCCTCGAGTACCCCCTCGACGTATTTGGCGATCACGTCGACCTCGAGGTGGACCGGGTCGCCCGGCTCTTTCTCCGAGAGCGTCGTCAGCTCGTAGGTCGTCGGGATGATCGCGACGGCCACGCGCTCTTCGTCCAGGTCGGCGACGGTGAGACTGATCCCGTCTATCGTGATCGACCCCTTCTCGACGACGTACCGGCCGTAGCCTTCGGGCAGGCGGAACTCGAAGTACCAGTCCTCGCCCACCCGCTCTACTGTCTCGACCGCCGCCACCGCGTCGACGTGACCCTGGACGACGTGCCCGTCGAAACGACCGTCGGCGGCCATCGCACGCTCTAGGTTGACCGCGTCGCCGTCCTCTAACTCGCTGAGGTAGGTCTTCTCGACGGTCTCACTCGCGAGGAAGACCTCGAACCACTCGCCTCGCGGTTCGTCACCGCTCGCCCGTTCCGAGACGCTTTGCGCCCCGCGCTCCCCGTACCGTTCGACGGTGAGACAGGCTCCGCTAACGCTGATACTCTGGCCGTGTTCGAGCCCCGTGGCGACTTCGTCGGCCCCGATCCGCAGTCGCAGGCCGTCGTCGGTTTCCTCTCTCGTGACGATCTCGCCGGTTTCCTCGACGATCCCCGTGAACATGGTTGAAGGTGGCCGCCCACGACCCAAAGCCGTTCCGGGTCGGGGTGTTTTTCACAGTCGACGGAGTACGCTCGGGCGATGACCGGAATCGTCGATACGATCAAACTCGCGGGGACGCTCGTGCTCGCGATCCCCGCCGCGCTCGCCGGTCTCGAGTTCCTCGTCGTCCGGGGCGAACCGGTCGTCGGTGCGGTCTTGCTCGTGCTCGCGACCGGGCTGGTGGTCGTCCAGCAGTACGTCCCGACGCCGTCGTCGCTCCCGAAACTGCTCGCCAGACGCGTCGTCGGTTCGGCCACCGAAGAGTCATAACGATCCGTATCAGGGCACACAACAGTCATATAATTCGATCACGTAGTGACCACAATTAGGTGGCTACCGTGGCGACGTTCTACGAACGACTCGAGGTCGACCGGGACGCCGATCCGGCGGAGATCGAACGGGCCTACCGCGAGCGTGTCAAAGAGACCCATCCAGACGTCACCGACGCCGACGGCGAGGAGTTCAAACGGGTCACCGTCGCCAGGGACGTCCTCCTCGAGGGCGAGACGCGTCGGCGCTACGACCGGATCGGCCACGCTCGGTACGTCCAAGACCACCTAGACCCCGGGAACTGGCCCGACGTCGGGGAACGGCCACCGCCCCGACGGTCGTCCACTCGCCGACGGCGACGCGACCGACGTCACTCCCCCGGCAGATCGGTCGGGAACCGTTCGAGGCCGAACGGGCGCAGCTATACGGACAGAGTTCGACGCTACCGGGCCGGGCGTGGCGTCGACACACACGGCGTCCGGGCGACGGCTCACGTCACCCACTCCCCTCAGCAGAACCCATACGTGCCACACGACCGGGACGTCGCCGAACTGGCGAGCGCCCTCCAGAGCGCGCTTTATCACGCTTTCGTCTGCAGTTTCGCGATTACGGCACTCGTCCTGTCGCTCACGGCCCTGGTTTTGCTCACACTGTAACACATACTACCGGACGGAACTGTGTGACGATTCTCGCCACCCCGTGCCTGCTCCGTCGTTCACGACTTCCGTCCGGTAGTATCAGGGGGAGAGCGACCGGGACGGCGACTCGAGAACGCGTGTCCCCTCGTCGACGACGACCAGTTCCGCGAGTCGAACGTCGCCGCCAGTGACGTCTTCGACGGCGACCTCGAGTCGAACCACCGACCCCCCGGCGATCGTATCACCCCGACCCGGCCGTTCCCGGGGCTCGAGGCCGACGCCGGAAACGGTGGCGTCGATTCCCTCCTCGAACCCGAAGGCCATCACTTCCGCCTCCAGGTCGCCCTCGACGGCCTCGACCGACTGGTCGCCCGCCCGGAGCATCGTCGCGGCGGACTTCAGCGCGCTGTCGGCCGCGACGTGGGCGCGCCGTTCCCGACCACCGTCACCGTCGACGACGACCGTCCGCACGAGGCCAGCGTGGTAGCCGTCGGGGCCGCAGGGGGCTGTCGAGAGGACGATCGGCTCGCCTGCAGGGAGCGGGGTCGCCCCGTCGCGTCCGCCGGCGTCGACGGCCGTGTTCCCCGCCGGAAAGCCACCCGCAGCGACGACCGCTTCGTCGATCGTCCGACGTACCGTCCCGCCAGTCAGGAACTGTCCGTCGACCTCGAGTGACCCGTCGGCGACCGTCGCGTTCGCGATCACCGAACGGGCCCGTTCTACTCCCGCCGTCGCCGCCGCCTGTGCCGACTCGACACGGGCGAGCTCGCCGGGCGTCTTCCTCGCTCGCGCCCGCGAGAGGACGTCACTCGAGGCCAGAGTAAACCCCGCACTCTCGAGATAGAGTGCGGCGTCGTGGGGGAGGTCCGGCGGTGCGAGAATCGTGTCCGTCACCCCACGTTCGGTCAACCGGGCCGCGAGTTGCTCGGCCGGATGGGCTGGAGGGGCGTCCGTCCTCTCGATCCACCCCTCGTGGTCGACGGCGGCGGCGACGGTGTGGGCGGGCGCGCCGGGGAGACAGTACCGGATCTCCGGAGTCGTCCCGGGGCCGACGGCGACGAACGCGCCGGCCTCCCGTTCGTCGAGTTCCTCGTGGATCGCTGCCTCGAGGTGTCGGCGGCGGTCGGTCACCACGTCCGATCACCTCGAGGGCATCGGGTGTGTCCGGTCGAGTGCAGGCGGCGGTGCATACGCGGTAGCGTTGGCTCCAGGGCGGTCAAAGCGGTTCTGGTCGGCGTCCATAGCGGACTCCGTTTCAGGGTGCTTCCGCCTCGACCTCGCGGTCGGCCGGCTGTTGGGCCCGTTCGACCAGTTCCTCGAGGTCGTCGTCGGTCGGGCAGTTGTGGAGTAGGACGTCGATCGGCAGGGTCGGGGCACCGTTGACCAGGTTCTCGAGTAAGACGAGCCGTTCTCGAGCCCGTGACATACCGACGTAGAAGACGCGACGTTCGTTGTCGGTGAGGACGGGGACGGGTGAGGTGGACTTGGTGAACTCCTCGACGCCGGGGACGTTCTCGGGATCGTCTACCGTCGCGGCCATCTGCTCTACCACCTTCTCGGTGAGGTCGGTCGCGACGAAGACGTGGTCGGCTTCACGACCTTTCGCCGAGTGGATAGTGCCGAGACGGACGCGGTCGGTGTCCATGCCCCGGTGGGTGTCGATCGCGAAGTACGCCTGGACCGACTTTTTCTGAAAGTTCGTGACTTTCCGGACCATATCCGACGCGGAGGCCGGACCGGGCATGAACGGAACGTGGTCCTCGATGACCGCCTTCGGGACGGTCAGGTGTTTCAGGTCCTCGACGCCGGCTTCTTCCTGTAACTCGTCGATCGCCTCGAAGAGGTCGTCACGATCGCTGGTGCCAAACGCCGAGTCCATGAGCATGTCCGCGAGTCGGCGTGCCTGCAGACCAGTTACGTCCTCGCCGGCGTCGATCGCCTCGATGGCGCGGACGTACTGGGTGAGTCGGTCGGTCCACATCCGCTGGTCGGTCAGGGCGGTAAAAGGGACACCCTCGGTGATGAATTCGTCGATGAACTGGAACATCTGGTAGCGCGCCCGGAACAGCAACATGATGGTCCCGTCGTCTTCGGCTAGCGTTCGCCGGACCATCCGAACCAGATCGAGCATCGACTTGTTCCGGTAGGCCTCGACCGACCCCCCCTCTTTGCGCGGGTTGAGGTCTTTGTCTTGGCGTTTATCGATGTGACGGATCTCCTGATTGACGGCGTGAAGGACGTTCGAGGGGAGGCGGTAGGAGTTCGGGAGTATGACGTCGGTTTCGACGTCCTCGTCCAACAAGAGCGCGGGGTCGGCCCCTTGCCAGGAGTAGACGACCTGGTCGTCGTCACCGGCGATCAGGACACGCTTTACGTGTGGTTTCCACTCGTCATAGACGTCGTACTGCAAGGTCGTGATGTCCTGGAACTCGTCGATCACGAGGTACTCGACGTTGGGGACGAGCGAGCGCTGCTTGACGCGCTCTAACATATCTGCAAAGCCGATCTTCCCCTCCTGGCCCTTGTACGAACGCCAGGCACGGATCGCTTCGGGAACGTCGATCCTGTCGTCGTCGCTTGGCCAGGTCGGCGTGTACTTGTTGCCCTCTTGGGCGTTCGGGTCGATCTCCGGGGGGAGGCGTACTTCTTCTACGTCCCATTTGAAAGGGACGTCGTACCAGTCGGAGACGTCACGACGGGTTCGCTGGAGCCACTGGCTCGTGGCGATAATCTTGTTGCCGATCGTCGTCGACCGGGCTGTCCGCCGGCCGGCACCGCTGTACTCGTCTTCGTACTCGATTCCATACTCCTCACAGAACTCCTCTTTGTCCTTCTCGCCGATGACGTCTCCCCGGGAGAGATCGAGGAGGTCGTAGGCCTTCGCGTGCATCGTACAGACGTTCCCCTGTAAGGCACGGGGGCTCTCGTCCAATCGTTCGGCGAGTCGTTCGCGGACTTCCTGTGCCGCTGCTCTGGTGTACGAAACGACGAGAACGTCCCGAAAACTCACTTCGTCGTCCTCTAAGATCTCCTCGACGTGATCGAGTAATGCAGTCGTCTTCCCGCTCCCCGGTCCCCCGAACAGCCGGGTCACCTGCGTCTCCGTGGTAGCCATTGCTCACATTCAAGCGCGCGATACCTATAAGTGACGTGGGTTTCATTCGGCCGGATCGTACGTATTATACGCGTACGCTCCCGCACCTATGGTGCGCGGGTATCATCCGATCGGACCACGTCCACGACGGCCGGGATGAACGATCGACCTCCGCCCGCGCGACACTCTATCGGACTGTCCACCCTGTCTCTCACCTGGAACTCGACTGTCAGCAGACCCCCCGTCGGTACGATTCCCGCGAACCGCCTCACTGCCCCTGGAAACAGCGGTGGTTTTGAGCATCCCCCGTGAATACCGGGCCCATGGTATCCGTTTTCGATGCCGGATCGGTTCGACGGTCTTTTGTGTACCACTCCGCTCGGTAACTGACGTGAACGACGTGGCGAACGCGGCCACGTCCTCCGGTCGTTTCCCGACACGGAGAAAGCACACATTACCCTCGACGCTGGGTATCGTATCCGGCTGTCGAGAAGGGCGTCGGATCGGATACGTTCGATCCGATGCCCTTATATACCTGAGGCAGCTCAGGTGAGAACGGAAACGCTACGCCGGATGCGACTTCCGGCCAGTTCCGATCCGATGCGCTTAAGTGTACAAGCGCATTTGGATGTGAACGCAAAGAACGCGTAATCGACGGGGTGTTCAACTCACTCCGTCACCCGGACCTGGTCCGAAGGGGTTAAGTACCCCTGGACACCTAAGAATAGGTCCGAAGGAAATGAGGATTCCGCCCCTGCGGTCCGCCGTCAAGACGGGATCTGATGTTAGCCTTGGTAGTTCGGTGACGCCCGATCGGTTCTCCGATCCGGTCACCGAACGTGGACCATTTGTGTGAGTGTGTACCTACATTCACCGCCAAACCTCCCCCACGTTGGGGGAATAGCATTCCG
>LFCJ01004540.1_pt1 | contig 10173 bp, 4 predicted proteins | sample 643141 | NCBI WGS metagenome assembly LFCJ01 (sample SAMN03766243, study PRJNA286221) | soda lake metagenome | biome: soda lake; feature: Kulunda steppe; material: water; isolation source: sample B1-Br-g2 brine of Lake Bitter-1 | place: Russia: Kulunda steppe | collected 2010-07 | reverse complement strand
TAGATGTCTGCGAACTCCAGCGTCTCGGCTTCGGGGAAGTGGTGGTTGATGTATTCGGTCGTCTCGTTACGGTGATTGTCCGGGTTCTGTTCCTCAGTCGAGACACGGATGTATTTTGCTACTATATCGTGTGTTACTTCATTCGTGTTTTCTGCCGTACTCGCCATGGTAAATGTTCAGGGGTGAATCTACTTAAAGACGAGGGGTTTCGTGCATTGAGAGAGACTGCCGCACGTTTTCGACTGTAATCGTTATTATGGATTATTTGAGATAAAACCAATCTACCTTACCTACAGGTCATTTTCGCTCTGCCATCTTTTCACGATAATACTTTTCTGCCATTTGTTCGTGATGTTCGTTTCTGATGGCGAAGCGGGCTGTTCGCGTGAGGGAGGCATTCTCGTTAAAGAGACCGTGTATCTCGCCATCTGGGTAGTGCCGGGCCAATCTCTTCGCAGTAACTTCCCCGACCCCGGGAAGTTCTGTATAATTGTCGATAACGTCCTGTGGTACATCTTCTTCTCGGGGAATAAGTTCGGGAAACCCATTAGGATGGTCTCTGAGGATGTCCGCTAAACCCTTATATGCGTCATCTAAGGACTCATGGGTCCCGAGCGACCGGACTTTGTGAATGCCTGCACCGATGATACCATCATCATATCCCAGAATGACACGCAGAGACTCATCTTTTTCATGAACGCGAAGTACAACGTGATTTTCAAGGTCATGCGCAAAGCGCACCTCTGTTACTACTGTCGGGTCATCTGATTTGAGCCCGTCCACTTCCTGAACGTACTTGGAGTATGAACTCCGGACATCGTTAATAAACCACGTGCTGCATGCGTGAAAGCCACCATATTCCTCGTCAGCCAACACGTCCCGGTATACCTGTAATTGGATACGGGCTTTCAACGGATGGGTGGTGTAATCCACAAGCCGGATAGAGTTTACTACCCCACTCTCGCCATCTGCGAACTCAAATCGAGCTTCATGGTCGTCCCAATCAATAGTGAACGTGACCGTCTCCCTGCCGCTAAGACTCTGAGCGGTTCGAACGAGCTTGTCTTCACGCTCAGTAACGACGAATTCGCCTCGGTTATCGAACAGAAAGTGGTCACCAACCTCGCGATACCAGACGCCATATACAACGTCCCGCTTTCGGATTTCATCGTGGGTGAATTCGGGCGAAACCGTTCGATAGGGATTTGTATCCTGTGATTCGTTATCTGTGCTCTTGCTCACGGGTAAGCTGGGGTCAACCACCTCATTATTTGGAGTGGTCTGGGAGGTCATAGCAGCGGCTCCCTCCTTTGTGGGATTATACGTGTGGGCCCGGGGACTATGGCGTTGTAATAGTTCTGCACTTTCGGCTGCATGCAAAGCACTCCGGGCGACATCTCGTGAGACATCTGCGTGATTCATGATATCCGTCGAAGTAATCGGTTCATCCGTTAGTAGGTATGAGATGATGACGAGCCATGCTTTATCGCGTGCGGTCAGTTCATTCTGGTCGCCGAACTCAAACATGAGGTATTTACCACATCTTTGTGAGCCCCAATACGTTTCGCCTTTACTGTAATACTGGCTATATACCCCATCTTTGAATTTGGCTCTGAATAGTGTCGGCACTATACCATTCTTCACCATTTATTTCACTGAAATAACTATTATATTCTGATAAGAATTGAGGTTTGAACAGTGTGCGAATGTGGATATGGTTATCTCGGACGTACGACTTATCGCGTATACTAACCAAAGCGATTTGTACCCTCACCGGAATTTGTTCCGTCATGGTCGCAGACTATCGTCTTTCAAAGCCTCCACGTCCATGGACCTCTGACCGGACTGGGGTCGAATGTGAGTTTTACCTTGGAGAAGGGGCGAGTTCGCTAGAAATCGTCGTTGCTGAGCAAGACGGCCGACCGACGAAACAACGACTTCAGCGCCTCTATAAGGACCGTCGTGATGGTCGAGCAAATCCAATACTAGTCGTCGTTCTCTATGATGATGGTACGGTTGCAGACGTGTGTGGACCGGCTGGCGAAGAACCTCCAGTGAAGCGCGGGCTTGACCCGGGGCAGGTTCAGCGCATCTGTAATACCGCGTTGAACAAACCGAATCGAAATGCTGCCCAGCGGTTCCTCCGCGACATTCTCGACCAGATAGACGATGATTTGGTCGGGCTCCGCAATCAGGGTCTCCTCTCAACCCACGAACTCAAAGAGGGGGTTCCGGAGCGAGACGACTGGAACGAAGCAGCGGAACAGGCTCGTGGAATACTTGACAAGGATTCGCGCGACCTCATTGAAGAACTCGGGTACGAAATCGAACGGCTATCAGACCAGAGCCACGTGCTCAAGGACGTAAGCGATGGACGAGAGACTGCCGTAGCGGTCTTTCTCCAAGATGACGAATCCTTTGACTACGCGCAAGACAGATTTACTGGTCAGTCGCCAGTCTCTTATGCACTAAATGAGGCCGACAAGAAAAATCTCGACTACGTAATCGCGAACTCGAACAACACGCTTCGTCTCTACACAACGAATCCCGACGCTGGGTTTGGCTCACGCGGGCGAACGGATACGTTTGTGGAGGTCAATACTGACCTACTCACCGAAGACGACGCGGGGTACCTGTGGCTCCTTTTCTCCACTGAGGCACTGAGCGATGATGGAACCCTCCATAACATCATGGAGGACTCCAAGGATTACGCCGCATCTCTCGGGGAGCGACTTCGTGAGCGTATCTACGACGACGTAATCCCTGACCTCGCGGAGGCCATCGCGAACGCCCGGGAACTCGAAGACCCGACGAAGGACGAACTGGATGAGACGTACCGAATGGCGCTGATTCTCCTATATCGACTTCTGTTCATTTCGTACGCCGAGGACGAGGGATTCCTTCCCCGATACAACCCACGATACGAGCGCCGCTCGCTGAAGCAGAAGGCGCACGAAGTCCACGAAATAGTCGAGGAAGACATCGGGTTCGACGAACGTTCCACGACGCACTGGGACGACGTGATGGCGCTTTCCCGGGCCATCCACAACGGCCATGCCGAGTGGGGACTTCCCGAGTATGATGGGACGTTGCTCGCCTCGGATGAAGACGCGTCCCCGGCTGGTGCGAAACTCGACAGCATCAGGCTCACCGACGAGCAGTTCGGCCCAGTCCTCGCGAACCTACTGGTGGACGAGACGCAGGATGGCTACCAAGGCCCGGTTGACTTCCGTAACATCGGTGTTCGCGAGTTCGGTGTCATCTACGAGGGTCTCCTCGAATCCGAACTTTCTGTTGCCGACCAGCCGCTCGGTGTCGATGACGAAGGGCGCTACGAGCCAGTTGACCCCGATACTCGCGAGGTAATCGTCGAAGAGGATGAGGTATACCTCCACGGCCAGTCCGGGGAGCGGAAGGCGACGGGAACGTATTACACTAAGACGCGGTTCGTCGAGCACCTGCTCGACTACTCACTCGAACCCGCGCTTGACGAACACCTCGAACGCCTCGACGAGTTGAGTGACAACGAGGCTGCAGAGCAGTTCTTCGACATTCGTGTTGCGGACATCTCGATGGGGTCGGGGCACTTCCTTGTTGGTGCTGTTGACCGCATCGAGAGTCGGCTCTCCGCCTATCTGTCGGAGCGGACACTCCCTCGGGTGGAAGAGGAACTCGACCGTCTCAGAGAGAAGGCGGAGAACGCATTCGAGTCCGAGCAAGCGATGCCGGAAGTGGAGCGCGGCCAATTGCTCCGGCGACAGGTCGCGCGGCGATGTATCTACGGCGTGGACCTAAACCCGTTGGCAACCGAGCTTGCCCGCCTCTCGATTTGGGTCCATACATTTGTCCCCGGGCTTCCGCTGACATTCCTTGACTACAACCTCGTGACCGGGGACAGCCTCGCGGGTATAGGGACTCTGGACGAGGTGAGTGAAATACTGGACCTCGACCAGCAGAAATCGTTGAGCGCGTTCATGCCCGGTGGGTCGGACGTGATGGACGACCTCCGTACGGACATCGACCGAATAGGAAGGTTAGCCGATGCTGATGCAAGTGAAGTCCGTGAAGCACGAGAAACCCGGGAGGAAATCGAACAGAGTCTGGAACAGACTCAAGCCGCGTTCGACATCTTGGCGGCGTCCCGAATTGACGACGACATCAATCCCAGTGTCGTTACTCAAGGCGACGTTGACCTGACAGAAACTCGAAGTTACGAGTTGATGGAAGACGTGTTGGGAGCGACCGACCCGCTCCATTTCCCAGCGGCGTTCCCAGAGGTTTTCGAGGGGGATAGCAGAGGATTCGATGTAATCGTCGGCAATCCACCGTGGGAAGAAGCCACTCTCGAAGAGGATGAGTTCTGGATGCGTTATGCTCCGGGATTGATGGGGAAATCCCAAACCGAACAAGAACAGGAGAAGGAACGACTCCGAACGGAACGCCCCGACCTTGTGAAACAGTATAAGGTCGAATTAGAAGAACAAGAGAAGGTCCGAGAAATCCTCAGGAATGGTCCGTATCCCGGGATGGGAACAGGAGACCCCGATATGTACAAGGCGTTCTACTGGCGATTCTGGAATCTCGTCAGTTCAGGTGGGGATGTGGGAGTAGTCTTACCTCGAAGCGCATTTATTGCGGCAGGGTCGGAGGAATTCCGCCGTACTCTTCTTAATGAAGGAAAGGTAACTGACCTGACTTTTGTGAAGAATAAAGATGGCTGGGTGTTCGACAATATGGAGCACCGTTACACCATCGCTCTCTTGGGGTTCGAGAAGACGGAGCCAGATGATGATACGATGCTTCCTCTCAGGGGCCCTTACCCGGACCTTCAAAGCTATCAAGAGGGCTTAGAACGAGGACCATATCAATTCCCCATTGAACAGGCTAAGAACTGGACTGGGAGTGCCGCGTTCCCCCTCTTCCCTTCAAAGCCTGCTTCTGTGGAGGCATTCAAGCAGTTGACAACTCAACCGCCGCTTGATAGAGATGAGCCAGATGAGTGGCGTGCTCGTCCGAATACGGAGTTACACGCGACAAATGACAAGACAGCAGACGAAACCCGCCTGATGCACTTCGTGGACGACCCACCTGAGGACTACTGGCCTATCTTTAAGGGCGCGTCAATTGCCCCTCCAAATGAAGATTTGTGGATAAATGACACGGGAGTACGCTACGCGTGGGCTAACCCGGATGTTCTCGTAGATTTCCTTGATGAACGGCGAAGAAGCAAAAGCCAGCACTGGGCATCTCCATTCTATGAGATGGACGACGAGTGGGTGCAAGACAGGAGTACGTTGCCGTGTCTTAATCCTCGTCTAGCGTTCAGAGATATTGCAAGAAGTACTGACCAGCGAACGGTGAGACCGGCATTAGTGCCACCCAACGTGTTCCTTACAAACAAGGCACCATACTTCCTCTGGCCCAGAGGTAACTCGAAAGACGAAGCCTTCCTTCTTGGTGTTCTAGCCTCCAGACCTCTGGACTGGTACGCTCGCAGGTTTGTGGAAGTGAATCTTAACTTCCACATCTTGAACGCATTCCCGGTACCACGACCAGAACGGGACTCCCAACTCTGGCAACGTGTTGTGTCACTATCTGGTCGAATCGCAGCGAAAGACGAACGCTATAAGGACTGGGCAGAGGACGTAGGCGTTGAGTATGGCCCACTTGACGAAGATGATGAGTTGGAAAAAATCCACGAGATTGATGCGGTTGTTGCTCATCTGTATGGCCTCTCTCGCGAACATCTACAGATTATCTTCGAAACGTTCCATGAGGGATGGGATTACGAACCGCGTTTGAACGCGGTTCTCGAATACTACGACGACTGGGACAACAAACTCGACCAACAGGAAGCTGAGGTAACAGATGACTAGACCCGAGTTTGTCGACAACCGCGAGGGCAACACGCTCGCACACGCTATCAACGAGTACCTCGGTGACCTCAGCGATAGACTGGCCGATAACCCCGACCTTGACATCGCGACTGGCTACTTCAACCCGCGCGGATATTTTTCGGTCGCAGAAGGGCTTGAAGCCGTAGGTGACGTTCGAATCCTCCTCGGTGCTGAACCTCCGCAGAAGGACCGCGAGCGATGGCGATACCCCGATGAACCCCGTGGAGAGGAATATAGTCAGAAGCGCGTTGACGAGGCACTCAAATCGCTCGACGAAGGTCTCGAACGTGACCGCGACTTGCTGGGCTTCTCCCGGGAAGTTGATTCCCAGCTTCGCGAGATGGTACAGTGGCTCGAAAGCGATGCCGTGGAAGTACGCCGGTACGAAGACGGGTTCATCCACGGAAAGGCATACTTGTTCTCGCACGAACAGGGTGTTCTCGCAGGGTCGTCAAACTTTACGGGCGCGGGCCTGAACAGCAATCTCGAACTGAACCTTGGGAACTACAGCCCGAGCGTCAACCAGCAGGTTGAGGACTGGTTTGAAGACCTCTGGCAGGCGAGCGACCAGTATGATTTGGCCGATATCTACAAAGAGCGATTCGAACCATACGACCCGTACCTCATCTATTTGCGCGTCTTGTACGCGCGGTACGGAGATGAACTCGAAGAGGAGCGTGAGGAGGACGATGGGGCCATCAACCTCGCCAACTTCCAGCAGGACGGGTTCCGGCGAGCCCTTCGGTTCATCGAGAAGCACGACGGGGTCATCATCGCGGACGAGGTTGGTCTTGGGAAGACGTACATTGCGGGCAAGCTGTTGGAGCGAACAGTACAGGAGAATCGTCAACGGGCGCTCGTCGTAGCTCCAGCGTACCTTCGAGACGGGATGTGGCGGAACGTCCGCGCAGAGTGGGGTATCCAGTTTGACGTGGTGTCCTACAGCGAGCTTCGCCAAGCCAGTCAACTGGGTGGCGACCGGGCGAACCTCCCGCTGGATAAAGATGAATACCAAACGGTCATCATTGATGAGGGCCACGCGTTCCGCAACCCGGGTACGAATCAGTCCGATGCACTCCGAAGGCTCCTGCGTGGTGACCCACCCAAGGAACTGGTGTTACTTACGGCAACACCGGTCAACAACTCCCTGTGGGACCTTTACTACTTGCTCAACTACTTCATCAGGAACGACGCTACGTTTGCATCCGAGGGTATCCCCTCGCTGCGTGAGCGGTTCAAACAAGCACAGTCTGAAGACCCAGCCGACCTCTCACCCGATATGCTGTTTGACGTGCTCGACGAGACAACTGTGCGGCGCACACGTCGGTTTATTAAGGAACACTACGACAACGCTGTTCTCCCGGACGGGGAGGGCGGCACAGTCCGCATTACGTTCCCAGACCCCAATCCACAGCGCGTCGATTACACCTTTACCGATACCTTTGGGGACGACTTCTTCCGCGATGTCTCGCGAGGTCTCGCTGCCGGGGACCACGACGACCACGAACTCACGCTTGCTCGTTATCGGCCGTCGTACTATCTGGAGGGCGAAGAGGATGCATCCGAACTGTCGCTTGTTGGACTCCTCCGAACCGGTCTGCTCAAGCGGTTCGAATCGTCGAGTCGCGCTTTCGCGAACACGCTGGAGCGTATGAAAAATCAGAACGAGGCCGCACTCAATCTCCTCGAACGGGGGCTATTCCCTCAACCGAATGCCATCGACGAGTGGGTAGAGGCTGATAGCGACGAGGCGTTTGATGAAGCCTTCGAAGATGCTAACGGAGAAGAGGCGTTGCCAGTCAACGAAGCTGACGCTGATGTTCAGCAGATGCAAGCGGACCTCCGGGCAGACCTCGAAATACTGACACGGTGGCACCAACACGCTAGCGCTGTCCGTCCGGAAGATGACGAAAAATTGCATGCCCTCCGCGATACATTGGTGAGAATCAGTGAGAAGGCTGAAGAAGACGCCGAAACTGACCCGAATCTCCCAGAGGAAGAAGCCTTCAGGCAGAACCGAAAGGTCCTCATATTTTCGTACTACGAGGATACGGTTGACTGGATTCTCGACTATCTTGAGGACATTGTGGAGAGTGACGACCGGCTCTCATGCTATGAAGGACGAATCGCAGGTGTCGCGGGAGATGGCACAAAGCGGGGCATCTCTCGTGAACGTGCTGTCCACGGGTTCGCTCCCCAATCGGCTGATGCACCTCCGGGGACGGAAGACGAGTTCGACATTCTCGTATCAACTGACGTACTCGCCCAAGGTGTTAACCTCCAGCAGGCGCGGAACGTTATCAATTATGGTCTGCCTTGGAACCCAATGCGAGTGGTCCAACGCAATGGACGTATCGACCGAATTAATTCGCCACACCCGGCCATCTATCAATACTCTTTCTTCCCCGATGACAGGCTTGATGAGTTGCTTCAACTCGAACACCGCGTCCGTCAAAAGCTTACGCAAGCGGCTCGGGCCGTTGGCATCGACAATGAGGTCATCCCCGGAATGGAGACGCTGAGCCAGAACTTTGCCGACCGGGTAGAGGACATTGAGTCCCTTCACAACGAAAATCCTGAACTGCTTGAACGGGGTGGAACCGACGCAGCGGCCTACTCCGGGGAGGAGTACCGTCAGGAACTCCGTGAGGGACTAGAGGACCGAGAGGACCAAATCACCTCGCTTCCATGGGGTGCTGGGTCTGGCTTCCGTGGTGAGAATCCCGGCTATTTCTTCTGTGCGCGGATTGGTGACGGCGTGTTCATGCGTTTTGTTTCCATCGAGGGTGATGAAGAGATGATACAGGATACTCTCACCTGCCTGCGTCGTATTGAATGTACGTCTAACACTGAGCGCGACCTCCCTGATGACTTCAGGACAGGTGTCTACGATGCGTGGGACCGAGCGCGGACAGATATCTACAAACAATGGCAGGAGCAGACAGACCCTCGGAACGTGCAGCCCGACATCCCACGCCTGTTTCGTGAGGTCGCGGACCACTTGCGGAACCACTGGCCGAATGATATGAAACAGGGCAAATTAGAGGAGACTGTAGATTCGGTTGAGGCACCGTGGGGCAATCGATATGAACGAGAACTCCGTGAAGTATTCGAGCAAGAAGGTCTCACCGATAAGGCCAAATCACGGGCCTTAGTTGAGAAAGTAGATGACCTCGGTCTCCAGCCGTTTGAGGCACCTGAACCGTTGTCCCCCATTCAAGAAAAGGAGGTCAAACTTGTCTGCTGGCTCGCTATTGTACCGTCACAAGAGGATGACTCAACCCAGTCTAGTGGGTTGCTTTCTCAGATGACGTTCAATTGATTGCTTTGGAGATTCGAATTCACTACTATCCCATGCAACGATTCCATACCGGTGATAGGTCAGCGCATCTGTTCCCGGGTATCCTTCAACACTCCGATGATATCATCCTGCGTCGCGTCAAGCGCGTTAACGAGATGCCGTAATTGGGCTATCTCACCTTCAAGCGCCTTAATATGCTCATAATTGTCATTGGGCTCAATGTGAGCGCGTTCTTGTGCTGCCTCCACAGTGAGTCCTTTGTCAATCTCCTCGCGAGCGATGTCGGTGAGACTGGCAACCGTCACCGCGGCGACTCCATCTGGCGTCGCATCGGGGTCGCGTTCGGTCTCAACTAAGCCGAGGTCTTCGAGTTTTCCATACCTGTACCTCACCGACGAGTTCGTGAGTCCGGTTGCTCGGCGAATCTCCGTTGTGGTCGCCTCACCCCCATTGCGGTCGATAGCGAGGACGACATTCCGTGAACCTTGGTCAAGCTTCATGGATATATGTATGAGATATATGAATTTTGGTTTTAAGGTCAAAAACTATGGACCTTAGGGGACAGTTGCCGTCAACAGAGAATCATCAGGAGTATTGTCGGCAGCCATCAGCAACACCACGGAACGACACCCTTCTCATAGAGAAGGGCCTGCAAAACACGCAGAGCAAGAGCGATGTATGATGAGAACTATGGAAATGGGTGATTCCTGACCGAATCCCGGAGAAGGGCAATCCGGTTACTGTGAGAGAGTATCATACAACGGCTCGCATACCCTCACTGTGCCTACCCAACGACCGGTAAGTACACGGAGGTTCGTTACTCAATCAGAGCAAGATTCCATCACCTGCCAAATCTATAGCGACCAGATGTTCGCGGCCACCTCTGCGAGTTCAGACGTGCGTTGTTGTATAGAGTTGAGGTTCCAGTCATCGTAGTCCTCTGCGAGCGTCTTGGTCATCGTAACGTTCGAAGTA
>LFCJ01004538.1_pt1 | contig 10175 bp, 6 predicted proteins | sample 643141 | NCBI WGS metagenome assembly LFCJ01 (sample SAMN03766243, study PRJNA286221) | soda lake metagenome | biome: soda lake; feature: Kulunda steppe; material: water; isolation source: sample B1-Br-g2 brine of Lake Bitter-1 | place: Russia: Kulunda steppe | collected 2010-07 | reverse complement strand
CCCCACACACACACAGACACAGACGCGCACACACGAGCGCACACCTCCAGCAGAAAGGCGAGGCACTCCGAGGCTTCTGCTGGGCCCACGCGCAGCCCTGATCCCGCATGCAGGGGATCTGTCGCTGGGCCTGACGCGCACGCCGAGGCAGGGTGTGCAGCCCCTGTTGCTGCTGGCAGGGGCTCAAGGCTGGGAGAGGTTGCTTCAAATGCGCATGTAAGCGCGGCTTTTTCAAGCGCGGGTCCATTAGTTACGGGGTGAGGGACAGGCGCAGGGGCGGCGGCTTCCAGCGCTGGAGACTCATGCTGGGTATTGGCCAAGATCCTTTGAGTGGGGGGCGGCACGGTGCAACGCCCCACACCGGCCACTACCTGGCCCAAAGGAGGCGCACACAATGGGTCCAGCAACAAGCATGCCAGCAGCTGCACGCAGTGCACCCAGGGCCTCACATGGCGCGCTCGGGCGATGCCGCACGCCCCCTCCGCTGCACGAGTGGCAGAGGGCCAGGACGCGGGGCCATGCTTGGGTTGCTTGGCCGGGGGCTGCGGCCCACTGCCGCCCTCGTGGCTCACAGGGCGCTTGGCGGGAGGCTGCAGCCCACTGCCGCCACCCTGCTTCACGTTACTGCAACCACCATCTGCTTCCCCCTTGCCACCAGATCTGCTGCTGCTGGTGCTGCTGGTGCCGTTGCTACTGTCACTGCTGCCGCTGCTGCCGCCACTGGCGCTGCTGCCGCAGCTGTCACTGGCGCTGCTGCTGCAACTGCTGCTGTCGTAGTCGCTGCTGACTGGAGTGGCACAATTTGAGATGTGCAGGTCGTCATTTGCAGTGGTGCTTGAGATGGGAAATGCAGCCAGGAGGAGGAGCAGGGCTTGCACACAGCCGCTGCGGACCAGAGCCTGCACAGCGGCACCAGCGCCACGAGTGGGCGTGCTTGGCAGAAAACATTGACAGTGGGACCACTGTGGTGCATGGTCCAGGTTTGGGCTGGGCAAAGCCCGACTGGGCCTGGGTGCCCTGCAAGTGTGCTGCGTTGGGCCAGGGTTTCAGAATCAATAAAAATAGGAGTGGCGCTTCCTACAGGCCGAGAAGTGGCCAACAGCGGCTATCCATGTTTCCTGCGTGCATGCTGTAGCTTGGGCACGCATGCAGAATTCCCTCAAAGCATGGCAGCTTTGCTGCCATCTACTTCGGGTGGCTTTGCTGCCATCTGCTTCGGGTGGCTAGGCGGCGGTGCACGAGTCAGGCGGCACAGACACAGCCGTGCACACCTTCCGCCCTCCCAGCGTCCGTGCCACTTGGGAGAAAACTGCAAGTACTAAGTGCCTGTTGTCACCCTTGGGCACCTCCGCTCCTCTTTTCTGTTGCGCGCTCAAGCATGCGCCAGCAAGCAGCTGCGCAAGCTGTGGGAGCTCTTTCCCTTGAATGCGCAGTGTTATCTGTGTGTGCTGTCCATGGTTAGCTGTTGACAGCTCGCGAAGGAGTGCCTGTGCATGCAAGCAGTCACGACACGGGATCCCTGCAGATCATTCAAAAGCACAATTATACAGTTGAACACAAGCAGACACATAAAACTGTGTCCTTAACACTCATCACCTTGATGCTCAAAGCCATCTTATGTCAAATGACGCAGGCTTGTGTGTTTGAGCAGTACCACAGATCTCAAATTCAGACCCTTTCATGATCCCGTTATTTTCTATGCATATAATTAATTATTTTTGATAGAATGGGCGTGTGGGACCCGAACAAGAAGGGCCTAATGGCTCACTTCAAGCTGCTTCAAGCTTCCACCGGAATTTTGTTCCTGGGATTGGGTTACATGGCTTTTTCAACTGTCTTGGGAGGGACGAAGCATGAGAACAAGCAAGACCAAGACAGGAGGACCTAATGTGACGGTAATCACTCAGGATGCCTTTTGAAAACATACATGCGTGCGTTGCAGCACCAGTTCCACCAGCTTGTTTTGCTCATATTACAGGGGCTGCGCAGCAAGATGGAGAGACCAAGAGAGAAGGAGTCAAGGCTGACCATGTCATCACGAAGATCAACACCAGAATCAATGGGAAGGCTTCATAAGTGATGTTTGATGGAACAGCTTCTGATCCTGAAGCTGTAGGTGTGTCCAATGTGCAATTATAATGGCGGAGGCGTTCCCAGGTTTCACTGTTTGCACTGAGGCATTGCTGTTGTATGGTACAGTTTGTGCGTCTAGATGCTGTTATCCAATGACTCTTTCTTTGAGACAACTACTCTGATTGCAAGGTAAGGGGAGCTGCCATGCATCATAAGTAATCATTTTGCCGGCAATGTAGCAAGAATGTGTTCCCATTGTTGACCCTACTTTCGACGTGATTCGGGACAGACACAGCATCTTCCTCCATTTAATTGTCTATGGGTTTTCGCAGTCGTGTATGCTGAAAAGTATGTTGGTACCCATATGGCGCTACATAAGATCCTAGCACTGGGAGGGAATGCACCTGGTGGAGAGAGGCTCGGGCTTAAGCCGACTCGGCTGCTTGGAGCAGTCTATGCTATAGCGTTGATATGACCAGATATTGAAGATCATCTTCTTATGATAAGGTATTGCTCTTTGAAAGGGAGCGTAGAGTTACACAGCTGTACCTGCTGGACTGATGGGCAGCTTGGCTTGACTGGCGAAGGGGGATGGCCTTTTAAGGAGGAATCTCCAATCCCCTGCTTGTATGGTTTTTCCTTTTTTTCCCCCTATCCAAACTCAATGGATTTCCGGTTCAACCGGAGTCCAAGTTGGCCACCCAATCTACAACATTGAAGCTATGTTCTCCCAAGGAAAGCTCCCTTAAGAAGTGTTCGTTACATGACACTGCTGATGATGCAAGCATATCCTAGTGGCTCTGAGCTCTGCAAACATCTCCTGAGTCAGGTGCTCAATATCTGCAAGGGGAACTCCCTCTTCGGAAGTGCACCTCATAGGGGTCAAGCAATGTGAAGATACGAGGCCTGGGCACCAATTTAGAGAAGAGAGGCCTCAAGAATATAACACGAGATTCTTTGCAAGCTCTTGAAAGCTAAAAAGTCATTCGGACATTGTGGACTATCTTTGGCTGGCAAACAGCAGCAACAAACTAATCAGCCTAACGACCTGACTGCCTGTTAACCCTAACTTGTAACTCAAAAAAGTCATCTTTCACACCATCTTTCTTGGTGTGGGAGGCTATAATTCGTCACATACTTAAACCATCTTAAAGAGCTCGGCCTTGATATACAAAAAGCCCATAAGCTATGACAATCTGGAACGCTTACTTACACACAGCAGCTTTTCTCATAGTGGAGGCAATTGCGGTTTAGGATTACATGGAGTAAGACAGTTTCTCTTACACTTTATCTCTTATCAAGATACCTTATACCGGCGCATGCATGCCAGACGTGTGACCTCCGCCACACATCTGCCAAGCTCTCTGCCTCCTGCTTGCTCTATACACTTCCCCAGCCAAGCTCAGAACCCTGTCACCAGGTTAGCGGCCGCTTCACAGATTGAATGACCTCTGGTGCTGGAGCTGAGAGGGCAGCCTGGATGCTCGTCACCCTGTGTTTGAATATGTACATGCGTCATGCCGCAATACTCATGCATATTTGTGTGATCGTCATCCCGCACATTGCAAGCATTGGGATAGCAGAATGGCAGCCATCACCATCAGCAGCAGCACACAGGGCCACAAACATGTCATCCCCATCCTCATCCCTCTCATCACTATTGCCATCATTTTCACCATTTTTTGTATGGCAGCCTCCACCAGCTTGAAGCAACAGGCAAGCCGTAAATGCGTCAGTCTGATTGCAAGCCAGAGTGGGATTGCACACAGCTGACGTATCCAGCTTTTATAAATGCGTTTACAAAAAAGCTGACGTATCCAGTGCCAGCCTGTTTGTAAACACATTTCTGAAAGCTAAATACTCCATGGGAGCCCAACACGTCAGAATTTGGTGTGCCACGCAAACACTTAATCCTGTGCCAGTACCACAGCCATGCCATGCAGAGGTTCAAGCAACAATGGAGCGACACTGCAACAGCCGTGCAGAGTAACCAGTGGCCAAGCCCCCACCCCCCTTCCACTCACTGCATAGGCTCCTGAATGCCATTACCAAGGCCTCGGAGCATGTCCATCAGCTTGTAGCACAGTGCCTGCAAGTACAACATGGCAGCAAACAAAGGGTCCAGGCAGCTGCATGAGCTCCCTTTGCCTTCACACCGTTTACCCTCTCCATGACAAAGAACAGCACATTTCAGTTTCATGGAACATCACGGTTCAGGAAGGGCCAGGCAGCTTCATCACACGCTCACTAAAGCCAATCCTTACGTGCAGCGACACAAGTATTTAAGACGCCTGCACTGTTGTCGACGTCAGAGAACATTCCAGTACTCCGGGGACAAATTTGGGGCTTTCAGCGCTTTGATCAGGCAAGCAAGCAACTAGCAGGTGCTGTGGCAACCCCGCCCTTGTCAAACCCTTTTGGAAGGCAGTGCCTAACGTGTTGCCTCGTTTGTTTCACGCCTCGTGACAGCTCTCAGGACCATACAGCCCCAAAAGACCTGATCAAGCGGCCTATGCTTACCTTATCGAATGGATCTGCAGCAGTTTTGAATTGCGAGGTAGCCATGTATGCACGCAGCTCTGCACGAGCTGCGCCTGGTTCACCTCCATGCAGCAAGATGACAGCCAGATCACGACTGCAGTACAACAATTGGAGAAAAACAGTCAGTCCAGTCATGCTATCTGACTGGTCAACGAGCTACATGTGCCCTGATCATAAAAAAATCAAATTGGTCACATAGCCAGGCTGGACTTATTGAACAAAAGGTGCCACATTGCCACATCCTGTGTGCGTTTTGTGCTTTAAAAATGTTGCCACTCACTGCGGATTCGTGCATGAGGAAGCAGCATCCCAGAGGCACAGTAACAGTGCTTCACATACCCCTTTCAACCTCCAGTGCACTATGCGCTGCGCGCACCTCTCCTCCGGCTCCTCCTCCCCTACAAGCATCACCAGCCGCTCACACGCCCCTCTACACCTCATGATATCACCTGCAAGCGCCATGGCATGTACGCAGGACCAGCTAATCAGCAAAGGCATGTGCATTGATGAACCACCAGGGCCCTAGGGGTCGGCGTATAGCTATATGGACAAATTTGTAGCGCTATATATAGCAATGTAACACTATAATGCGCTGTATCACAGGTGCTATATACGCCGGATCTCTCCCCGCCAGCCCGAATTTTGTCATCAAAGTTCAATGTCGGATGGAATATGCACCCCTCTTGCAAAGTTAGAAAGGAAACTCCTCATTTGGTCGCGTTTGATGGCGTCATAGGCTCCGATACAGCGCTATATGATTTGGAGCACCGGTGCTACCAGTAAGGGCCAGTAGCCTCATGCACACTATCCTCTCTGCACCCCTACACCCCCATTTTGGCAGCTATCTACCTGGATGGGTTACCCACACTCATTACTGGCATGAATACATGTGCCACAGCTTGTTTGGGCCCAGTGCTTGTGCCCATAGCAAAGCCGCGCGCACCAGCGCATGAAAGTATGTGGAAGCACTATTGGTGCATGCATGTGTCCTCGTGCACAGGCATGCCAGTGTAGTTTGTGTGTTGTCTTTGCTATTGTGATTGATGATAAGTGAGGCAAAGGGCTGTTCCAGTGAGGGAGAGAAGAAGAGAGCTGCCTAGCAAAGTTGCGCTACTCGTGATGCCATATATGCCTAAGCTGCATTCTGCTGCTCGTGCTGCTGCTTGCACCCATTCCTAAGCCTTAAGCTCCAGCTACTGTATCTGGTCAAGGCTTTGTGCCCAGCTTGTTCACCACAGCAGACATGACTTCGTTGGCAAACATTGGAACTGTCTGGGGCAACCTGGCCATATGCAGGTTTCTTCCCCAGACACAACATTCATTTAATCTGATTCATAGTACCGATTCAGGGGGAGGGGAGCCTGAAACGAGCAAATCAGCAGTGTGCCATTTTTGCATGTTATATCCTGAAATTTTTATAGCGGTATATACGCCAATGCCGACCCCTACTGAGGGCCCTGAAACTCTGTGAGGGCCATTCAAAACAGGTTTAGACTTCAGAAACAGAATTGAGACATTGAGATGGACCCCGTGATGCCACCTGCGTGTCACTGCTCCAGCTTTCTGCAGGCAGCATGCAGCTTTGGCAGTAAGGAGTGAGGTTCAAGGCTGACAGGGGACAAACACTGCGCAAGCATGGACCACCCATACCCAAAATGGCAAGGATAATCCAAACATCACAGCGCTTGATTGAGAACACAGCACCTTCGGAGGATATCCCGCAGGCACTTGCTTCTATCCTTCACACACATTCTGGCAACACACAACACCTTTGGAGGCAATGAGAGAGCACGCACTTGGATAGCTTGCTTCCATCCCTTACATACTGGAGAGCTTGCTCAGACTTTCAAACGCACCTGCTCCAGGAGAGGTCCAGATGCCACGGTCCAGCCTGTTTGCGGCTGCCCTGCTCATCACCCGGAGCGCAGCATTCATTTCCTCCCCCATGCCTGCCTTTGCAGCTGCCCTGCGCAGTCGAAGAGCATACAGACATTTGCTTATGCCAAATCTCACTTTATATCACATGCAATTGATCAGCATCACCTTCTGTCTGGCCGGCATTCAGCAAATCCATCCTTCTAACGTCTCGAGGCAAACCCCACTGCTGCTCCTCAATTAATCGTGAATAATAATACAATACAAGTGCTGTTGTACACGTATTGATGAATCTGGCTAGATGGAACCCCTCAACATGTTGTAGACAAGCATTACAATCAGCCAAACTTGTTTAAAGATCTGACAAAACTCACAACCACAATGGCTGATTGCTCAAATATATGGATGGTCCTGAAGTTAGCCTGGGATCAAGCCCTTGATATGTATCATCCTATGTATCACAAGTATCATCCAATATGTATCATCCGATATGTATCATTCTCCGCTGGCCTGTACGAGTTCATTGCAGCTCTTGAACCACAAGTTTCTAGGACTTCCTACTCAAATATGCATGCTCACCTGAAGCCGCCATGGCTATTGTTGCCTCCTATCTCATAATTGTCATTCCCGCTGTTCGGACTGCACACATTCAGGCAAAGCATCCCGTATTTGATGCAGATTGGACACAGTGGTTCAGTACTTGCAGTGATTAATGTCAGGCCTCTGCAAGGAGGATGCGCGCAATCCTAGACAATAGCATTGGTGATTTGTGCGGATCAGGGCTTTTAAAACTTTTCTTACTTAAGCGTATTGCAAAGTTTTTTTTAGGAATGGGTTATACACGGATTTGCACACATGTGTTCGCTAAAAAGTGACGGAAAATAGCGTGCGGTCGAATGGCTGTTAAATTTATCTTGGAATAGTTGCGGGGTGCACCGCTGGGCTCTCCAGGGATGTTTGGGGCCTCCCAGCACTCATTTTCTGCCAATTTTACCTTACAAACTAGACATCCAATTTTGAACATTTTGTGGCTAGGAACTCTTCAACGTCACCCCTCTCTGCACCCGACCTCCCTTAGGGGCAGGCCTGCTGGACTCCTCCTCTAGCTCTTCCTCCTCCTCTTAGAGTACCACCCAGGGCTGAGCCTGCTGCAGCTGCTCCAGGGCCTCTATGCGCTAGGCCAAGCGCAGATTGCTATACAGCCACACCACAGCTGGCGCACCAATTCAGCGGCATTCTTAGTGGTCATGCGGTTGCGGCTGTTGCTGTCCCCATCATTATTGATTTTGACATAGTCCTTGTGCTTGTATTTTCCCATGTTAGTAGTCTGTGGCTTTTAGGAGGTTGTGGGGGTTGTCCGGGGCGTTGTTGGGGGTATTTGGGGCCTCCCTGGTCGTCCCCGACCCATTTTCCATTTTCCTCCTACTTGCGGCGAATATACGCAACGATTCACGAGTTTACAGGTACACAAACAAACGGGAATTCCCAAAATACATACAGCCCATCCCTAATTTTTTGAAGTCTTTTTTTCTTTTATCTTTTTGCTAGTATTGCTTATGACAAGCTATGATCCTAGCTAAACACATTTCCCGGGATTTTCTTGCAGACCCAAAGCCTTCTGTGGTCCACAAGCTGTAGTGCATTGATAACCTGTTCGCTTCAAGTATTCAGCAGCCAATGCATGGGTATGCTCACTGTGTTTCTGCATGCAAAGCACACACACACACACACACACGCCCGCACCTGCACTCCCATGAAAAAGGCCAGAAAGCGCGCTTGAGTGTGCGCAGGAGCTCCGCCAGTGCATCGCTGCTGCAAGTGTTCAGCAGCACAGGAGCAGTGGAAGCGCTGCTGCTGCTGCTGCTGCTGATGTCGTCGCCTTCGCAGCTTGAGGCTGGACGCAGCAACATGTCTCGTGTGATTCCAGGGATAGGTGTACCGGTTGGTGTGCCTGTGCAGAGGCGAGCAGCCGAGCCCATCACCATGACCATTTATAGCATGAGAGTGCCATGGGTAACCTGGTGAATAGACTATGCCCATGGGCCTAACCAAACCTCCTTACACTTCTGCGCCAATATCACGCCAAATTGAAAAGGGGCCTGCTTCAATTGACTGCGAGTATAAGTCCCACTGCACTACACCGTGCATGTTTCTCTCCTGTGTTGCAGGATCCTGAGCTTGCTTGCACATGAGCACACAAGCACACAATTGTACACGCACGCGAGACGCACGCACATACACATGAATGCACACACACACACACACACACACACACACACACGAGCGAGTGCACTCACACCCGCGTCAAGACAGACACTCCAGCCTCTCTTCCCTCACCAGAGAAGCCTTGAGTGTCTACAGTTATAGCAAAATCCACAGCTCCCATAGCAAGAAGCCTTGACATGACCTGAGCATCAGCAAGCAAGCAGCACGGACAAGGCGACATTTCATGGAGTGAATGATGAATGAGCGCAGCCTGCAACGAACACAGATGGGGCTATCAGACACAGATGGGGCTACCAGACACAGATGGGACCATGACAATTCAAGTGGGCACAGCCAGTGTTCATATGCATCCACAGGTCAAGCTCTGCCTTGACTTTTGTCAGGAACAAATGGACACTGAAGTCAATTATCAGGACCACAAAGGTCCACAAACAGGACAAAAAATGTCTCTTAACAGGACCACAAAGCTCCAACATCAGGACCACAAAGCCCCAATATCAGGACCACAAAGCTCCAATGTCAGGACCACAAAGGATGTTGCCTGTGAATTCAGAGCAGGAGCACCCCACGGATTTATGCGCACACTGCAAGGTTCCCACACAGTCCGGGCAAACTCAATTGGAACTCTCGCTACACGATGGAAGCCAGTGTAACTAAACCTACTGAGGAGATCCAGACGGTCACAAGGCCAGTGCAAGCCAAACAAACCTTTCCACAGATCAGCAGTTCTTGGTCTTGCACAGCAAGCCTCTCTATCTATCTGGGGAATATTGGAGCAGGATGCTCGTTCACGCAAGTGTCTTACACAGGCATTGCAGGAGGTGCACTCCATCTCAATTGCAAAGGTTCTCGCGCTGCGTTTTCCTGTTGTTTAATGGTGCAGCGCTGCTTCATGTCGCAGTAGCGGGCATCATGGGACTCACCACAGATTGCTATATAACAATGCAATGACAGGCTTGCGGCATCCTGTTTGCCGTGCCTACACCACAGACTGTCGTGTAACATTGCTGTGACAGGCTTGTGATACCTCATCTGCAGCGTCTACGACGCACATTGTTATGTAATCATGGAATTACAGGCTTGCGACACAATGGTGAGGACAGCTTATCTTTTATAAGGTGTAGGAGAACAATCAAGTAATAAGCCTTAAGCGGTGGGTTATGCTTATTGGCGGTGTGCCTGCGGCGCAACTGAGCACGCTTGACGCGCTAACTAGACTGCAGCTTCTTGTCTACGGTGCCTTCACCACACATTGCTATGTGACAATGCAGCAACAGGCTTGTGACATTTTGTCTGCTGTGCCCTGCAGTGCCTACACCAGCATCTGATGTGCTCCATGGAGGCAGCTCTCATGTGCTCCATGGTGGCAGCTCTCATGTGCTCCATGGAGGCAGCTCTCATGTGCTCCATGGTGGCAGCTCTCATGTGCTCCATGGTGGCAGCTCTCATGTGCTCCATGG
>LFCJ01004535.1_pt1 | contig 10179 bp, 9 predicted proteins | sample 643141 | NCBI WGS metagenome assembly LFCJ01 (sample SAMN03766243, study PRJNA286221) | soda lake metagenome | biome: soda lake; feature: Kulunda steppe; material: water; isolation source: sample B1-Br-g2 brine of Lake Bitter-1 | place: Russia: Kulunda steppe | collected 2010-07 | reverse complement strand
GAGATTGCAGCAGCAGCAGCAGCAGCAGCAGCAGCAGCAGCAACAGCAGCAGCAGCAACTACATCAACGAGGGAGAGGGCAGGAGTAACTCCAGCCGCATAAAGACGAGCAGCAGCGGCAGGAGCAGCAACTGCCTGCAAGCGCGAAGCACACCCTCCTTAGTTGACATGGCTGAGTTAGTAGCAGCAGCAGCAGCACCAGCAGCAGCAGGAGAACTGGTCCCGGGTCCCAGAGCATCACGATGACTACGCTTACCGGCTTGAGCATCCTGGAGGCCGTGGTAGGTACCTGTGGTCAAGTGGATCTGGGGTTATCCAAACCTGGAGCCGGAGGTTGGGCCACATGGGACGTGGCCGGGGTGGCGGGAGGGGAGGTTGTCTTCGTCCTATCTTGATTTAAGAGAGCTCGTAGGCCAACCCTCTTTGCATAACTAGGGGGGCCTTGCTAGGCTATCTATAGGCAAACTGAGGTTTTAAAAAGGTGACTTAAGATTTGCAGTTTGGGGCTTCATAAGGTTTGTTCAAGCTTTGTGCATCTTGCCTTCACCAGTTCAATAAGGTTCTTGTCTTTAACCAGAGGGGGTTATCTGAGCGAAAGTCTGGGCATGCTCCTTTTTTGATGCAAATTGTATTTTAAACATAGAACTAGGCTACTGGCGGAATTTGGGGTGAAATGGACGCCCCTGGTGGCCTGGCAGGGTGCTCAGCCTCTGTTTTTGGCCTATTTTGGCATAAACAGCCCACGTATGCCCTCATTTCGACCCAACCACACGTCTTTTTACCCCCAAAACACCATCAATATACTTCTTATATGTTGCTAATTGGTATTGGATGTTGAAACTCAGGTTTGGAGGGGGTTGGATTTTGACCCATTTTGGCACCCCTTTTGCTGCTTTTTCTAAGCTTGAAAACTGCACGTCACGGGGCCCATGCCTTGGGAGCATGCCAAAACCATACCCATTTTGGGCCTCAGATAACCCCCTCTGGTCTTTTACTGAGAAACTGTGTTCGAACACGAAGGGAGTTCCCTTTGGCGTTTGTAGCTTGTTGCTGCATCTTTTCTCACTCTGCAAGTGCGATTAATCAGAACATACTGAGCACGCACTTTAGAACAAAGCATAAGCATGAAAGTGTATGTGTGCATGCGCTTGCGTGCACATCTGTGCATGTGTGTGTGTGTGTGTTTGTGTGCATGCACATGTGCGAAAGACAGCGTGCTTTTATGTGCTTGCGATGCCCGAAGACTTGAATACGTGCACTTTGTATCCATCAAAATTGAATATGGAAGACTTGAATACGTGCACTCTGTATCCATCAAAATTGAATATGGAAACCGTCGTTGAATATGGAAACCGTCGTAATATTTCCTTACAACCTGGCCGTAATATTTCCTCACACATGTATTTCCAAAGATGGTTTAACGATACATATCCCTATCGATTGGCAAGCGTGGTATCTAAGACGGAGCTCTGTCTTCTCACAGATGGTCAGATGCAGTGAAAATGTCCTCGCTTTGTCTATCCTCCTCGTAGTTGCCGGACTGATGTGCATTTTTCTGACCATCAAGGTAAATGAAATAGTGTTGTAGGACAATGCTGGTGCCAGAAGACACGGTTGCCAGTTGACCAGAGCATTCTGAATAGGTGTGCTTGCTCTTGCAGAGTATCTGCGCAGTTATCTTGTGGAAGAAGGCGCAGCGGAACATGCTGCACGCATAGGCTAAACTCAAGCTATAAGTCTGATGGAAGAAGGTGCATTTCACTGGAATACACACACATGCGCGCCTGTGTGCACTTTATGGAGGCTGCACCCTGAGCTGACGATCATCTATCCAAAGGGATAGCTACATATGCCACGAGCAAGCTTTACTTAGGTAACCTATCCACAGGGCACCTGCCAACCTAGAAATTAGAGCTGAAAAGAAGGATTAGGGTATGTATACTACCCCTGCGAGGATTTCAAATCGCAATTCATCGTTTCGTGCACAATGTGTACAAGCGTAAGGCAAGTACGGGCAAGGAGGCCCTTGTCACTTCCCATCGAAATATCAAGCATGTGCGGAGGCACATTCGCACACGCAGTGTACACGACTTGACTGCTCATACAAGAAACACAGTTTTCTCCACACCCCTGTTTACGTGCATGTTCATAGACTGGTTCTTCCATATGGTTATGCGCCAAGACTTCCTGCATTGCTACTGCCCGCAGCTGAAGCAGCTGTACAAGGACCTGTCCAGATTTCAGCAGCTGGTGATGAGGCTCCTCCAAGGGGATGCAGCCCCCTGCCATCCCATCCTGGGCCGGACCTTGCAACAAGAGCCGGGCTCAGAGCAAAGGGCTCCACACGTGCCACATCTCCAATCAAGCAGCCGAAGGGCCTCCTCCTCCAAAGACAACAGCAATGACACAGGGCCGCGCTTGCAATCGCCCATGTTACGACTCAACACCCATGCCCTGGCAAGGCTTGTCTCAATGCTTGGGATTGTTGCTGCTGCATCACCGGGGCAATCTCCATCTACACCGCTGTTCTCCTCCAAGCTGCCCTCCCCAGGAATCTCAGGCCCTCTGAGCCGGCGCTCTGTGCTGGGAATGCAGCTGCAGCTGCAGCAGCAATATCAGCAACAGCAGCTAGGAGATGAGGCGGACCAGCCAAAGGACCCCATTGCCAGCTCATTTTGCTTTGCAGGCGGCCACGTGCCTCCCCTAGCGGCCTCTATATCGGCGGCTAACATGCCGCCACCTGCGCCCCCAGCAGACCCTGGCCAACCGCTGCCATCAGGCAGCCCCCTGTCATGGCCGTACGCGGCACTGAAAGCCAGGAGGAGCAAGTAGCAGAGCTCAAGCTGGGACAGGGCCCCCAGGGACCCTACAGAAGGGTGAGTGTAACATGGCTTGTCAGGCCCCTTCTTGTGTATGCGTAAACTGAGCAGCAAATTATAAATGGAGACTTTTTTGGCCCACAAAGGAAAGACTGGTGAGCACTTCCTATCATTGGTGTACACAGTATTCTGGAGGTCCGTTGGTGCACACCTGTGGTCCGGGGGGGGGGAGGGGAGGCAGGACATGAGGGTCCAGGCAGGCTAGACAGGCTCCATGCTCTGCTACTTGCCGCTGGTAGGTTTTGAGATGTCATGGCCTGTGCAATCAGTAGGTGATGAGCATTTGCTTCCAAAGGGCGGGGTCCCATAATGATGCCCAAGCAAAGAACTTCGGTCGCCCGTGTGCCGAGATTGCACCCCACCCCCAATAGCCAGCGTTCCAGGGTTTGATAAAGCAAAGGCGAGTCCCACTCGGCACAGCACAGCATTCTCAAATGCGCTCATGGCCCAATTTAAGGAAGGTTTATCCTTATTTCCATGCTAATTTCCCTGCATTCTTGCTTAATTGCTAAAGGCATTGCCCCTTCTCTGCCCCTACAAGAGGAAATGTGCTTTTTGGTGGTGCACCACGAGTTGACCATGAATTGGACTGTTCTAATTCATGGCCAGCAGTGCAACATCGTAAGCAAGCATAGCTGGTGATGAAAGGGTCTGATCAGGCCATCATGCGTCTTTGCAGGCAGGTTGACCACCATGCCACTTGTCAGTGGAGAGTCATCACTGCACCTGCTTTGTGTCCATGGCATGTGCCTTGTGTGTCTTGACGTGGCAGGTGATACAGTTCCAGGCATACACTAAGCGGCCTTTGAGCGGTTGCTCCACCTCGTCATCAGAATTGGGATTTGGGGTAAGTCTTGAGTAGCCTTTCCTCCCTGACTTTCTTACAAGGAGCGTCAGGAACCGGGCAGTCTGACGCTGCCTTGTTGTGGCAGCATTAAAGAGATGAAAATAGAGGGCAGCTTAGGGCTCAAATCATCTGTTCTGATCAATTTATGCCACCTGCCCGGAGTGAATTTTGGTGGCGTTGCGAGCCTCAGGGCTTGTGCTTGATGCATGCATGCGCAGAGACTTCATATTTTTCAAGTTGTGCTGCTTTGGAGTCCTGAATTTTTACTTTGTACAGCTTGGTAATTCTATGGTTTGAAAATTTGCAGTATTTGAGAACTTGCAGTATTCAGGATAAGTTCGAGTCAAAACAGGTCATACAGGATTTGCACCTCAACAGAGCATTCGCCCTTAACAAAGCACTTGTTTGGAGCTCCGTACCTGTACACATACATGGCAGGTTTGGGGTGAAAGATGCACAGCGATGGATCCAATACTTTCCTTGATGGATACCGTAAGAGACAGATGCCCATTTACTTGTTTTGTTAACGCCATGATTGAAACCGTAATTGTTGGGCAAGATTAATTTTGAGCAGAGCATGCGTGCGCTTTTGCAATTGATTTATCATGCGGAATGCAAGATTGTGTTGACACCTCCAATGAAGGTTAGATCCAGAACTTGGTCATTGCTCTGCATGATGCATGCAGAATAAGACAATATCACAAAGTTGCCTGCTTGCTCTTGTAGATTTACTTTGTAGACGCCTCTGGCTTGAATTGATCATCTCTGAAATGCTCTTTTCGCCTCCAAACCCTGAATTGCATTATGCTGGTTTTTAATTGTGGCTCAAACATAATGTTAAATCAAAACTGTTGCGAGTAGAATATATGAGCATGAATGCATCCTCTGGTGCTATCCCTTTTTCGGAATTCACCCTGGATAGGGTGTACTTAAAAAGTATTTTACATGATACGGATCACATCTTGTGATTCACATGTTAAGGCTGCGCACTGTAGATTTTTGATGGGTCGGCTTAAATGATTTGACTGAGTCTCTTTATATCAATATTTTTGCCTGCATTGAATGCATTCCTCCTCCTGCCAACATGGCATGCCAGCAGATTGAGCCCTGGGCTTGCTGTCTTGTTTCTTTGTTCATTCTTTCCTCTCTTTCTTCCTTTGCATCTTTATTGGCAAAAATCTTAAATTTGAGCAGAAACCCTGTGTTGCCACGTATTTGCAGATTATTTTTCATATTTGCAGCCACGTCTTGGCACTGTCATGTGGGCAAAACATCATGATCATCAACATGATGTTTTCCATCATGAACCTTGTATAATGCGAGTTGTATTGCATTTGCAGCACAATCTGTCATGTCCCTGCCAGATGCTTGCCTCCACATAAAGTTGGGCCGCGCAAACAAAACCTTGGAACATTAGGCAGAACATGCTTCTTCAAACTTAAACAGGGGTATTTGGGTAGGTGCGGAGGTCCTGTCACTGTGCCAGGCCTTGAAAGGGAGTGCCATCCAAGATTTGTGTGAAGCCAATTTGCTCAGATGCACCTTTGCCTCAGACTCCGAGTCCTCGACAACTCTCCAAACACCACGCTGTCTTTCTCACACTTCAACAACAAGCATGAGAATGGGGACCGCTATGGCTGCCTCCACACAGTCTAAGTACCTATAAATATCTTTCAGGTCGAGCTCCTGGGATAACCCCAAAGACTCTGGAATTCAGCACTTCTAGCACTTTGACATAAGTGCAATGCCAGCATGCGACACCTTCCTGAACAGTGAACAAGGGTTACAAGAAAAAGGCATTCAGTCAAGAAGTGCGACTGCTAGCCTGCTCATAAAAAACTATCAGTGCATGAAGGAAGAAATAAAGCCTTAACTGAGCTTGTTGAAGCCTGTGGAAGGGAATCAGGGAACACATTGTTGAAGCCTGTGGAAGGAAATAGGGAAGCATAAGTCCTAAACAGTGAGCAATGTGAGCTGCTCTGAACCAATTTAAGTGCAGGGGCTCCTGGCTAGACCCATGTAGCACAGGTCAACTGGGAGTCTGGTTACCCGCCAAAGTACTGTGGCGTGTGAGCAGTCTGCAATGGGCACACAAAATCTGCCCCTGTTTGTTCTGGGAGAACTTCCCCCACACCTCTCATATGCATCATACCCAAAGTTTGGGAGTGTAGTACATTTGACAGTCCGGTTGTAGCATGCACTCTCTTTGTGTTAGGCTCGTCTTGTACAAACTATTCAATCCAGAAGCAGCCTGCCATGAATGGGTTGAGCTGTCACGCCATGTTGTGTCTTTACCGAATTGGTGTCTGAGACTGTGTGCTTGAGATCAGACAGTTGTTGGTTGGAGATACTTTACTGAGCCTGGAGTATTGGAGGGCAAGTTAGTGTGTGTATGGCAAATTAATGATCAGTCAACAACAGTGATCTGGCATGATAGAGCATTACTTAAGTTGACCTAGCCGTGTCAGGGGGCTCATAGAAGCTCAGCTCGACCACTCAGTCAAGCACACCATTTGAGAGCCAGGACAGTATTCGATACAGTGAACGCTGTGATTTAAGACTTGCTGCTGCTCTGAAATCTGTTCCTTTTCAAACAAGTTTTTTGAGGGATTAGTACTCCTGATTCCCCACCTATGACGAGCTTGCAACATGGGAAATGTGAACCCCTACCAATTCCTTGAATCTAGGGACAGAGACACCTGCCCTATTGGCCTCAGCTTGAAGCGCAAGTACTGTGCTGACAAACCATGTGCAGGCAATAGAAATGAAGGACATGAACTCCCAGCAAGTAGCAAGTACCTGACATGCTATCCTCCTGCACTGCTGTAACTTGGACTGACAAAACCGGATTTGACATGTCAAATTGTGTGCACAAGTTGTGCCCATTTAACTGATGGAACGTTTAACTTAGGGATTTCTCTACATCAATGCTGATTACTGCTGGAAGTATGGAGGCAGGAGCTGGTGCGGCCAGGAACATGGAAAACAAACCAGATCCATTTTTCCCGAGAGGCACTTCATGCAATGAACACTCGTGGAAGCTCAGTTGCTGGAACAAGAAGGTGACCACAGTACGCTGAACAGAATCACGAGGCCGCATGACTGCAGCCTGCCTGAAAACATGCCCACCAACTCAGGCCTCACGTCTCATACCGGTCCCTAAGCCGCTCATACTTAGCAATCTCCTCCACGGACAACGAGGGGACCAACTGCTGCAGGGCCAGCTCCATGTCTCCAGCTGTGACCACAACCGGGTCCTGCTGCTGCGACTGTGAGCCTGCGAGGACCTCCTGTTCTCCATGTGCCTCCTGCATTCTCTGCGCCGTGCTGCTCGTCCCTTGCTTCTGGGAGCCAAGAGATGATGCCGCCCTGTTGGCTTCAATTTCAGCCACACGCCGTTTGAACGCAACCATCCACGCATCCGCACACAGGGCGTACAGATCAGCACCTGCATGTGTGTGTGCATGCACCATGCAAGGCGAGGCAGAAGGAATTAATTTCTAGAGGCATGTGCTCAGGGCAAGGCTTTCAGGCCTCCAGCTGTCCATCAGTGCTCACACACACAGACACACACACAAACACACAGACACGACACACACAGACACACACACACAGACACGACACACACAGACACACTCACACAGACACACTCACACAGACAGACACATGCATACACGCACAAACACACATGCGCCCAGGCACACAAAACCCATGCACACACGCATGCGCCCTCACCCTTCTACAAGCATTCACACACCTGTGAGCTGGACGGGTGCGGCTTGCGCAATTGCATCCAAATCCACGTCATCTGCCAGCACAAATTTGCGCGTCAGGGCCTGCACAGTTGACTCAAAGGGCCTCCTCAGCTGTGTTGTGACACGCAGCACCCAGCCAGGTCCAACACTCCCCTAGGCACAGCATGAGATGCATGGTGCACCACATGCAAGGAAGCATATGGCGCGCCTTCCTCAACTCGGTGCACGTTGATACACACAAATGAGTCTGCGGCAGGGTCTGAGGCACAAGCTCAAGGCACGGGCACGGCCTGCGTGGCTGGTCAAGACGCAGGCGCAGGCGCAAGGTCCGGCCACAGGCGCTAGCCTCGCAGGGGCTGTGGACACATTGCGTACATGCTCTCGGCTGCGCAGCAATCATCACCCATGGCGCAGCTGCGCAGCAGTCAGTAAACATGGCAGCAACGTGGACGCAGGTTTTGCCGCCATCGAGCTGCCGCGCCCGCACCTTGAGCACGCGGGCCTTGGCCTGCGGCTCGTGCGCAATCCCGATATACACCAGCTTGTCCATGCGCCCAGGCCGCAGCAGCGAGGGGTCCAGCAGGTCAGGGCGGTTGGTGGCACCTGGACAAAGAGCACACAGCCAATGCACACCAGCTTGGTCATATGCGCCTAGACTGCAGCAGAGAGGTGTCCAGCAGGTCAGGCCGTTTGGTAGCGCTGGCTCGCACGGAAGAGCGCACACCGGGAGGCTCTGCTGTGCATGAGTGTGCACGACATCTGCGCGGCTGTGTGTGCACAGACCCACGCATGCACGTGCACAGGTCTAAGGATCGCATGTCTGCCTGTTTGCACACGCCCGCGCCGCTTGCGCAGGTGCATGCCAAGGTTGGATGCGCATGCAGACCAGTGGTGTGTGACCAGTGGTGTGTGACCAGTGGTGTGTGCATGCAGACCAGTGGTGTGTGACAAGTAGGCAGGGGCGCACCAATGATGAAGATGCCGCTGTTTGATGCCTGTGCCTCGTCAATCTCCGTCAGCAGCTGGGACACGACGCGGTCCATGACGCCCCCTGCAAGTGCACAGGGTCCCCTGAGCAGCGCTGGGCGCAAAACCGACACCGCCTGTAATGTGAATGGCCCATCGCACACATGGCAGCCGCCGCACACATGGCAGCCGCCGCCGCACACATGGCAGCCGCCACTGCACCGGCAGCGTTGCAGCAACCGCATTATCCACAGGAGGTGTCACCCCCATGGCACACACACACACGACAGCAGCAGCAGCGTGCGTGCGTGAGCGCGCAGCTCAAGCAGCTGGGTGGGTGCGTGAGCCCAGGCTTTGCTGCACGTACTGCAGGGGCCACTGAGCATGTGGGCCAAGGCAGCCGGGACGGACCACACACGCAGGCACCCGCGCCAACCCATGGGTGCCGCCCAAGGCACACGCAGCGGCCGTGCAGATTCGGCGCAAAAAGAGCTTTGGAGGGCACTGAAGCACAGCCCGGCAGCGCCCCAGGGGCTGGCGCCTTGCCCTGAAGCTCGGAGACCGGCCGGTGCCCCTGACCCGATCAACGCCCTCTGGGCTCTCACCAGAGTCCCCTGCTGCGCCACGCGCAGGCGCCAGGGCGTCCAACTCGTCAAAGAACATGACGCAAGGCGCCGCCCGCCGCGCGCGTGCAAACACCTCGCGCACCTGCAGCAACAGGCATTGCTCATGCCAGGTTTTGCGTGCATGCCACGTGCGCGCAAATGTGTATGTGTGTGTGTGAATTTGTGTGTGTGTGTGTGTGTGTGTGTGTGTGTGCTTGTGTGTGTGTGAGTGCAAGCGCACAGTTGAGAGACACGAGTGAGGGTGTGCATGCGAGTCCATATGCATGTGCACGCATGCACGGGGCTGCCAAGCCTTTGCATGGGCAGAGAGCACATGAGCAGGCCATGCAGCACAGCATTGCTAAAAAGTGCTGCAGGCTGATGGTTGGCAAATAAGCGCTGAGGAGACAGAGGCCACGGGGTTGACTGCGGCCGTCTTTGGGGGCAGCCTCAGACAGAGGGTGGACGGAAGCAAAGGCTGTATAGAAGCACCTGTTTTGTACTGAACGCTTTGTCCGCAGCAAACTGCACCCCCTGAGTGAGCAATAGCTGCCTGCATGCAAGCTCGCAGGCCCTGTACCCAGCATGGCTGAGACAGGGTCACTGCCCCAAAGTCCTCCAACATTTCATCCACACCTCCAGCAGGCTACCTACCACGCACAGACAGGCCCAACCCTGCCACACATGCACGCACAAGCACATGCACTCGCACATGGATTTGCCACGCACCTGCCGCTCCGACTCGCCCACATACATGTTGATGAGCTCAGGCCCCTTGACGCTCATGAATGTGGAGGCGCACTGCGTGGCCACCGCCTTGGCCAGCAGGGTCTTGCCACTGCCTGCGCGTGCGCGTGGGTGCTCCCATGAGCGTGCATCCATGTGCACGTGCAAATGCACAAGCGTGCATGCATGTGTGCATGCATGTCGGTGCGCACGCGCTCTAACCTGCAAGGACACGCGCTTTTTTGTGCATGCCCTCTAGCAGTACATGCAGTGGGCTTGGTTGCTGCAGTGACCAGCATGCACACTTTGGAGCCCCTGCAAGGACACGCGCTTTTTTGTGCATGCCCTCTAGCAGTGCATGCAGTGGGCTTGGTTGCTGCAGTGACCAGCATGCACACTTTG
>LFCJ01004534.1_pt1 | contig 10180 bp, 8 predicted proteins | sample 643141 | NCBI WGS metagenome assembly LFCJ01 (sample SAMN03766243, study PRJNA286221) | soda lake metagenome | biome: soda lake; feature: Kulunda steppe; material: water; isolation source: sample B1-Br-g2 brine of Lake Bitter-1 | place: Russia: Kulunda steppe | collected 2010-07 | reverse complement strand
TCGACTCCTGTAAGCAATCGACATAGGCAACGCCGATTGTGACGTCGTTGTCGACTGCTCGGGTGACTGCCTGGTTCGTAATAAACTTCGAGCAGAGTGATTTTCCGGTTCCCGTTTTCCCGTAGACGAGTACGTTATTTGGCGTGTTGCCGCTGATCGCCGGTTGGATCGCCCCTGCAAGGTTGGTCAGTTCTTGCTCACGGCCGATGATCCGATCACCATCGGGAAGGTGGGAGACTTGGAGAAGGTCTTTGTTCTGGAAAATTTCGTTCTCACGAGCGAAATAGTCGTGTGTTTCTCCCATACTCTTGCTGAGACTGTGAGCCGAGACCGACTTAACTCTTTGGACCGTGGTGCCGCTGTAAACAGAGGAAATCTCCGTTAGAGCGGGTAGAAGCGAAAGTTTGTGGCCTTCGGTGCCGCTGTATCTTCTTTCGGACACCCCTCAATGCCGCTGTATAATCTGTTTGAGCGGGAGAAACTAAGAGAGTTTCTAACAGAGATACTACTGACGGGCATAGTAGATACAACTGTCGGGCACATGCGAAAAGGAAAATACATCAGCAGACCCCTTGGTGCCGCTGTATCTTCTTTCGGACACCCCTCAATGCCGCTGTATGAAACGATTGCCGCTGTTTGTACCGATAGCAGATGAGAGTACTGGCGTCTCCTCAAGTGGGACCGTTTCGAACTACCCCTCGGTGCCGCTGTATGGGTTCCCGAAGGACGATCGTGTGAATAGTCACAAGTCCTACCCCTCGGTGCCGCTGTATGACGCACGTCAGACAAGATCAAGACGCCACACCGCATTTCCGCTGTATAAGGTGAAAAAAGGAAGGAGAGGAAGCCATGTTGGGTATCTTGTCCCCGGAGTGCCGCTGTAATGGAACACACACACCCCACGGTGCCGCTGTATAGATGTGAGGGAGTGTGCATGTGAAATGGAGGAGAGGGACCAGAAAGAAATGAAGCAACAAGGTTCCAAGAGAAGGATAAGGATCCAAGAGAAGGACAAGGATCCAAAAAGGAGTGAGTACAAGATCACAAAAGAGGAGGGAGCAAAGGAGAAAGAGAAGAGACGAAATGTGCAGGAGAGAGCCCCTCAAAGTGTGCAGGAGAGAGCCCCTCAAAGTGTGCAGGAGAGAACTTCTCAGACAGAGAACCCCAGAAGGAAGACGTAGAACATTCTACGGATACTTACCGACCTGAAAGTTACTGTCGGCTCCCGTTGCCGCTGATTGTTGGCTCATTGCCGCTGATTTCTATTCGGAATTTCGTTACCACTAATTCCATTGGAAGCGGTATTTTGCGTCTAAAACCAGCGGTATTTTGCGTCTAAAAGACTTAATGGACTTTTCACAGCGATAGTATTTATAACTATCCTAGTCGCGTAGGAAAGACCGGTATCTGGCGAGCCCTCTCCGGCTCTTTTGTAATCAGATCGTCTCTCTCAGCCTCGCTAAATCCAGCTTTCACTCCGTTTTTCTCTTCCTCTCTGCACTCGTCCTCAAACACAGACCCCTCCCAAGCTATACAGCGGCACCGAGGGGTGTGTGTGTCAATCACCACTCTCACGCTCTCACTGACACTTCCTCAATTCTGATCGCTTTTTCGGCTTCGCAGACCGATCCTGTTTCAAACCGAATCGGTTTGGGTTTTCCCAACGGTTACCACTAAGGCCATGGATTCACTTTCAGTCTGCGGATTGGATTCACGTTCTTCCAAGTCATACCGTGGTACGTGCGCAGAAACTAACTGACTCTTTCCAATACAACGAATGGCATCTGTTCCACCCCTCGAGTTGCTTTCACTTCCCGCTTCAGCCCTTAGGAATCTTTCTCAACCTGCAGTTCGGGACCTTATTCTGTATTTTGAACCCATGCTCCTCGTGGTTCCCGGCCCTCGTGATGCGAGAGGGTTTGCAAGGGTGACACGTGAGGCCCCCGATCTTCCTGTCGTTCATCCACAACTTGGTGGGAGTGGAAGCGTCACCCACTATCGATATCCGTCGGAGGACGGCAGTCGTGCGGTAACTGAGGTGAGATCAATCGAAGCGTCATCAGCCGAGGTAACGCAACCGACTCAAACAACACAATCTCCCAAAACAATACGATCCCCCAAAACAATACAATCACCCAAGACAATTGACATTCTCGCTGTCCAGACCAGCGACGTACTCCCTCATCTTCGGAGACAACTCGAGACCGGTGATCGACAAACGAGGCGAGGTGCCGGAACGTTCCTCATCGTTCCGGAATTATCGGTTACGTGGAACACAACAACTCTTAGGGCGGAGGTGCCCGCTAGTCACCATCTCGCCGCAATACAGGCGTCACTACCGGAACCGGTCACTGTTTTCGCTGGCGGCCAACCAACATCGTATCACCATGAATGGTCGTTTTCATCCGATACAGGCCAGGTCAACGTCCCAATCGTCGGGTTAGGTGCGACTGGTAACGGGAACGCGACCAGTCACGGGAAACCGACCGGTAATGGGAATTCGCTTCATCGAGGAGAATCGATGGTTGCCCAGTACACCTGTACAACCCATGGCACAGTCGCTCAAGAAGGGGTTGATGCCGAAAAATTTGGCCTTCGAGCATTACACGGTGTGGGACAGACAACAGCACGTCGGTTGCACGAAGCGGGCTGTCAAACGACGACCGATGTCCGGAATATCGCAGTCAATGAGCTTGCGGAACTTCCCGGAATCGGATCGACAACAGCCCAGAAGATACACGCGCATGCCGATGTCATCGAGTCGGGAGAGCCACTTCTCTTGACCAACAAAACGCCAGTCAAAACTCGAGACGGGCGTCCCCCTGTCTGTCTGGATATCGAAACGGATGGGCTCTCGCCGACTATCATCTGGCAGTTTGGGGTGTATGATCCGGTGACCGATAGCCACCAGTCGTTCATCGAGACGGACGATCCAACGAATCCAAAGCCGGTCCTCGAGGCGTTTATGACGTGGTTTCTTGGGACCCACGGTGATCGAACTGTTATCACGTGGAACGGGTACGGTTTTGATTATCCCTGTATCGAAACCTTTCTGCGCCAGTACCTGCCGGCGTATCTCGATGCGTGGGCGGACGTGTGGACCTACGACCTGTACAAATGGGCAGTTCGTGATGGAAATGCCTTACTTCCCGGCCGGACTAACCAGTTGGACCATGTTGCGCGAGCGTTGGGGTATGAATCTGCTGGGACTGGACTCTCCGGAGCGCAGACGGCGGCTGCGTATCGGGAGTTTATGCGCCAGGTGGACTCAAATCCGAACCCGAACCCGAACCCGAATCCGAATTCGAGCTCGAACTCAGTCAACTCACCATCGGCACCAACCCACTCTCCAGAGTCATCATCAGCGGAACCTGACTGGGACCGACACGAGGCGTACTGTGAGGATGACTGCCGGGCGCTTTGGCATGTGTATGAATCGATCACCACTGCCGCACGTCGGGATATGACCGACAGTGGAACCGGTGGAACGGCGGGGCAACAAGCCGGGTTGACGGACTTCTAACTCTAAATAACGTATGAAAAATATGAATAAAAGAAATATACCAACTGAGACGACTCCCGAAACCGGGATGGATGCAGCAACGCTCATCGAGACCTTTCCGCGGACCGGGCTGACACCCAACTCCGATTCCATCGAAACCATTCAGCTCCCGGCGAAACCGGCCGAAACCGTCCCGAAGGCGGATGTACTGCGCCCCGAACTCGCCGCCGAATATCCGTACGACCTCTTCAGCCACCAGGTCCACGCTCTCGAGGCCATAGCCCGAAATGAAAACGTTGCCGTTACGACCTCCACCTCGAGCGGAAAAACCCACATCTATGGCCTCCAGATCGCTCGAAATTTGCTTGATGCGGGGGTTCTCAACCCCGACGGCAGCCGGGCATCGGACCGCAACAATGGCTCGACTGCGTTGTGTCTGTATCCGATGAAGGCGTTGACGAAAGATCAACACGAGTCGCTGACGGAGCTGTACGAACAGCTCGGCTTACAGATCCGCGTCCGCATATATGACGGTGACACGACTGGCGACCGACGGGCGATTCGGGAGGAGGCGGATGTCATCCTCACGAACTTCGCCGGGTTGAACGTGTATCTCGAGCACCACGACAAGTGGAGTCGGTTTTACAGCGCCCTCGACCTGGTCGCGATTGACGAATCACACACTTACACCGGGATCGAAGGGATGCACGTCGCGTGGATTCTTCGACGACTCGCACGTGTCATCGATTACTGGGGCGGAGACCCGCAATATGTCTTGACGTCTGCAACGATTGGGAACCCTCGAGTGCACTCTTCGACATTGATCGACGAACCTGTGACGGTGGTCGATCATGACGGGTCACCTCACGGGCCGCGCGATATCGTGCTTTGGAATCCGCCGCCAAGAGAGCAGACTCGAGGACCGGCGTCCGAAGAGATTTCATTTGACACGAACGGTCCAGATAATGGAGAGAGTGCAGAAGCAGATGGAGAGAGTGCGAATAAAGTAGGGAGTGTAGGGACTGATCAAGAACTCATCGCAGACCGTTTGCCAGCGAGCGTTGACGCACCGAACATCTTCAACCACCTCACCGCGTGCGACGTCCGAACGCTGCTCTTTTGTCCGAGCCGGAAACTCACCGAGTTGAGCATCAAACGGGCTGACGATCATTTCCGATCAAACCCTCGAGAGTACACCGACTCGAGGACGCCGCCCCGAGAACCGTATCACGCCGGCCTTGGTCGTCGGACCCGGCATACCCGCGAGCAACAGTTCAAAGCTGGCACGCTGAATGGGCTTGCGACGACCTCAGCACTCGAGCTTGGGATCGATATCGGGAGTTTGGATGCCACCGTGTTGATGGGCTATCCGGGCCAGCGCCAATCGTTCTGGCAGCGTATCGGACGGGCGGGCCGCGGGGCAAGTCGGAGCCTTGCGGTGATGGTCGGCGATCACCGAACGCTTGACCAGTACATCATCGGCCATCCGGAGTACCTGCTTGAAACCGATGTGGAGGATGCCGTTGTCGACACGTCGAACAACGCGGTTTTCGCGAGACACGTTCTCTGTGCGGCAGATGAAATCGCTCTCAATACGGAGGACTTGGATTCCTTTGCCGACGCCGAGCGGCTTCGAGCGGCCGTCACCATGTGGCAGCAAGCGGGGGTTATTGATGGTTCCCTCGAGGCGTCGGCTCACTACTGCGGGCCCAGACGGCCCCAAACGGCGGTCAATCTCTATGGCACTGACGGGACGGAGTATCGGCTGCAACTTGCGCCGGATGTTGATCGCGAACGGTGGGGACTGCCCGAGGAGCTCGACTTGGAACCGGTCGATCGAAATCGGGCCTATCGGGATTACCACGAGGGGGCAGTTCGATTACAGAACGGCCAGCAGTTCGAAGTCGTTGCGGTTCACGAAGACCGCAGCCAGCCAACGGTTGAACTGACGCCGGTCGACTACGAGTATTATACGCGAACCCAGTACGATGTCAACGTGTTAGATGCGACGTCTGAACAAACGCGTGAAGTAAACGGATTTACGCTTCATTTCGGCCGTGGGACGGTGCTCGTTCACTATCACTCCTATTCGCAACTGTATATTGGGAACAGCGAGCCGAAACAACAACTCATCCCCACTGAAACGCCACCGATCCGTATGGAAACCCAGCTCTGTTGGGTTGAGGTGCCACAGGCAGTCGAAACTGCGTTAGTCCGAAAATATCGGGAGTATGGCGTTGAAACCGGGGTTGATCCCGACGAGACGGATATCGCCCACTTGGGCTACGTTGCCGGACTCCACGCTGCAGAACACGCGATGATCCAAACGACGCCACTCGAGTTGCGAGTTGATACGAACGATTTGGGCGGCCTTGCGACTCTCGTCATGGATACTCATTACACCCACCAACAGTACGACGAAATCGCTGACTCGGTCACCGAGTCTATGGCCGCTGCGACGGCGGCTCTCGAGCACCGAACCCGGGAGTTAGCGGGTCGTCCCTCCTCAGGATGGTTCATTTACGACGGTGTCGAGGGCGGTCTTGGGTTCGCTCGAGCGATTTACGAGAATTTTGAGCCGCTTGCTGAGCGAGCACGCGACCAACTGCGCCACTGTCAGTGTGGGCGTTCAAATGGCTGTCCGGCCTGTACGTTCGATAAAAATTGCGGGAACGACAACAAGCCCCTGCTCAGGGAGTCAGCCGTCGACGTCCTCGACCAACTGCTCGGTGATGCTGATCGCGATGACCTGGCGTCGTTTCTTCCAGACGACGAATATGGCGGTGACCGCCGGCCAGTAATATACTATTCCTAATCAGCAGCTTGCCACAGTGCTTCGCGGGAAGGTAGACGAATACAGTGGTATAGCGGGAAAGCAGTCGAATACAGTGCTACACGAGAATATCGTCACGCTTTGTAGCCGTCAAAACCGCTCTGTCGTCAAAACAGCTCTGCGGTCAAAACAGCTCTGCCGTCAAAACCACTCTACTGTCCCGAGATACACCGGCTCGAACGGATCGCCTATATCCGCACAAAAGATCGCAAAGTTCGCCTCCAGGTCGGTGATGAGATAGTGTTCAATGACCTGTTGCAGTTCGCTCGCCCGATCCCAGTCTCCGGCCTCGAGCGCACTGAGATACGCCGGTCCAAGTTCCCTGCCAAAACGGACGTTTGTCACCGGCTGGCCGTTCCAGTAGGTCTCGGGGACCTCGAATTCGTAGGCGACGAGACACTCCTCGAGTGTTGGCCATTTGGTTCCCGTTTGGTTACATTTTGTCTGCCTCGCTTCGAAAAGATCGATATGGGTGTCGGGCGTGTCGAGCCGCGCCGTGCGTTGGTCTGCGCTGAGATGTGCGAGCCGGTCTTGGAGGAACGTCATATCAAAGTCGCGTCCGTTAAACGAGACGAGTGCATCCGCCTCACAGGTGTCAAGATACTCGAGGCTGGTCTCAATCAGGTCCCGTTCATCGTCAGCCGTTTCACGGTGGAGCAGTTCGTAGGCTGCCTTGCTTGCCGGCGTTCCACGCTCGTGGATGCCGATGCCAACGGAGACGGTTTCACCGTTGGCTGGGTCGTAGTGGGTTGTCTCAATGTCGATGGTCGCCAGACGGTTGTGGCCTGCGTCCTCCCGGGAATATTGCATGCTGTACTCCTTTGCGGGCGACTTCATCAACGTGCTGGCATTCCAAATCAAAAAGCACTCTCGGAGGATGGTATTTTCACCAACTTACTTCCGGGACGACCGACGAATTAAGCAGGTTCGTTGCGGAACCGTTCGACGTCGTCTTCTACACCATCGAAATCAGTGTCTGCTCCAACAAGGAGGGTCCCCGCAACCGCATCAGCCGTCGCAAGCGCATATGCATCTCCAAGTGCCATAGTATACGCTTCTTTGAACGCAGCGGCACTCTCCCAGCACTCTCGAGGATCATACACTGTGACGCCCAGTTCCTCGAGCCGGTCAAGGCTCGCTCGGACATCCTCAAGGTGGAAGCCGACTCGAGAACCGACATACAGAACCTCCGTTTTTGTGACCGGACTAATGTACCCGGAAACCTCTCCAGATGCCACTTTATCGATCCACGCTTCGACGACGTCACTCCCCGGTTCATCATCCAAGTAGGCAATGAGTGGTTCGGTGTCGAAAACGATCGTGTCCGTGTCCGTCATTCTTCTGCTGTCTTGCCCGAAAACCGCTCGACTAGCCTCTCGGTTCGCTGCGTGTCGCGCTCGCGCTCCTCACGGAGGATTGCTGTCGCCGGACGCTTTTCATCGCTTTTTCGCTCGAGGCCGCGAAATTCTCGCATCGAGCCAACTGGACGGACAACAATTTCGCCATCGTCGTTCTCGACGAATTTGACTCGACCTGGAGCCGGGATGCCGTGTTTTTCCCGGAGGCGTTTCGGGATTGTCGCCTGTCCTTTTTCGGTGACTGAAACAATGCGTTCCACACCGTTCGATCGTGTATTACTCGACATAAGTAATACTCACACAGCGTACTACTTATTTCTGGCCCTGAAGGTGCAAACTGCAGCATGCACGGACTCGTATGCGTTATGAGACGGGATCTTGCCCCGACAAGATACAGCAACCTGTTGCTTTCGTGTTGAATCTTGGATCGCCTCGACAATACGCACCGATTGGGTGACGGATGAGGTACGACTCGGGATTGTACCGCTCGAGATAGCTGATTACACTCAAGATAGCTGACTATAATTTATCGACACATGGTATCGTTCAAGGACGGATACGAGGACCAAACCAGATAGTAAAATAGCCTCAGTCCCTAGCTATCAGTTGTGAACACACAGAGTAATGCCGTGGACCGGGAGGCGCTCAGTGAGCCTCTCGCCTGCCAGCCCGGTGGCCGGCAGGCGACAAACACACGGTGGGACAGATGACTGCTAGCACGCTGTTTGGCAGCGAGGTCATCCTGTTCTTTGTTATCGGTTTGCTTGGGGGAGCCCACTGTATCGGAATGTGCGGGCCGCTTGTGACGATCTATGCCGGGGCTATGTCTCGGACCGATGGTGGCGTCGAAAGCGCCACCCAACGACAGGGAAGCTATCTCTCGTTGACTGAAGTTCGCCAGCATATGCTCTTTAATCTTGGGCGGGCGGCCAGCTACACGTTGATTGGTGGACTCATGGGGGCACTCGGCGGACTGCTCCTGATTGGCGTCGATCAGCTTACGGCGACCGCCGATCTCGTCCGGGGACTGATTGGAGTTGTCATCGGTGCGGCGGTCATCGCAATCGGTCTCAACTACCTGTTTGGGCGGCTTTCGGTTGGCGTCCACCTCCCTGGGGTATCCCTGATCTTTTCGCGTCTCTCAACCCACGTTGAGCGTTTGGCGAACGGACCGGGGATACTCGGTCTCGGAGCCATCCATGGGCTGCTTCCGTGTCCGATTCTCTACCCGGCGTATCTGTATGCTTTTGCAACTGCCGACCCGATTTCGGGCGCCATTGTTCTAGCTGCTCTTGGCCTCGGGACGATTCCTGCCGTCTTCGCCTACGGGACGCTCATCGAGAGCGTCGATGCGGTCCATCGGCGACGGCTCCACCAGTTGCTCGGGATTGCCTTTGTCGTCCTCGGGTACGTGCTGTTGACCCACGGGTTGATGAGTCTCGGTTACCACGTTCCCCATCCTGATCTGCCGTTTTGGGATCCGCTTGAACCGGCTGGCGGCCACGATCATCACTGAGGTGATCTCGTTTCACTCCGCTTTTTTCGGGCAGGAAGCAACGTTTCACTCTTAATCTCGAGCAGGAAGCAACGCTCGAGAGGAGTTGGTGACGACGAGTAGACTACTGATTGCCATCGCGAGTGCAGCAAACAGGGGATTAAGCAGACCAGTTACGGCCAATGGGATCGCGATGCCGTTGTAACAGAACGCCCATCCGATGTTCCCCTTGACGCGCCGGTCGGCCGCCTTTGCGAGATCGAAGACGGTTTCGACCGACGAGAGGTTGTTGTCGACGAGGGCGACATCCGCCGCATCGGCAGCCATTGCCGTCCCGCCACCTAAGGCAATACCAAGGTCGGCGGCCGCCAACGCCGGGGCGTCGTTCGTGCCATCGCCGACCATCACGGTCAATCCCTGCGTACATAGTCGGCTGACTGTTTCGGCCTTTCCTTCCGGTGGCACGCCCGCAAACACCTGGTCGATTGCCGGATGCTCTCGGAACTGCTTGGCCGCTCGGTCGCCGTCCCCAGTTAAGACGACGACATCGGCACCGGTCTCGGAGACGCGTGTCACCGTTTCCTCCCAGCCCTCCCGTGGCTCGTCACCGATGGCGAGCATCCCAACGGCTGTTCCCTCACGCCCGACGGCGACGGGGTTTCGACCGACTGCTCTCTGTTCTTCAATTTGGTTTTCGACGCTCGAGGGAAGCTCCCACCCCTGATCGCGGAACAGATCCGGGTGGCCGACGAGGATGGCCTCCCCCCCGACGGTTCCCGCGACGCCGTTCCGGAAGCGTTCGAATGAGGTGACGTGGTCGTGGTCTGTCCCGTGGTCGTTCTCCTGCTCCGGTGCCGGTGCTGCCTCGGCCGTCACCCCACCGTCAGTAGCCGGCGCTGCTGCCGCAATCGCTTTTGCAACCGGATGCGCCGAGCGCTGTTCAAGCGCAGCCGCCTTCGCGAGGAGGTCACCATCGACCGTCCCCTCGATGA
>LFCJ01004533.1_pt1 | contig 10180 bp, 11 predicted proteins | sample 643141 | NCBI WGS metagenome assembly LFCJ01 (sample SAMN03766243, study PRJNA286221) | soda lake metagenome | biome: soda lake; feature: Kulunda steppe; material: water; isolation source: sample B1-Br-g2 brine of Lake Bitter-1 | place: Russia: Kulunda steppe | collected 2010-07 | reverse complement strand
CGGAGTGGCATAGGGGGAAGTTTGTGGTCTGGAGTGGCACATGGGTGAGCGAGGGGCAAGGAGGGGGCATATGCTTGCGTGCTGGGGGTGTTGGCAAGGCCAGCTGCCGGGTGCTCTTGTTTTGTACTATGATTGCCTGATCAGGCCACCTGCCAGCACCAACTTCTGCGTGTAATGCGGCCGTTTCTGAGGCGGTCGGATAAATGTAAAGGATAGGCGCTGCGGCATAAGGCAATGCTGGCTGGACAGCGCAGTTCGCGGGGACTTCGCTGGTGGTCGCGGCTGGGCGAACGGTGCACTCAGGCACAGTGTCCCCGCCCCCCGGGGGCCGCGCTGCGCCCCTTCCCGCGCCCTGCGAGTGCGATTTGAGGTGCCTGGTGTGTTTGTGGTGGCAATCTTGTGACAAGGGCATGGGCGATGCGTGGTGCTCCAAGAACTCCGACGCGCGTGCTTGCAATTGATATTGACGCCGGTACCGGTCGGTCCGCTGGCATACGGCGCCAGCTCAGCACTCAGGCGCTCAACGACTCAGCAGCTCAGTGCAGTCAGGGCTCCTCGTGGGTGTCAGGGCTCCTTGACGGTGTCTGCTGGCGATGGGGGCGTGGTCAAGGGTAGGCAGTGTGCGTGCGCGCGCACATGCAAGCGCACACCCATTTTTAGTGTCCCGCAACAGGTGCAACATAGAAGCCATAGTACAAAACTCCCATGCCTGAACCATATGGTTTTGTACTATGGCTGAAGGGGTGCAGCAAGTCCCATGGCTGCGGCCAGACGCAGGGCGGTCAGTAGCGCCGGGAGGCTTCCAGGATGTGTGGTATCTAGTGATTTTGGGGGATTTAGTAAGAGGACATGTGAGCTGACGAAGTGCAGTTGCACTCTACTCCCCATCACTTGCTGGCGTCCGCGCCGCCGGACTGCAGCTACTTGCTCGAGCCCTACACAAGCCTCAGCGGCAGTCGCGCCCCTATTCTAAGCTGCACAATGTCCTTTTCCAATGGATGCGCTGCCGCTGCCATGGCTCTGCGCTGCTTAACGTGCCTGAGCCCAATGATACCACCCAGCGTCCACCGCCACTGCCATGGCTCTGCGCCGCCAAGCTTGCCCTTGCATTCTGGTGCTGGTCCTGTGTTTGCCGCTGCCGCCATGGATCTGACCGGCAACACTTGGTGGCGAATCCTGGTGCCCACTCGCTGCTGCCCCTGCCATTGCAGACCGCACACCCAAGCAGAAGCTCAAGCTGCACACCACAGCCGAGCCGCTGCTGTCGCTGTTCCATAAGTACAAGGACGCCAAGGGCAAGCAGGCGAAGCTGAAGAGCCCCGGGCAGCTGCAGGAGCTGCTCAACATCACGCGCCAGCTGCTGCAGGTGGGTCAAGGGCCCCCGCCCGCCCCTGCTGGTTGGTGGCATGTCTGGCCGAGAAAGAGGGGCAGCAAAGGTGGTGCAAACATCAGAAGCTGCTCAGATGGTTGACCGTGCAGTTGCGCAAAAGTGGGCGTCTGTGCCACAGTGACACCTGTGTGCTGCACAAAATTGACACCTGTGTGCTGCACAAAAGTGACACTGTGTGCTGTACCACCCTGAAGGGCATGCCTAAAGGGACGCGTGATACTAAGAGTGCATAGTTTGTTGGTGCACTTCTTTGGAAGGAGCAGTGAGCTGCTGCATGCCATACGGCCGCCAACTTTGTGCACACACACACACACACACACACATGGGCATGCTTCTGCACAGACAATCTTCTTTAGCGCTGCCACTGAGACCGCAAGCACGAATACACATGCGCACATGCTGGTTGGGGCCGCGCTCCTCTGTGTGTGTGCACGTATGTCGCGCAGTCGCTGGAAAAAAGCCAGGAGGAGGCCCCACTGCAGAGCCGCTCCTCAACCGCCGGCCTCCCACAGGTATGCTGCGCTGCACATATGCGCATGGCCCTGCAAGTCATGCATGCGCGTGGCCATGTGCGGCTTGCGCACTTTTGGCTGGAGGTAAGCCTCTCCCCTCCCAGGAATGTCGGGTCTGCACAATTCATGGCCTGCACTACGTGCGGCCTTAGCTGTGCACGACGCACGGCCTGCACAATGCATGGCCTATACATTGCACACGTGGCCTGCATGATGCGCAGCCGTAGGTGTGCAAAATGCACAGCCTGCACGGTGCACAGTCTCAGGTCTGTATGATGCACGGCCTCAGGCCTGCACGGTGAATGGCCTGCACGGTGCACAGTCTCAGGCCTGTATGATGCACGGCCTCAGGCCTGCACGATGCACGGCCTGCATGGTGCACAGTCTCAGGTCTGTATGATGCACGGCCTCAGGCCTGCACGATGCACGGCCTGCCCTGCAGCCCCCAGCTGGTGTCCCAGTGCCGTGGCAGACTTACGTGTTTCCTCTGTTCTTTCCAAGCGCAGTTGGGCGAGGGGCTGCATTTGCTGCGCGAGGCCTGGAACAGATAAATAGCGAGAGCTGGCGGGCATAGCCCTTCTGTCGTGTGCACCACAAACCCTCTGCACAGACGCGCCTGCCCCGGCATCCAACCACTGGGTCCCAGTTGTATTAGCCCTCTTGTGTGCACTTATGTCCATGTGTTCCTGCCTTGTGCACCCTTTTGCGCAGGCGTGGCCGACAGAAAAGACAAGCAGCGCAAGCGGCCAGGATGGAAGTGTAGCCGCCACCGGAAACGGCGCTGGTAGTGCAGGCGGTGGCGAGGATGACCCCAATGCAGAGCTGCGTGAGAAGCTGCGCATCGTGCGCACGGTGCTGGAGCAGGCCTCCTTTAATGGCATCAACCGCAAAGTGCAGATCAAGCCCATAAGGTGGAGGCCGGTGGCGCCCCAGGTGCGTGCACAAGAGTGCGCACCTGACTGCGCAAGTGTGTCTTTGGGCACTTGTACTGCCTTGGTGCGCTCTGACCTAGTTCACTTGTGTGGGAGTTTACAGGCATGCTTGTCCGCTGATGCCTGCAATCACGCTTTTGGGGTCCCCAAGAATTGCCTGCTCGCACCTGGGGCTGGATCTGTGCTTCCGCACATGTGCGCGCATGCGTCTGAACACAAGCACCCTCATGCTTTCGTGGAATCCATGTTTACTAGATTTGTGACGCGCAGCTGCCATGCAGCCTTCCAGGCCCAGATCGTCGCGCAGCATCATCAAGGCATCCTTTGGTACCTCACACCAGCATTCTTAGACTGGCCTCTGTTTGGACTCCCTGCTCTGCGCGACCCTTGCTGCAGCTTGCATGGCTAGTTCGCGCAGCCGCGTGGGCAGCACCAAGTGCAATGTGTGCCGGCCTGCACAGTTTGGGCCTGTTGGCACCTGTTGCCGCTCACTACGTGCCTGAACACATGTATTGCCATATGCACCACATGCCCACACATGTATTGCCATATGCACCACATGCCCACACATGTATTGCCATGCACCACATGCCTACACATTTATTGCCATATGCACCACATGCCTACACATGTATTGCCATATGCACCACATGCCTACACATGTATTGCCATATGCACCACATGCCCACACATGTGTCAATGCTTCTGTATGCCTGCCGCAGCTTGAGGCAGCAAGTGAAGGAGGTGGTGCGGCTGCTGCCAGGGACGCTGCAGAGGGCGGGCACAAGGCCGCGGGCGCTGCTGCGGGGGGCACGGAAGGCAAGCCCGTTGCAGCGGCAGGGGCCCAGCAGGTACTGGACGCTCATGTTTCTCTTAAGGCTTACCTTGTCTTAATTGTTTACCCTGTGTGGTGTGCGCGCGCGTGCTCACGTCTTATAAGGCTCATCTTGAGGCTTGCCTTGATTCTTTGCCCGGGGTGTGGAGCGTGCGCGCGTGCTCACGCGTCTCTTCCGGCTCGGCTTGGCTTTATTATGTGCCCGGGGGTGTGGAGCGTGCGCGCGTGTGCACGTATCTGCTTGACCGTGCAGCGCCCGTACGAGCAAGACCAAAGCTGGTGCACAGGGACACCTCACGTATGAGCTGGTGCACAGGGACACCTCACGTATGAGCAAGACCAAAGCTGGTGCACAGGGACACCCCACGCTCGTCATGATGGGGAATTCCCAGCAGCGTCTTGCCAGCCAGGGGGTGCTTCTGCGACTGAGCTCCTCAGGCACCTGCCTAATTTGCGAGCTTGCATGTACAAAAGCATCGGCCCTCCTTGGCAGGGATCACGCCTCTGCAACCCGCATGCACAGGCTCTTCTTGAGAGCACCCCTCCTTGCATTCTGCCTGTGTCCTGCTTGGCTGCGTGCCTGCGTCTACGGCGCATCTATGTCAGAGTCACCCCACTGACGCTGCTGCCCAGCCAGGCCTGCCCTTTCTGTGTCTGCACACACCCATGCCTGCCCTATCTGTGCCTGCACACACTCACGTTGCTGCGTTGCAACTGCACCACGCATCAGCGGGCACCCACCATTATGCGACGAAGCCGTGCCTGGCCCTATGCCCCCTGCTGCTGTGCAGGCGGACCCCAAGGAACCTGCAGCCAGGGAGCAGAAGGAGCAGCAGCCCGCGCAGCAGCTGGAGGAGGTCCTGCTGGTGTGCAAGTGGGGCGGGGTGCTCACGCACGCAGGTGCGCTGGCAGGCAGGATGTTCGCAGCTTGAAGGTGGCGCTACTGTTGTTCAATGGGATCAGAATGTGCACACCAGCAGGCAGGCAGGCAGGCAGGCAGGCGCGCTTCGCTGGTCTTTCCGGAAGGGGTGTTTGCAATCCCCAACCATACCTCAGTCACAAAGCGAGCATGCTGCTGGCTGCCAAAGGAGACCACCCAACAAGTGATGCGAAACGATGTAGCACCAACAAGTGATGCGAAGCAATGTAGCACGATGCGGTGACGCTGTTCCCACACAGGCACCCTTTTGGTGCCTTCAGTGGCGCCCTCAGCGCCAGGTGTGCTTGAAGCCCGCTGGCAGGCTTGCCTGCGTGCCGTTGTCTTGCCCATGTGCAGGCCATCTTGTTAGCACGCACATGCAGGCACACACGCAGGCAGGCATGTTTTCACAAGCACGCGCGCGCGTACATGCGAGCTCGCTCGCGCGCGCACACACACATACACGCACACTCACTCGTATACACATACAAACACGCATGCACGCAGGGCGGCAGCAGGCAGAGGACTTGGGCAAAGTGTTCAGGCTCGTCATGTACCCGAGGTGTGTTTGCGCGTCAGTGTTCAGGCTCGTCATGTACCCGAGGTGTGTTTGCGCGTCATGTACCCGAGGTGTGTTTGCGCGTCTCCTCTGTACCCGAGGTGTGTTTGCGCGCCATGTACCCGAGGTGTGTTTGCGCGTCTCCTCTGCTGACCCCTGTTGCGCGCCCTCAACCTGCGCCACTTGCGGGGGCCGCCTTCATTGCATACCAGTGCTGCTTCTCTCACCCTTCACACCTGCTTACCCGTGATGCCCTTTAAGGCGACAGGCCGCATAGGGTGCGACCAAGATATATTTATTAAAAGCAGGGCTGTGCCTCGCAGGTCACATGCCTATGAATAAGGTATACTCCCCGCATTCAGGGTACCATGTGTGTGTTTGCATGTTTATTGGTAAGACAGCCCTGTCATACGTTTACTTGCATGTTGATTGGTAAGACAGCTTTGTTATATGTGCAATGTGTGTTAAATCTGCAATAAATTTGCATGTTAATCGGTTAGACAGCCCTGTAGAGCACCCTCCAGATGGGAGAGCACACACGCACACATGCATGTGCACAAGTACGCACATGCGCACACAAGACACGCGCACGCGTACACACTCGTGCGCACAATACACACAAGGGTCTGCATTGAACACGGTAGACCCTGGTAAACAATGATTTTCGCCCAGGGAATCGAGCTGCTTGTGTATGTGTGTGTGTGTGTACGTGTGCGCTTTAGAGGCCGTGCAGGCTGTAGGCTGCTGCATGTGCATTGTTAAGCCTGCACGGACGACAAGGGTTGCGGGATATGACATTGAGGGATGCAGCACTGTGAGGGGTGGGGCGGTGCTCATCAGCATTTGTACAGAATTTGTGGGATTACATAAGGGGCGGTGCTCGTCGGCATTTGAACTGAGCTTGTGGAATTACATAAGCCTGGAGGAGCAGGGCAGCTGTGCTCAGGTGGTGATACGTCTCAGGTGCAGATCCCTCCTGCACGACAAAAAAGGCGCACCTCCACTCTCTGGCATCACTGCGCGCCACCACTCTCTGCTTAGGCTGGCACTACTTATGCCACCACTCTCTGGCATCACTGCGCGCCACCACTCACAGCCCTACTTACAACACCGTCCTGCAGGTATGGTTCCGCTGGCGGCGGGCTGCTGCGCCTGCACTCAACCTACCGCCACGACCTCAAGATTTACTCAAGCGATGAAGGGCGCGTGCAGGTAGGTGGATGTGTGCGCCCGGCACACTGTGTGCCCAAGTGCGTGTGCGTGCTTTGTGTGCCGGGCACACTGTGTGCCCAAGTGCAGGTAGGTGTATGGTGTGTGCCGGGCACACTGTGTGCCCAAGTGCAGGTAGGTGTATGTGTGTGCCGGGCACACTGTGTGCCCATGTGCGTGCCTGTGTGAGCGCACGCTGGGGCTTCAGCAGGAAATGCACGTGTGCATGTCTGCGTTAACACAGGCGCCTGTTGGTTGCGTCCCAAGCGCTTGAGGCAGAGGGTCTGATGCACTTGGCCACACTCAGCTTAGCCATGAATCGTCACACACCACACCTGTGCACCAGCATACAAGCACGCCGTGAAGCAAGCCCTGCTCAGCCTGCGCACGACAGGGCCTGGGGCCTTTGAGCAAAGCCCAAAGTCATGCACGTCAGTCTTTCGTCGTCAGTCTTTCGGTCAGTTGGTCAGTCTTTCGGTACCCGGCAAACATGCACGCATAGACGTCAGTCTTACCCGGCAAACATGCACGCATGCGCGTGCTGTGCGCAGGCCAGCGCTGCTGCCTTTGCCAAGGGCCTGCTGGATTTGGAGGGCACCAGTCTGACCCCTATCCTCGTCTCCCTGGTGCGTGGGATCGCGCACGCTCGTGCGTGTGCTCGCGTGCATATCCACGTGCATGTCCTTGTGGGCACTGTGCAAAGTGCGTGTTGCAGGTGTACTGTTGTGCCTGGCAAGTGTGTTCTTGTGTGTTGCAGGTGTACTGTTGTGCCTGGCACGTGTGTTTTTGTGTGTTGCAGGTGTACTGTTGTGCCTCGCGCGTGTGTTTTTGTGTGTTGCAGGTGTACTGTTGTGCCTCGCGCGTGTGTTTTTGTGTGTATAATCTAAGAAGTAAGCTAGGGGGATGATGTTACGTGTATGTCGGGCAAGGCAAAGAGGGGGGGGCACAGGGATACGCAAGTGCGCTCGAGTGTGCAAGGACCTTGATATTCACGTACGTGCGCGGGCACATGCACGTAGGCGAATGTGCATGTATGGATGTGAAAGTGTGTGTATGCATGTAAAGGGCAAAGAATTGGGGTGTTCTTCCGTGAGGTGCAGCCATGTTTGGGCACAAGGCACAACATTCATCAGGACACAGTGCGGAAAGCCTGTGCGCGCTTCAGCCTTACAAGCAAAACAACCAAAGGCAGAGCAACAAGCAGGCACTGCTGCATGTGGGTTGGCGTGTGCGCGTCATGCTGTGCTGCAGGTCAAGAAGGATGCGAGCATGCTGGATGCTTTTGGGAAGGGCGCATCAGAGGACATCCAGCGCGCCAAGGATGCTGTGTACAGGGTGCGCGGGGTGGCGCACGCTCACAGCACGGCAGGGTGGCAGGCTGGCGTGCTTTGCTGGAAGGGCGCCCTGTCATTGCCTGCGAGGCCTGCGCACACCCAACTCTTTTGGCACAGCAAGCCGGTCAATGCATGTTGCTGGAGCAGCTGCGCGCCTGCCCTTGCCTGTCGTTGCCTGCAAGACCTGCGCACACCCACCCCTTCTGCACAGGAAGCCAGTCAATGTGCAATAAAGTGGCAGCTGCATGCCTGCCTTCATCAGGAGTGCTGGACACCACTGATCAATTGATTGACCGTGGCTGCGTGCTGCCTCGCTGCATGGCTTGAAGGTTGGCCCCATGGCCGCCGCAGCAGCTGCACGCTGCACGCTGCATCGCTGCGTGCCTTTTGAAGATATGCCCCAATGGCAGCATTGGCTGCGTCCATGCGTCACTACTCAAAAGAGCGCCCCCATGGCTGCTGCATCAACGTGGTGCTCTTGCCGGCAAAAGGCGCAGCCATCAGCCGACTGCCTACGTCTCACAGCACTGCATCGCTTCCGCAGCGCGAGCATGCAGACCAGCATGCATGTGTGGCCTCGCTCGCGCGCCAAGCGTGTGTCAAAAAAGAGGCCCTGTGCAATGTGTGGGAGCGGGCCAATCTGGCCCGTGCTTCATGAGGAAGAGTGTGGCATCGGTATAACTCGTGCGCTGCGCGCAACCCCGTGCCCTGCTTGCTGCTGCTTGTCAGCTGAAGATGATGGAGCCCACACAGGCATCCGTGCATCCACACGCTCAGGCAATGACGCATCCACGCATCCATGCATCCAGACGCCCAAGCGATGACGCATGCATGCAACCAGGCATCCGCGAGCAGGCAATGACGCACCCACGCATCTGCGCATCCACACGCCCAGACGATGACGCATGCATGCAACCATGCATCCGCGAGCAGGCACTGACGCACCCACGCATCCGTGCATCCACACGCCCAGACGATGACGCATGCATGCAACCAGGCATCCACACGCTCAGGCAATGACGCACCCACGCATCCCACGTGCAGGCGATGACGTATGACCCAGACAGGGGCGGCCCCGCCCAAGAGGGACAGCCCAAGAGGGACAGCGCCCAAGAGCCCAAGAGGGACAGCGCCACCCCGACGCCCTTCCCCGGCGCGTCCCCTACCAACATGTCCCGGGGGCCATCCCTGAAAGGCAGCCCCTCCCAGGTGCGCGAGGCTGGCCCGGGGTGCTGTGGCGTGGGCATATGCTGCCCCAGTCAGCTAGGCATGCTGCGCTGCAGGCATGCAGGGCCTTAAGTGCTGTGCGCACAGGCCATGCCCAGGCCGCTGTGTCGAGTTTTCCGTCCAATGCCAGGCAGCACACCCTGGAGAGCCATACAGTGCAGGTGTGCTTGGCGTTGCACTGACCACGCCCACAAGCGGGAGACAGCAGTGTGATCATCCTTTTGCCGTCGGACATTTGCCTCGCTGCCTGCACCGCTGCCAAGCCCCTCCTCCTCAAACATCACGTACGTGCACACGCACGCGCGCATGCACCAGCACACAAAGCACGCGCACATGCCCGCCCCCCCGCATGCACCCACGCATTCACCTGCGCACGCACGCCATGAGCGCACCATGGTGCACGCCAACCCCCCCTTCAGCCCCTCTCCCTCGCAGGGCCCCTTGGCGTCTGCGCAGCCAGCTGAGCAGCAGCAGCAGCAGCAGCAGCAGGGCAGCCAGGACGGCAGCAACGGCAGGGATGTGCAAGTGGGTGCGGGCAGAGCGCAGTGCCCCACCCAAAGCAGCAGCAGCACCTCCCCCTTCTCTGCACCGGGAGCCGAGGCCGCAGACGCAGCTTTCAGCGGCGACCTGCAGGGCAAGGCGCAAGCGGGTGCAGAGAAGGGGGCAGGCGGGCCTGCGCAGCTGTCCAACGTGCGCGTTCCCCAGCAGCCGGGCGAGGGCGCGGTGGCAGAGGAAGGTGAGCAGTGGCACTGCCGCACTTCTCTTACGTTTGCGCGCGCCCGTGCACACACTGCATGTGTGTGCGTATGCGTGCGTGCGTGCGTGCGTGCACATGCGTGTGTGTGTGTGTGTGTATATGTGTGTGCGTGTGTGACCGTGCGCGGCTGCAGATGTCATACTCTGGTCCTTCTTCATGTCCCTGCATGCGCGCATGTGTGTGTATGTGCACACGCTTGCGCAGGCGCAGAAGGTGCATTGCCAGCGCAGCAGCCGCAGCCTGCCCCGCTCCCCGCCATCAAGGGCATGCCTGACCAGCCGCTGGCGCTGCTGCGCCGCCTGGTGGAGCTGATGAAGGTGCTGGTGGGGCAGCTGCGCGAGCTATGCCTGCACGTGAGTATGAACCGGGGGGGGGGGAGCACAGGGAGGGGAAACATGCTCAAAGGGGCAGCTGTGAGAAAGAGCAGCAGGGGGTTGCAGCGTGAGCTGAGGCGGTCAGGAGGGAAATTGAAGCCCAAGCTGTGCCTGCCCACTTGCGTATAAGAT
>LFCJ01004531.1_pt1 | contig 10186 bp, 8 predicted proteins | sample 643141 | NCBI WGS metagenome assembly LFCJ01 (sample SAMN03766243, study PRJNA286221) | soda lake metagenome | biome: soda lake; feature: Kulunda steppe; material: water; isolation source: sample B1-Br-g2 brine of Lake Bitter-1 | place: Russia: Kulunda steppe | collected 2010-07 | reverse complement strand
TGACACCGTAGATCGTCCGGTCGCCGAGGACAAACGGCGAGGGAGCCTGTCCGTCCCGGAACCGACGGCGAGCCTGCTCGACGGTTTCGACAACCGCCTCGTCGTCTGCCGTCTCGTCGGCCGGGTCGAGCGTCATCGGCCGCACCTGCAGGACGTGGACGGTTGGCTTGGCCCTGCTGCCAGTGACGGCAAACTCGATATCTAGACTATCGTGACCAATGACATCCTCCAGCTCGCGGACCGCGGCAAGCACAGCCGTGAGTGCGAGTTCGTTCGGTGCCTGGGTATGGTCGATGTCGACCTTGATCTCGTCGGTCTCCGAGAGCTGGTCTTTGCGGACGATTGCAGTTCTGATCGCTTCACCGCTTCCGTCGGTGACGGATTCGGTGCTACCGGTGGCCGCATCGTAGTTGATAACGTAGTATGGACTTCCTGTTTCGACGGATCGGGTCATTACCACGCCGCTGTGGTCGACGTCGGTGAGCATCGCCTGGACGAGAACCTGATCCGCTGGGTTCCCGTTCGGGTAGGAGTCGACGACTGCCTGAATCGCTTTGGAGAGTGCTGTTGGGTCGCTGGTCGGAACATCAAGGATGCTCTCGAACCGACCGGCGTTCGACTCCTCCCAGGTATCCTCGGCAAGCGCGCTGCTGCGGACGATGACCGACCGTTCGAAGGTCGACTGAATCCCTTCGAGGATCTCGTCCGGATTGTCGTTCCACTCACCGGCAGTGAAGGTGTACTGGTCTTCGATAACGCTGTGTTCGACAACCGATTCGAGCCGTCGGAGCGTGTTGGCTTTCGTATCGAGGACGAACCGTGCGAGATCGTCCGCGGTTTCGAGTTCGGCCCAGTTGCCCCGCACGTCGACTGGCGTGACATCAGTATCGACGTTCAGGAGTCTGACGAGTGCCGGGAGATTATCGTCTGCGCTGACGACGCCCGCGTTAGCGAGAGCAAGAAGGCGGTCGACGCAGTTCGGCGAGAGACGGAGCAACCCGGTGAACTCCGCGTCAGTGTCGTCGAGTGCAAGATCTGTGCCAATCGATTCGAGGGCCGGTCCATCGAGTGTAACTTTCTCGGCGCGTTCGAGACTTGTTTCCTCGCGATTTTCGTACCGTGTCTGCCACTCGGTGTCGACGGCAACTGCGGCGTCACTCGCATCGTCACGGAGTGCCTCGACCACATCCGCCTGAAACACGGTGTCGGCATAACAGACGTAGAGTTCGCGGTCGACACTGAGTGGAGCCGAGATAAGCGAGCCGACGGTGCCGGAGGACTCCCACTCCTCGTTTCTCGAAAAGTGGACCTCCGGATACTGCTCGATGATATCGTCAATGCGATACCCACCAACAAAATGAATCACCGGATCGTCGAGTTCGTGCTGGAAGCTTTCGAGGAGCCAATCGAGAACGCGTCTATCACCGGATGTACGAGTAAGAGCCGCAGGGTCGGTGCCGGAAAACGGTCTGCCAGCACCGAGTATGACGACCATCGGAGCAGTCATTGATACCGACTGGTGGCAACGGAGATGTATATATTATCATGTTTGGCGAACAGTGCTTGGTCGACTTTTCGATCAGGCTGCGAAAACATGCCGGGTTATTTAGGTAGCTCCTTACGAAGGTTGGACGACAACATGACTACAGCACTTGTGACTGGCGTCGCTGGCTTTATTGGTTCTCACCTCGCTGAGGCATTGCTCGACCGAGGATGGAAAGTTCGTGGGCTCGACAATCTCTCGACCGGTGACGAAGCGATCGTACAAAAACTCTCTTCGTCAGAGAGGTTTACTTTCATACGTGGCGATGTTGCCGATCCGGCCGTCGTTAGCGAGGCACTTGCAGATACGGAGTACGTCTTTCACCAAGCCGCACTTTCATCAGTCCCCCAGAGTATTGAACAACCTCGACATACCACGTCGGCGAACTGTCTTGGGACGGCGACTCTACTAGAGCAAGCAAGTGTTGCATCAGTCAAACACGTTGTTGTTGCATCTTCTGCAGCTGTCTACGAGTCCGGGGACGAACAACCACTAACAGAGAACGCATCACTGAATCCTGATACACCGTATGCTCTCTCAAAGTACTACACCGAGAAGCTGGCGAGACAGGTCGGCGAGTCATCGGATCTCCGAGCGACTGCACTCCGCTATTTCAACGTCTACGGTCCGCGCCAGGATCCTGATGGTCCTTACGCCGCAGTCGTCCCCGCATTTCTGAGTCGGATGCAGGCTGGAGATAGACCAGTTATCTACGGCGATGGTGAACAATCTCGTGACTTCGTCTACATTTCAGATGTAGTCGACGCGAACGTTCGGGTCGTCGAGATGAGCACCGAAGGTGTATTCAACATTGCATCCGGCGAGCGCACGACGATTAACGAACTCTTTGGAACAATCGAAGATGTACTCGATACTGGTCTTGATCCCCGGTACGAAGAGGAGCGACCGGGCGACATCCGTCACTCATGGGCCGACACAACAAAAGCCAAACAGATCTTCAACTACCAGCCAGACGTCGACCTGTCTGATGGGATTGAACGAACTGTGGCTGCCATGACCGACGGTGAGGACGATTCCGACATATAGTTCGAATACGAGGCAACACAGAGACAGACCGCTACCCCACAATCATCAGCGAGAATCAGAGAAGCTATGTGGACAGGTCAGCAACGGCTGAGCAATGACTGACGTGGCACTCGGCGTGACAGTTTTCCAACGAACACAACGGTTGGCCGAGCTGCTGGAATCGATCACTGGCGATGTCGTAGATATCGTTTACGTAGCAGACAACGGTACCACTTCGGACCGCACCCATCTTTATGAGAGCGAGTTTCCATTCGAATTGACTGTCCTTGATCTCGAATACGACGCTGGACTAGGCCGCGGACGCGAAGCTATGGTTGAAGCGTTGACTGAGGAGTATCTAATTGTCGTCGACAGTGACAACCGTTTACCCTCAAACGTTGATGTGCTGATCCAGCAGCTCCAAGCTGTGCCTGAACTCGGCGGTGTTGGTGGTGTCTTGCTCGAGGAAGAACGTTTGTTGAGTCGAGCGCATGACTTTTACGAACGGTCTGATTTATTGTTTAAGGACACGAGGGAACCACCGAAACGAGAACTCGTTGCTGGCTATCCGCTGTTCCGGTTCGACAAAATACAAAACATAGCTGCATTCAAGCGCGCCTGTGTTGAAGAATATTGCTGGGATCCCAACTACACTATTGGTTGGGAACACAGTGATTTCTTTTATGGCCATCTACGTCAAACTGACTGGGAGTTTGGAATCTGTCCGGCTGTTCACTTCGAACATAATCCCGGCGGTGCTAACGCGTATGTCCAGATGAGAACGGATCCTTCGCGTCTCGGAGACAGTAAAGAATACTTCCTCAAGAAGTGGAATCTTAGACAGGTTATCCGGGGACAGGTTGATTGGATAGATACGACGCGAGATTTTCGAAATAACAAACGATCGCTCGAAGATATTCTCAAAAATATTTATATTCGTCTCCCAACACAGGTGCTCGCAAACGTTACCGACGCGAGAGACGCCAGACGATACAAATGAGTTCGAAATTCTGTGCCGTACTGGGCAACTATCCGAAAGATGTCCCCGGCGGCGCAGAATACCAGACATACCTCGTCTCACGGGAGTTGTCGAAACGTGGCTATGAGGCGCACTACGTCGCACACAACGCACCCGAAACATCACGAATAGCTGATGATGGGATTACTGTTCACCGGATGAGCGCGTCCTCAAATCGGCGGTCAGTGCTTCAAACGCTAGAATCCATCGACGCAGATGTCTATTACTTTCGAACCGCACCCGACCTGCCGCTTCTTTGGTCCGCAAAACATAGAATCGACGCCACATTTGTGTACAATATTTCACGGGATATCCAGTGTGCACCGTTGTTTTCGCTTGGACCAAAAACAGCTGAAAAGGGAGTGCTAGGAACAATAGTGGATGCTGTACGGTATCCGACCTACCGGTGGTTGCTCAAGACACCAGATATTATTTTCGCCCAGACTGAGTATCAACAGACACTACTCGCCGAACACCGCGGCCTCGACAGTACGCTGATCGGCAACGGCCATCCAGTTCCAAACCGTCCATTCGAGAAATCAGATCCCCCAATCGTGCTCTGGCTATCGAATATCAAGTCCGTCAAAAACCCACGAATATTTATTCGTGTCGCAGAGGCCTGTACGGACCTCGACGCCCAGTTTTTGATGGTCGGTCGACCGGTCGACGACGATATCGTAGCGCACATTCGTGATCGAACAGCGGCACTCGACAACCTCTCATACCACGGCGGTTGTACCCCCGAAGAGAGCAACGACTTTTTCGCCCGTGCGGCACTCTCAGTTCACACCGGAGATGTCGAAGGGTTCCCGAATACCTTTATTCAGTCGTGGCTGCGCGAGACCCCGGTGGTGAGCCACTGTACAGATCCGGATGGAATTCTAGAGGAGCACGAAGTCGGTGTCCACAGCAACAGTGAAGATGAACTCATTGGTGCGGTTCGGAATCTCCTGCAGGATGATGCACACCGCACTGAGCTTGCTGAGCAGGCGAGAACGTATGCTGTCGAGAACCATAGTATCGAGACGATTGTCGACCGGATCGAACAACGCCTGGAAGAACCTATCGAGCAATGTCGACAATCGATATTATGACGGAACATAGTCCGATACAAATTAGATCTTGAATATCAGAGTATCAATATCTTCGTCAAGAAGATCAAACACAACTCAAGAGATTTAATAGAGGAGATTATAGTAGGAAAGGTAGTTGAGAAGTATGTATACGCTAAACGAGATTTTTCAGGGTGTTCGAAACCCTGAAAAAGCTATTCTAGAACTCAATCGAATCTACAATAGAAGAATTCGTGGTCGAACTGGAATTAAAATTATGGACGAAGATTGGGATAATTTGCTCATTCTTGATGCCTGTCGATACGATCTCTTTGAACAAGTGAACAAGATAGACGGTGAACTGAGGTCAGTTATTTCGAGTGATTCGAGCACAAGTGGGTTTTTGCAATACAATTTCGATGGAGAGTATTATCCGGATACAGTGTACGTTGCTGCCAATCCGCAGGTAGAACGACACGGAGTCGACGGACGCTTTCACGATTGTATCAAGCTCTGGGAAGATTGTTGGGATGACGAACTTCGGACGGTCCGTCCTGAAGACGTGACTGATCACGCACTACGAGCGGCTGAACAGTATCCGAATAAACGACTCATCGTTCACTATATCCAGCCGCACTATCCGTTTATCGGAGAGACAGGTCGACAGATCAATCATGGTTCTCTTACCGGCGATGGCGTGATGAAAAACGAACGGGATGTCGACTCGATTTGGGACCAACTTGAAATTGGAGCAGTGGACCGAGAAACGGTCTGGAACGCATACAGAGAGAATCTGGAATTAGTGCTCCCGGACGTAGATAGACTTCTAGATGGGGTTGTCGGAAAATCGGTCGTGACATCTGATCATGGAAATAGTTTCGGGACGCTTGGAGTCTATGGGCACCCTGGTGGGATGTTTTTGAATTCGCTTGTGAAAGTTCCGTGGCTTGAAAAAAGCGGAGAAGGACGAAAGAACATAACAAGAGGGGAGATTGGTGGCTCTACTTCAGATACAACTGTGTCTGATCGGCTTGCCGATTTGGGATATAAATGAATATACATGCTGAATATATCACTTATCAACATCTAATGTGTTCCGGATTGTTTCGATTCTGTCTGCTACCGTATGACGATTCCGAATGAGTTCTACACCTCGCTTTCGTATTTGAACGTACTCCGTCGGCTCCGAAAGATATTCCTCAGCCTTTTGTTCGAAATCTTCTAACGAATCAAAAATGACACAGTTCGAGTCATCGAAACCAAGCCTTTCTAGGTCGTTACAATACTGTGCAAACAGTAGTGAACCCGCTGCTGGGATTTCAAAGTATTTCGCGAACGTATACTGGTATTTTGGGTCCAACGACCCCGCAGCTACCATCGCATCGAAGTTACGGCACCACTGGTAATAGTCCTCAAAGCCTAACGGTTTCGATACGGTGTGGCCCGAATCGTATCGCATAGACGTGTTGACGTAGGGGTACTCTCGCACTGCTTCTCTTGTGTCGTACATCTCATGTCCATACGTTCCAAAGACGTGCAGTTCAGACTGATCGAGATAGCGAATCTCGTCGGGGTCGATAACGAATGCTTCCGGCATGCTCCATGGGAAATGCACGAGGCGTTCCGAGCTGAGTTCAGGGAAATAGTGTACGAACGGCTGGTAGTAGCGGCAGAGAATGGAGTCGATTTCGTTTGATCGAATATACTCAGAAAACCATTCTCCCTTGGAGTGAGGATGACCAGTAATGAGGCCAATATGGTGGTTGCATGAGGTATCGTAGTTGATTCGTGGAGCCATCCACTGATCCGGTTCGAATGCAATAATCGTGTCGAGCCGATGCTTCTGGTGCTGATATACCTGCTGGGAAGGGATAATGGCCGGATCGAACGTATCGACAATTGCCTGCACTAAAAACGGGTACTCTGCTACGGGCCACTGATCGAAGTGGTGAAACCCCCAGTTGACGACGAGGCCGACAGCACTGTCTGTCTCCCGGTTTTTAAAACGTACTTTGGCATTAACTGCTGGATGTGCAACATACTTGTAGCCAGATTTGACTGCTTTCCGCTTCACTCGCTCCGGATTTCGAACTCCAGTGAGAATCTCGTCTATAGAATACATGTGTAACAATCGAATGGGTTTTGTGGGGTGCTAATTCGGATCTGTAGAGACTGGTACTCACACGAACGCCGTTATCATTCGTTCACAGCGTTTTTCCCAGCTGTATTTTTCGGCATCGATCCGAGCATTCCGTGACAGTCGCTTCGCGAAGCCCTCATCTTCCAATACTCTCCGTACATAGCTTACTAACGTTTCGATGTCATTCGGTGGGGCAAGTAACCCGTTTGTTTCATGCTCGATCGTTCGGCTGATCGCAGGGATATCTGTTGAGATGATCGGACGCTGTGCCGCCATATATTCGAAAAGCTTCAACGGTGATGTCGTGTTCAGATCCATAACACCATCCGTTTGTGAGGTATCGTACGGCATAACCAAGATATTCGCCGCAGAGAGATACGCCGGAATCTCACTTACAGGGACGAATCCTTCGAAACGGATGTTCTCAACACCCTTCTTTCGAGCTTTGTCGCGCCAACGGTCGACCTGATCGTCAGGTCCACCGACCAGTACGAATGTAGCCTCATCAAGACGGCTGGCCATCTGTAAAATGTGGCCAATTCCTTTCTCGGGATACAGTGATCCAGTGTACATGATGAGATTCTTATCAAGTGGGAGGCCAGTCTGTTTTCGAGATGTTCGGCGATCTGGGCTGGTATCGAACCGCTCGATGTCGACGCCGTCTTCCAAAACGATAGTTTTCCTTTGAGGTATTCCAGCAGATATATACGCCTCACGCAGATCTTCAGCAATCGTTATAAACCCTCGAAAGGCGTCTTTTTCGGCTAAATTGATGACTCGCTGTGCTTTCGGTTTGTCCGTATTTGGACTGTGTGCTTCGACAATCGTTGGAATATCCTGCTGGATAGCATAGTACGCACCATTCCACGTCCTACAGTAACACACATCGTACTCACGTTCTATACAACGGTCAATAATGGTATGCAATGGATCGAATCGCTTGCGGATTTTATTTGGTACCGCAAGACGGTATATTGAGGAAATATAGCTCAAATATCTTCTCTCTTTGAAATACATCGGTGTTCGATCAGTAACTACCTCTACCAAAATCGACTGATTGAGATCGTAGTATTCGCGAATGCTTTCAATATCTTGTTCGGTGCGAGACTCTTCAAACCGTCTGACTGTGAACAGCGTTACATCATGTGATAGTTTTGAGAACCCATTCGCATTTTTAGCAACAGCAATACTGTGAGCCCATTGAGAAGGTATATGTCCAGAGCTAATAACTGCTATTTTCATATTTTTATTTTCGAGTTTTAATTTTGGCAATTATAATATAATCAAAAGCCAAGTTGATTTCACAATGCTTAGTACCAACTAAATCAGTCACCTAAATAAGCAATATGGTTCTGACTGGGTACACGTGGAACGACATTCAACGCGGTATAAAAAATCCCTTACTTATCCGAAATGAGATTAGACGGATAAACCGAAGTATGAATCAATCACTATTAGCAGGGAAATACAAAGATGCTACTCATGTACTTGATGAGGACTGGGATAATTTGATTATTCTTGATGCCTGCCGGTATGATGTTTTCAAACAGCGAAATACTCTTTCCGATGAACTGACTTCGACAATTTCAGCTGGTTCAAGCAGTTGGGAGTTTGTACGGAATAACTTCGAAAATAGAGAAGCATTCGATACAATATACGTGACTAGTAATATGCATTTCGAGAAATTACCGGCTCGGGTATTTTTTTATGTGGAGAAGATTTATAATATGGATAATGCAACAAAAGAGGAGTATCTCGATAAACTAGTTGACCAAACTATTAACTTAAACAAAAAATACCCTGATAAAAAACTCATAACACATTTTATGCAGCCCCATGCACCCTACTTTTCAAAAAAGTCGGAAGAATTGAGAAAAGCACTAATTGAGGGGAAAAATGTTGAATTTACCAGTATTGGGGCAGGTCCTAATAATCAAGCAGGAGATGTAAAAAAGGTTCACAGTCTACTGGAAGCTTGTCGAAAAAATATTATATCAGATGAAGCTATGATGGAGGTATACAAAGATGACGTTGATATAGCACTTAAATACGTTAATAAATTAGTAAGTAGTATTGGCGGTAAGAGTGTAGTTACCGCCGACCATGGAGAACTTGTTGGTGAGAGGATACCACCATTGTTCGCAAAAGAGTACGATCACCACAACGAATTGTATTGCTCTCAACTGCGAAAGGTACCTTGGCTCACTATTGATCAGGGTAAAAGACGGGAGATCTCCTCTGAAAATCCGATTGGTATTGAAAGTGTTGATACAAAAACAATAAATGAGAATCTACGTGCGCTCGGATACAAGTGATAGGCCGTGGTAAATCACCATACGGCGTTGGATTTGCCTAGTTCACAGCACGCTTGATGTTATACACAGTACACATCAGAACGGTTTTACGGAATTGCCGATACCAGTTTCGCGCACGCACGCCGTAGCCGAGCGCGCTTGATCACTGAGAAGACCGTCTCAAACAGTACTCTCTGGCCATGAAGAGTCTCATCGATCCGTGCGTTATGCGCGTGATTGATGGGCCGGACTCACGATGTTTAATCAACGGCTTCACGCCTTCCTCCCTTAGCTTATCACGTGACTGCTGCCAATCGTTGCCTTTGTTGGCGGCGAAGCTGTGCGGGGTGATCGGTACGTCGTTCATAATATAAAATTCGTCGCTGTCCTGTATTTAGTCGGGGTGAGCGGTCTCATAGAGTGTTTGGATTTGGATTTATAAATAAAACCACCGCGAGACCAATCCAGCGGCGACACTCCATCAAGGTGCATGAGATTTCAGACACCGAGTTATTGGTAAACGGTGGCACCTAATGACAATCCTGCTTCAATACGGTCTAAGCAGTCAACTACAGCGAACTGGATATCATTAAAAAAGGGTATATAGTGTAGCGATGCGCATCGACCGGATAGGCGTTAATTAATCAAACATCAGTGGGGAAGTCCTCAACTAGACAGTGCCACCACCTAACAGATCTCTAACACCACCGTAATCCATTATTGAACGACGCAATAAACTATGTTAAACAAAAGTGATATTTTGATAGACAAAAACCGATCCAATTTTGTCAATTTTTACAAAAGATGATGATTTTAACATATTTTTTATTTCTTCTGTACCATTAACATAACTCTCGTGGAACTCAATTATTAATATCTCACACTTGTTTTCTAAAATTTCTAATTCATTCTTTATCAAACCAATTTCTCCCCCTTCAATATCGACGATCATTGCAAACAGATCTAAATCAAAATCGTCTACTAGTTGACTCGGCTCTGCACGTTTATAAACACCTCTCAGAGCCCTCTGAATGGAGGAAGAGATGGTCGATTTCTTCCATCAACCCATCGAGATCCCGCTCTGGCTGCTCACGAACCCACGAAAACATGTTG
>LFCJ01004530.1_pt1 | contig 10186 bp, 14 predicted proteins | sample 643141 | NCBI WGS metagenome assembly LFCJ01 (sample SAMN03766243, study PRJNA286221) | soda lake metagenome | biome: soda lake; feature: Kulunda steppe; material: water; isolation source: sample B1-Br-g2 brine of Lake Bitter-1 | place: Russia: Kulunda steppe | collected 2010-07 | reverse complement strand
CACCGCAGGCCGGCCATATGGTGCCGCAGGTCCCCCCCATCACACCTGCCACAGGCGCACGCGGTGCAGGAGGGGGATGAGGCAGGCACGGTGCGTGCAGGCCATGTCTGAGGCTGACTGCGTGCTGCCGCAGGTGCTCCTTGTTGCACCCGCCAGGGGGACTGGCACGCGGGGATTTGTGATATGATATTTGTGTGTGCGTGTGTGCAAAGGGAACCCATCGCATAGAGGCTTCAAGACAGGCATGGTACACGAAAGCCCTGGCAGGCTTTTTGCTGCAGCAGGTGCTCCCCGCCACGGGGACTGGCGCACACGATTGGGTGGCACCTACGCACTCACACACCCACACACCCAAGCGCCCACGCAGCCATGCGCCCACGCAAACGGTTGGGTGGCACCTGCGCACTCACACACCCACACACCCAAGCGCCCACGCAGCCATGCGCCCACGCAAACGGTTGGGTGGCACCTACGCACTCACCCACCCACACACTCAAGCGCCCACGCAGCCATGCATCCACGCAAACGGTTGGGTGGCACCTACGCAATCACACACCCACACGCCAGCAAACCAGCAGCAAGGGGCATGTGCTGGCCCCCCCACACCAGCGCAATGCTCACAACGTGCTGATTTCAAACTGCGGGAAGGCCGTGCAACGACCACCGTCACTAGGTCAGAAAGGCTGTACAGAGACCACCGCCACCAGGTGATGCCTTGAGAAAGCATCGTACCAAAACCTTGGGACCGCAGCTCAGCATATGTCAGAGCAGTTCTGATGCATGTTGGGGCAGTTCTGATGCATGTCGGAGCAGTTCTGATGCATGTTGGGGCAGTTCTGATGCATGTCAGAGCAGTTCTGATGCTGGCACGAGTCCACAGTCCTGGGTTTGTCCGCAAACACAGCAGCATCTGCTCAACTTGTTTGCCAGCATATGTCCTCAGTACATCACACGCCCACTGGCATCACTCCCAATCAATTTTGGGTGCACCAGTTCAGCCAAGCCCGGCCCAGCCCAGCCCCGCCAAGCATACATACAATGCGGCCCTTGAACAGAAGCACCCTGGGCCAGAGTTCCTGGCATCTCAATGGGGTAGGGAACAACCTGGCCAGCCCCTGCAGCTCACCAGGGCATGATAAGGTGAATTGCTTGATGATCCTCCGCCGCAGCTAGCAGTGGCGACACATGCTCATGTGACAGGCACGACAGAAGCTGCACCTCGGTCTCCACCTGCGTGCACGTTTTTGGGCCCAGGCAGCCATTAAGCTTGAGCTCTTGGGAGGCAACAAGAAGACGCCATGTGTCAGAGCCTGAAGCTCAAAGCATGAAATGCGGCAAGGTGTTGTTTTGGATGGCCTCTGAGAACTTTTGGAGCGCTTCAGGACACACACACACACGCACACACACATGCACATCATGACACTTGTTTGAGCGCACACACACACACGCACACACACGCACATCATGACACTTGTGTATCTGCGCCGTGGCAGATCGCCTACAACAATGCCAGACCAAGGCACAAGGCACAACACAGCTAAGCCCCTCCCAGCTAAGCCCCAGGAGTGTCACAGCGTACCCCAGGGGACCCACCTGCTCTCGCTGCAGGGGTGTGAGCCTCTGCTTGACGTAGCTCTTCACTACAACGTCGCCCGCGTACGAGCTCCCCTGCTTGAATTGGGAGAGGGACACAGAGGTCTCTGCCGTGTACTGCAGCGGCTTGACGAGGGTGAGCACGTCCGAGAGGATGCTGCGTGCATTAGGGCAACAGGGTTTGGGTGAGATGTGCGTCAATGTTGACCTTGTGCTCTGGCACACTCCCTGCCATCTGCATGCGCATCAAATTCTTCCTGAACTGCCTGCTGCTACAGAGAACAAGTGAGGCTGGGCATGCAACGATCCTACGGTATTGAAAGACATTGTGCCTCGGGCCTAAGTGCACTTCACTACAGTAAATACTTAGCACTGCTGTTGCAGGCCAGGCCGGGCACATTATATGAGTTTCACAAGTGGTTCTGGATGGAATGGGCCCTTAAAGCTCGTTCAACTAGCCAACAACTTGCAATTTGCTTTGCCAGAGCTGATGCGTGTAAGAACACTGGATCTTCACAACTCTTCTATACTGTGATACCTGGCATTTTGAAGTTCTCCTGGACACTCCTGGGATCCATATAGGATGATCATTGGCAGCTAATAAAGCTCCATTTTTCTTAAAGATAACGTCAAGAATTCTGTCAAAATTCACTTTATTGCAAATGTAGGTCCCTTGTAGTTTTGGATTGATCGGTTCCGTTTGAGTTTGTTTAGATTTTTTTGTCACCATCATTGGTTTATGCTGAGCATTCTCTTTTTAACGTGGCTAAGGATGCTCCTGTACCGGGTGTGAACGAGATGGGTCTTGGAGGCAGGGCACTCCTGCATCTGGCAGGGAAAGCCAAGGCTTGGAAGTGGGCCTTGGGTTTGGTGCTGCTACAGGCAGGTGTCCTGCAGATTTTGTGCTCCACTGGTGTTGGCAGTTGGTCCCTGGCACAAATTTCTTGCTTTCCTATTCAGGAGCACCAGGCCGTCCATCTGCTTCGCAATGTTGCTCACCCTGTCCACACCCTGCTCTCACACATCATACAGGCGCTACAGACTGTGCTGATTGGTGCTTCATCAGACATCTCTGCTGGGTTTTACAGCTCCCTCGTTGATGGCAGCCAAGCGGACTTCATTCATGTCCTGGTGTATGCTTGCGCCATCTACGGCCTGGTTTCTTTCGTGGCCGCCACCACAGATGCCCTGGCAGAGATGGCTGCCTTGTACTGGAGGCTGTCCATTTGCCAGGCCATCCAGAGCAGATACTGCAGGTCGGTGGCTGCCAGTGCCTCAGCCTAGTGCTATCCCCCTCCTGCACCTGCTCAGGAATCAAACACCACATCTGCCCTCCTTGAATGCACCTCATATGCATTCTTATGCTTGATCTGAAAAGATGTGATCAAATGCTGGAGTTGTGAAGTGGTGGCCTGCATCCTGCGCACCTCCATGTTTGCTGTCTGTGTGGAGGGCCGCAGAGCCTGACCATCCTCTGCTGTGCAACAAAGGCCTGACACATAGTAACGCAGTGGAAGTAAGTTCTCAGGAAGAGAACCCATTAGTTCAATGCATCAAGAGAAAATCAAGACACCAAGGAAGGTTAAATGGAAGGAAGGGTGCAAACACACACAAATACATACCCACACATACTCTCATAAACACCAGCTTTCCTATGTGGAATCCCCCTCCTGTAAGGTCAAACTCTGCAGAAAAGTATGGAGAGGGCAGGCCGCAACAGCTTCAACACAACTACCACTACAGTGTTTTGTCTGTGCGAGGGCAGTGCATGCGGCCATCCTGCTTCCCTGCTCCTCAAAACGTCGGACACAATGCACTGTGATAAGGGTGGCTGTCTTGTGAATGATCTAAATATACCTAGGTATGGTGTCAGATAGACAGATAATGCTCAGATAGAAGACTACAGATGTTCCAGGTGTTCTGGGTCCCTGGTCACAGAGCTAGTGTCACAGACGCCTGCCCATTGGGCCTCCCTGAAACAAATCCAGCCGTACTCCCCATCCTCCTGTGGCAGTGGGATGCACAGTGCCCATGAGCCAAGCCTCTCTATCCTGAGTGCTGCTTGCCCTTCCCATTTGCTTTGGAATGCTCGGACTTGACTTCGACGTGGGAGAGACAGCCAGGCCTCTGTTTCGGGGATGCTCGACCTTACCATCTGCTCCATCCAAAGGACATGCTTGGCAAGCAATGCTTGCCTACCCCTTCTGCCTCCCCTGTTTGCCTCGAAGGGCCTCTCTCCGTCCAGCTTAACGCTGCGAATGGTACTTGCCCATATCAAGAGCATCCATCGCTTCCTGTCATGGCGTTTCTGCCCAGGGTATGGACTCCACACACCATACCTGATTTGCAGGGCTTATGGGTTCCTGTGGATGGGCCAGACGATGAGTGGGGCTTTTAGCGTGCCGCACCAGCTACCAAACACATGTGGACATGCTGCAGCAGCGGCCTCTGAGGGGGGGGTTGGTGGACTGGTCGCACCTACGGCAGCAGCAGCGGCGGAAGTGGCTGCAGGAGAGGATTGCGCAGGAGCAGGAGTGCTGCCCCAGCGAGGCTTAGGGCATGCTGATCGTGGCACTGTCGTTAACCCGGTTGCAGGCTCGCATGCTTTTGGTGAGCCTCTGACGAACTGCCAGCGTGCCAGTCTCAAATGACAGCCAATGCGTTGAGGGGACTGAGAAAGCTGCTGGTGATTTGCAGTTGCAGACACTCTTAGTTGCCCAGGGCAGGCAATGATGGTGCTCCTGGGCAGGTCCAGGCAATGGTGGTGTCCAAGGCCTGCAGTGGCTGCTGGTGTTTTGCGGGGGAAGCGCTGCTGATGGTTTGCGCGCCTGATGGTTTGCAGGTCCAGGCAATGGTGGTGTCTAGGGCTTGCTGCGGCTGCTGCTGTTTTGTGGGGGAAGCGCTGCTGATGGTTTGCAGGTCCAGGCAATGGTGGTGTCCAGGGCTTGCTGCGGCTGCTGGTGTTTTGCGCAGGGGAGCACCGCCGATGTTTTCCTCGTGGGGCCATCACACATGGGCTGCCTTGCCCGAATGCCTCTCCGGGCAGAGCAAACCAGGCGGTCAGCTGTGACTTGCGCTGCACAAGTTGTGCCTGACGCCTGCTGTGTGGGCAGGTGCCCTGTGCCTGACGCATGCTGCGCACGATACGCATGCTGTGCCCAATGCACGCCGCGCCCGACGCGCATGCCGTGCCTGACGCATGTGCTATGTCCGGCGCAACTGCTGCGCAGGCAAGCCGCGGGGGGGCACGGGGCTGCTTGAACCTGAGCCGGTAGCTGCGCTGCCTGGCGCAGAGGTGGACAGCCCTGACCAGCGGCTCACGTCTGACCTGGACCTAGCCACGTCCACGGCAGCGTCCGTGGTGCAGGTTGGTGTGCGTGTGTGTGTGTGCATGCGTGTGTGGATGTGCGTGGGTGCGGGTATGATTGTGTGTGCATGTGTGGATATGTGTGGATATGTGTGTAGGTGCAGGTACAATTGTGTGGAAATGTGTATTTGCACATGCATGTTGCAGGCATGTGTGTGTGTTCCTAGGTGGGCACATGTGTGTGCCCATGCGTGTGCGCGCGCACATGTGTGCGTGCGTGTGCGCGTGCGCGCGTGTGTGTGCGCGTGTGTGGCAGCCCTGACCGGTGATTCCTGTCTAGATAAGCCTGACCACATCCACGGCATCTTCCGTGCAGATACATGACTAGCGTGGCATGTGTATGCCTCCGTGCGTGTGTGTGTGCTTGTCCTCTTGTTTGGCCTGTTGATCGCCAAAGCCACATCACACCATCCATCCAGTACGGCAAAGGACGTGGCTGCCATTTGCCCTGCCCCGCTCTTTCCCCCCTTTAGGTGGCAGCAGGCATCCCCCTGTTGCTGGTGGTGTACGTACATAACGCCGGCCATCCGGCGTTCTGAAAATCACGTGACTGTAATCTGCCCCGCTCTTTCCACCCTTCAGGCGGTGTCGGGCATCCCCCTGTCGCTGGTGGTGTACGGCACGCTAACGGCGCGTGTGTTTGGGTCTGTGCTGCCGTTGGTGGCTGGCGCGGCGTACTTCCTGGGTGGTGCCGCCGCGCAGCGCGCACTCATGGCCGCCGCCGCGCGCCTCACATTCAGGCAGGAGGCGCTGGAGGGGCAGTTGAGGTGCGCGGGCTGTGTACATGTGCGTGTGCTGTGTTTGTGCATCTGTGCAAACTCATTGCCCCTGCACACTTGGTACAACCGCGTATTTGGCAGAACTGCGCTGTCCCTTGGTTGGCCTTTGAGCGCAGCAGCTCTGCTTGCATTTACTTGCACGCTCGCGGCAGCAGCACGCTTAACACGGCCGCGCGCTCGTGGCAGACAAAGGTTGCCAGCGCTCAGGCGGTCTTTGAGCACAGCAGCTGCATGCTTGGCAGAGGTATGCATGAGGCAGACCTTTGCCAGCGCTCAGGCGGTCTTTGAGCACAGCAGCTGCACGCTTGGCAGAGGTATGCATGAGGCAGACCTGCGCCAGCCCTTGAATGGTTTTGAATTGCCACGGCTCCATGGGTGGCAGGTGTGCATGCATGGCAAGGCTGGTTGGGCCCCCTGGGGCACTCCTTGTGCTTACTAAGCTTCCTCTCCTTGTGCTTGCTAAGCTTCCTCTCCTTGTGCTTGCTAAGCTTCCTCTCCTTGTGCTTGTTAAGCTTCCTCTCCTTGTGCTTACTAAGCTTCCTCTGATATGCCCGGCAGCCAGCCTGTGGCTGTGTCCTCCTGGGCCTTATCTTTCAGGTAGCCCCACTGACCCTTTTGCAGTGGGCAACCCCCACAGAACATGAGGCCTGCTGAGCCTCACCTTTTTGAATACCATCCCCCCCCCCCTCTCTTTGTGCCCAGCAGCTGCCTACCTCGCCCAAGGGCCCAAAGAATGCTTTGACTGAGCAGGGCGCGCTGCCAAGTGGTTGCAATCAAGGCACTCGTGTGGCGATGCTGCAATGCCCGACCTAGCAATGCCCTGCCCTGCCTGGGGGCATTCTTGCCAGCTTGACCCACCTCTTCCCAACTGCCCCGCTGCACTTCTTCACCGTCAGCTTGACCACCGCCTCTTGCCAACCAGCCCACCACGCCCATTCACCAACCAGCCTGCCGTGCGGGCGCTCCCTTACCCCTGCAGGTCAGCACACGCACGGCTGCGCGCCTGCGCGGATGCATTGGCCCAAGCGGCTGCAGCGCCGTACGAGGCTGCACACGTGGATGCGCTGCTGTGCGCGGTGGTAGCCAACCGGCGCATGCTGGTGCTGGTGCGCTGGGGCCTGGGCGCCCTCACCAAGGTGCGGCAGGGGTAGGGTAGGGGTTGGAAAGAGTGAGGAGGGGTTGATGGGAGGCAGTGGGTGCTTGCGTTTTTGTGTGCCTGTGTATGTGTGCATGCTTGTGTGCTCTATTGTGGATGCGCTGTGGCCTGGGCGCCCTCACATACAAATGCGGCCAGAGGGGATAGGGGCTGGTAAGCGTTGGAGGTTGCCACACTCAGGGTGGCAAAACAGAGAGGCTGTTGCACGTTCAGGATGGCAAAAAAGAGAAGCTGGTGCAAGCTGGTGAATGTGCATTATTGGGCAGAGGTGCGCTTATGTGCACGTGTGTTTGCTTCAAGCAGTCTATGCGTTGAGTCTTATGTGCACGTCACGCGTGTATGCTTCAAGCAGCCTGTGCGTTGAGTCTTATGTGCACGCGTGTATGCTTCTAGTAGTCTGTGCGTTGAGTCATATATGCACGCGTGTATGCTTCAAGCAGTCTGTGCGTTAAATCATGTGCACGTGTGTATGCTTCAAGCAGTCTGTGCGTTGAGTCTTATGTGCACGTCACGTGTGTATGCTTCAAGCAGTCTGTGCGTCGAGTGCTGGTGCCTTCATATGGTGTTGCAGCAGAGGGCTGCGCATGCCCCCAAGACTGCAAGTGCCGGTTTGTGTTCGGGCATGTGTGTGTGATTGTGCGATTGGTCAGACAGTGTTGTTGTGGCTTTGTTTTGCGTGACCGCATGCTCATGCACTGTACCCTCTGCCAGCCACTGACTCTGTCTGCCACTCCTAGTCGCGAGCAAAAACGCGTCCAAGCCCTCCTGCACTTATGCATGCCTGCGCCCCTGCTCCCTCTTCCACCGCGCCCCCTCGCTTGCCTCCCCTGTGCAGGCCATTGACTACGGCGGCGCCCTGCTGTGCTACGGCTGCGTTGCCGTTGCAGTGATGGGCGGCGGGTGGGGCCCGCACCAGCACCCCAACAGCAGCCCTGGCGGCGGCAGCGGCTGTGGAATCGTCATGCATGGCAGTGACTTGGGCTCTGGTTCCCTGCCCTTCCCCCACAGCCCCGGCAGCGCCCTGCTTGCAGGCGCTGCAGCCAGCGCCGGCAGCCGCGGCTCTGTTGCCACCACCATAGGGGCTGCAGGCACCACCATGGGGGCTGAAGGCTTGCATGCCCCCTCTGGGCTGCCGTGCGAGGGCAGCAGGAGCAGTCAGGGGGGGTCAAGCGCAGCGCCTGCTCTGCCTGATGTGCAGGCCCGGCCGCTGGCCGACCCCTGTGTCCTCTCTGGCGCGCTGACTGGCATAGCAGGTGAGGGGTGGAGGGTGGTGGTGGTGGTGGGCGATTGCTTGCAAGGGTCCAGGACAAATGCAGAGGTGTGGGTCAGTGAGTGGCTGTGGGGGTGTGCATGGGGGAGTGGGGAGGATTGCGGATCGGCGGTGGAGAGGGAGTGTGGTGCGAGTGCGGGTGGAGGTGAGCTGAGGAATGCATGAGCAGTGCATTGAGAGGCAGAGTGCTCTAGTCGTGGCCCGGGCAGAGCCCCAGGCCTTCCTTGATGTGCGTTTACCCTGAGCCTCCATTATCATGCATATGTTGGTTCCTGCTGCCGCACAGGTGCGGCACTGCTCAAGCACGCCCCTGGGCACACCGCCCTGGGTATGGGTCTGCTTGCCGGAGGGTGTGCGCCGCTGAGCTCGCAGCTGCCCCTCTTGCACCCCCTGCTCTCCCACACGCCACAGCAGCCTGTAGCAGGCACTGCTCAAGGAGTTCAGCAGGCAGAGCAGCAGCTGGAAGCGGCGCGCGCAGCAGTGCCGCGTCACCAGCTCGAGCGGTCGGTGCCGCCACCTGCAAAGCGCACGCAGCAGCGGCAGCGACAGCTGCTTCAGCAGGCTGACGGGGAGCCTGAGGGCCCTGCGCCAGGGCATGAAGCTGATGGTGCCCAGAGCGGCAGCGGCGTCCAAGACCCTGTGCCCGATGCGTCGACGCCGGGGGATGTGGCTGCGCGTGTGGCCAAGGCCACGTTCCTGTTCCTCACCTTCATCTACTCCCTCACATCGCTGTTGGACATGTCAGGTGAGGTTGGACATGTCAGGTGAGGTTGGACATGTCAGGTGGGAAATGTCAGGTTGGACATGTCAGGTGAGGTTGGACATGTCAGGTGAGGAAGAGCAGCCTCGCCCTCAGGCTGCTCCCCCTGAGTGCTGCCGGATGGTGCTGGTGAGGAAGGGCAGCCTCGCCCTCGAGCTGCTCCCCCTGAGTGCTGTCGGATGAGCTTGTGAGGAAGGCTTTCATCCCCAGCTGCTCCTGCACAGTGCTGCTGGATACTTGAGTGAGAGCAACTGCCGGCGCTCCAATGTCGGGCAGTGCTGGCGTGTGCGACTGCCTTTTCATGGTTTTCATTGCAGTGTTCGCCTGAACACATGATGCTCCACACTGTAGCTCTTGACCTAACACATTCTGCCAAACATAGGAGCCTTTCATGTTGGTGGTGTACACTATGAGACCTGCGCAGCATTACGCCTTTTGTGTGGCTGTCAGACCATGACCTCTGGCTGTTTTTGTGCCTGATAAATACGCTGCCACATTCCGTCTTTTTGGCTGCCGTAGAGGGCCGCCGCCTGGGATTGCCACAGCGTGCAAACGCTTGACAAGCATGAGTGCTGTACTGATGCCTTGTTGGGGGTGCCTTGCCTGCATCCCATGGACCTCTGGCCCATAAACGTCGCACAAAATGCTTGACGCCGCCAATCTTGTTGGATGCCTATTGGATGTTGCCAGCTTTTTGCTGCTGAGCCTGTTGGATTGCGTGCGCCATACAAGCCATGTCTTGGCATTACCACAGTGCACACGCGCTGCTGTTCAACGCCCGGCACTGCACACAGGCAAGGTGTCAACTCTCCTGGGCGCCGCCAGCCGCGTCGCGCAGCTCAGCGCAGCGCTGGACGAGCACGACCACATGAAAAAACAGCAGCAGCAGGTGCAGCAGCAGGGGGCGGTGAGCGCGCTTGTCAGAGACGCCTCACTTGGCGGACTAGGCAGCACGACCGCCACGCTGGTGGTGCGCCGCCTGTGCGTGTGGGCGCCGTCCCTGGGGACCAGGGGCAGCGGGGGCGGGGAGGGAGGGCAGGGCAGCACAGGTGCGCACGCAGCAGGGCAAGGGGACAGCAGTGCAGGTACAGGTGGCAGGGGTGCGGGTGGCCTTGGCAATGCCTGGAGCAGGGGTCGAAGGTGGGGGGCGGGGCGGATGGTGGTCTGGGCTGAAGGCATTCGCAGATGGCTTGGGCTGGCGCCTGCAGGGCGTCAGTCAGGCCTGGCGCCGGGACGTGCACAGCGGAGGGGGCTGCTGGCT
>LFCJ01004529.1_pt1 | contig 10187 bp, 13 predicted proteins | sample 643141 | NCBI WGS metagenome assembly LFCJ01 (sample SAMN03766243, study PRJNA286221) | soda lake metagenome | biome: soda lake; feature: Kulunda steppe; material: water; isolation source: sample B1-Br-g2 brine of Lake Bitter-1 | place: Russia: Kulunda steppe | collected 2010-07 | reverse complement strand
CTCCCCCCTCCCCCCCCCAGTGTGCATCTCTGCGTAAACTCGGAATACAACCTGGATACATTCCACAGCAAGCGTGCACGCATTCACCGTAAACTCACTGGAAAGCTAATCCTTTGCAATACATGAATCCCTTGCTCACTGTTGATTCCTATGGAAGCTCAAAACTCACCTGTCGTCAACGCGCAGAGTGCTTGCATTCACGCCACTCTCCACGTCTGCCTCGACAATGATAGGCACAGGCCTCGCATGGATGCCTTTCATAAGGACCTACAGGCAGAGGCAGCGACACACGCACGGCATGGCTTGGTATGGCATTGGAGCCTTGACAGTTTGGACTCTGATTGAGGAAATGAAAGAATGGATGTACTCATAGGGTGAGCGGTTGGCATGCACGCAACAATGCCATGCACGCACACACACACACACACACGCACACACACACACACAGATGACATGTGCCCGCGCACACGCACAAGTTGGCGCCCCAGGTGGCAGTGCTGCAAGGGGGGCGCCCCTTGCAAGGGTGATTAGTGGCTGTTCAATGCACAACCTGTGCTTGCGGCTGTTCACTGCACAGCTTTTGCACGCCTGGTGGCGGCCGAGCGCTTGCGCGTGCAGTGGTGGTGGGTCCCTCACCAGCGCGCACTGGTCCTCACAGGAGTCGTGCTCGCCCGGCACGGAGGAGGGCAGGCACTCGGAGCTGTTGGTGGAGATGACCAGGTCATAGTGCGAGCAGCCGGTGGTCGCGTTGCGGGTGACCTCCTCCTTGACGGAGGGCAGCGTCACAGGGTCACTGCAGGGGGCGGGCACGTGGCGTTTTTACAGGGTGAGGCAATCCGGGCAAGCTCGCATTTGGCTGGCTCAGCAGCTGATGCCCACCACGCTTGCAACGCCACAACGCACACCCCACTCAAGGACACCCATCGCCTCCCACCAACTCCACCGCCTGGCCCATGAACAAAGCGGTGCCAGCGGCGGCACAGGACGCGCACAGGCTTGCCGCGCCGCCGCACCAGGCAGGCAGTGCGCACTGGGCTCCGCCAGCCCGCGCGCCTGGGGCTGCCTGGGGGCACCTCTGCGGTTGGCTGCCGCCCCCACATGCCCTGCCCGCAGGCTCACTGAACTCAACTGCCGTGTGCATGCCATGGGCTTAGGTTTGGTCAGGGACACCCTAAACCTAACCCCAACCCTACACCTTAATCTTATACCCTTAACCCAAGGCTCCCACGGACCGGCTGGCAGGCTTGATACGTGGCCCTGTGGCATTGCGCAAGGGTTCATGCGCGTCCCTTTGGGGGGGGGCTGAACCACTCACTCTTGCACGCCCTCGCCCGCCTCCCCTTGCCAGTACAGCGAGTAGCTGGAGCCAGGCGTTGGGGCGATCTGTATGTGGCACGCGCTTGTCCTGATGACGATGGCCCTCAGTCTCCTGCGCGGAATACCCAGGTTGCACAGGTACCTGCGGAGACAGACGCACACAAGCCACGCGGCAGGAGCCCTTGTGGAGGCGGGCACCCAAATGAATCCACGCATGCCCTTATATCCTGAACCCAAGTGAGCAGGCACAAGCAAAGGAAGTGGGGCTCACGAGAACACTCGAATTTGCAGCCCACGCAGGGCAGCAGGCCCCAGCTCCCGTCGGCACTGCCTTTGTTCCACACGGCGTGCTTGCAGACTGCCGGCTGCACAGCGTGTCGGTGTGCTGGCAAGCTGCCTGCTTTCCAGCGATGCATGTTCCGTCGTCGCCTGGGGTATAGTGCTGTTTCACCAAACAACTCAAGACGGCATGCAGCAGATTAGGCATGGGCATGTCCCGACTGCTGCACAGCCACAGGCAGCTGTCGGCAGACCACAGCACACGCTGCTTGGATGTCAGAGAAAAATGACAGCACTATGCAGGCGCAGCATGCAGGTGCCTTGGCAGCCGCATCCTCGCCTTGGGCGCACACAGACGCGGGCTGGAACTAGGCATTGCTTTGGCGCTTGGTGTAATGCAGGGCGTGTGTGTCAGTGGACGGGCTCCCGCTGGAGCAAGCCAGCCAGGCCTCTCGAGGGGAAGCAGAGGCTCTGCTGTAGGCCGCGCGGCACCACAAAGCGCCGCGGACTCCTCACGCGCGGGCCAGGCACTACGAGCTGCAAGCACTACAGATGCTGCAGCACCACACCAAACCCCCAGCGCCAGGCAGCTTGCTGGCGGGAAGCCCCATGGCAAGGCTGGACCACAGGCTGCGCTGAGGGCAAGCTTCCACCCCAGCCTGTCAGCCGCCAGCTTTGGAGCCAATCAGGCGCAGTGCCTGCCCCAGCAGCCACCTCCCAGCATGCAAGTGCCACCCCACCAGCCAGCCCCCTCCCTCTCCGGTGCGTCCAGCCGCTCCCCTGCTGTCCCCTGCCTGTCAGCTCACTGTGGACACACCAAAGGGTCTCCTCACGCCGCGGATCACGGGCCGGGTCCTAGAATGGCTGCGCCCGCACGCCACACTGCCACTCACTGCTGATCAGTGGGCTCGCTCCGCTCCATGCCGTTGTCCTCAAAGTCCTTTGATTGGCCCCAGTGGTCGAAGAAGGGGGGCAGGCGCCGCCCCCAGCTGTCGTCCGCCAGAGCGGGCGCATTGAGAGCGCTGACGGAGCTCGCAGGGCGGGCGGAGTTGGCCTCTGCAGCAGGAGGTCAAGAACACCCATACGGCACAGTCGACAACCGAGGGCACATCTGTATCACAAGTTGCAGTTCATAATCACGGCTAGCTGTGCAAAGCGTGGCTGGCTTGCCACGAAAGGGCGGCCTGGGCTTGGCAATGCCCAGACCAGTGGGCACCTGGGCCAGGGGCAGTCAGTGGGGCATGCATGCGATGCCTGTGCGTGCGCATGCGCACATGGAGGACCTGCTCATAGAGGCATCATGAGCTCTCATGTGCATGCCACCATGAGCAGCGCCTTGTCCTTGCAAACTGAAGCAGCCTCAGGCAGCTGTGACCTGAGCACACACAGGCTCTTGGATGGAGCACACACACACACACACACACACACACACACACAAGCGTGCGCACACACACACAAGCGCACACATGCACACGCAGCAGCAGGCACGCACAGGCATGCTTGCTTGCGCACACGCCTGCACTGACCAGATGCCAGTGACTGCTTACCTGCGCCCGAGAGATACGCTGCATAGTAGTCAGGATCCAGCAACCTCAGTATCCGGTCCCTGCAGCAAAAAAGTGCAATTGATCCGTTCAAGGCTGTTGCTGGGAGGGCAAGCAACGACATAGTTTGCCCGTGTGGGAGGTCGGCACCAAGCATACCCTCAGCCACCCAGGAGGAAAACATAGCAAGCTAGACGTCTGGCCAGACCAGCACCAAGTTTGTTGCGTGTGATGATTGCATGTGAGCCTGTGAAGGGAGGCACAGGCTGCATGCGCACTTCAGCCCCGTCAACAGCTCCGAGGGTTGCTGCTCTTCAGCAAGTGCGACCCCCTGTGAAAGGGCTCTCAGGCACAGGCCAGTTGGCAGAAGGGTGCAGCTGTGCAGTGCGGTGCCCCTGTCAGAAAAGCAGTGTGTCTTGCACACCTGTCCACATAGAAATCCCCCGGCCGCGTGCCATACGGAGCTTCGGTCAAGTTGCGGGCGCCAAAAAAACCAGCAGCATTGGCCAGGTCGATAGGGACCCCATCACTTGTCAGGCATGATGTCCTGCAACACACGCGGCGAAGAGAGGTTGGGTAAATTGGCTGAACCTCGTCACAGAGGCCATACGCGCCTGCGCTGCATTTCTGGTACTCGCATGCCCTCCTCACACCCTAACGAGCAAACTCGCAGCACCCAGGCGCCGTCCTGCTGCAGTCACTCAGGCCTTGCACACCTACGGGATGCATGACCAGCAGCACGTGCACCAGCGGGCACCACCCATGCTGCAGCTGCATCATGTTGCGCATGCAAGGCTCACCTGCAGGCAGTGAGGTTCTGAACCATAGGCAGGCCTGTGCTGGGGTTGAAATACTGGAGGTCCTTGTTCCGAGTACGGTTCAGGCCCAAGAGGTCCTGCGAGCATGGCCGCAGGAAAGGAGGATCGCTAATTCAAAGTGATGTGTGCGCATCACGCATGCGGGCACATGTGCTCACTCATGGGCATGCAGGCGTACATACATGCACACACACACGTGCTTGCGTGCACTCTGTGCGTGCATGTTGTGGGCATTCATGTGTATACGGGTGCAGGCGCGTGTCAAGCAGGCATTCAGCTAAGCATCAATCGCGTGTCTGCTTGGGATCAGTTCCAAATAGCTTAAGGCATGGATTTTGCGCCTCTGTTTCTCCATCCTGCTGCCACAAACCACACTTTTCATGAGCCTACCATGTGCTATCTGGCACGCAGTGCGGATTGCATCAGCCAATGTTGGCCTACGGCCACAAATAGGCCCCCCTGTTCCCCAGCCTTCAGAGTCCTGATATTCACCAGCAGCACAGCAAAGCCCTCGCACACGTCCACCATGCCACTCATGATCCAGGTAACAAGAGCAGCTATGCACCACAGGCCTCGTAGCAAGGTACATGTGCCCGCATGTTCCAGCCCACACTGTCTCAAAAAGGGACACGTACCCGCATGTTCCAGCCCACACTGTGTCTGCCGTCCATGGGGAAGCGCACGATGCCTGAAGCCCTGGAGCCCTCCACAAAGCCCCCTGCCACGAAGCATCAGCAGGTGGCATGGGCATGGCCTCTGCAGCAAATGGTTGAGGCCTTGCTTGCCTGCTGGTCTGTGCATTGGCCCAGCGTCCTAGCCACACCCAATTCAGGAACTTGTGAGGAAGGATTCCCATGTCTTGGTGAAGCAGCATGTCTGACATGCACTTTAACTGAGGACTCTGTTGTAAAAGTTGCGAGTTCGATACACTTGCGGATGCTAGGGGATCATACAAAGACTTCAAAGAAAAGCTTGAGAAATTCTTTCGGAACAATGTTTGGTACTGAGAATATTTCATGCCTCCACACGTCTCGGTGTATGCAAGAGGAGGGCTTACAATTGGATACACTCCTTCAATTGGATACACTCCTCCCTTTCTGGTGCAAACACGTTTATGAAATGCACTGGCGGCACTCACTGTGGATGGAATAGAGTTGATAAGTGGCCTTGAATAGGACCTGGATACGTGACGGACCCTTGAGGGTGTAAGGGTATGATCATTGCGGCAGGAGGTTGCAATTGCTAACCGGTGCCAGCCGCGAGGGGCCAAAAGGGTTGGGGTGCAAGTCCCCCCGCTCCTTCAAGGGAGTAGGAAGGTGCCAAAGTGGTATCCACCACCGGAATTGGTCAGACCCCATTGGCATGGTGTGTTAGACTGTTACAGAGGGTATCTTCACTGGTGAATGCAGTAGGCACTCACCAAAAGGGGTGTAGTAATCATGTGTCCAAAGGGGCAGGCTGCTCCCGGAGAAATCCGTCTCCCGGCCCAAATAAAAAGTTCCATCAAAGCTCGTTTCCTGTGATAGGATGGTAGGAGGTGCAAACAGCTCCATGGCCAATGGATGAGTGCGCAAGTTTCTCAGACAGGGCATGTTCATTGTGCTTGTATGCATTGCACTCCGCAACAGTGCCATTGCATACAGCAAGCATTGACCCCTTCAACAGACCAGGTGCAATCCCCCAAATTGCAACAGTACTACAAAGTGGGTGTGCAAGCTTCGCAACACCTAGGACCCCAAATTAAGTCTGTTCACATCCCAACCACCAGGTATGCGGCATGGACTTCAGGGTAAAGGACATGCAAGCTTTCCTTGAAGCGCAACACACTTAGCCTGTTGCATGGCATGATAGAAATGCTTCATATACAAGTAAATTTGAGGAAAGTAGTGCACAGCATCAAGGATAAAGTCAGTCTGTCCCTTCCCTTACCATCTTCCCATCCAGGTAGCGATCGTTGTAACGCCCAACCACAAACATGTACATCATCTGCAAGAGATGGCAGTGTATTACTGTTCAACACTACAGCCATGAATGAGGTGGTCATGTGTTTGACTTGGATTGACGCGATCACCATTTTAAAGCACAGTGGAAAAATCCTGGCATTTGATGCCAATAAACTCTTTTCCCTTACCCCCTTAGCCTGGAAGCATATGGCAAAGTTACGCACTTCAGCAAGTTATGCCCTCCAGCAAGTTGAGCAAAATCACCTTGCCCTTAATTTATGCCACTAAACCCTTTTCCCCAAACCCCTTTGCCCGAAGCAAAGGGCAAAGTTATACTCTTCAGCACTTATGCCCTTCAGCAAGTCAAGAGCAAAATCAGTTTGCCTTGACATTGTTTATGTCAAGTGTCAATGTATGACTGCCGGCACGAGCATGCAGGTGCAGCTTGGCTAGAATGGTGGTGATGTTAAGAGGCATATTAGCAAGGGCATTAAAGGAGGAAAACTTCTTACCAAAGCAGCATTTAGGATAAGGAATGAGACTATCTTGAAGATCATCAGGAGGCGACTATGTGAGTTCTTGAGCTGCGAACAAGGACCATACGAAAACAGTTCTCAAGCACCAGCCACAAATTTCTACATTTATTTTGCATCAACCTACACTCAACAGAGATGCATGCATTTATCTGCCAGTTGACTTACAACTTCTTAACTGAGTGCATTACCACATGCACATGCGTACACATGCGTGCACAAATAAATACATTCGCACAAACATGCACACGCACACTCGTATGCAAGCACGCTCACACATACTCAAGCACAAACACATGAACAAGCACACATGCACATACAGGCATGCATTCACCAACGCGCTCACACACCACACACTTGCACATAAGCACACACACACACACACACACACACACACACATGCATGCACACGTGCGCATGCATACCATTGTATGTACGCTTCAGTTATGCAATCATGAGCAGCCTGTATACTCAGAAATGTATGCATGCTCATCTCCTCATGGCGGAAAACACACCAGCTTATCCTTATTTCTGTTGAACTTGATGACCAAATCCTTGGCGTTCCCCCTGATGAGGAGGGCAATCCTTGCCAGCAGAGGACTGCCAGAAGATTCCATCTTATGCAGCACGACGAGGGTGTTTGTATCCAGGGGCGAGCTGACTGCTGCCCCAGACATAACATAGTTTGGGGAGGAAGCAGTGGCTGCAGCTGTCTCCTTCACCACTGGCTTTGCTTCCTCCTCCTTTCCCTCCTCAGATGCACTGCTATCACTGCTTTGCCCATCGCTGCTCTCAGAGCTTTTGCTGCCGTTGCTCTCCTCGCTGTCCTTGGAACTAGCTTTGGAATTGTCCCTCTTCTCTGACTTGGCCTGGGAATTGCGGAGAGCGCTCTCATCCTGATCCCCTCCATCCTTTTGGCTCTGTCCAGGAGGCTCTCCTGCATCCTCCTGACATGTGCAGTAGAGCCACGATGCGGCAGACAGGAGGTGTGGACATGCAAGCAAGCTTGCAAGCACCTTGCATGCAAGCACTTAGGAACCTGAGAAATTTTGGTCAAGGGAGATGCCCGTACCTGGTCCTGCTCTGGGTGAACCTTGTTCCCTCCCATGCTTTGAGCCTGTGTCAACGGAGTGTGCCGCGGAGCTGCTCGCGTGGAGAACGGACAGCAAGACTAGTCAACATTTTATAATTTGATCTTCATAAGTCTTTAAGGAACATTACAATTCATATTTGCTTCCATCGTCCTCCCGTGATTTCGAGAAAACTGTTGGTTTTGCGTAATGCATCTATATCGTGGCACATGAAAGTTACGGATGTCGACGAGTGCTGTTAGAAGGATTCCTCGAGCCGGCGTGCATGTAACCACCTTCAACACTTCAAGATTTAAAGTCTGTGTGTGCAAGTTTTGTGGAGTTCCAGGCCCTAGGGATTGGCCCTGCAACCTGCTGCCCTGCCCTAAAGCGCTGATCTTTACTCAACCAACCTTGAACCTTGGTGCTTCCCATTGACTCACCTGTTGCTGAATTTCAAGGTTCAAATAACATTAAGCACCAATACCAGCACCATTAGGTTCAACCAAACTAGAGTTGCCCATACTGCGGTGGTAGACACATGCCCCAATCATTTGACAGCGCTGTCTAGGCTAGCCTTCTTGGATATGTTAGCTACCATCTGTCTAGGTCCAGGACTTCAAGTCTGCAGTCTTCAGTGTGAAACGCGGTTTGGATTGGTGGAGAAGGGGGGGAACTTCACTCGAAGCAGGTCTGTGGGGGCAATTGGTGGTTTGAATTTTGTCTGAGTGAATCTTCTCAAGCTTCTTGAGACCAATCGCTGTCTCAGCATGTATAGTATTGTGAATGGGATCACTGTCTAGTATTGTGAATGGAATCACTGCCTAGTATTGTGAATGGGATCAATGCTGTTGAGGTGCCAGTGTGCTTCAGGAATGTCTCGGGCAAGATTTTGCAGCCATGTAGGGTTGTGGCTACTCAGGTGGAGCCGTGCAGCTGTGTTCCAGACTGCTATGATATGGAGGTTCCAGGAGGCCTGGGGTAGATGAGTCTCTTGGCTAGTCTAGGATTGAGAGGTAGCGTAGCTGACCTTATTAGCTGGAATCATTTCAAGTTTATAGCACAGGTGAGGATAGGTTGTCAGGAGACCAGAGTAAGGGTTAGTGATCATGGATCCCTTTCAAGATGGTGGGAACATGGAGGTCACAGTTACCTCAGTGCTGAGGATCGCTAAGTGGATAGCATACCTAAGGCTAAGATGCATGGTATGATCGTTATAGATGGGATGGCACACAGAGAAACCAGTGAATTGGGACGAGAGGGACTTGAAGTGGGCACCAAAGAGCGCATCACGCAAATCCGCACTCCAATAATTAGGGTAGCTTGGATTGTAATCTAGCGAAGAGGCCATTTTCTCTTGTATAACCAGAGCCCATCATAAGGGCAGTGTATATGGATTGGAAATGCTCGCGAGTAGGAGTCTTCGATCGTCTTGCCATGGTATTTCCATTTTGATTTTGTTTTCCTGGCAAGTACTTCTGAAAGTTCTGAAGCAAAGCTCCCAGCTGCGTGTGTGATGTTGTTGTGGGAAACTCTAAGCTTGGCTGTTTGGAAGGCTGCATGAAGGATGCTTAGACATTCAGGTGCCATCATGCCCAGGCATGTACCATCTGTGCAGCTGTAGACCTTGATGAATATATTTTGGAAGAAGATGGGGTGGAGGATGTATGTGATGGGTGGTCTGCTCAGGTAGTGGCTTTGGGCTTGTACTTGACAAGGTCAACATTGCAGATCCAGAGCAAACTCACAACTCCCAGTGGGTTGTATGTCTACTTGTGGATTTGTGGGGTAGATATCAAAGGTGACTTGAATTTACAGTTCTGTATCCAATCTGTCCAATTTGGTGTCAAGGGGTTTAACTGTTCAGGCATGTAAGATTGTCTAAAACTCGGTCGGTGGAGCCAGGAGGGTTAATAACGTGTCTTTTAACCCCTTCGGTTCCCAGATTGGTTTCCAGGTGACCTGTAAGAGTTCTTTATCAGAGGATTCAGAGTGTCTTTTTTTGTTTTGGTTCATCATTAAGGTGAGCACAGCCAGGGCAAGCCCAGCTGTCATTCTTGTCGACTTCCTCTCTATGCCTCTCAACGTAGCAGTCAGTGTTCTTGAGGCATGTCCAGTGGAAGGTTCGGTCGCAGACCTCACAGATGTACATGTTATCGAAGGGGGAACATCTGTTTCAGGTTGAAGGCCAAAATGTAGAGGCAAATTTCACAGCATGCGCACTCAATGGCAGAGAGGGCTATAGGATTAATCTTTTTAGGTGTGAAGATAGGAAGTGCCCAATTTTCTATGATCATGCAAAGTAGGCATGGTATTGCTTCTGTTGGTGGGGTTCCCAACCAGAATTGTCACTAGACTTGGCTAGGACAACTCTCCATTCGTTTTTAGAAAATTCTTCCATTTCTAGAAGTATATGGTGTTGACAGAATCTGAGGCACTAAGTGAGCGAGCTTTGCTTCTCTAATAGTTTGAAGCGCATGAGCCATGGATGCATTGATGCGGGTCTAGAGGTCGGGTGTGGGGGCCTGAGCATTCCATGTTCGTGTTGAGCTGGAGGATTCTTCTTCTTTTTTGCTTGGAGGTACTTGATTGCAGACTGCAGCTCAGGGTTATGTGGACAACATGTGCAGAAAGAGCTAGTTGTTGCGTAGGCTTAGTGGGTGTGTCAGGAATTGGGGGGGGG